>Ga0210406_10003565_pt1 | contig 16974 bp, 13 predicted proteins | sample IncBWC30MmetaG_FD_155454 | JGI IMG/M metagenome (GOLD analysis project Ga0210406, IMG submission 155454) | Forest soil microbial communities from Barre Woods Harvard Forest LTER site, Petersham, Massachusetts, United States - Inc-BW-C-30-M | ecosystem: Environmental > Terrestrial > Soil >... | reverse complement strand
ACAACGCCTACACGGTCGAGCCCTATCCCCAGTATGTCCGCCAGTGGAGCCCGATCCGGGGCCCCCAGCCCGGAGACGACGCCCCGCGCCAGTATCAGCAGGCGGGCGACGACCTGACCGCCGACTATTTTTGGGTCTTTCCCAATTGGATGCTCAATTGCTATCCCGATAACATCTCGCTCAACATCATTCTGCCGCTGGGGCCCGAGCGCACGCGGGCAATATTTGAATGGTATTTGCCAGAGGAAAATCTGGGGAGCGAAGCTGCCCGCAAAGCTTTAGCCTTCAGCGACGAGATTCAGGCCGAAGACGTCAGCATCTGCGAGATCGTGCAGAAGAATCTCCACTCCCGCAGCTACTACAGCGGCCGCTATAGTGTGAAGCAGGAAAAAGGCGTCCACGCCTTCCACCAGATGTACCGCGAGCTCATGCCGGCATAGGTTTGGTCAATGAGGGGAGGTTCGTTACCGTCGATTTGTCCCGAGCAACACAGGTTCGTCCAAGTCAACATGGATCGCGCTAGAATCGGCTTCGGAGGACGCGATATTCTTGGGGAGCAAAGAAGAGTCGGGCCGACCGAGCCTCCAAACACCGTCCGCGTCCCGGGAAACCTACATCGTCAGTCTCTGTCTCCTATTGGTGGCGGCCACTCTCGCTTTCTACAATCCCATCATCCATAACCAGTTCATCGACTTCGATGATTCGTCTTACATCCTCAAGAATTCGTGGGTTCAGGGTGGGCTGACGTGGGACACCGTGAAGTGGTCGTTCACTACCTTTCGTGACGGAAACTGGCATCCGGTGACCTGGCTGTCGCACGCCTTGGACTGCCAGATCTTTCGCCTTAATCCCGCCGGCCATCACTATACAAATCTTTTGCTGCATGCGGCCAATGCAGTACTCCTGTTTCTTCTGTTGCGACAGGCGACCGGACTTACCTGGCCTAGTCTGGTAGTGGGTGCTTTGTTCGCGCTGCACCCGGTCAATGTTGAATCCGTCGCCTGGGCCGCCGAGCGCAAGAATGTGCTCAGCATGCTGTTCTTCCTGCTCGCGCTGCATGCTTACGACCGGTATGCGCGCACCGGAAAGCGGTACCCTTATCTGGCGGTAAACATTTTTTTTGTTCTTGGCCTGATGGCGAAGCCGCAGATCGTCACTCTTCCCTTTGTGCTGCTGCTTTGGGATTACTGGCCCTTGCAGCGCATCGGCACTGGATCCGCGGCAGCGGGTTTACCTGCGGCTTCCGCTCCGCGCTCGTTCCGCTATCTGGTCTGGGAAAAGTTGCCCCTCTTCATTCTTGCCGCAACGGATTCAGTCGTTACCGTGCTGGCGCAGCGCGCAGGAAACACGGTACGGACTTTTACGGAAGTTTCGGTGTCGGCGCGCTTGGAGAATGTCTTTGTCTCCTACGTCCGATATATCGGAAAGGCGTTGTGGCCGTCCCGGCTCGCCGCCATGTATCCCCGTCCAGCGAATTCATTGCCCGGTTGGCAGGTGGTGGGAGCGGTGGTGGTGCTTCTTCTCATTTCTGCCCTGGTGCTGCGCTGGCGCGACCGGCGCTACTTGACCGTTGGCTGGTTCTGGTTTCTGGGGACTTTAGTCCCGATGATCGGGATCATAACGGTGGGCGAGCAGACAATGGCAGACCGTTACGCGTACCTCCCGTTTATCGGTTTGTTTGTGGCGGTGGTTTGGGCTTTAAACGACTGGACTTTAAATGCCTTGACCGTGGATGCGGTGGCGTCCGAGCGTCGCATCCGCAGCGTGTGGCGCGCCAGTGCCGCTGTGCTCGTCTTAATCATTTTGGGATGCCTCACCTATCGTCAACTCGGTTACTGGCACGACGATGAAACCCTCTGGCGCCACGCATTGGATGTCACCCAAGGGAATTACATGGCGCACAACAATCTCGCGATCGCTCTAGCCAAGCTGGGACGGTCGGAGGAGGCGGTGGTTCAGTTTGAGGCAGCCACGGCACTGCACAAATATCCGCCCGACCAGGTTCTCAAACTCGCGTTCTACGAACTACGTGTCGGACATCCCCAGGAAGCGATCGAGGAAGCCGATGCAGTGCTGCGCGCTTCCGCCGATCCCGTTGATCCCAAGGTTCAGTCCGCCGCCTGGGGAGAGATTGGTCAAGCCCGTTTGCAGTTGCGTCAATACGATCAAGCCGCAGATTGCTATCAGAACGCTCTGCGCCTGAATCCGGAGAATGGAGTGGCGCTGATGGGCTCGGGTGTCCTGGCACTGCGTCAGGCGCAGTCTGAACTGGCAGTCACTCAGCTAATGCATGCGGCGAAGGTGGAACCTAACGACCTGAATGTCCTGCTGCTCGCGCAAGCTCTACGCCGGGCCGGTCATGCCGAGCAGGCCGACTCAGCCGAGGCGGAAGTCCAGAAAATTTCCTCGGACCCGGGCCAGGCCCAGATGGAAGCAGGACAGTGGCTCTCATTTGCCGGGCTAGAGCCGCTATCGCACTAAATTTGTCGCACAGGGTTTGTCGCATTAGGTTCGCTTCAGCAGCAAACACGTCATGTCATCGTGCTGCGGAGTGTTCCCGACGTACCCATCCAGTTCTCCGAGCAGGCGGCGCAGCAGTTCTGCCGGAGCCGCCCCCGACCCGCCATCGACCACTCGTATCAACTCGGGTTCGCCATATTCTTCATCCTTCGCATTCACTGCTTCGACGATCCCGTCGGTGAAAATCACCAGCCACTCACCGCGCTCCAGACACGTCGTGCCGACCTGGTAGGACGATTCCGCAAGAATTCCTATCGGAATGCCTCCGGCCTCCAGTCGCTCCACCGTGCCCGAGGTCTTCCGCAGAATAGGAACGTTGTGCCCGGCGTTGATATAAACCACGTCTCCGGTCGCCGGATCCAACTCTGCGAAGAAGGCAGTCGTGAAGCGAACTCCGCCCTGGCTGTTTGAACAGGCATAGCGATTCACGCCAGCAACCAGTTCCGCCAGCGCGACGCCGCTCGTAGATAACGTCCGCAGACTTGCCTGGAAGGTCGCCATCAGCATCGCCGCCGGAATGCTCTTTCCCGCCACATCCGCCACGACAAACAGTATGCGGTCTTCCCTCGATTCCCGACCCGGCCGCAGAATCACATCGTAGTAGTCGCCAGCCACGGTGTTTGCGGGACGCGTCGCATAAGCAATCTGGTATCCCGGAATCTGCAGTGGCGCGCCTGGCAATAACCACGCCTGAATGTCCTTGGCGATTTCCAGGTCGCGTTTCATCACCACCCGGTCAGCCAACTCCAGCAGAAGCACGACGAACATCAGCACGCCGCCATACACGTGCAAATCGAATTCATGAATCTCGGAGTGTCCGGCATTGTCGGTGTACGAAGAGCTGCCAGCGGGAATGAACAGCAGAATCAGCGCCGCCAGCAGCAGTACGCGCCGCGCTGGGGTCAGCTTTTCCAGGATCGCCCAGAACAGCGCCGTGGCGATTTGACGGCCCCGCCGGATTCGAGACGGTTGCACCTCCAAATTGTCCAGCCCCACCGAGTACAGCCGATAGCTCGAACGCGCATCTTTTTCAAACTGTGACCAGAGCTGGTCAATGGCCAGCCCCTCGCTTACGCGATACCAGAACTGGCGCACGCGTCCCTTCAATCGAGATTGTGGTGGAGCAGTCTGATCAAAGGAAGCCATGAGGAGCAATCATTATAGGCTGGCAGAGTTGTTGGCGGAGAGCCGGGCGTCCCCGCCCGGCCGCGACGCAGCTACGCGAAGCGTGAACATTGAATTGCGAGGCATCTCAAAACAACTCCATCTGCTGGACTTCCATAAGCACTCTGCGACTGCCGCGCACGTACTCGCTACCGATTCCGTATTTCTGCCGAAAGGCCGCCATCAACTGAGACAACCGCTGGCCGTATCCCTTCGGCAGAAATGCCCGATCGGCATAGCGCGTCCGGTAAAGCTGCACTAGGTTAGGGAAATTCTCTTCGAGAAATGGCAGGAACACCGCCGCCGAGCAAGGTTTTAGGAAAAGCGGATTGGCGAAGATCCACTTCGCGCCCGCTTCGCTGGCGGATTTCACCAAAGCCTCGAGATCGCGCGGCCGGTCCGTGATTTCAGGCAGCACCGGCGCGCAGATCACGCCCGCGTCCACGCCCGCAAGATTCAATTGGCGAACTGCCTCCAGCCGCAGATCGGGACGCGGCGCCCGCGGCTCCAACTTGCGCGCCAGTTCCGCATCGACCGTGGTCACGGTCATATTGACGCAGATCCGGTTGTGCTCGCCCACGCGCCGCAGAATCTCGACATCGCGCGTCACCAGGTTCGACTTGGTCACGATTCCAATCGTGAGACCGGAGTGCCGCGCCAGTTCCTCAAGGATTGCCCGCGTAATCTCGAAACGCCGCTCCGCCGGCTGATAGGGATCTGTCGCCGTGCCAATCGCGATCTGCTCCGCAGGCTTGACCTTTTTCAACTCCGATCGCAGGAGCCCCGCGGCTTGCTGTTTGACGAAAATCTTTCGTTCGAAGTCCACGCCGTCGCGCAGTTCCATGAACTCATGGGTATAACGCGCGTAGCAGTACTTGCAGGCAAACTCGCAGCCACGATAAGGATTGATCGCCCAGGTGAACGGAAGATTGCGTCCGCTTACCACGCGGCTGAGCAGCGATCGGGTGCCGAGAGTAAAGTATTCAACGTTGTGTCCCTCGCGGAGCGACTCGCCTTCGGCGGCGATCCGCGCGATGCCCACAAGTTTCGGAGGGGAGCAGGGTTCACTGGACAGCGGGAAGAGGGGAAGAGCAGACATAAGCTCTATTCGCTATTTGTTCGCCCTAGAATACCGTCAAATACTCAGCTTGTCAAACCCAAAGGGGGAGAAGGGAGAGGAAGGGGTCCAGAGCGCTCCCTTTCTATGTGGGTGAAAGTGTCGTAGAGAAGTCATGCTTAAGGGAGGAAGAATACAGTTGAGCTTGTGATTGTTGAAATATCCCCATTTCGCATGAACTCGATTCGTAGCGCAGCACGACCCCGCCATTACGCAAGCAAAAGTGCAAATTCTTGACACTCACTTGACAACTGCTATCCGTCACGACTGTACGGTGTCGGTATGCAGTAGCGCAAAGCGCTAAAGGGAGAATTATGCGGAATCTATTACCTCAGTTTTTGTCACGATGCGTTGCCGTGCTCGGCACCATCATGCTCACGTTGGTCCTCGGAAGCGGGATGCAAGCGCAGACTTTTCAAGTTCTGCACGATTTCGGTGTAGCTGCGGGCGACGGGAATCTTCCTTCTAGCCCGCTGCTCAAGGACTCCGCCGGCAATCTTTATGGCACGACCGGTTTCGGCGGCGCCCACAACTGGGGGACCGTTTTTCGTCTGTCACCGACTAGCACCGGCAGTTTCACCGAGACGATTCTCTACAGCTTCAAGGGTGGATCTGCCGACGGAGCTTACCCACAAGGCACTTTAGTCCGAGATAGCGTCGGAAATTTATACGGTGTGACCCAAAACGGAGGCATTACCGGGACGGGGTGCGGCGTTACAACCCCCAATCCGGGATGCGGTGTCGTATTTAGGCTGCACCCGACGACGACTGGTGGATGGGCGGAGACTGTGCTCCATCGCTTCACCGGAACCGACGGAGGTACTTCTTTTGCCGGGTTGGTCCAGGACAGTAAGGGTAACTTCTACGGCGCAACATCGGTGGGCGGCAGCGCAGGCCGGGGCACGGTTTTCAAACTCAGCCACACCTCCACCGGTTGGAAGGAAATTGTTTTACACAGTTTCACGGGCGGTGCGGATGGAGCCGAGCCTATGATGTTTCAAACCGCGTTGACCATCGATGGTCTCGGCAACATCTACGGGAGTGCTTACTCCGGTGGCAGCTCGACGGTAAACGCCGGCGTCATATTTGAACTCATCCCGCAAACGTCGGGCGCTTGGACGGAGAAAATCCTGCACACTTTTCAGAGCGGGGCCGACGGCTCGGAGCCGCTCACCGGAGTCATTCTGGATAAGAGCGGCAATGTTTACGGAACCACGCTAAAAGGTGGAACCCAACTTGGTTCCGGCGTGGTTTTCAAACTGACGGCGGCCAATGGTTATACCAAGACCGTTTTGCACAATTTCAATGCGCTCACAGACCCAGCCAGATCCAACGCCCATGGTGTGTTCTTCGATGCCAACGGCAACCTCTTCGGCACCACGGAATACGCTCTTTACGAATTGACCCCAGCGCCAACTGATTGGACCGAGACTCTGCTCTGGAGCTTCGACGGCGAGGTCCCCGTCTATGCGCCTGCAATCATGGACGCACAGGGTCACATCTGGGGCACGACCCTCGTGGGCGGGCTGGCGAACGGAGGCATCGCCTGGGAATTTATCCCCTGATTTGCAACTGCGAGGCGGGAGACGCCTTCCGACGGTGGACAGGTAGAGAATGATGGAGAGCCGGGCGCCTCGCCCGTCCAGACTGCGGTGGCCGGGCGGGGACGCCCGGCGCTCCACTACCGCAGCGTCTACGGATGCTCACCCTGTTCCGGAACCAGCCCCGGCGGCGGTGGCGGAATTGTAATATCCAATTTGTTAACCGTCCCGAGCGATGACAATGGCTTGTCGAATTCGTTGACGTTGCCGACCACGAGCACCGACATCTGCTCGCGGTGGATGTACTTCGCCGCAACCCGCGCTACGTCTTCCTTCGTAACTTTTTCGATCCCTCTCTGAAAGTTCTCCAGAAAATCCAGCGGATAGCCATAAAACTCATAAGCCATTTTTTCCTGCAAAACCTTCGCCGGCGAATCGAAACGGAAGACAAAAGAATTCAGAATGGAATCCTTGGCGCGTTTGATTTCTTCGTCGTTAATGGGACGCTTGCCGAGGTCGGCGATCTCCTCATCGAGCGCCTGAATGGATTCGATCGTGGTCTTGCTCTTGGTGCTCACCATCAGCCGCAGCATCCCGGGATGATCCCAGCCGGCAGACACTCCGCCGCCCACCGCATAGGCGAGTCCTTTGGTGGTTCGAATGTCGCCAAACAGGCGCGACGAAAATCCTCCACCGAAAGCTTCGTTGAATACCGAGGTCGCGAAGTAATCAGGATTCCTGCGCGTGATGCCGAGCGCAACCATATGAATGTTGCTTTGATTCACGTCGGTTTTGTCGATCTCGTAATATCCAGGCTTGGCAGGATCTGGCTTGATCTCGGGATCGTTCACGGCCTGACCCTTGGGCCATGAGGCAAAAGCCTCGCGCAGACGTGCTTCCATCTTCGCCGAGTCGAAGTCGCCGACTACGCCGAGGATGATGTTATTCGGATGCACGTACCTGCCGTGCCACTCGACCAGATCCGCACGCGTGATCGCCGCTACCGTGGCATACTCCGGCACCCGCGCATACGGATTGTTTGCGCCGTACACCAGCTTAGCCGCTTCGCGCCCCGCAATCTGCGCGGGATCGTCATTTCGCCGAGAGATGGCGTCGTACAGCCCCTTCTGCGCAATTCCAATTTTGTCGGCGCGAAACTCCGGATTCTTCAGCACGTCCTCGAAGGCGCGAAAGACGTCGTTGAAATCCTCTTTCAGACACGACCAGCTCACGGTCGTCGAGTCGACGCCTCCGCCGGTTTCGACCCTGGCGGCGCGCTGCTCCAGAAAGTCGTCCAGCTGATCGCCGGTCTGGGTCTTGGTGCCGCCCGTGCGCCACACTTCACCATAGACATCGGTCAGCCCCGTCTTGTTTGCGGGAACCGAGCGCTCGCCGCCACGAATGCGAGCGGTGCCGTCGATAGTCGGCAACTCGTGGTCTTCCTGAAGAAAAACCACCATGCCATTCGGCAACTCGATGCGCTTCGGCTGTGGCGGATGAAACTCTGGCAATTTTGGGATCGGTACCTGTTGCCAGGCCGACCGCGAAGTCTGCGCCTGCGCCCACAGTTGCCCACCGCCGCTGAAGAAACTGATAAACAAGACGAGAGCAAGGACGGAGAAGGAGAAGTATGCGCGCTTCACTGTCCACCTCCTTGCGGAGCCGCACCAGGTCCCGGAGGGCCGCCGGCAAACTCGATAATCCCCACCGTCCGGTTGTCGGGCACAAACGTCTGATTCGCGACCCGCCGAATATCCGCCTTCGTAACTTTATCGATCCGGTCGACCGAGCGGAACAGCTCCCGCCAGTCGTCATAGCGCGCCTGATTCAAGCTGAGCGCAATCGCAAGACCCTCGTTCGATCCAAGCGAGCGGATCAGGTTTGCCTTCGCGCGCGTCTTGATCATTTTCAGTTCTTCATTCGAGATGTCTTCTTTCTTCAGCCGCTCAATCTCCGCATGAATCGCGTCGGCCATCTCCTGCGGCTTATGCCCTGGAATCGGGAACGCGTAAAACGCAAACAGGTGCGGATACTTATTTCCCGGCAGCCCGGTAAAACCAGCCGAGTCGGACGCGATCTGCTTATCGCGGACCAGTGCCCGATAGAGCCGCGACGTGCGTCCATTCGACATCAGGTCGGCGATCGCGTCGTAGACCTGGTCATCCGCGCTGCGGTAATCGGGGCGGTGATAGCCTTCGAGATAGAGCGGCTGCGACTGCTCGTGCAGCACGACGCTCCGCTCGGAATTCTGCGGCGGCTCGGTGGTCGTCGCCGTATCGGGTTTGGGACGCGCCGGAATTCGCGAGAAATATTTCTCGACAATCGGCATCGCTTGCGAAACCTTCACGTCTCCAACGACGGTGACGACCATGTTCGAGGGCACGTAGTATTTATCGAAAAAATTCTGCGCGTCGGTCGCCGAGAAAGAATTCAGGTCCGCGATCCACCCGATCGTCGGCCGGTGATAAGGATGGGCCGCGAATGCCTCTTGCGTGAATTGCTCGAGCAGCCGCCCGATGGGATTGCTGTCCGTCCGCATGCGGCGCTCTTCGATCACCACATTGCGCTCTTTGTAGAATTGCCGCATCACCGGATGCAAAAAGCGCTCCGATTCGAGGTAAGCCCACAATTCCAGCCGGTTGATGGGAAACGAGTAGTGGTAGCCGGTCTCATCGAGATCGGTGAAGGCGTTCATGCCCTCGCCGCCTTCGCTTTCGACAATCTTGCCGAACTCGTTGTTGTAAGCCGCGGAGAACTTGTCGGCCGCCGTAATCGCGTCCTTCCAGTTTTGTTCGAGTTGCTTGAGCTTCTGTTCGTCGCGGTCCACCGGCTTGTCACGCTCGGCAATGTAGGCGGCATAAGCCTCTTCAACTTTTGCCAGCGCAGCTTTTTCGCCGGCGTAGTCGCGAGTCCCGATTGTGTCCGTTCCCTTGAACGCCATATGCTCGAACATGTGCGCCAGGCCAGTCTTGCCCATGGGATCCTGCACGGAGCCCGCATCCACGTGCGTGAAGAACGAAAACACCGGAGCCTCCGGCCGCTCGCAGATGATGATGGTGAGTCCATTGGCGAGCTTCTTCACGGTGGTGCGCTTCTCGAACGAAGCCAGGTCCTGGCCGAAAACGAGCGAGCACAGCACGAAACAGACAACAATTGTTTGTATAAGAGTTAAGCGGGATTTCATCCTGCCTCCACGATTGATCGACGACTGAGCGCCAAAAATTCGAAGTTACGTGGAGGCAGGGAAGATTGTCAAACGAGCAGAAACAGATTCGCCGTAGAGACGCGGCTTGCCGCGTCTCCTACATGCACTATGAAAATTTATTGCCGCCCGATGCGATCCACTTCTTTTTTCAGCGCAAGGCGATCCAGGGACGCCAGAGGCAGAGCGAGAAAGAGACTGATGCGCCGGTCAAGAATAAAAAACGCTTCGCGGAAGGCGCGTTCGATTTCGGCGGCGTCTCCGCGAACCGGGGCCGGATCGGGCACTCCCCAGTGCGCGGTCATGGGCTGTCCCGGCCAGACCGGGCAGGTTTCCTTGGCGGCGTTGTCGCAAACCGTGAAGACGAAGTGCATCTCAGGAGCGCCGGGGCGCGCGAACTCATCCCAGCTTTTGCTGCGCAAGCCGGTTGTGGAGATGCCAGCCAGCTCAAGCTGATTCAGTGCTTCGGGATGCACGGTCCCCGAGGGATGACTTCCAGCGCTGTAGGCAGTGAAGACAGGCTTTCCTTTGTGGTTGAGGATCGCTTCAGCCATAATGGAACGCGCCGAGTTGCCCGTACACAGAAACAGAACGTTGTAGTGATCTTCCATGGCCACTCTCTGATTCGTCTTCGGCAAGCTATCTGTATAGACGCGGCTTGCCGCGTCTCCGCGGGTCAGTTACAGCACGTCGGACCACAGCACGCCTCCTGCATCCGTTTCGGTTTCACCGCCCGGACAAAAGCGCTCAGAAACTTTTCATCGACCTGCGCCGCGATCGCATCCACGTCAATGCCTGAGGAGGAGAGGAACTCATGAGCGTCCTCGACCCGATATATTCGCGTCGGCTCGATCTCGATTTGCTCAAACCCGGCGGCGGATAGCTTGCTGCGATATTCGTTTTCTTCCATGGCTCCGGCGATGCAGCCGACCCATGCCAGCACGCTCTGACGGACCTCAGGGGCAATTGCGCCGCGTGTGACCACGTCGGAGACAGCGAACCGTCCACCCGGTTTGAGCACGCGGAATGCCTCGCGCAGCACGCGGTCCTTGTCGGCGGAAAGATTGATCACGCAGTTGGAAATGATGACATCGACTGTGTTGTCGGGGAGGGGGATACTTTCGATCTCGCCCTTGAGAAATTCCACGTTCTCCGCGCCGGCCTTGCGCTTGTTTTCGTTGGCCAGCGCGAGCATCTCGTCCGTCATGTCGAGGCCGTAAGCTTTGCCGCTCGGGCCAACGCGCTTGGCGGAGAGCAACACATCGATGCCGCCACCCGATCCCAGATCAAGCACAGTTTCGCCGGGGTTCAGCTTCGCAAGGGCAGTCGGGTTGCCGCATCCGAGCGAAGCCAGCATCGCCTCTTCGGGAATTTGCCGGGCCTGCGACTCATCATAGAGATTCGAGGTGATTGGATCGCAAGAGAGGCCGTTGGCCGGCGTCGCTCCACAGCAACTGTTGCCGCCGCCAGTAACTTGCAAGGCCGCTTGTCCGTATTTCTCTTTTACGACTTCTTTAATGTTGATATCGGCGAGATCGAGATGGGCATCAGCCACGACGTTCTCCTATTTGCAGAATTGGACGAGGTCTTGCGGCTTGAGTGCTTTGTTGCGGGTGCAGCACTCAGCGTAGAGAAATTGCAGAATTTCGCGCAGCGCTTCCGTGTTGGCCGTGTAGCGCAGGAACGTGCCGTTGCGCTCGACTCGCACGAGGTCTTCATTTTTGAGTTTGTCGAGATGGTGAGAGAGGGTCGAGCCCGGAATATCGAGCTCGTCCTGGATCTCGCTGACCACCAGGCCCTCGGGGTGTGCGGAGAGCAACAATTGCATGATCCGCAGCCGCGGCTCGATGCCCATGGCCGAAAACATGTCGGCGTAGCGGGCAACGCGCTCGCTGTTCGTTCGGGACTTGCTGGGAGCACTGCTCATATTTCGATAGTACTAGAAATATGGAGTACTAGTCAAACATCCGTAGAGACGCGGCTCGCCCCGTCTCCTGTCTGCACCAGCACCACTGGTGGAGAGACGGGCTCTTCGCCCGTCCGGCCCGGGCGGGACGCCCGGCGCTCCATATCAACTTTCCCAAACCCATCGTCCATCCACCATGGTGCGCTCAATAGGAATGCTGATGATGCTATAGGGGTCCTCCTTGAACACATCGCGCCCTAGCACGACGAGGTCGGCCAGTTTGCCCGGCTCGATTGAGCCCTTCAGATTCTCTTCATACGAAGCGTAAGCCCCGTTGATGGTTCCTACACGAATCGCTTCTTCGAGCGTGATCTTCTGCTGCGGCCCCCAGACATTGCCCTTGGCATCGGTGCGCGTCACTTCCGACTGCAAGGCCATCATTGGCTCAAACGGCCCCGGAGGATAATCCGACGCCTGCGTTGGCCGAATCCCCGCATCGATGAAACTGCGCAGCGCAAACATGTGGTTCACGCGATCTGGTCCATACTCTTTCATCTTCTCGCCGTGATAGTACGCGTAGGTTGAAAAAGGAGTGGGTATCGCCTCCAGCGCTTTGATCCGGCCAATCAGCGAATCGTTCACCACAGTGCAATGCTCCAGCCGATAACGAGCGTCCTTGCGCGGCAGTTCCTTCTGCAGCCGCTCGTACACTCGCAGCGTGACGTCGATGCCGACATCGCCATTGGCGTGAGTAGCAAGCTGCCAACCTGCGGCGTGCGCCTTGCGCGCCTGCTGATAGAGTTCTTCTTCCGGCGTCACCAGAATTCCGAAATCGTCTGGACGCCCTATATAAGGTTGGGAAAGCCGCGCCGTGCGCTCCGAGATCGAGCCATCGCAAATCATCTTCTGCGCGCCCACTTTCACCCATTCGTCCCCAAGTCCGGTCTTAACTCCGGCCGCCAGCATCCGGTCCATGAACGCCTGGTAGATGTGGCAATACACACGCATCTTGAGCTGTCCAGCTTCCCGCGCATCCTGATAGGCGCGCAGATCTTCTGGAGTACCCATGGCGTCGGTCACCGAAGTGATTCCGGTGCGTGTCATCATCCGCGTGATCAGGCGCACGCCTTCGCGATGGTCGTCGCGCGTAAAATTGGAAGGAATAATCTTGTCGAAAGTCTCTCTCCCGGCCTCGCGCACGTGCCCGGTGAGATGACCGCTTGCAGGATCACGGTCATACGCGCCGCCCGGAGGATCGGGAGTGCGGTCATCAATCTTTGCGAGCTTGATCGCCTGCGAGTTGACCCATGCCGTGTGCCCGCCGCGATGCTGAACGAACACGGGACGATTGGGAATAGCAGCGTCTAACTCCTCCCGCGTGAGTGGGCGGCCTTCGACTGTCTTCGTATCGTCGTACTTGAAGCCCAGCACCCATTCGCCAGGAGGTGTTTTCGAAGCCCGTTCACGCAGCGCCTTCAGGATCTCGGCAATGGAGCGCAGATCGCAGTCCACCATGCGCAGGTGAGAAAGGCCAGCCTCCGCGGGATGCGAGTGCGCGTCGATGAAGCCGGGCAGCACCGTCTTTCCGCCCAGGTCGATTTTTGTCGCATTGCCGGCAGCAAGCGCCAGCACTTCGTCATTCGATCCGATGGCGAGAAATCTTCCGCCGGAAATCGCCACAGCCTGCGCTCGCGGCTGGCGCGGATTGACCGTCCAGAACTTTCCGTTGTAAAGAATAAGTTCGGGCTCGGTGCGGTCAAGGGAAAACACGTTGCTGGAGAACAACGTGAACGCTCCGACGGTGCCCATACCGAAAACAAACTCGCGACGCGAGGCCGGCATCCGATCTCCTTTCGGGTACGCGAGACACTATACTAGACGGCGTCACAAACCAGTCGTGCGCGATGTCGCGAACCACTGACCACTGTCCACTGACCACCGTCCCCTGAATTTTATGTCCGCTCCCACCATCGTCGAAGTGCAGGGCCGCAAGCTTAGTCTCACGAATCTTGACAAGGTGCTCTTTCCCGCCACAGGGTTCACCAAGGGACAGGTGGTCGACTATTACGTCCGCATTGCGCCCTATCTGGTGCCGCATCTCGCGGGACGGCCACTGACCATGAAGCGCTATCCCGGGGGAGTTGACCAGGAATATTTCTTCGAAAAAAACGCGCCCATGCACCGCCCGGTCTGGGTGAAGACCGCGCCCGTATGGAGCGAGAGCAACAAACGAACCATTAATTTTCTGCTCGCTAACGATCTTCCGACGCTGGTGTGGATCGCGAACCTGGCGTCGATTGAACTGCATCCATCGCTTTCGCTGGCCACCGACATTGCGATGCCCACCATGATTGTCTTCGATCTCGATCCTGGACCGCCCGCGAATATCATCCAATGCGCGCAGGTTGGCCTCTGGGTGCGCGACATTTTCGATCACTTCGGACTGCAAAGTCTTCCCAAGACCTCAGGATCGAAGGGACTTCAGATTTATGTCCCCCTGAACACGAAAACGACATATGAGCAGACGAAAACATTCGCGCACGCGTTGGCGCGTCTGCTCGAACATGAGCATCCCGAGCTGGTTGTCTCGGACATGAAAAAGGCGGTGCGCACGAATAAAGTATTCGTCGACTGGAGCCAGAACGATCAGCACAAGACGACGATCTCGGTTTACTCCCTGCGCGCGCGAGAGCATCCGACGGTGTCGACGCCGGTTACCTGGGATGAGGTCGAGCATGCGCTGAAGAAAAAAGATGCGGGACGATTGGTGTTCGAGGCGAAAGACGTGCTCGCGCGCGTGGAGAAGATGGGCGATCTGTTCGAGCCCGTGCAGAAATTGAAACAGAAGCTGCCGCAGTTGGCGGGACTGACTGCGGAATCGGAAGAGAAACAGAAAGAAGGCATCAGCGTCGCCGCCCACGCCAGAGAGCAGCCGCGTCCAGAGAAAAAAAAGCCGACAAAGAAGACGAAGACGGAAGGGAAGTCAGCCGCGGCAAAGCGGCGCGAGGTATAATCGCGGATCGCAAACCCTATGGCGCATTTCTATGTTGGCACCTCCGGATGGGCGTATCCGACATGGAAGCCCGCTTTTTATCCGGAGAAACTTGCGCAAAAGAAATTTCTGAACTTCTACGCATCGAAACTGAATGCCGTCGAAGTCAATTACACCTTCCGCCAATTGGTGAAAGAGACGACCGTCCAGAACTGGATCGCCGAAACGCCGGAGCACTTTCGCTTCACCATTAAGGCGCACCAGGTGCTCACGCATATCAAGCGGCTGAAGAGCACGAAAGAATTCCTGATGCGCTTTCTCGGCACGCTGGAAGCTCTGGAGCGTGCTAAGCGCCTCGGCCCGCTTCTATTTCAGCTGCCGCCGAATTTCAAAGCGGATCAAGCCGTGCTTTCCGAGTTTCTCAAAAGCTTGCCGCGAAGTGTGCGCGCGGCCTTTGAGTTCCGCCACGAATCCTGGTTCGTCGACGCCACCTGGGACACGCTGCGCGAGCGCAACATCGCGCTTTGCGTGGCCGAAACCGAAGAGCGCAACACTCCCGACGTAGTCACCGCGGACTACGTGTACTATCGCTACCGCAAACCCACCTACACCGCCGAAGAGCGGCAAGCGATGGTCGGACGCATCCAGGAGCATCGCGCCGCCGACCGCGATGTTTTCGCCTACTTCAAGCACGAAGACACGCCGGATGGTGTGCTGTATGCGGTGGAGATCCTCCGTGAAGTCAGTCGTTCGTGAGAGCCTTCTTAGGGCCCGACCACGCTCGTCAGCTTGTTGTCTATGCCCAGTACCACGCACACGACCTGGCCCGTGCCGAGCGGCGCGCAGGAGGGCGATCCCACCCCCGTGCCGCCGATCTTGGCGAAGCCCGACCAGGCCGATCCGTTATAAACGTCGGCATAGAACGCATTGTCATACACAATTGCTCCGCAAACAAGCTGGCCCGCAGCCTGCGTGGTACAACCGGCATTGTCATTCACGCCGCCGCCGAGTCCGCCATAGCCGGTCCAGTCTCCTATAACCCAGCTTCCTCCGTTGAAACCAGCCACGTAGACTCCAGAGTTATAGGCTTTTGCGAAGCACGCCACTTTCCCGCCTGAGTTCATGGACGAGCAAACTGGCTGGCCGCCCGCCAGCCCGCCCAGGCTCAGGAACCCTTGCCAAGCGCCCGCGGCAAACCGATTCACCAGGGTGCCACTTCCTGTGATGAAAATGGAACAAATCACGCCCCCCGCGTTATCGGTTGCGCAGCCCGGCCCGGACACCGCCGAAGTGGTGACGTTAGCAAAGGCGCTCCAGGAGGTACCGTTGTAGAGGGACCAAGCCAGACCACCGGTGGAGTTCCGGGCAACGCAGAGCACCTGCCCCGCGGTGTACTCCGCGCAACTAGGAGCCGAAAATAACGCCCCGGCAACTTTCGCGGGGGCACTCCATACCCCTCCGGTCAGGATCGACCACTGCAGGTTGCCATTGGTGGCGGTGGCTGCGCAAATCACTTTGCCGGCGCCATCGCTCGTACAACTGGGGTTGGAACTGACAGGCCCAGCCAGGCTCTTCCACGTCCCCCACGTTGTTCCGTTGAACAGATTCACCATAACGGCGGCCTTGCCGCTCCGGACCGCGCACGCGACCTGGCTACCCGAGACCTGCGCGCAAGACGGAGTACCAATTCCAGTGCCGGTGCCGGTCGAGGTGAAACTTCCCCAACTGGCCCAAGCGGCCGGGCCCAGCGCCAGGCAGATCGGCAAAAGTAGCAGGCACAATACGGTTCTCTTCATTTGGATTCCTCCGAAAAAGTTCTCTTTGAAAACTCCACTCACTGACAGGGCGCTGCCGTCGGACGCAGGCGCGAGCTTGTTAGATCATTACCTTCGAATGCAGGGGGACACCGAACTTGCGGAAGAGTTTATTGGCTTCCCCCGCCAGAGTCAACGAGAATACCTAGAAAGACAAATGGAAACGCGACGAAAGAAAAGAAGTGAAAAAGGTTGCGCATCCCGCGCGGTACTTTTCGGACTCGACTTCGCATCCCATACTGTTTCCGTGGCCTCGGATGCCAACACCCGGACGCTTCACTCCTTCCTCGACTACCTACGGGTGGAGCGCGGGTCTGCGAATTTGACGATTGCCGCTTACACCAGCGACCTGGCTCAGTTCGCGGAGTTTCTGGAGAAGCGGAAGCAGACTTTAGCCGGAGCGCGTCGCGAAGACGTGCGCGAATACATCCAGGAATTATTTTCCAACCAGCTCGACGGGCGCTCGGTGGGAAGGAAGCTTTCGGCCATCCGACATCTTTACCGGCATTTGCTGCTTGATGGAAAGATCGACAAGGATCCGACCCTGAACATCGACTTGCCGAAGCAGTGGAAGGTGTTGCCCAAGGCACTGAGCCGCGACGAAGTAGGAGCCATGCTGGCCGAAACGCCGCTGCGAAATGAAACGGTGCGGGCGCAGGCGCTTGCACTCCGCGATCACGCCATGCTGGAACTTCTCTACGCCGCGGGAGTGCGTGTC
>Ga0210406_10003564_pt1 | contig 16977 bp, 10 predicted proteins | sample IncBWC30MmetaG_FD_155454 | JGI IMG/M metagenome (GOLD analysis project Ga0210406, IMG submission 155454) | Forest soil microbial communities from Barre Woods Harvard Forest LTER site, Petersham, Massachusetts, United States - Inc-BW-C-30-M | ecosystem: Environmental > Terrestrial > Soil >... | reverse complement strand
GTTCGTGGCGGCGGCGATGTATCCGGACTTTGCGATGCCACAGCCGGGGAAGCTTGGTCCTTACGCGGCGGTTTTCGTTTTTGCCGTGGGCATTTTCCTGAGCAATTTTATTTTGGGCACGTTCATTATGAAGAAGCCGTTTGTGGGCGCGCCGGTGTCGTTTGGCGATTATTTCAAGGGCGGATTGGGGACGCACCTTACGGGAATTCTGGGCGGTATCATCTGGGGAATCGGAATGTCGTTCAATATTATCGCGGCGGGGCGCGCCTCGTTTTCGATTTCGTACGGGCTGGGGCAGGGTGCGACGATGGTGGCGGCGTTCTGGGGCGTGTTCATCTGGAAGGAATTTCGCGACGCGCCTAAAGGAACGAATGGTTATATTGCCGCGATGTTTGCGTGTTTCTTAATTGGATTGGCGCTCATCATTGTGGCCCGGACTTCGTGAGCGAGGAAGTAAAGGAAATAGAGGAGGTTAAGGAAGTAAAGGACGAGGTGGAGAGGCCGACGGAGGGAGTTGAGTAATGGTTCGACTGAGGCGGAGTTGGATTGCAGTTTTGATTTGTGGAGTTTTTGCTTCGGCGGGGGTGGCTGGGCCGCGGAAGGTGATCATTGATACGGACCCGGGGACGGATGACGCGATGGCGATTATGCTGGCGCTGAATTCGCCGGAGTTCGATGTGCGGGCGCTGACGGTGGTGCCTGGGAACGTGACGGCGGCGCAGGGATTGGAGAACGCGCTGCGGATGGTGTCCCTGGCGAACCGCTGCGACATTGCGGTGGCGGGCGGAGCGCAGCATCCGTTGTTTCAGAAATTGATTACGGCGGAGTTCTGGCACGGGAAGAACGGGCTGGCGAACGTGGAGCTGCCCCCGAGCAAGTGCAAGAAGGACCCGCGCTGGGCGCCGGATTTAATTATTGAGATGGTGCGCGCGAATCCGCACGAGATCACACTGGTGCCGATCGGGCCGCTGACGAATATCGCGCTGGCGATTGAGAAAGATCCGTCGATCGTGCCGCTGGTGAAGGAAGTGGTGATTATGGGCGGCTCGATTACCGGAGGAAACGTGAATGCTTCGGCAGAGGCGAACATCGCGAACGATCCCGAGGCGGCCCAGATCGTGTTTCAGGCGGGCTGGCCGCTGACGATGGTGGGGCTGGACGTTGGCGACAAGACGCTGCTGACGCGGAAGCGCATCGAAGCGCTGAAGAAGAATCCTGGTCCTGTTAGCGATTTCATTTACAAGGTGGCGGATTTTCTGATCGGGCTGAGCGAAAAGTTTGGCGAAACCGGGACGCCGATGTACGACCCGCTGGCGGTGGGCGTGGCGATTGACAGCACGCTGGTAAAGGCTCCGGCGATGCACGTGGATGTGGAGACGCGAGGTGAATTCACGCGTGGGGAGACAGTGGCGAACCGGCGTGGGGCCAACGAGCGGAATGTGCTGCACCATTTCCCGGATGGCGATCGTTACGTGATTGAAGGAATCGACAGAGTCGAGCCGAACGCGAAGGTTTGCACTGACGTGAATGCGGAAAAGTTTTTGCAGATGTTTGTGAGCCGCATTCAGGGGAAGTAGCGGAGTGCGGGAAGACGAGGAGGTTTTTTCTGGCCCCAGATGGTAAGGCGAACAGCACGACAGAGAAGTGTGGTTATACTGGCATGAAGCGGCGTCAATTTCTCGGATTGGTTGGGCAAGCCGCCGCCGTTTCGCGATTCACACCTTTTGCTTTTCTTCCGGCCGCTCTGGAAAATCCCGGACGCGCCCGTTCAACAGAGACTATGCACTGGCCAAAAGATATTGGAAGCCCGGTACTGGATAGCTTGCGTTATGCCATCGAGAGTTCGCGCGATGTGCGCACGAATTACGAAAAGATCGTGGAAGTGGCGTCGTGGATGGCGTACGAAGAGTTGCCGATGCCGGAGTATGCGCTGCCGTTTGGCTTGAGCCAGGGCGATCCGGACGTGGCCATCGATTTTGTGATGGTGTCGGACTCGATTGATACGGCATTTACGGATTTTGCGAAACATGAAAAATTCCAGGTGGATTTCGCGGGGCAGCACTGGTCGGACTCCGAGGCGGAGTTCGCTTGTATCAAGCGGGCGCTGGACAACGGCGTGCCGTTTCTGGACGGGAAATTCCTGGCCAAAATTACGCGGCCGGAGCTGAACAAAGTTTTTGAGGGCAACATCGAGATGCCCATGCTCGATGAAAAGCTGGCGGTGCTGCATGAAGTGGGCAAGGTGCTGGCGGAGAAGTACGACGGAAAATTTCACAAGTTCGTGCATTCATGCTCGCCGAAGCTTTACGACAACGGGAATGGGTTGATCGACCGGTTGGTGAAAGAGTTTCCGCGGTTCAATGACGTCAGCATGCTGGACGGACATGAGATCAAGTTTTACAAGCTGCCGCAGCTTGGGATTTGGATGCTATACGCCACGCTGCACAAGGCGGGCAAGTTCCGCCTGGACGACCCGCAGAAGATGACGGCGTTCGCGGACTACATCGTGCCGGTGGCGCTGCGGCTGATGGGGATCACCGGCTATTCGAAAGAGCTTGAGCATGCGATCAACACGTACCAGCTGATTCCGCGCGATTCGCGCTGGGAAATTGAAATTCGCGCGCATTGCCTGTATGCAACGGCGCTGATGACGGATGAGATCAACAAATTGCGGCCGCCCAACTTGCAGATCATCATTCCGCAGGTTGACGCGCGACTTTGGACGCACTATCACACGACCACCTGGCCGCATCATTTGACGCAGACCATCATGTATTAGGCACGCGCCGGCGTTTTTTTTCATACCCCGAAAGGAATCTTGCCATGAAATCATTGGCCCGAATTTGTGCGTTTGCGTTTGCAATTCTGAGTTGTTCGATGGGTCTTGTCGCCCAGGCGAAGCGGAAAGTGATTATTGACCAGGATGCAGCAGGGCCTGGCGGGACGGATATGCAGGCGATTCTGGCGCTGGTGAACTCGCCGGAGACCGATGTGCTGGGCATTACGGTGCTGACCGGCGATGCGTGGCGCGATGAAGAGGTGCAGCATACCTTGCGCTTGATGGAGATCATCGGGCGCAGGGACATTCCCGTTGTGCCGGGCGCGGCGTTTCCGCTGGTGAGCAGCAAGGAGTACATCGCGAAGTGGGAGACGATTCACGGCAAGGTTGTGTACCAGGGCGCGTGGAATTTTGCGCCGGGGGGCAAAGTGCACGGGCCGACAGAAATTCCACCCATGCCGGAGGGGAAGCCGTCGATCAAGGCGGCGAACGAAGACGCCGCGCATTTCCTGGTGCGGATGGTGCGGCAGTATCCGCACGAGGTCACTATCTACGCCGCCGGACCGATGACGAACCTGGCGCTGGCGATTGCGCTTGATCCGGAGTTTCCGTCGTTGACCAAGGAGCTGATCATGATGGGCGGCAGCATCAATCCGCAGACGGACGACCCGGAGTTCTCACTGACGCCGACGCGGGAGTTCAATTTCTGGATGGACCCGGAAGCTACGCACGCTGTGCTGCACGCGAAATGGCCCCGGGTTGTGCTGACGACCGTGGATATTTCGGTGAAGACGCACATGGAAAAAAGTTTGATCGAGCAGGTGCGGAAGAGCGCTGAGCCGGCGGCGCAGTATGTGGCGAAGTACGCGGAACCCGGATATTTGTGGGATGAACTGGCAGCCGTGGCGTGGCTTGACCCCAGCATCATCACCAAGTGGCGAAAACTTTATATGGATATTGATGTGGATCATGGGGCTGGCTACGGAAACACGCTTGCCTGGACGCCGGGATTGCAGCCGGGAATGGGTGAAGTGCTGGTGGAAGTGCAGGACGATTTGGATAAGCAGAAGTTTTATAAGGAATATGTGGAGTTGCTATCGCGGGCAACGCCCGGGGCGAAGGATGCGGCGGGGAATTAAGGCGTGAAGAGAGAGGACTGAAGAAAAAAGCGGCCGCTACAGGGGCGCGGGAACCCCAAGAGCACAGGCAGGAGTGCCTGTGCCACAAATGGTTCGCGGTGGTATGCTGAGTAATTAGCGTCCAAATATGGAAGTGGGATGGCGGAGACAGGGCATGGACACACAAAAACGAGCTAGGCTGGAGATTACGGACCGGCAGGGAAACCGGATTGTCAGCGAGAATGCGGCGGGGCAGACGATTGCCACGCTACAGGGAACGGCGTTGAGTGCCAATCGCGGGACTTCGCTCAATCTGGATTGGGTGGAGAACGTGCGCGTGAATTTGAGCGCAGTGGAGCGGCGGGCGGCGACGATTGTGACGCGGCGCACGGTGAAGAAGGACTGGCAGATTGCGTGGCTGCTGCGGGCGATCAGCTGCATGGACCTGACCACGCTGAGCGGTGACGATACGGAGGAGCGTGTGCGGCGGTTGTGCGCCAAGGCGCGGCAGCCAATCCAACAGGAGCTTGTGGAGAAACTGGGGATCGAAGAGTTGCAGCTTCACGTTGGCGCCGTGTGTGTGTATCACCTGTTTGTGGAGACGGCCCGGCGGGCGCTGGAGGGCACGAATATTCCTGTAGCCGCGGTTTCCACGGGTTTTCCGGCGGGGCTTTCGCCGCTCGAGGAGCGCATCGCGGAAATCCGGCGCTCGGTGGAAGCCGGTGCGCAGGAGATTGACGTGGTGATCACGCGCGCGCATGTGTTTGGCGCGAAGTGGCAGAAGCTGTATGACGAAATCGTTGCGTTTAAGGATGCGTGCGGACCGGCGCACCTGAAAGTGATTCTGGGCACCGGCGATTTGCTGACGCTGCGCAATGTGGCGCGGGCCAGCCTGGTGGCGATGATGGCCGGAGCGGATTTCATCAAGACTTCGACTGGTAAAGAAGCTGTGAACGCGGTGCTGCCTGTGGGAGTGGTGATGACACGCGCGATTCGCGAATATGCTGAGGAAACGGGCATGGCGGTCGGTTTCAAGCCCGCTGGCGGAATTCGGACGGCGAAGCAATCGCTGGAATGGCTGACGCTGATGAAGGAAGAGTTGGGGAATAGTTGGCTGGATTCGCACCTTTTCCGGTTGGGAGCCAGCGGCATGTTGGCGGACATTGAACGGCAACTGGAATTCCACGTGACCGGCCGGTACTCGGCGGAATATCGTCATCCGATAGCCTGAGGGGCGAACCGATGAGCGTCGTCGAAAAATTCAGAACGATGGAGTACGGCCCGGCGCCGGAGGATCCAAAAGAGTCGCTGCTGTGGCTGGACCGCCACAACCGGAAGTTTGGGCATTTTATTGATGGCGCGTGGCGGGCTCCCGCAGAAGGAAAATATTTTGAGACGGCGGACCCCTCGGCGGGGACACTGCTGGCGGAGGTCGCGCAGGGAAGCGCGGCGGACATTGATGCGGCGGTGAAGGCGGCGCGGAAGGCTTTGCCGGGCTGGCAGAAGCTGACGCCGCATGAGCGTGCGCGGTATTCGTACGCGCTGGCGCGGCAGGTGCAGAAGCATTCGCGGCGCCTGGCGGTGCTGGAGACGCTGGACAACGGGAAGCCGATTCGCGAGAGCCGGGACATTGATATCCCGCTGGTGGCGCGGCATTTTTATTATCACGCGGGCTGGGCGCAATTGCTGGAGCAGGAATTTCCTGGCTACTCGGCTTGTGGAGTGGTGGGGCAGATCATTCCGTGGAATTTTCCGCTGCTGATGCTGGCGTGGAAAATTGCGCCGGCGCTGGCTACAGGGAATACTGTGGTGCTTAAGCCGGCAGAATATACGCCGCTGACGGCGCTGGCGTTTGCGGAAATTTGCAGCGAGGTGGGTTTGCCGAAGGGCGTCGTGAATATTGTTACCGGCGACGGCAGCACCGGCGAAGCGCTGGTGAAGCATCCCGACGTGGACAAGATCGCGTTCACCGGCTCGACGGAAGTGGGGCGCGCAATCCGGAAAGCGACCGCGGCGACGCATAAGAAGCTTTCGCTGGAGCTTGGCGGGAAATCGCCGTTCATTATTTTTGAAGACGCGGATCTGGACGGGGCCGTGGAAGGACTGGTGGACGGGATCTGGCTCAACCAGGGGCAGGTATGCTGCGCGGGGTCGCGGCTGCTGATGCAGGAGAGCATCGCGGAGAAGATGACCCGCAAGCTGCAGGCGCGCATGAGCACGCTGCGGGTGGGCGCGCCGCTGGACAAGGCCATTGACATCGGCGCGATTGTGGCGCGCGTGCAACTGGAACGCATTGACCGGCTGGTGAAGCAGGGAATCGCGGAAGGAGCGACGTGCTGGCAGCCGGAAGTATTGATGCCGGCGCGAGGGCTGTATTACAAGCCGACGCTATTGAGCAACGTGCATCCGACTTCGATTGTGGCGCAGCAGGAAATTTTTGGCCCGGTGCTGGCGGCAATGACGTTTCGAACGCCGCGCGAGGCGGTGGAGCTTGCCAACAATACTGTGTACGGCTTGGCGGCGAGCGTTTGGAGCGAGAGCATCAACGTGGCGCTGCACGTTTCCGCGCAATTGAAGGCGGGGGTGGTATGGGTGAACAGCACGAACCTGTTTGACGCGGCGTGCGGATTTGGCGGGTATCGCGAAAGCGGGTATGGCCGCGAGGGCGGGCGCGAAGGGCTGGCGGAATATCTGGAGCCAACGTGGTTCCGGAAAGCGCCGGCGCTGAAAAAGAACGGCGCGGCGAAGAAGGATCACCTTGAGGTAGCCAATCCCGGGATCGATCGCACGGTGAAACTTTATATCGGGGGGAAACAGGTGCGACCCGACTCTGGCTACAGCATCGAAATTCGCGGGAAGAAGGGTGAATTGCTGGGTGAATCGCCGCTCGGCAACCGAAAGGATATACGCAACGCGGTGGAAGCGGGGCGCAAGGCGGACGGGTGGAGCAAGGCGACCGCTCACAACCGGGCGCAGGTGCTGTATTACATCGCGGAGAATTTGTCGCAACGCAGCGAGGAAATTGCCGCAAGGCTGGCGGCAGTAGTGGGAAAGAAACAGGCGACGGAAGAAGTGCAGAGGAGCGTGGAGCGGCTATTTTCGTATGCGGGTTGGGCCGACAAGTTTGATGGCGCGGTGCACAATCCGCCGATGCGCAATGTTTCGATCGCGATGAACGAGGCAGTGGGCACGGTTGGGGTGGTCTGCCCGGCGGAATTTCCGCTGCTTGGTTTTTTTACGCTGGTGTTGCCGTTGATTGCCGCGGGGAACACGGTTGTGGCGGTGCCCTCGGAATCGTATCCGTTGGTCGCGGGGGACCTTTACCAGGTCTTTGAAACGAGCGATCTGCCGGGAGGGGTAGTCAACATCGTTGCGGGGCGCGCGACGGAATTATTAAAGGTGCTGGCGGAGCATGATGATCTTGACGGCATCTGGTGTTACGGGGATGCCGAAATGTGCGCGAGCGCGAAGGCGCTTTCCATTGGCAATCTGAAGCAGGTGTGGACAAACGAGGGACGCCCCATCGACTTCTTCAACATTCCGCAGAGCGAGGGCCGCTGGTACCTGGAGCATGCTCACCAGGTGAAGAACATCTGGGTCCCGTACGGCGAATGAGCTGCCCTTCCTCCAGCACGACGCCGCGAAGTTAGTTCCGCAGGAAGCTGCAAAGTTTTTTCCCCTTACATACTTGGTTGACCCGGGTTGAGCATCCCACAAAAAAAGAAGGGGATGGCCGAAGCCATCCCCTTTGATGTTTTACCGCTCGAGATTACTGTCCCGAGGCGGCAGTATAGAACACCACGAACTGCGGGGCAGTGTCCGCGTTTACGGTCGCCGGCGTGGCGGGTGTCGGTGCGCCGGTCGAAGTGCTGACTTGGAACAGCGAGAGGTTAGCGGTGGCATTGTTGCCGATGGCCATGAAAACGCCCGTTGGGTCAATCGCCATGCCGGTGGAGTTGCCGCCGGTCGGTTGGCCAGTGGTGCCGATCTGGCTCACGATGGCACCTGAGGAGGTATTCAGGGTATAGGCGAAGACTTGGCCGGCGGTACTGGATGCGGAATCCAGGACATACAGATATTTCCCGGTCGGATCCGTAAGGACGTTAATGGTGAAGGTAGCGCCGGTGACAGGGAAATCCGAGCCAACCTTGGCCAGCTCGCCTGCGGTGCTTCCGCTGCTGGGGTCGATGCTGTAAACGGAAACCGACTGGGTCGTCCCATCGTTGGCCACATAGATGTGGCCGTTCACGTCGGTGGTGCCGTAGATCGGGGAATTGCCGGTTCCGATCGACGGCGTGCCGAGCAGGGTCAACGCGCCAGTTGTTTGATCGATCTTGTACTCGCTGATGGTGCTAGCACCACTGTTGACTACATAGACGTACTTGCCGGCGCGGTCGGTCATGATCCAGGTCGGTGCGTTCAGCGTTGGGTCGGCGGGGGCGGATATGATCTGGATGGATGTGAGGGCACCGTTGTGGGCGGTGTCTGTGGCGACGGTTTGCTTGATCGAGAAGCCGTAAATCGAATTACCGACGTCGCTGATGACGTAGATAAAACGGCCGGTTGGATCAATCACGCCTACGTTTGCGCTGAGGACGGCGGTGGCTGGCACCGGCGTTTGGAGGGAATCCTTGAGAGCACCAGTGGTTGGTGTTATGTCTTCCACATGCAGGGATCCATTGACGTCGATGTAATACATGAAATCGCCAGAGGGATGAATCAAGACTTGCTGCGGACCGGAGGCAGGAAATGGCGACCCGGTAAGGGGCGTCAGAGTGCCACCTGTAACATCCACCGAGTAGCCAGAGATGGAACCACTACCACCGTTGCCGCTGCCATTGCCGACGTAGGCGAACCTGGCCGCTGCGGCTTGGACGGTCAGCGTTGCAGTGCCCGTAAAGCCGGAGACAGTTTCGGTGGCGGTGATGGTGGAAGTGCCGGCGGTGATGCCCAAGGCAACGGCGCTAGTCGGATCGATGGTAGCGACCGCGGTTGTGCCGGAACTCCAAGTGACAACGGTGCCCGGCGGGATAGGCTGGATGGTGCCGTTGCTCAACTTTTCCATGGCCGTGAAGAGTGTCGTGGTACCGGTCGAAATAGTGATCGTAGCAGGCGTAATCACCAGAGTGGTCGTCGGAGGCGTGCCGACAGTCAAAGTCGCCGTGCCGACCATGATGCCGTCGCAACTTGTTGCCGTGATGGTAGTCGTACCCGGCCCAACAGCGGTGGCATTACCGGTGTTATCAATCGTCGCGACTGCGGGTTTGCTGCTCGCCCAAGTCACCTGGCTGGAAACGTCCAGGTCGCTGGTACCACCGGAAGCGAAGGTGAAATTGCCGTCAGCCACGAATGACTGAGTGGCACCTTGAGCCGCCACGGTGGCGGTCGCAGGCAAAACCTTGATGGAGTTGAGTTGGTCCACAGCGAGGGGTTCGCTCTTCGCTGAAACTCCTTTAAAGCTGGCGCCAATGTTCGTGGTGCCCAGTCCAATACCCGAGGCCAAGCCGCTGCTGCTGACCGTAGCTACGGAAGTGTTCGAGGAAGTCCACGTGGCTGTGCTCGTCAGGTCTTGCGTGGATCCGTTGCTTGACAAACCGGTGGCCGCGTATTGCAGGGAGCCGCAAGTGGCGGTCACTGGCTGAAGGGTGAGCGCAGGCCGCTTTCCTGTGTCTCCGGTGCCTTCCAGAGCTGGGCGGACGCTGCCGCGAGCTGCCCCCCTAACTCCGCCGGCCGGCTTAGCACTAACGTAAATTTCTCCGCTGATGGGCGCAACGGTCACAAACTGCAACCTGGGTGAGTCATTACAGGCAACAAGGAATGCGGCGCACACGAACACCATTCCCGAAAGTGCCAAACGACAGGGCTTGCTTCTCATAGGGCCTCCTCAGCGCATCTGCATGGATACAACAGAAAAACACACCACAGCGCTCGGAGATCAATGTAGTAAGTGACGGAGTAACTGCGGCGGGCGAGGCTCCCACTCCGTTCCATGTGTTGGATCCCAAGACGCCTCTGCAGGGGAAACGATACTTTAAACCTTACACTCTGGCAAAGTGTCAGTCGGGTTATGGTTGACGTTTCGATTAACCCCCCGGAGGGCAAATAAATCCTCAAGCGCCCGCGGCATAGAGGACAATCTGCTGATTGTCCTCCGCTTAAGCTTCTGCAATGATGCGGCGGTGGACTTCCGGATGTAACCAAGTTCCAGGTGAAATCCTCGTAGTATTAAGGACCTCCTACAATGCCCCGACTCCTGACCGTTGAAGATCATCGCCTGGAAGAAGCCCGACAGCGCAAGAAGCACTGGAAACGCTGGGGGCCTTACCTTTCCGAACGCCAATGGGGGACGGTGCGCGAAGACTACAGCGCCAACGGCACTGCCTGGGAGTATTTTCCTTTCGAGCACTCCCATGCGCGAGCCTATCGCTGGGGCGAGGATGGCATCGGCGGGATCTGCGACCGCCACCAGATGATTTGTTTCGCGCTCGCATTGTGGAATGGGAAAGATCCCATTCTGAAGGAGCGGCTCTTTGGACTTACCGGCAATCAGGGGAATCACGGCGAGGATGTGAAGGAATGCTATTTCTACCTCGATTCCACGCCGACGCACAGTTACATGCGCATGCTTTACAAATACCCGCAGGCGGAGTTTCCGTACCGGTGGCTGGCGGAGGAAAACGGACGGCGCGGGCGAACGAATCCCGAGTTTGAGCTGCTGGATACGGGCGTGTTTAAGGAGAACCGGTATTTCGACGTGTTCGTGGAATACGCAAAGGCCGATGTGGAAGACATCCTGATTAAGATCACGGCGTTCAATCGGGGGCCAGAGGCTGCGCCGCTGCACCTGTTGCCGGCGCTGTGGTATCGCAACACGTGGTCGTGGGGCAAGGATTTGCGGCGGCCAGTGGCGCGAAGGGCTCCCGATACGCCGGGATCGCTGTGCACGGAGTTGCAACACTGGCAATACGGAAAACGGTGGCTGTTGGCCGCGGGGACTCCCGAGCTGCTGTTCACGGAAAACGAAACGAACTATGAAGAGATTTTCAAATTTCGCAGCCGGACGCCGTATGTGAAGGACGGTTTCCACTCTTATTTGATCCGCGGGAACAAGGGAGCCGTGAATCCGGAGCACACGGGCACGAAGATGGCCGCCCATTATGCGTTGAATCTTGGGCCGGGAGAGTCCGCGACGCTGAAACTTCGGCTGACGGACCTGGCCCCATTGGGCGGGATGGACACCGATTCGCCGATGGTCGGCACGGTCACGGGGCCCGCTCATCCTGAACGCGCGGCCGGTGTTCCGGGCACGAATGATTTTGGCGCGGGATTTGACGGGGTGTTCGCCGACCGTCAAAAAGAAGCGACTGAATTTTACGAATCGAGAATTCCCAAAGAGATGTCTGAAGACGCGCATCATGTGATGCGGCAGGCGTATTCGGGAATGTTGTGGAACAAACAGTTTTACCACTACGACGTATATACCTGGCTGGCGGGAGATCCCGCGGGGCCAGAGCCCCCCGAAGAGCGCTGGCACGGGCGCAACAAGGATTGGACGCACCTTTACAACGACGACGTTATTTCCATGCCGGACAAATGGGAGTATCCGTGGTACGCCGCGTGGGACCTGGCTTTTCACTGCATTCCCTTGGCGATTATCGATCCGGACTATGCCAAGGAGCAGTTGCTGCTTTTGCTGCGCGAGTGGTACATGCATCCGAACGGGCAGCTGCCGGCATACGAGTGGGCATTCGGTGACGTGAATCCTCCCGTGCATGCGTGGGCGGCATGGCGCGTGTACAAGATTGAGCGGCGCGTACGCGGAGTGTCCGACCGTAGTTTTCTGGAGAAAGTTTTTCACAAGCTGCTTTTGAATTTCACATGGTGGGTGAACCGCAAAGACCCGGACGGGCACAACATATTTCAGGGCGGTTTTCTGGGGCTGGACAATATTGGAGTGTTCGACCGCTCGGCGCCGTTGCCGACCGGGGGGCACCTGGAGCAGTCGGACGGCACGAGTTGGATGGGAATGTACTGCCTGAACATGCTGGCAATCGCGCTGGAACTGGCGAAAGAAGATCAGGCTTATGAGGATGTGGCCAGCAAATTTTTCGAACACTTCGTTTACATCGCCCGGGCGATGAACGACATGGGGCCGACCGGTCGTTCGCTTTGGGATAACGAGGATGGCTTTTACTACGACCTGCTGCACCTGCCGAACGGAGAAGAACATTTTCTTAAAATTCGATCGATTGTCGGCCTGATACCGTTGTTCGCGGTGGAAACCCTGGAGCCGGAGATTGTGGACCGATTGCCGGGCTTCAAGCGGCGCATGCAATGGTTCATTGACAATCATCCGGACGTGCCGGAGCACATCGAAATGACGCAGCGGTCGGCGCGCGGGGTGCGGCGGCTGCTTTCGCTGGCGAATCGCAAGCAGTTGAAGCGGATTCTGTGCCGCATGCTGGATGAAACGGAATTTCTCTCTCCGCATGGGGTTCGCGCGCTGTCTCGCTATCATGAGGACCATCCTTACGAAGTGCAGGTGAGCGGGCATACCAGTAGGGTTGATTACGAGCCGGCGGAATCGAGCACCGAAGTTTTCGGCGGCAACTCCAACTGGCGCGGGCCCATCTGGTTTCCAGTGAACTACCTGCTGATCGAGTCTCTGCAGAAGTATCACCATTATTTCGGCGAGGATTTCAAGATTGAATGCCCGACGTATTCGAAGAATGAGAAGGATTTATGGCAGGTGGCGCAGGAGGTTTCGAAACGCCTTACCCGGATCTTTGTGCGGGGAAAAGACGGGAAGCGGCCATTCGCCGGCGGGCAGGAACTTTTTAACAGCGATCCTTACTGGCGCGACCTGATTCTTTTTTACGAGTATTTTCATGGCGACAATGGCGCCGGCCTCGGGGCCAGCCACCAGACGGGATGGACCGGACTGGTCGCCAAACTTCTGGAGCAGAGCGGAGAGTAAGACGTGTCGCTTCTAGCCGAAGTGCAATTTGGGAGAGAGATCCTCGGCAACCTGGAACTCGCGGAGAGCCGCGAATGGCTGGTTACGAACGGCATCGGGGGATTTGCGTCGGGCACAGCCGCGGGGACTTCGACTCGTCGGTATCACGGGCTGCTGATGGCGTCGTTGCAGCCGCCGACGGACAGAACGCTGCTGGTTGCGGGAGTGGATGAAACGGTTCGGTATGCGGAGAAAAACTTTCCGCTGGCGACGAACCGGTGGTTGAGCGGCAATATTTCGCCGACGGGATATCTGCAGATTGAGAACTTTCATCTGGAAGGCACGAAACCCGTGTGGCGTTACGCCCTGGCGGACGCATTGCTGGAGAAGCGCGTGTGGATGAAGCAGGGAGAGAACACAACGTTCGTGGAGTACACGCTGGCGCGGGGGAATTGTGCCGTCGAGATCGAAGGGAAGATTCTGGTAAGTTACCGCGATTTTCATGCCACCACGCACGGAGATGGGTGGCAGATGAAGATCGAGCCGGTGGGAAAGGGGATTCGGGTCGTAGCGTTTGAGGGAGCGATGCCGTTTTTTCTGAAGAGCGCGTCGGCTGTGTTTGAGCCGCGGCACGAGTGGTACCGCGATTTTCTTCTGCCGGCGGAACATGAGCGGGGGTTGGACGACCATGAGGATCGCCTGCTGGCTGCGGTATTTCGGGCGCGGCTAGCGGTTGGCGAAAAATTCACCCTGGTATTCTCTACGGAGGTTCAGGCGCTGCTGGACGGTGAGCAGGCGCGCACGCATCAATCCAATCATGACTTGAAGTTGTTCCAGGCGTGGCAAAAGAGGCATTCCGAAACGGTTTCGGCGCCGGCGGATGACGAGCCCGGCTGGCTGTGGCAGCTTGTTTTGGCCGCCGACCAATTTATTGCCAAGCGGGCGCTGCCCGACGATCCGGACGGGCTGACCGTGATCGCCGGCTATCCGTGGTTTTGCGATTGGGGCCGTGACACCATGATTGCCCTGCCCGGACTTACGCTGTCGCTGGGACGGCCGGAGATAGCGCGCAAAATCCTGGAGTCGTTTGCGCGTTATGTTGACCGCGGGATGTTGCCGAATAATTTTCCGGACCGCGGTGGCGCGCCGCAGTACAACACGATTGACGCGGCGTTGTGGTACTTCGAAGCGGTGCGGCAATATTTTGAGGCCACACAGGATCTGGCGCTGGTCAGCAGACTGTTTCCTGTGTTGTCGGCGATCGTGGACGCGCACGTTGCGGGGACGCGCTACAACATCAAAGTGGATCCGGCGGATGCGCTTTTATATGGCGGCAGTCCGGAAGTTCAACTTACCTGGATGGACGCGAAGATCGGCGACTGGGTGGTTACGCCGCGCATCGGAAAGCCCGTGGAGATCAACGCGCTGTGGATCAATGCGCTGAACACGATGGGGGAGTTTGCGCGGCGGCTGGCGCGGCCGGGAGAGGGCTATTTAAAGCTGAAACAGAAGGCGGAGAAGAATTTTCAGAAATTCTGGAATCCCGCGCGGAACTGTTGCTTTGACGTGATCGATGTGCCCGGCGGCGGCGCGGACGCCGCATTGCGGCCAAACCAGGTGTTTGCGGTGTCGTTGCCGGTTAGTCCGCTTACTTGGGAGCAGAGTAAGGGCGTTGTGGATACGCTGGGGCGGGAGCTGCTGACGTCATTCGGACTGCGGAGTCTTGCGCCTTCTGAGCCTGGATATGTGGGCCGCTATGCTGGCGGGCCACGGGAGAGGGATTCGGCTTACCATCAGGGGACGGTTTGGGCCTGGCTGCTGGGGCCGTATGCGCTGGCGCATTTCAAGATTTACGGGGATCTGGCGGCGGCGCAGAGTTTTCTCGAACCACTGGGGAAAAGCATTTACTCAGCCGGACTTGGGAGCATTAGCGAGATTTTTGGTGGAGACGCGCCATTTCCGCCGGCCGGGTGTATTGCGCAGGCTTGGAGCGTGGCGGAGGTTTTTCGGGTGTGGGAGTTTCTGGCCGGACAACCGAACAAATCGGAGTAGTAATTGGTGGGGATCCTTTGAAGTGAGCACGCAGACAAAAGGCCGAGATTGTGCGACTGGAGTGAGGGGGATATGATGGGCCGAGAGGATTGTAATGACGACCGAGCGAATCGAGATTAACCCGGCGATTATGATGGGGAAGCCCGTCATCCGAGGGACGCGAATCACGGTGGAGTCGATCCTCCGCAAGCTCGCTGAGGGCGCGAGCGAGGGTGAACTGCTGGAAGACTACCCACACCTTACAAAAGAGGACATTCTGGCGGCGGTGGCCTACGGCGCGGCCAGCGTAGCCCACGAGGAAGTGGTGCTGCTGCCCGACGCGCCGATTCCTGGCAAATCCTAAAGCATGAACTTCCTGGCTGACGAAAGCTGCGCGGGCCCGTCATCCGGGCGCTTCGCAACGCCGGCCATGATGTGGTTGCGATTGCCGAAGTCGCAAGAGGCGCGACAGACGAACAGGTTCTGGAGCGCGCTCTGAATGAGAATCGCGTACTCATCACGGAGGATCGGGACTTTGGTGAATTGGTGTATGCGCGCGGTCGGTCATCAGCCGGCGTGATTCTGGTTAGGCTTCGTAGCCGCGCGCGTCAAGCTAAGCCCGCGACCGTGGTTGAGGCCGTGAGGAAGTTGGGCTTGCGGCTGCAAGATGCGTTTACCGTCGTAGAACCCGGACGAGTACGCATAAGCAATCGACCCTAACCCCCTTTTCCCGCGAACCGCCCAATCTACACCTTGCTGTCATAACCGAATTTCAGACTAGAAGTTTCTTGCGTGCATCGCATGTGCTGTGCTGCGCTCAGAATGACAGTCGACCCGCAGAGGCAGCAAACTGCGAGACCGGAACGTTTGATTAAGGTGGCCTAGTCCAACCGCGGAGCGGGCTCGTAGAGTTCGATGAGGACTTTGCCGGCGTCTGGAGCGGAGACGAGGAAGAAGTTTACGCGGGTGCCGTCGGCGCCGAGGCGGGTCTCCGGATAAATCGCCGGTACATTGAATTTGGTTTTGAGAATTTGCGTGGCGCGGTCCACGTCTTTGCAAAGATACTCAATCTGCTGAATGCCTTCGCCGAATTTTTGCAGGAATCTGGCGATGGCGCCGCTGCCCGCGGGGTCCTTGGTGGTCAAAATGTCCATCGAGAGGCCACCAGGAAAGTGCAGTTCGAATTCGAGGGCGTCTTGGTCGGGTGGCACTTCGGACAGGCGGGGCAAGCCGCTCGCTTCGTGGATTTGCTTAAAACGCTCGGGAGTTACCGCGAGGCCTATGGTCATCTTGGGATCGTTGCCATTGAGCAATGCGGCGAGGTCTTCGTCGCCCCACCAGGGATAGGCGGCATGGTCGGCGAGCGCCCGGCCCGTCTTATAAATCTCCGTGGCGGAAATGGCTCGCGTCTCCGATTCCTGAGAGGTCATTCCATCGATCGCGCGTTGCATCAGGTCGTTCATCGTTTCACCAGAGTCCGATCCAGGGAGTCACCACAGGATATCTTAACCTGCCTGCGGCTCTTTCTTCTTTGCCGGACGAGTGAGAACAGAAATTAACATTGCAAGCAGCAGAATGCCTCCCACCACGCCCAGCGAAAGCGCCACGGAAATGTGCACCCAGGGATCGGCCACCATTTTCGCACCAATGAACATCAGCACCAGCGCCAGGCCTATGCCCAGGTAGCGGAAATAGTCCAGCACATCCGCCAGCAGGAAATAGAGGGCGCGCAGCCCGAGGATCGCGAAAACATTGGAGGTGTAGACGATGAATGGATCGCGGGTGATACCGAAAATGGCCGGGATGGAGTCGACGGCGAACGTGACGTCCGTGATCTCCACGATAAGCAGGACGAGGAGGAGAGGGGTGGCGAAGAATTGTCCTCCTTCCTTGAGAAAAAAACTCCCGCCCCGGTATTCCTTTGTCACACGGAGATGCGAGCTGGCGAACCGAAAGATGGGATTCTTTTCGTAGTGAACCGCTTTTTCTCGCTTCCAGAGCATGTGCAGACCGGTGTAGACGAGGAAGACCCCAAACGCCGGCAGGATCCACTGGAATCTTGCGACCAGAACGGCACCCGTGGCGATCATGAT
>Ga0210406_10003563_pt1 | contig 16980 bp, 12 predicted proteins | sample IncBWC30MmetaG_FD_155454 | JGI IMG/M metagenome (GOLD analysis project Ga0210406, IMG submission 155454) | Forest soil microbial communities from Barre Woods Harvard Forest LTER site, Petersham, Massachusetts, United States - Inc-BW-C-30-M | ecosystem: Environmental > Terrestrial > Soil >... | reverse complement strand
CTTCCGTAATGAGTCTGCTCTACCTCTCCGGCTGGGCCTGGTCATTGATAGCAGTGATTCAATTTCCAGTCGCTTCAAATTCGAACAGGGCGCGGCCAGCAGTTTTCTTAGCAACGTCGTAACTGGCCCGAATGATCTCGCTTTCGTCGTTGGCTTCTCCAACTCCGTTCTGCTCGTCCAGGATTTCACAAAGGATCAGACACTCGTCTCGCAGGCAGTAGGTAAGTTGGTTGCTTCGGGAGGCACCGCTCTTTGGGACGCCGTTGACTTCGCCGCCGAAAAACTTGCTAGCCGAGTGGAAGATCAGCCCGTCGCGAGAATCCTAGTCATCATTAGTGACGGTGACGACAACTCCAGCACCGTCACGGCGAAGCAGGCCATCACCCGGGCCCAACGCGGCGAGGTCACCATCTATACCGTTAGCACTCGCGACGCAACCGTGACCACTCGCGACGTAACTGAGACCGACATCAGTTCCTCCGTAGGGGAGCACGCTCTCCGGACACTCGCGGATCTAACCGGCGGCGCAGCCTTTGTGCCTGGCTCGGTTCACCGTCTCAAGGGCAGTTTCTCTGACCTGCAGCAAGTCATTCGCAGCCGTTATCTCATCTCTTACAAGCCCGCTCTTTTCCAGCGGGATGGCAAGTACCGCGCCATCGATATCACAGCCGAAAAAGACGGGCATAAACTGCACGTTTACGCCCGCAAGGGATACTTCGCCTCAACCAGCGCTCCCAACCCAGACCATTTCTGAGAGTTGCTGCTCATACCACAGGCAAGGTCCAGCAGTTCCGAGACGACGTTCGATTCTGACTAATTCCACGCCTGCTTCACCCCGCCAGCAGTGCCACTCCCGCCGCCACCAGTCCGGCAGCGATCCACCTCCGCCGGTCCACCCGCTCGTGCAAGAAGATCTTCGCCGCGACGGCGTTCGCAATAAAGGTAAGGGAAGCGGCGGCGGGGGCCACCAGGCTTACGTCTCCCCAGGAGAGCGCAAACAGCAAGCTGAAGAAGGCCGCGGCCATGCTCGCGACTGCAAACAGAAAGTTAGGATTGCTGAGCGTGCGCGCGATCACCGTAGCGATGCCGGCGCGACGCCGAAGGTCCCCCACGTCCCCGACTTGCTTCATCGCATGTGACAAAAGCACGTCGCCAACCACCGAAAATAAAACGATGGCCAGGATCGCGGCCCAAGTGTAAAGAATCGAAATGTGTGACGAGTTCGTGGCCGCGTCTTGTTGCGACGCTTTCGCTACCGCACCGTAGCCGCGAAGCGGTGAAAGAATGAAGCTCACGGCGCAGGGTAACCCGCCAGACCGAGACAAGTGCCGGAGGCGTGGAAGAAGAACCTTCATCGTTCCGCTCCACTGGCAACCACGACCGGGTGGCTCTTCTCGGGCATCTCCCCAGCTTCTCCCAGCGGATGCTCGGTTAGCGCGGGCCCACCTGCGACAAACCCCACGCCTGCCGTAATCAACACAATCCCGATCCAGCGCAGCGGGCTGATGTGCTCATGCAACACGAACCGGGCAACCAGAGCGAGCAGCACATATCCGAGCGCCGTCGCCGGCATCACATAGGTAAGATCGGCCCACGACAGCGCATTCGTGTAGGTCGCAAAAAACGCCAGCAGGAAAAGAATGCCAATGGCGACCCAGGGATTGGCCACCGCGAAGATCACACTCGACAGACGATGAATGGAAATGCTGCCGACCTGCTTCATCCCATGCGAGAGCATGGAGTCCCCGGCCACGGCAAATACCGTAACTCCGGCCAGCACAAGATACTTGCGAAAGTTCACTGGAAATCTAAATGGGCTACTCTAAAACACTTCACCACAGAGCCACATCGGAAACCTTCAAGGGATTTTGCTATGTTTTTTCCCTGTGACGCTTTGCCTCTGTGGTGAAAAGCCTCTAAGCCTTGGCGAGTTCGGCGGCAGCCTCATCGCTGTGCTGCTTGACCATCTTGTTGCGTTGCGAACGCAGCTTCAGAAAAGTCTTCGCTTCCTTGTAGAGCCGCTTGCGGTCATTGCTGTCAAACGCAGCTTTTTTCAAGATGCGGAACACAGCCTTTGGCCGGAAATAATATTCATCGTAGAACCGGTGTACGGCTGAAAGGATGTCATCCGCAGGCAATCCCGGATACTGAATGTGCGCCAACTGGTGTCCGCCTTCATCCACCATCTTGTTGTCGCCCACCATAAATCCATTCTTCACAGCGTAGTCATACAGCTCCGTGCCCGGATAAGCGTGCGCCACCGAAACCTGAATCGTTTCGACGTCCAACTCTTTAGCGAACTGGATTGTGTTGTTAATGGTCTCGTGCGTCTCGCCCGGCAGCCCCATGATGAAGTCGCCATGGACCACCAGTCCAAGCCTGTGACAATCTTTAGTAAACTGCCGCGCCCGTTCAATCGTGGCGCCCTTCTTGATGTTCTTCAATATCTGCTGATCGCCGGATTCATAACCAACGATAAGGAGTCGGCACCCCGCCTCCTTCATCGCTTTAAGAGTCTCGTAGTCCGTGGTCACGCGCGACGTACAGGACCACGTCAAGCCCAGCGGCTTCAGCTTCGCGCACAACTCGATGGTGCGCGCTTTTTGAATATTGAAGGTATCGTCGTCGAAGAAAAATTCCTTTACTTCCGGCCAGTACTGCTTGACCTTTGCCATTTCCGCCGCTACGTCGTCAGTCGACCGCTTGCGCCAGGGATGTCCGCTCAGCGTCTGCGGCCACAGGCAAAATGTACACTGCGCCGGGCAACCTCGCGTGGTGTAGAGCGAGACGTAAGGGTTCAACAGAAACGGCACGTTATACCGCGTGACGTCGAGATCGCGCTTGTAAACGTCGGTGACGTGAGGCAGCGCATCCAGATCTTGAATTTGCGGCGCGTCGGGATTGTGTACCACCTTGCCGTCTTTCAGAAATGAAATCCCAGCAATTTCCTCAAGTGGCTTGCCCTTCGCGTAATCGACGACGGCGTAGTCAAACTCCTTGCGTGCTACAAAATCAATCGCTGGACAATCGCGTAGAGATTTCTCCGGCAGCACGCTCACGTGTGGCCCCACGAAGGCAATCTTGATTGTCGGATTCGCCGCCTTGATCGCTCGCGCCAATCCGATGTCTCCCGGAAAACCCGGAGTGCTGGTAAACAGCACGAGAAACTCGTAGCTTTTGGCAATCTCAATCGTCTGCTCCGCCGAAATATAGTGCGGCGGTGCATCCAGCAGCCGTGCCCCTTCCAGCATCCCCGCCGGATAAGCCAACCACACCGGATACCAATATGACTCAATTTCGCGGGTGGCAGGCCAACGGGAGCCGGCGCCGCCGTCGAAGTTTTCGAAAGAGGGAGGGTTCAGGAACAGTGTTTTTAGAGGCATAGTGGATAAGTACTCATTTTATCATCACCCGTTTGCGCAGGTTGCGAAAAACCAGTGATTATGCGGGTTCTTCCCCACAGTGACGATCAATCTCATTGAGCCTGAAGGACCTCGCTTATTCACTCAGTTTAGCCCCCCGAAGGCTAGACATCAGCCCCTTATGCGTCGAACGAATGGTTTGATGCAGTGAACTGCGAGAAAGAGGCATTCACAAGAACCCGGTCGATTGTCCGGACACTCCTGGAATTCGTGGAGCGGATTCGTCTTAATTCCAAAACCCAGTCCCTTAACGCCCAGGTCCTAAAGCCCAGCTTTCCAGATCTCCAGTCGCGCGCAGAAGGGACACTTGAGCGCGTTCCAGTTCGAACGTAACGTCCTGCAAAGCAATGAGTTTTTCGCTGGCCTGGGTGCGGGCATTGTCAAGGTCGTGCAAGTTGGCCCCCGATGAATTCATGCGCGTCTCGACCGCCTCCACATTCTTGTGCGCGATTTCGAACTCGATTTCCGCAACCTCCCGCGCCGCCTGCATTTGAACGACGGCGCGTTGCAACCTAAGAGTCTCTTCCGAAACCCGGTTACGCGCGGCATCTGCCTGTTCCTTTGCCTTGACCGCTTCGGCGTCGGCAGCCTGGGCTCGAGCACGTTGCGAAGCATTAAAGAGCGGAATTCGGATGCTGACGCCGATGGTGGCGTTGTTCTTTTGGAAGGCTGCGGCGGGACAGAGGAAAGTTCCCAGGCTCGTATTACATGGCCGCGCGGGAATGTAGTAGTTCTGATAGTTGTTGAAGGTAGAGAGCAAGGCATACTGCGCGGCGAAGTCGACGGTCGGCAAGAGAGTACGGTGTTCACCCTGGGCCCGCAGAAATTGGGCGTGAGCGTGTTCTACGGCGGATTTGACCGCGGGGCTGGAATCGGCGGCCCGAGCAGGCGCGTCGTCATCCGGGACTGCGGGCAAATTGGGCAGAGTGTCACCTTCGGTCTGAATGCCACGCGCGGGCAGGCCGGTGAGTTTCGAGAGGTGCTCGCGTAACACGTCTGCCGAACCTTGCGCCTCGGCGATGCGTAAGCGCAGACGCGCCTCCGACAATCGAGCCCTGGTTTCGTCGAGAGCGCTGTCGATCCCTTCCTTCACGCGATCGGCAACGGCGGCGTGCATTTTCTGAACGTCGGGAAGTATCTCGTGCAAACGATCGAGCCGCCGCTCCCATTTCTCGAGTTCGGCATAGCTGAGCACTGTGTCCTGAATGACCTGATCGCGCTGATCTTTACTTCGGAAACCAGCAGCCGAAGACTCGCTCCGCGCGGCGTAGATAAAGGATCGCAATTCTGGATGAAGCAATGCTGACTGTGCGTTGATGTTGAAAATCGACGGCGCCGAACCTTCCAAGGCAAGAGGAAAGCCGAAAGACCAACCGAGCCCCGAACCCACTGTGGCTTGCGGCAGATAACTGTTGCGTAGTTCGCGGTAACTGGCGTTCGCGTTGTTCTGATCGGCAGCGGCCATGGCCGCGCCGTTGGCATGTTGCAGCGCGAGTTCGACGGCCCGCTTGAGCGTGATGGGCTCCGCCTGCAGGGAAGCGGGCAGCAAAAGAAGGGCAACCGCAATGATTCCAAGCGCACACGCGCCAATCCACGAGTTTATCTTCATTATTTTTCACCTTGATGCTGTATGAGGAGATTCTACGGGCATTATGATGCGAGAGAAATGATAAGGATGGGTCGGGAGGGGGAGTGTCTCTTTCTGGCGCTTTACAGCAGGTTCCTCGACTGCTCGGTCGCGGCTCCAGTCGGAATGATAAACATGCTTTCTTGCTTCCTTACCTCAGAAGGGGAAGCGTATTGATAGGATGGGAATGTGGTTGGTGGGGTGGAAACGCGTCGTAGCGATCTCGAATCCACCCCCGGCAGTGAATGCCAGGCGATTCCATAACTTAAACCTGCCTATGACCATACCCGGAGTCAAATACACCAATGTCTTGCCGGGGTGGCTGGTCGGGACCACATTGCCGTTGCCCCCGTAAAAGTGGGTGAGGTTGACTTCCAGCTCCGGCCACAATTTCTTGTAGATTTTGTACTGAAACGTGTTGTTCCACAGCAGCGTGTGTCCGATGACGTCGACGTTCCCGGTAGGCAGGGTGCCGCCTAAGGTTCCCTGGACGTCGAAATTCCTGTAGCCCTTTCCGTAGGCAATCGTGGGTGTAATGATGGGACTCAGCGCCCCCTCCTGATATTGCCCGGTGGGAAAGCTCATTTGATAGAACGCTGTCAGAATGTAGTTCCCGTGCTCTTCATTTCCAGCGGCGATTCGATACTTTAGGAGAAACTGCCAGTCGCCGAAGCCATCACGCGGCGAATCCGGATTGTTCACGACATAGGGAGGCACTGCGAGAATCACTTCGACATTTTTGGCAGGGATAACTTCCAGACCCTTGCTTACGCCGTAGTTGTCCGTGGTGACGCCGCTGTTGTGCGTTTGCCATTGCACGTCGTATCGGAACTCCTGTTCGAGGCGCGGAGTGGTGGTGGCCAGAGGCGTGATCCAATGAGGCTGTGCCGCCTGAGTTTCGGACACCATATTGAACCAGTCAGCAAAGAATCCGTCCTGTGCTCGCGATATCGTTGCGGAGAAACAGAGCATGGACACGACGAACAGAAGAGCGGGCTTGCGCATTCGACCCCCAAAGAATGAATGAGTTGGGATAAAGAATCAGAAGTGTACATTAGATACGGTTTTACAGTCCATAGTAATACGGTTGTGTAGCAGGCCAATAAAATAAGCCTCTCCAGATGTCCCCGTACTTCTAAAGCCGATCGCCTTCGCGAGGCAACGACTCCGGGCTTGAAAGTCCGCGGATCATTCTTCATCGCATCCAAAGCGGACTAGATAGCATCGAACAAAGCGCCGAGTTCTGACCTTATTTCAAGCGACAAAGCTTAAGGAGAGAAATAAAAATGGCCAGGAAAGATCTCAACGCCAAAGCTTCCAACGAACGGGGAAATGTGACCGCTCAACCGCGCCTTCACCAGCGCGCCACAGAAATTCAGGCCTACGGAACCGTTACCCATATGCTGCCGCTCGACCTCGAGGAGCCGGTTCGCCTCGAAATGACTGAGCAACTCAACCTTTTGTTGGCCGATACCATGACCCTGCGTGATCTTTACAAGAAATCGCACTGGCAAGTGTCCGGCCCCACGTTCTATCAACTTCATCTGTTGTTCGACAAACACTACGAGGAACAGTCGGAAATCGTCGACACCATCGCCGAGCGCATCCAGCTTCTCGGTGGAATCTCCATTGCCATGGCGGCCGATGTTGCAGAAACCACGCGCATCGAGCGTCCTCCCAAGGGCAGGGAAGAGGTACCGGTACAGATTTCTCGTTTGCTCGACGCTCACCAGGTCATCATTGGCCATTGCCGGGAGTTGGCCGAACGCGCTGACAAACTCGGGGATGATGGCACGAATGATTTAGCGGTTAGTGATGTGCTACGCGCCAATGAATTGCAGGCTTGGTTCCTTAGCGAGCACTTAGTGGATGAGCCGTTAGTGAGAGCCGAAGACACCCGCCTTCGAAACGCCAGCTAATTTTCAACCAACGAAAACAACAAGAGGAGGCTCCCGCCGCGGAACCTTCTCTTGTTTTGACTCTATCGCGCTCTCGTTTTTGACTCTGTCGGAATCTAGGTTCGAGTTTCAGTCTTCAGGTTGTCGTGATCGTAGTATTCGTAGGCGGACATTGGTTTTGCGCCGCCCTTCTTCCAGGTTCGCGAGTCCTCAGGCAACTTTCCCAGCACGCGCGCCATTTCACGGATGTGCATCGCCACCGTTCCGCAGCATGCGCCGATAAAGTTGATGCCGATATCGCGGGCCTTCAACGCGTAGTCGCCCATTTCCTTCCGCGTAAGCTGCAACGGATCCAAAGCGTAAGGAAATTCAGGCAGGCTGGAGAAGTCTGGCTGAGTTTTGGGCGTACGATATGCAATCGGTTGACATGCCAGAAAGCCCGGCACCGCTTTGCGCATCTCCTCCATCGGACCCAAAATATGTTCCGGTGGCCGCAGGCAGTTCATGCCAACAATATCTGCTCCCGCGTCGAACAACGCTTTTGCCGCGTCGGCTGCGCTTCTTCCTTCCGCGGTCTCGTCTTTATTCTCGAAGCAGATTGTTACCATAGTGGGTAAACCGGTTTTCTTTCCGCGCTCCACCGCGATCAGTGCTTCACCCAGAAATGAAAACGTTTCTCCGATGATGAAGTCCACACCTTCCTCGACCTGTACAGCGAGTTGTTCATCAAAAGTCTTCCGCACACGATCGGCGGCGGACGCGCTGCCTACTTCGTACATCCAGGTCAGACTTAAGTTTCCTGCTACAAGGCATCGAGCTCCCGCAACCTCGCGTGCAATGCGTACTGCCGCGCGATTCAAATCCTCCAGTCGATCCTCCAATCCAACGGTCGCAAGCTTGTCCCGGCTTGCGTAGAAGGTTAATGCCTGCAGGACTTCCGATCCGGCCTCGCGAAACTCCACATGTAACTCGCGCAGCGCCTCCGGATGCGTCAGTACTACCTCTGGAGTAAACGGACCTGCGCGCACCCACCCTCGCTTCTCCAGTTCAAGCAAATACCCGCCGTCACCCAAAACCGGACCTTCTTTCAGCCGTTCGAGAATGCCTTTCTTCTTCATGCTTTCTCCTTCCGCTTGAGAAAACTTTCCAGTACTGCCTATGATCCTCAGTGTTCTGTGTGGTTAAGACTTGCGAAACTATGCGGCATCTTTAAATTGGCCCTTCTTCCAATCGCGCAGCGCTTGCAGCGCCGCGTTCCGCCCCGGAGCTCCAGTCACGCCGCCACCGGGATGGGCTCCCGCTCCACACAAATAAAGCCCGCGAATCGGAGTGCGATATTGCGCCCAACCGGGCACGGGACGCATAAAGAAGAGCTGCTCCAGTCGCAAGTCGCCGTGAAAAATATTGCCCTCAGTCAATCCGTATGTTCTCTCCAGGTCGAGCGGTGTCAGCACCTGTCGCACTTCAATCGCTCCCGGTACATTGGGTGCGTATTCGGCGATTTGTTTCACCACGCGATCGCCCAGCAAGTCCCGCTTCTCATCCCAGTTGCCCTCGCGCAACTTGTAGGGCACATATTGCACAAAGCACGTCAGAATATGCTTGCCCGGCGGAGCCAGTGAACTATCGGCATTCGACGAAACCACGCAATCCACCCACAGCTCCTCCGGAAGCTCGCCAAACTTTGCAATGTCGTAGCAGCGTTCCGCAAACTCCAAGGACGGAACCAGCGTGTAGAACGTACGCTCCAGCGGCGAAGCCTGAGGCGACGTTCCGGTAAACCGAGGTTCCTCCGCCAGAACGAAGTTCACCTTCGCGCATGGCCCGTCCATCTTGATCCCGCGCACTGCAAACAAAAAATCCTCTGGCAATTCGCGCGCCGCGACCATCTTCAAGAAAGTCCGCTTCGGGTCGGCATTCGAAAGAACGATACGCCCTCGAACTTCGGTTCCATCCTCCAACACCACGCTGGATGCGCGTCCATTTCGTACCTCGATCTGAGCCACAGACGACGACGTTCGAATCTCCGCTCCCAGCTTCTTTCCCGACGCAGCCAGAGCCTGCGTGATCGATCCCATCCCGCCCATCACATGCCCGTAGAATCCTTGTAGTTCATGCTCGCCACCGCTCAGCAAGTGAAACAGCAATCCAATCGCGGTCCCAGGCTGATACGGCCCGCCATGCTTCCCGTACACGTTGTTCGCCAGGAACATCGTCTTGATCTTTTCCGATTCATAATTGCGATCGAGGAACTCGCCGAGGCTTCCAGTAAGAAACGAAATCAATTGCGCGATCTCTGCGCTTGAAATTCCACGAAACCTTTTTCCGATGCGAAACAAGTCGCTCCATCCACCCATCGACGATGTGTCGATCTCCGGTGGCGATTCCATGAAAAACGGCTGCAAATATCGCGCCAGTTTCTTCAGTTGGTCGTCGACTTCAACAAACCGTGCCGCATCTTTCGCGGAGATCTTTCCAAACTCGGCCTGTGCCCGCATGCGATTCACCCACCAGGGCACCACATGCCCGTCGGGGAACGGAACTTGAATCGCGGGGTCGCAGGGAACCATACGCAAACCATGATCGGCAAGTCGAAGCTCGCTGATCACCTCTGGTCGCAACATGCTGGCGATATAAGATGTGGTAGAAGCGCGGCACCCGGGCGCGATCTCCTCGGTTACGCAACATCCGCCCACAATTTCCCGACGCTCCAGCACAAGTGTAGAGAGGCCTGCGCGCGCCACATACGCGGCTGCCGTCAGCCCGTTGTGGCCGCCGCCCACAATGATCGCGTCATAAATAGAGGAAGAAGTAGGTTGCAAGCCGCAATGACCGTTGGTTACATCATAAGTTTAAGAACCGCCATACACTACTGCATTACACGGTAAAAATGAAGTTGAAAATCAGCACGGCGTCAGATATGCTTCCATGACTTGGAGTCACTCATGAGTGGAATCGCCAGCAATCCGGTCACACCCGCAGGCTACTCGCGCCAGGACGCGCCACGCCCTCGTTCCGCGGCCAAGCGCTCCCGCATCATCGACGCCGCCATGCAGCACTTCGCGGAGAACGGATATCATGCCGCTCGTGTCGGCGATATGGCCGCTGCTCTCGGCATCGCCAAGGGTTCGATCTTCCAACACTTTGGCAGCAAAGATGGCTTATTCTTCGAAGTCTACAAACGGGCGGTGCGCACGTTTCCGAAATATCTCGACGCTCCCGCTGAAGTTCGCTCTTCGGGATTTTTTGAAGTTCTTTACTACTGGCTCGTGCGCACGGAGCACATGCTGCGCGAAGATTGGATTCCCTATCGCATCGCTCTACTGGGCAATTACGGCACCGACCTCGTATTGAAGCGCGAAATCAATCGCTTCCTCATCACCGAAGATCCTTACGGCACGGTCGCCTTCGTTCGTCTTGGCTTGGAGCGCGGAGACCTGCGGGACGACATGGATATCGAGATGATCGTTTCCATCATCGACTGGACCATGGAACGCTTTCAGGACGCCTTACTCACCGCCGAACTGGACCCTGGCCTCTTTCGCCGGCACGGTGAACTTCCGGAAAAAAAGGAAGCCCGCATTCTCCAGTTTCTCGGGGTTTTGCGGCGGGCTGTGGGCGCGGATTCCGCTCCGCCCCGCGCTAAGCAAACGCTGCGAAAAGTCAACGGCAATCCTGCGAAGTCGAAACTGTGATAGTTCTCTGCTCCACTAAAGCGAAACTCTGAATTGAGCCATGAGAAAATATCGCCCATGCAATCATCTCTAGAGCAGATTCTTTCCATCTACGACGAACACGCTCCGCTCGCAAAGGCATCAACCATACCCGCGGCGTGGTACGTAGACCCGCGCATCGCCGAACTCGAGCGCCTCAGCGTATTCAGCAAGACATGGCAGCTCGTGGCTCGCACCGATCAGGTAGACCACCCCGGACATTTTGTCGCGACCACAGTCGCCGGCGAGCCCGTGGTGGTAGTTCGCGGCACCGACGGCGTCCTGCGTGCCTTCTACAATGTCTGCCGTCATCACGCCGCCGCGGTGGTAACCCAACCGTGCGGCCATGCCTCGCTCTTGCGTTGTCCGTATCACGGATGGAACTACGGACTCGACGGCTCTCTGAAAGGGATGCCCGAGTTCGAAGGCGTCGAGAACTTCGATCGCGCACAGAACGGCCTTGTCCCCATTCGAGTCGAAACTTGGGAGTGTTTTGTCTTCGTCAATCTCGACATTCATGCCGCGCCGCTTGCCGACTTTCTCGGAGGGCTGGTCGCGCGTATCGCGCCTCTCGGCATCAGCAAGTTGCGTTATTTCGACCGCCGCACCTATGACATCGCGTGCAACTGGAAGGTTTTCGTCGACAATTTCCTCGATGGCGGGTATCACGTCCCGCATCTGCATAAGGGACTGAGTTCCGTCCTCGATTACAAGCACTACACCATCGAGAACGAAGACCGCTACTGCCTGCAATCAAGCCCCATGGTGAGCTCCACCGAAGACGCCGAAACCGGATCCACCCGCAAGGGCGACCGCGCCTGGTATTTCTGGCAGCATCCTAACTTGATGATTAACTGCTACGAGGGTTACATGGATACAAATCTCGTGATCCCTGTCGACGTCGATCATTGCCGGGTGATTTTCGATTTCTATTTCGGAGACACCAGCGAAGCCGCCCGCGAATACAACGAACAGTCAGTAAATGTAGGCAATCGCGTGCAGGAAGAGGATCTCGGCATCTGCGAAGACGTGCAGCGTGGCCTGAAATCCCGCGCCTATCGCGCCGGACGCCTCTCCGTACGCCGCGAGGCAGGAGAACAATTATTCCATCGCCTGCTGGCGTCGGATCTTAGACGAGGTATGGAAACTACAACGGCTGCCGCAGATTAAAGCTTAAAGTGCCGCGGCAGCGGAATATCGCTCACAGCGGAAGCCGTACCTAGGAACGTTGACTTGATCAAACATATATCTGCGATTGCAATCGCCGTCTGCGCCGTGTTGCTGTCCGCTTCTGCCCAGGTCACCGCCATCCGCGCCGGCAAGCTCGTCGATCCAGATATGGGTACAGTTCTCACCAGCCAGACCATCCTCGTTCGGAACAACAAAATCGAAGCAGTCGGAAGCAACATAACCATTCCTTCGAACGCCAAAATTATCGACCTGTCGAAGCAAACCGTCCTGCCGGGTCTTATCGATTGCCACACGCATCTCGCCGATGGCCAACACGGATCCGAACCCATGGGCATCTTCAGAAAAACGGCTGCCGAGTTGGCGCTGGAGTCCGTGCCCAACGCGCGCGTCACCCTTGAATCCGGCTTCACAACTGTGCGCGATGTTGGTACGTATCGTGCTCTGGGTGATATTGCTCTGCGCGACGCGATCAATCGAGGCGATATCCCCGGCCCACGTATGTTCGTGGCCGGCGCCTACGTAACCATCACAGGCGGCGCCGGGTCTGATAGCGGACTCGCTCCGGATATCACGCTACCTTGGGATATGCATTACGGTGAGGCCAACAGCCCCTGGGAGGTCCGCCAGGTAATTCGAAAGCTTGCATCCAACGGAGTCGATCACATCAAAATTCTTTCCAGCGGAGCAGTTCTGACGCACGGCAGCAATCCCAAATCGCAGGAGTTTACCCTCGAAGAGCTGCAAGCCGCAGTCGATGAAGCTAGCCATTTCGGCCTCCGCGTCGAATCCCATGCTCACTCGCCTGATGGAATCAAGAACGCAATTCGTGCCGGCGTGGCCTCGGTGGAGCACGCCACGATGATCGACGACGAAGGCATTGCCCTAGCCAAACAGCATGGCACTTATCTCGACATGGATATCTATGACGAGGAGTGCATTCAAGAAGAAGGAAGAGCCGGAACGATGCCGAAAGATTTTCTGGAGCACGACGCTCAGCTCGGTCAGATTCAGCGCGATAACTTTCGCAAGGCGGTTGGTGCGGGAGTAAAGATGTCGTTCGGCACGGACGCCGGCGTTTGCCCTTACGGCACCAGCGGAAAGCAGTTCGCCTTTATGGTCAAGTATGGAATGACTCCTATGCAGGCCATTCAGGCTGCAACGAGCAATGCCGCTGATCTGTTGGGACATTCCAACGAGTTCGGTTCCCTCAAACCGGGGAAGTACGCCGACATTATTGCTGTCGGCGGCGATCCCTTGGCCGACATTCGTGTGTTGGAGAATGTTCAGTTCGTAATGAAAGACGGAAAGATCTATAAGCAATAAATGTCATGGGATAGCCGCCACCGGCTGTCTTGTCGACCGGACACGATTTTCTCACTGATGGTCCCTCGCGATCGTCTCCTGCCAAGTCTTTGATTTCACCATCGCGCCATCCTTCAACAACTCTCGAGTGTACTTGTAATAGAAATTCTTCTGATCCGTTGTCACCAGCAAATGGCCGCGCCAGGTCAGGGTCCGCCCCTTCAACGTAAATACGGTCTCCGCCTCGCCTCGCACGGAACTTGTCTCCGGATGCGCATCATCCGCTTCATACGTCAGATTTTCGTAATCGCTCTCCGTTCCCCACGGATACTTCCCGCCTTCTTTCCCTTTCCAGTGGACGGTCGCCTTGTGTCGAGCTTCATCGCGCTCGACAGTCCACTCGCCAGGCCACGGAAATCCTTCCGTCTTCACATCGGTTCGCTCTTCGGAAGGTTCGGGCGGAGAAAATGCCGGGGCCGTGCTCCCGTGTTCCGGCACAACCGGCAACACAATCCGCGAGCCACCACTCCCCCCAAGCTCCAAGGAAGTCGTCATTGAATAAGGCGTCGGCATCATCATCGGCCACAAAGCATTCGAAACTGCCACGCGAATGCGATGGCCTTTCGGAAATACCCACGACGTCAAATGCATCTCAATATCGAGCGGATAAACCTTGCCCGGCTCAAGGTCCCGCGGTTCGCTCATGGAATCCCGCTGCGCGCCGTTAATTCCCGCTCCGGTGATTTGCGTTACCGTGCCATCCGGCGCGACATCGGAAAGTCGCGCAATCCAATCCGCCAGCGAAGCTGTAGCCGACGCCCGCAGCAAAGCATGTGGCCGCCCCAGAATCGCAACATCCTCGTTCAACGGCGCGGAGTCATACACCAGACTGAACGCGTCCACCGGACGCACATCGCTCAACAACTCGCCCCACCAGAATCCCGCCTCGACGCCGATCGACGGCACATATCGCAGTTGATGCGCAGCAGGCTGCGCCGCATTCTCCGCCAGCGAACGATTCGGCTGCAAAAACAAGGTCGAAGCATGCGCATCCTTGGGTGGCCAAACATCCTCGCGCCGCCACTCTCCCGGCACATTCTCCAGGTTGGGATCTGGTTCGTGCCAATGCTGCATGTAAATCACCAGCCGCGGATCGTGCTCCACGCCGGTGTCGCGCCCCTTGAGCCAATGATCGAACCAGCGCACCGCATCGTTTCGCCACTCCACTTGCGGACCCGGCACCGCATCGTTCGGAAAAGTATGATTCCACGGCCCCACGATCGCCTTCACCGGACCGCTCGACTGCATCAGCATGTCGCTCACGTTGTCGCGGTAGCCATCGAGCAGGCCGCCAATCAAAAAACTCGGAATCGTAATTTCTTTCAGCGGACGCACTCGATCGCGCCAGAACGCCCCGTCGCGCTGGTGCTTCAGATAAAGCAGCGACCACGGCGGCGTTTCAAACCGCGGCCCTAAAACTTTTTCATCCAGTGTGTAATCCGGAGCGCCCGTCCACCCCTCCGCCATGTCCATGTTCAATTCGAACTCATCGATATGTGCGACTCCGTCCATGTAGTGAACGTCGTCGTGGAACAACTCGGCTGTTGCGCATGTCGCCAGAATCGCCTTCAGCCCCGGCGCGTGCCGCATCGCCATTTGCAGAGCCGTGAATCCTCCCCACGAAATCCCGAACATCCCTACGTTTCCATTCGACCATGGCTGATGCGCCAGCCATGCGATCACCTGCTCGCCATCCACCTGCTCCTGTTCGGAATACTCCCGCTCCGGAGGCGCGCCTTCGCTCGCGCCAAAGCCGCGAATGTCCACGCGCACGCTCACATAGCCGCGCCGCGCGAAGTACGCGTGCTTCGGGTAATCTCCCGCCGCCGTGCCATCATCTTTTCTGTAGGGCAAATACTCCAGCAGGGCAGGGAACTTCTCACCGGGCTTCGCTCCATCGGGCATGTAAAGCGTAGCGGCAAGGCGCACGCCATCTTTCATGGGAATCCAGGCCTGCTCCAAGCGTACGCCGTAGGTTGGCGGAGAGGGCGGATCGGCGGAAAACGCCATAGTCGCGAATGCTGAAAGAAAGAAAAGAAGGACAAGTTTTCTGATCACGCAATCTCCAAAATGCTCATTCGCGAGCAGTCGCCCGCGGCCATCCCTCTCCACAATCCTGCGCCCAGACCTGTTGGGTGTAAAAGCGAACTGAGTACCAGTGCGTTTGTAAACGGTGAACCATAACAACACCGCAGGGTATGCCGCTGAACATTCCGGATTGGTGAATCTTCGCCGCTAACCCTAGCGAATCCGTTGGGTCAAAGACAAGGTAAACGATGGTATTCCCAGCTCCTGGAAAACCCCAGCCGTCCCACTCAACGTGCTTCAGTTCGCCGGCTGCCGATTCGCTTTGAGCCAATATCTCCCGCTTATATACATGGGACCAAGCTAACCACCTGCACTCGTCGCGAACGGCCGAATAATTCTTGACTATCCCTGCCGAGACAACCCAAAAAACGACGAGCACTAATATCGGCTGGCAACGTCTCCTGCGAGTTGCATTGTCCAACAGGAATAAGCTCACTATTAGAACGCTGAATACGTAAAGAACCACCGACAAATCAGCGGGGCCGACGCTAAAAAGGATAAAAGCGCCCAACACCGTGAAGGTGGGTAGCCGCCAACCGACGCGATTAGGGTCGGATAATATCGAGGGCACCAAAGTCGCTCCCGCGCTTAGCAGATACTCGCCCGCACTCAGTATAAGGGCCCGTTTTATTATCAGTCGCTAGCGCTCGCCGAGCGCGCGGATTGGTCCCGCTCCTCATCTCACCCGCTGAAGCGATCTTCACTCCTGCTCCCTCTCCTGCACCCGACGCACCGATTTCAAATCAATTCCCAACTGCTCCGCTTTCTTATAAAGGTGACTGCGCTCCAGCCCCAGCGCCTTCGCTGCCACGCTCACGTTGGAATGGCTGCGCTTCAACTCCGACAAAATCACCTCGCGCTCAAAAGCATCCACACGATCAGCCAGCGCGCCTGATGACAACGCAGTTGAACCCGCCGAGCCGACGTCAGCGCCTTTCGGCATTGCGGCCTCCACCGTCGCAAGGTCGACCCGGCTATCGGTTGCCAAAAGCATCAAGCGTTCGACCATGTTGCGCAGCTCGCGCACATTTCCGGGCCAGATATGCGATTGCAGCGATTCCATCGCGTCTGCGGAAAACGGAATCGGCTTCCATCCATTCTGCGCGCTCACCTGCGCCGCGAAATGCTCAATCAGCGCCGGAATATCCTCTCTCCTCTCGCGCAACGGAGGCAGCTCCAGCGGAAATACGTAAATTCTGTGGAACAAATCCTGCCGGAATTTCTCTTCCCGCACCCGCGCCTGCAGATCGCGATGCGTCGCCACCACCACGCGCACATTCACGCTCACCGGCCTGTCACCACCGATCCGCTCCACTTCTCCCTCTTCCAGCACGCGGAGCAATTTGGCCTGCATGGCCAGCGGCATGTCGCCAATCTCATCCAGGAAAATCGTTCCATGGTCCGCTTGCTCGAACTTTCCGATGTGCCGCGCCCCAGCGCCAGTAAACGATCCTTTCTCATGCCCGAACAATTCCGATTCGATCAGTTCCGCCGGAACCGCTGCGCAATTGAGCGTCACAAATCCGCCGCCGGAGCGCGCGCTGCGCTCGTGAATCGTTCTTGCAACCAATTCCTTTCCCGTGCCCGTCTCGCCCAGAATGCAAACTCGCGTCTCGGTCGCCGCAACACGCTCCACTTGCGCCATCACGCGCTGCATGGCCGCGCCCTTCCACACAATC
>Ga0210406_10003562_pt1 | contig 16987 bp, 13 predicted proteins | sample IncBWC30MmetaG_FD_155454 | JGI IMG/M metagenome (GOLD analysis project Ga0210406, IMG submission 155454) | Forest soil microbial communities from Barre Woods Harvard Forest LTER site, Petersham, Massachusetts, United States - Inc-BW-C-30-M | ecosystem: Environmental > Terrestrial > Soil >... | reverse complement strand
AATACTCCAAACGGTACGCTGGAGCGCCCGATTCTGGGGATTCTCGACGATTATCGCTCCGAGAAAGGCACTATCTTTGTCGATCGCGCCCTCTACACACAATATTGGCATGACAATGCGGCCGACTTCTTCTTCGTTACGCTCAACCCTGGCGTCGATCCCGTCGCGGCCAAGCGCCAGATTCAGAACTTGACCTCCAACACGGTCCATGCGTTCGTCTACACGCAGGTCGAATTCAAGAAGTGGGTGTATGGCCTTGTTGATCAGTTCTTCGTGCTCAACTACATGCAACTGGTGATCGCCGTAATTGTGTCGATGCTCGGAATCGTGAATACGCTCATGATTTCGATATCCGAGCGCAAACGCGAAATTGGCGTAATTCGTGCGATCGGCGGGCTGCGCGCGCAGATTCGCAAGCTAATCCTGCTGGAAGCGGTGGCCATTTCGATTGTAGGTGTGGTCGTGGGGGCGCTCGCCGGAATGTTCACTACCGAATTTATGGCTCACACCGTTTCTATGGTCTTAGCGGGATACGCCGTTCCTTTCTACATTCCCTGGGCGTTGATCCTCATCAGTCTCCCGATCGTAATCGTGATAGCGCTCCTGGCTGGATGGTGGCCCGCCCAACATGCCGTGGGGAAACAGATTCTCGAGGCCATCGGATATGAGTAGCGCGGCGTCGCGTGGAATTGCTCGGATTATGGACGTGATGGTCACTTCCGCAATCCTATTTTGCCTTACGGCCACACCGGCCTTCAGCGACATCGACGCTCGCAAAATACTCGAAGGCGTGTACGAGCAGGACACCAGCCGTGACACTTCGATGAAAGCCGTATTCGAGATCTTCGACCGAGACGGCCGCAAGACCACAAAGAAGTTCGTGCTGTTTCGCCTGGGCTCGCCCGGAGATAGCGAGACGCTTGTGCGCTTCACCGATCCCGCGGAGATTCGCGGGGTTACACTGCTTTCCTATAATCACAAAGGTGATACCGACCGGCAGTGGCTGTACATCCCCGCCACCCAACGCACGCGCAGTGTCACGCCGCGTGAAAGGTCCGAGAGGTTTGCGGGTACTGATTTTACCTACGAAGACGTTGAGGAGCGTGTGCTTGACGATTTCCATTACCGGCTCCTCAGTGAAAACGAGACTATCGACGGACACAAGACCTACAAAGTTGAAGCGAAGCCGGCGGACGAAGGCAGGTCACAATATGGGCATATTTACTACTGGGTTGGTCAAAGTGTTCCTGTCATCCTGCATGCCGAAATGTACGACCGGGACGGAAAAATGGTTCGCGAACTTCACGCCTCGGCTCTCAAGAAAGTTTCCGGCATCTGGGGGGCGCGCCATGTCGAGATGCAGTCTGTAGCGGAAAAAACCCGCACCGTGTTGACCGTCGACGAGGCCAAGTTCAATCAACATCTCGATGAGAAACTCTTCACCGCCGAAAGCCTGGAGAACGCCCCCAGCTCCACTAAACACTTAGCTCCGCGATAACCGGAATCTGACCCATGACCGAGAATCCGTACGTGTTAGGCATCGGACACGGACGGCGCGCGCGTGCGTTGAGGGCGGGGGAGCGGGTGTGGCACATTGCATACAGAGGCCCTGAGCGGCGCACACCTTGGTCATCGCGTTCATTTTTCTTTTTGGCATTGTGATTGGCAGCTTCCTGAACGTCTGCATTTTGCGGATTCCGGAAGACCTGTCCATCGTGGCGCCCGCTTCGCGGTGCCCGCGGTGCCAAGCGCCCATAAATTGGTACGACAACGTGCCGGTCTTCGGCTGGCTTTGGCTGCGCGGCAAGTGCCGGAGCTGCGGCCTGGCAATTTCTCCGATGTATCCCCTGGTTGAACTAGCCACCGGTCTTCTCTTCGTGGCCTGCTACCTGGAATTTGGGCTCACGCAAACTGCCGTCAAATGGCTGTTTTTCACCTGCCTGCTGATCGTGCTGACGATCACGGACCTGCGCGTGCGCCTGCTTCCCGACCTGGTGAACTGGCCCGGCTTTGTGGCCGGGCTTTTCTTCTCTGCAGTGGCGCCATCCGGCGATGGCTCCGCTGTTTTCTTATTCGCCTCTCTGTTCCATGCCATGCCGCCTCGACCGGTCCAGGGCCTGCTCGACGCGCTTCTGGGTGCGGCGTTCGGCAGCTTCCTTCTCTGGGGCGTCGCGGCACTCTACAAGCGGGTTCGCGGCCGCGAAGGCATGGGCATGGGCGACGTCAAAATGATGGCCATGGTGGGCGCGTTTCTCGGCGTGCGTGGAGCGTTCTTGACCATTCTGCTGGGGACGGTGCTGGGAACGCTGGTGGGAGTCACGATCATCATCGCGCTCTACGTGGTGGGGTGGCAGCGTAAATTGGCCGAGCGCGCGAGTCGCCGCGGCATCGGCAGCGTAAACGCACTGCGCTGGACAATCGCCAGCCAATACCAGCTCCCGCTGGGAACATTCCTGGGGATTGCCGCATTGCTGGTGGTCTATTTTGGAGCAAGAATACTGACGCTCTGGTCGCAAAGGCTTGGGTGACATGACTACGCCCTTCCTTCTCGCGACACTGCAAGCGGCCAAGCCGCCCAACCTTTGGGCCTTCGGCGTTGCTTCCGCCGTGGGATTGTCTGCCATCGCCCTCGTGGTGCTGTACCTGGTGAGACGCTATTTCCAAAACGTGCAAAACGCGCACAAGGTAGAAGCGCCGGAGGCGACTCGGACACAGAATCCATCCGCCTTCATGGCTGCGTCGATGCAAGGCGTCATTCAAAAACTGCGCGACCAGGAACGGGAGCTGGAGCGCCTGCACCGCATTGAGAAAGAGCGTGCGGCGCACACCGAGCGGCTCAGCGAAGAAGTCACCCGCAACATGCCCGCCGGGCTGCTGGTCGTCAACGCCACAGGAATTATCTCCAGCGCTAACCCCGCTGCCGAGCAGGCGCTTGGCATTCGCGGCCTCGGCTTCCGGCGCTACAGTGAAGCGCTGGGCGAGACATCCGAACTCACCCGGCTCATAAGCGAGTGCCTGGCCGAGGGCAGGATTTTCCGGCGCGAAGAGGTAGAGCACGGCGCACCTTCGGGCGACCGTCGGGTTCTTGGAGTCACGATCTCCCCCATTCGCAAAGGCGACGAAAAGATTAGCGGAGCGCTTTGCCTCCTCAGCGACTTGACGGAACTCGCCGCCCTGCAGCAGCAGATGCAGCTCAAGGAAAATCTCGCCGCGCTCGGCGAGCTTTCCGCCGGCATCGCGCACGAATTCAAGAATGCCCTGGCCACCATCTCCGGCTACGCGCAGATGATTCGCTCCGAGGAATTGGAGGGAGAGGCCTCCGATTACGCCGGCCGCATCCTCGAGCAGACACGCAACATCACCCACGTCGTCACCGAATTCCTTAAGTACGCGCGCCCGCTCGACATCGTTAACGAGCCGGTGGCGCTGCAAGCCGTCGTGGAGCGCGTGGTTTCCGACGTTACCGAGGCGCAACCCGGCGTGCAACTGCGCGCCGCAGGAGAGTTCGGCAGCGTGCCCGGCGATGAGGGGCTGCTGCGCCAGGCGCTCCTGAACCTGGCCCGCAACGCCGCGGAAGCATGCTCGGACGCCCTCGGTGGCGGGCAAGTGCGGCTGAAGGGCGAACTCGTTCCTGCCGGCGACGGAGGCTTGCAGCGGATTGTAATCCTCGACAACGGGCCAGGAATCGAGGAAGCATCGTTGAGCAAGCTCTTCCGCCCCTTCTACACCACTAAGGCGGACGGCACGGGTCTAGGCCTGGCGGTGGTGCAAAAGATCATCGTTCAACATGGCGGCCACGTGGAGGCTCGCAATCGCCCCGAAGGCGGTGCGGCGTTTATGGTTACGCTACCTCTGTGCGGTAGTGCGCCGGAAGCGGTAGAATTGAGTAAGAAGAGTATAGAGACCTAGTTGCGCCCGAGCTTCTCTGCTCCCTGGGAGGTACCTTTATGGACGCGCGAATTTTGCGAACTAGCGCCGCATTTGCCAGCCTGGCTCTCATGGCTCTAGCGCTAACAGCTCTTCCGGCTCCCGCCCAGCAGCAACAGCAGGATCCCCAACAATCTACGGGTGATCCTGTGGCGGATGCCGCGCGTAAAGCCCGCGAACAGAAGAAGAAAGACACCGTCAAGCCGAAGCGGGTGTACACCGACGAGGATGTAAACCACCTCGTATTGCCAGATGCCCCCGCTTCAGGAGACGCGACTGCAGGGGCGGCTAAGCAAGACGGCGCGGCCAAGAAGCCGGACGCCGAAGGTAAGGATGCCGGCAAGACCGCCAAGCCCGAGGAAACTCCAGAGACCAAGTGGCGCAAGCAGTTCAAGGAAGCCTACGCCAACCTGGACCGTGCGCAAAAAGAGCTCGATGTCCTGCAGCGCGAAGACAACAAGGCGCAAGTTCAGTATTACAGCGATCCGCAAAAAGCGCTTTCGGAACAGTACACTCGCAAGGACATCAACGACAAAGATACGAAGATAGCTGCGAAGAAGAAGGAAATCGACCAACTCAACCAGCAGATTAGCGACATGGAAGAAGCCCTGCGTAAGTCCGGCGGCGAGCCCGGCTGGGCCAAGCCGTGATTTGTAGAAGCCGGACTTCAGCCCAGCACTAACCGCTAGAACCTAAAGACTGCCCCTACAGCCCTGCACTCTCTCCGCACATGCCTGCGTCGTTCTTCCGGCTCATCGCTCAAACCATGATAGAAACAAAGGAGATGGAACCCCTCCTTCTTGTAGAAGACAAAAATGAATTGCGCACCATGCTTCGCAAAGCGCTGGAGCGTTCCGGCTACACCGTTGACGAAGCGCCGGACGGCACCGCGGCCATCCAAAAGGTGCGCGCGCGCCGCTATCTTCTGGTCATCACAGACCTGAAAATGCCCGGCGCTTCAGGTCTCGACGTCTTGCGCGAGACCAAGCACGCCGACGCCGCCATTCCGGTAATCCTCCTGACCGCGTTCGGCTCCGTCGAAGAAGCAGTCACGGCCATGAAGGAAGGCGCCTTCGATTTCCTCCAAAAACCTGTCGACCTCGACCATCTCAAACTCCTGGTGCAGCGCGCCGCGCGTCAGCAGGAAATGCTCCGCGAGAATCTGCTGCTCCGCGAGGAATACACCGCTCGTTACGGATTTCCCCGTATCGTCGGCGAGCATGCCTCCATTCGGGAGATCAGCCAGCAGATCCAGCGCATCGCGGCGACCGATTCCACCGCGCTGCTCCTGGGCGAAAGCGGCACCGGCAAGGAGCTCTTTGCCCGCGCAATTCATCATTTGTCCAACCGCCGCGAGCAGCCGTTCGTGGCCCTGAATTGCGCCGCAATTCCCGAAGGGCTCGTGGAGAACGAATTGTTCGGCCACGAGCGCGGCGCCTTTACCGGGGCGGGCGCCCGCAAAGTCGGCAAGATGGATCTCGCACACCATGGCACTTTGTTTCTCGATGAAATCGGCGAGCTGCCCCTGTCCATCCAGGCCAAGCTATTGCGCGTGTTGGAAGAACGGCAATTCGAGCGCGTGGGCGGCACGCAATTGATCGAAGTGGATGTGCGCATCGTCGTCGCGACAAATCGCGACCTGCAAAAACTGATGCGGGAGAAATTGTTTCGCGAGGACTTGTACTTCCGCATCTCCGCGGTGCCCATCACGATTCCGGCGCTGCGCGACCGCGGAAACGACGTCCTGATGCTGGCCGATTATTTCCTGGACAAGTTCAGCCGCGAATTCGCCAAGCCGGGGCTTGAGCTTTCCTCCGACGCCAAACAGAGCCTGCTCGAGTATCGCTGGCCCGGCAACGTCCGCGAACTGCAAAACACGCTGGAACGCGCCGTGATCCTTGCCGACGGGCTGACCATCCGCGCCGATGGCTTGCAGCTTCCGTCACCCAAACCCGATGCGGAAAGCGTGCCGCAAGGCATGCTGCCCGAAAAATTCAGTTGGGAAGGCTCGCTGGAGCAAGTGACCCAGCGCGCGGCCGGTCACGTCGAGCGCGTCCTGCTCGAAAGCACCCTGCGCGACTGCCAATGGAATAAGACGCGCGCCGCCGAACGGCTCGGAGTATCGCCCAAAACACTTTTAGCGAAGATTCGCGCCGCGGGCCTGGAAGAATGAGATTGGCCCAGCGACTAAGTCTTGATTCCCGTGTGCAGCGCGACAGAACCCAGCGTCCAAAGTTGATACTCCACCGACGCGAATCCAGCCTTGCTCATTAGGGAAGCCAGTTCATCCGGATGAAAGAAGCGCGCCACCGAGGCCGGCAAATACTTGTACGCGTTCGGATTCCCCGATAGCAATCCGCCGATCTTCGGCAGGACCGTGCGGCAGTACCAACGATAGAGATCGCCGGCCAGGCCTGGCGGCGGCTCGGTGAATTCTAAAATCGCCAAAGTGCCTCCGCGCTTCATCACCCGCCGGATTTCCTGAAGTCCGCTCTCGTAGTTTGCCAAATTACGAAAACCGAAAGCGGTCGTAACCAAATCAAACGACCCATCGGCAAAGGGAAGCCGCAATGCATCCGCCTCGAAAAAGGCTGGGTGCCCCGCCGATCCTGCCTTCGCGTCTCGCGCATGAGTCTTGCTCTTCGCACTCGCGCACATCAGCATGGCGTGAGAAAAATCCGCGCCCGTAACTTGCGCCGGACCCTGGCGCGCCAGCGCAAAAGCAAGATCGCCGGTGCCGCAGCAAAGATCCAGCACCCGCGCGTCGCCCCGCCGCAAAATTGGCCGCAGACGCCGCGCGGTCCGCGCGCGCCACACGCGATCCTGTTCCAGCGACAACAGGTGATTCAGGAAGTCGTAGCGCGGCGCGATCTCCGTGAACATCTCGCGCACTTTCCGCGAAGCGTCCGCTTCCGTTTGTGCGCCTTCCAGGCGAGTTCCCTTGGCAGCAGCAGCTTCAGGCATGGACGTGGCCGGAATCACAAAAGAAATGAGGAGCAAAGCGCAAAACGCGCTCGACCGCCGCCAGCGGCACGCCATCATACGAAGCGGCCTTGCCTATGCGTGGCGTCAGAACAAATCGCAATTTCCCGTCGCGCGTCTTCTTGTCTGTCCGCATCGCCGCAAGCAACGCGCGCACCGGAACGCGCGGCCACGCCGGAAGCGGTCCCATGCGGCGCACCAGCGAAACAATCCGCGAAACGGCGTCTGCGCGCGTTACACCTGTCTCGTGTCCCAGCAACGCAGCCGCCATCATGCCCCACGCGACGGCTTCCCCGTGCTGGTAGCGCTTGTAATGTGTGACGCTTTCCAGGGCGTGAGCAAATGTGTGTCCGAAATTGAGGATTTCGCGCAGCCCCGATTCGCGCTCGTCGCGCGTCACCACCCGAGCTTTGATCGCCACGTTGCCGGGAATCAAATAGTCGAGCGCCTCGCGATCGCGGTGCTCGACCTTTTCCATGTTTTCTTCGAGGTACGCAAACATCTCCGCATCCGCAATCACCGCATGCTTGATGATTTCGGCGAGCCCGCCGCGAAATTCACGCTCTGGCAACGTCCGCAGCACCTCAGGATCGCAAAGAACCAGCCGCGGCGGATAGAACGCGCCGATCAGATTTTTCCCGTCCGGTAAATTCACGCCGGTCTTTCCGCCAATCGAACTATCCACTTGCGCCACAACCGTCGTTGGCACGTGCACCAGCGCGACCCCGCGCAGGTACGACGCCGCGACAAAGCCCGCGACGTCTCCAACGACTCCCCCGCCCACCGCAATCAGCAAAGATTTGCGGTCCGCGCCGCCTTTCACAAGGCCGCGCGCGAGCAGTTCCACCGTCCGCAAATTCTTCGCGGCTTCGTGATCATTCATGAGATGAACGGCGCGATTCTCGACACCAACACCGCGTTGCACAACTCTGCCAATCGCCCGCCATACTTTTACGGACGACACGACGTGTATGCTCGACAATTTCCCCAGCTTGGTGATTTCCCGCGCCGCGTGGCGCAGCACTCCTGCGCCGCACACCACAGGATAAGGGCCCGCCGCGGACTGCACCAAAATGCGTTTGGTTTTCATTCGGTGGACCTAGGAAATGTAGCACAGCCCATCTTCTCTGCGCTTCTCTGCGCTCTTTGCGTCTCTGCGTTATCTTTATTCCCTCCCGGCCATTCAAGTCGTCCCGCTCCGGCGGAGCACGCTTTGCTTCGTGCTACCATAAAACGCGCCCGGCACGGCCGCTCGTCATGACCGCTCTCCTCAAGACTCATCATGCCGATTACGCTGTCGTCGGATCGGGTGTCGCAGGTCTCCGCGCCGCCATCGAATTGAGCCAATCCGGCAGCGTCCTGGTCCTCGCCAAGTCCGATCTCAACGATTCCGCGACCGCTTGGGCCCACGGCGGCATCGCCGTAGCGCTCAGCGACGAAGACGAGATCTCCCTCCACGAGCAGGACACCCTACAGGCCGGCGACGGCCTGTGTCGCGCCGATGCCGTTGCCTTGCTCGTCGAAGAAGGCCCCAAGTACATTACCGAGCTGATCGAGTGGGGTGCCGAATTCGACCGCGCCGGCACCAAGCTCACCTTCACCCGCGAAGCCACCCATAGCCGCGCCCGCGTCTTGCGCGCCCATGGTGACTCCACCGGCCGCGAAATCAGCCGCGCCCTCCTGTCCCGCGCGCACTCCATTCCTCATCTCCATTTGCGCGCGCACGCCTTCACCACCAAGCTCATCGTCGAATCCGGCGCCGTCGTCGGCCTGCGCTTCCTCGACGAACTGGATGGCTCGCTGCACGAACTGCGCGCCGAAGCCGTACTGCTCGCCACCGGCGGCCTCGGCCAGATATATCGCGAGACAACCAACCCTGATGTCGCTACCGGCGACGGCATGGCTATCGCGTACGACGCCGGCGCCGCGCTCTCTGACATGGAATTCGTGCAATCTTACCCCACCGCGCTGGCCGTTAAAGGCGCGCCGCACCTCTTGCTTCCCGAAGCGCTTCGCGCCGAAGGCGCCATCCTTCGCAACATCAATCTCGAACGCTTTATGAAACGCCACAACGAAGCGCAGGAACTGGCGCCCCGCGACGTCCTGGCTCGCGCCATCGTCAGCGAAATGCACCGCACCAACAGCGAGCACGTTTATCTCGACATGACCGCCAAGCCTGAAGGTTTTGTGGAAAAGCGTTTCCCACGCATCTACGCCACCTGCATGCAATACGGCGTCGACCTCGCGCGTGACGTCGCGCCGGTTTGCCCCGCAGCGCACTACATCATGGGCGGTGTGAAAACCGATCTCTGGGGCCGCACTTCCCTGCCCGGTCTTTACGCCGCGGGAGAAACCGCCGCAACTGGCGTACACGGCGCCAATCGCCTGGCTAGCAATTCCCTTCTCGAAGGCCTGGTATTCGGAGCGCGCAGCGGCCAGGCCATGAGGAAAGACGCTCCGGTGAAGAAGAAACACGCCGGTGGACTCCCCGGGAGCATCGCACCGAACCCCTGTGAGCCGGCCGAAGAGAAGCCGCACAACAACGCGAAGTACCCGCCAGCCGCCGCACTGACCAAGATCCGCGACATCATGTGGCGTTTGGTGGGAATTCTTCGCAGCGGGAAAGAGTTGGTCAGCGCCATCGAGCAGCTGCAGTCCCTGGAGCTGCCGAAAGCAGAGAAGCACGACCGCCCTGACTACGAGCTCCACAACATCCACGCGCTGGCTTTGGTAATGGCCAAATCCGCGCTGGCGCGCCACGAAAGCCGCGGCAGCCACTACCGCTCCGACTTCCCCTACCGCGACGACGACGATTTCACCAAACACTCCATAGCGCAAAAAGGCAAAGAGATCCACTTCGAGCCCTGAGCGTCACAGTTATTTCTGGCTGTACGCCTTCGCATTCTCAAATTTTACTTGGATTGCAGTTGCTTGACGCTCTCGAGAAAAACGTGACCGGTAATCGCCAGGCTCTTCGCGCTGACCTTGTCGAGCGTGTCCTCCACCGTGTGCCAGTAGTAGATGTCACCGCCAGGATAATTTTGCAGGTCGATCACATCCACCGCTGCAACCTTGCGCTTCAAGAACGGATCGTGATCGTCGGATACCTCCATAGATTCGTCGAGGAAAATGTTGGCGTAACCCAGCTTCTTCGCCACACCCCAAACAAGATCGACGAGCCAATTTGTCGAATCAGCCTCACGCTTGAAATGTGGCGTGTGCGTCCCGACGATGTCCGCAAGCAGAAACGCTTTGATCTTGGCCAGCTCGCCGCTCATGGCCATCTTGGCCGCCATTTGCCGGCTCCCGTAGCGGCTGTCCGTGTCGCTCCACTCCTTCATGGCCTCTTCGCCATCAAAAAACGTGATCCACACCTGATAAACGCCGCGCTTCGCGCAAAGTAGCCGCGCCAGTTCCAGCATGACTCCCGTCGACGAACCGCCGTCATCCGCGCCCACAAAATTCGGCAACAGCTTCGTGTCGTAATGCGTGGCCAGCAGGATGATCCCCGCCTTGTCGCCGGGAATCTTGGCCACAATATTCTTCATTGGCAGCCGCCCCACAGGCGTATCCGCCGCAAACGAATCCACGTCCACCTGGCAGCCGTAGCTCCGCAACTCCGACTGTATGTACTCCTGCAACTGCCCAATCGCCGGCGAACCCGAAGGTCGCGGCCCAAATCCCACCTGTTTCGCAACGTGCGCAAACGCGCGCTTGCCGTCGAACCCGCCGGTCTGGTCCGCGGGAGGAGCCTCATCTCCACTTCGCTGCGCCCCGCTTTGTGAAGACGCAGCTGCCGCGGGCACCTTGCTCACAGGCGCCGCGCTATCGCCGTCAGCCTTCGCCCCGCATCCAGTCATCACAGCCGCGCACAGCGCCAGCGTCGCCACCTTTGTTTGAACGGACATTAGCGCGCCTCCGCCGCCGCGGCCAATTGCCGTTCCTTCTTTCGCACCACCATCGCGGACACCGCAATGCCCACAAAATACAGCCCGATCATCGGCGCCATGAAAATCAGCATGGTCATCGCGTCCGGCGTCGGCGTGATAACCGCCGCCACAACCGCGATAATCAGAATCGCGTAGCGAATGTTCTTCCACAGAAATTTCGGCGTCACAATCCCAAACAGCGACAAAAAGAAAACCAGTATCGGCAGCTCAAACACCAGGCCCAGCCCCAGCAGCACCAGCAGCGTCAGATCAAAATACTCGTTGATGCTGATCATCGGCACCACCGGCCCCTGAAAGCTCACCAAAAACTTCAAAATGTACGGCAGCGTCACAAAGTATCCGAACGCAATCCCCGCCAGAAACAAAAACACCGTGGAAAACAGAAATCCGGTGATCGCGCTGCGCTCGTGCTTGTAAAGCGCCGGCGCCACAAACAGCCAAATCTGGTACAGCACCACCGGCGACGCCAGCACAATCCCGATGTAAATCCCCAACGTGATGATCAAATTAAAAAATCCCGCCGGATGCGTGTAAATCAGCTTCGGCTCCAGATGCGCGTCGGAAAGCGCCCTCAGCATCGGATGCGTAACATAGTTGATGACGTACTTCGCGACATAGACGCCCACGAATGCGCCGATCGCAATCGCGATCAGCGAATGGATGATCCGCTTGCGCAACTCGACCAAATGCTCAAAAAACGTCATTTGCCCGCCGGTTTCAGCGGCCTCTTCCGGGTGCTCGCTTGTCGCCATTTTGAGGTTTTCAGGTTAGTCTTTCGTTCTCAGCTGTCGGCTTTTCGCGTCCTCGCTTGCATCTCCGGCGTCCCGGCTGCCTCCGAACCTTCGCCGCTGGCCGACGCGCCAGGCGTCTCCATGTCCGTATCGCGCGCCACGTTCCCCTCCGCCACCGGAGCGACCATCGGCCCTTCGCCTGCGCCTGCCTCCGCAATTCCCGCTTCCGTAGCGCCCGCCGCTGCTAGGTCCCCGGCGCCCCCCTGCGTCTCAGCACTGGAGGGCGTAGCCAGCGTTGCCGGTTGCGTCTGTACAGCCCCAGCATCCGACGCCGCCTCCGCCTTGCGCCGTTCGACCTCCCGCGCCTGCCGCTCCAGGTCGCGCATCTCCTCTTCGAACGCGGACTTGAAATCGGTGGAAGCCTTGCGAAACTCAGCCATCATTTTGCCCAGCCCGCGCGCCAGCTCCGGCAGCTTCTGCGGGCCGAAAACGACCAGCACAATCACGAACACCACAATCATGTGCGGGATGCTAAGCATAATTCTGAGCGACCAAAGAAGGCTCCGTTGGCATCATAGAGAAGGGCGTTCGGAAGTGTCAAACGCCGCTACGCGCTGTGCTATAATTCTTAAGTCAGCCATTCACGCGAGGGTAGGATGAAACCAGAGCGTCGTGGGGTTTTCCTTGTAGCTGCAGTACTCCTTGTATCTGCAGTTCTGGGTGGCATTTACGGGCCCAACGTCCGGGCCACCACGGCCTCTGCGGACGATTTCCAGACCTCCGTCCGCGACTTTACCCGCGTTCTGGACGTCGTGCAGGCCAATTACGCCGAGCCCGTCGACGTCGACAAGGCCGTCTACCAGGGCGCTATCCCCGGCATGCTCCGCGTGCTCGACCCTCACTCCAATTTCTTTGATGCGCGCCAGTTCGCGCTCCTCCGCGAAGATCAGCGCGGCAAGTACTACGGCGTCGGCATGGTCGTCGCCCCCCGTGAGAACCACACCGTCGTCATGGCTCCCTACGTCGGCGCGCCTGCTTACAACGCCGGCATTCGCCCCGGCGACGTCATCATGAAGGTCGACGACAAGTCCACCGATGGCCTCACCACCACCGATGTAGCCGACATGCTCAAGGGCGCCAAGGGCACTGTCGTCAAGATCACCATTTCCCGCGAAGGCTACGCCGAGCCATTGGTTTTCACCGTCGTCCGCGACGAAATTCCCCGTCACTCGGTGGATATCGCCTTTTTGCTGAAGCCGGGCATCGGATACATTCGCCTCTCGGGCTTCAACGAAACCACCGACCGCGAAATTGCTGACGCACTCAAGCAACTCAACGCGCCCTCGCTCGACGGCCTGATTCTCGACATGCGCGGCAATCCCGGCGGCCTGCTCAACGAAGCCGTGGCCGTCGGCGACATGTTCCTCGATAAAAATCAGCTGATCGTCTCGCACCACGGCCGCGCCTCCACCGAGCGCCGCTATTACGCCATTCGCGGCAATCAAGGCGACAGCGTCCCGCTCGTCATTCTCGTCAACGGCAATTCCGCCTCCGCCACCGAAATCGTTTCCGGCGCCGTGCAGGACCATGATCGCGGCCTCATCGTCGGCGAAACCACCTTCGGCAAAGGCTTGGTGCAAACCGTCACGCCGCTCAGTGAAAACACCGGCCTTGCGCTTACCACCGCGCGTTACTACACGCCCAGCGGCCGCCTCATCCAGCGCGATTACAAATCCATCTCGCTCTACGAATATCACTACGAGCGCAAAGTCCCGGAGCATCCCAGCGAGGTGAAGCTTACCGACAGCGGCCGCCAGGTCACCGGCGGCGGCGGCATCACGCCGGACGTCGAGGTCCCCGCGCCCAAGCTCACCAAGTTCCAGGAAACCTTGCTGCGCGCCGATGTCTTCTTCCCTTACGAAGCCGGCGTAGGCGGCTTCACCCGCTATTACCTCGGCACTCGCCCGACCATCACCAAGAGCTTTGAAGTGGACGACGTCGTGCTGCATGATCTGCGCGCGTACATGAGTAAGCATAACGTGCGCTACACCGAACCGGAGATCAGCGAGAATCTCGACTGGATCCAGCGCAAGATCAAGCAGGAAGTCTTCCTCTCCACTTTCGGCCAGCAGGAAGGCACCAAGGTCCAGCTCGAGGCTGACCCGCAAGTGCAAAAAGCTGTGGAAGCCGTCCCACAAGCGCGCGCCCTCTACGAAAACGCCCGCAAAATCGTGGCCCAGCGCGCCGGCGTCACCCCCGACCAACCCTGATTCCGGGCATTGTCATTCTGAGGGCATCCGACGAGATGCCCGAGGAATCTCAACGGCAACTTCCATCCAGGCGGGAGGTCCGCTAGCGCGTGCTGATTTGCGATGCTCGCTCCCAAACTTGTTTGGCTTCCCTCTCCGCGTTTGCTAAAATTTCTCTGCTGCTCGTGGGCGAGTAGCTCAGCTGGGAGAGCGCCTCGTTCGCAACGAGGAGGCCGGGGGTTCGAATCCCCTCTCGTCCACCAGATTTTCAATAACTTAGGCCACTTTCGGGACGATGCGTAGTTGCCCAAGTTGCCCATTTGCAGGCGGTACGTCGAATCCGAGCCCAATCCTCTCCGCCCACTCCAAACGAAAATCTCGTTCTTCGCGGAGTTTGGTGTAGCGTTCGGATGCGTGTTTCGGTGCGTGTCCGGACCAGAAGTGCCGGAGTACTTCCGGGCATTCAGTCTTTTGCAAGCAAGTGATGCGGAAGCGGCGAAAGATGTTGAATCCGCCCTTCGCGTGTTCGATAGCCTTGAGAATGGGATGGAGGCTGTCGCTCAGGGTGTTCGATTGCAGGAGCTGGACACCAGTCGAAGAACGGAAGAGCAATCCTTCCGTCCGTTTGCCGACGAAGTCCCGAAGCATTTTCGCTAGAGAGCAGCACAGATCCACTTGGCGTTCGCCGCTCTTTGTTTTCAGGTAGGGCTGAATCTCCCCTCGCTTAGCTTTTTGTTGGATGTAGAGAGTCCGGAAGTCGGTGTGATGTGCTTGTCGACCTCGAGCCCATCACCGTCACCCAACAGTTTCACTTCCGCCTCGTGAAAACGACCATCGTTGAGTGCTCGCATCAGTATGTTGCGTTCTCGTCGTCATAGGAGATTATTCCTAGCGCCTGCAGGCTGGCCGCCCGTTTTTGTCCGTCCGAATCCGTGTATCATCAGGGTCAAACCATCAAGTTTGTACTGGGCTTCCTCGGTTTGCACCAACTTCGCCGCCTCCGTCGCGCAGCGCAGCAGGCGCACTTATCCAACCCATTTGCCAATCAGAAAGCCGACCTTCTCATCGCCACGCGTTGAGCTTCGAGGTCTCGAACCCGGGGTCACTGAGCCATAAGTCATAGCAAGAGTTAATCCTACCATCGAGGTGGAACGCACTTGACTTGCATTTTTCTGTAGGTAGTCATGCTGGAGGCACTCCCATGCACCCGATACCACAGGACTTGCGGAAAGCTACGAACAGTAAAGCCTTACGAAATCCATCCGGTATAATCCGCATATTCTTTCGGAATCCGGAGGACGCCCGAAGGACTCTGCCAACTCAGGTCGTCAGGTTTTGGGGGATTGGTCAGCAGGAGCGAATTATCGCTGGGCGAGAGAGGCCAAGGCCCTCGCCGAGGTGGCAACTTCGTTCTGTCGAAGTTCTGTCAAACGCAATAGAACGACTCAAAGGGTCACCTGCGTCCCCTGGCCCGAAACGAGTCTTTAGAACAGTGGTTTCGGAACTGGCTAAGGGTTAACTTTTCCGTGCAAGCCCGTTGGCCATCCCAATGAGCACAAGCGGACGATTTCGCCTGGCACTTTTACCGGATTGGTTCTGCAGGTCACAAAAGAGCGAACATGAGTATCGATGAATAAGCACGTATGTGCACTTCAACGATAGGAGCGGCGGCAGCGCGCACAATCCACAGGGCGATTTCAGCTGATCCGAGACACGAGTGAGTGCGCATCTCATTTCCTTTGCGGGAACGCGGTTCCAATCAACGTCGGGAGGGAGAATTCACTGTGAGGAATGCAGTCTGTGCAATGAATGCGCAAAAATGCTGCGGGCAAGAGTAATGTCAATACATTCGCCGTAATTCCGCTTGTGATGTATCCGACGCCGAGCACAGTCCATCGCGCGTTGTGCTTTCGCTCAAGGTAAGAGTGTGTCTGCAGGCGCTGCGAATTCTCCGCCGCGTTCCATAGGGCCAAACGAACGGGTAGTCCAGTACCATCACGCCCGTTCTAATTCCGTTCCTAAGACCAGTTTACAGCATCGTGCAATTCCTCAATCCTTGGACCAATACTCGGGGGATATTGTGCGTTTCCAGCTTCAGGTAGTGCTCTGTCTACGCAAGGAGTGGATAATGATGCGTCTCCATTCACTTCGCACTGTGGTTTTATTCGGTTTGGTCGCGCTGGCGCTGTTGGCCAACGGGAGAAAGGCTATTGCCGCGGCGCAACCGGTGCCGCCAGCGTCCCCGAGCGTCGCTCTGAGCGCGTCGCCGACTTCCTCCCAAGCGGGACAACCGGTCACGCTCACGTGGTCGTCGACGAACGCCACATCCATTACTTTGGAGCCCTCGGTCGGCCCCGTGGCGGCAAAGGGTTCTACGACAGTAAGGCCTTCTCAATCAACGACTTATACCGTCACCGCCAAGGGTCCGGGGGGCTCGGCCCATGCCATCGCCCAAGTCACTATTACGCCCGCGCCCCCTCAGGCTGCGGTCCAGAAGCCTTCGGAGAAAGACATCTCGTCCGACCAAGAGCAGATGAGGGGCCTCGACGAACAGATCCAGGAGATCAAGTCAGACTCCCTCCGCATGGCGGCAGAGCTGGGCCAGCTGGAGGAGAAACTGATGTACCCGTCAGGAACACAGGTCGCGATCTTCGTCGAGCTCGCCAAGGGCGACGCGATGCGTCTCGACGCCGTGCGGCTCCAGATCGACGGCCAACTTGTTGCGCACTACATCTATAGCGCCAAAGAACTCCAGGCCCTGCGCAAGGGCGGCGTGCAACGGATCTACGTCGGCAACGTGACGACCGGGGATCACAAGCTGGACGTGCTTGTCGACGGCAAGCTTGAGGGCGGTGCGGACTTCAGCCGCACGGGACAGTTTACTTTTCGCAAAGAAGTGAAGCCAAAGCTGGTCGGATTGACTCTGGCCGGACCGCGTTCCGGCAACACTCCGATCGCGCTTGGGGATTGGTAATCGATGCGAGCGACTCGCCAACTCATCGGACTCGCCCTGGCCTTGGGGCTTGCTGCCCGTCCGGTCACGGGCGGCGACTTGAGGGACCCCTATTTCGGCGAGGCGCTCTATCACGCTTACCAAGGACAGTATTTCGACGCACTCCAACGGCTCGACACCGAACTCGCCCAATAC
>Ga0210406_10003561_pt1 | contig 16988 bp, 20 predicted proteins | sample IncBWC30MmetaG_FD_155454 | JGI IMG/M metagenome (GOLD analysis project Ga0210406, IMG submission 155454) | Forest soil microbial communities from Barre Woods Harvard Forest LTER site, Petersham, Massachusetts, United States - Inc-BW-C-30-M | ecosystem: Environmental > Terrestrial > Soil >... | reverse complement strand
ATTAGAAATGTCCCCTTTTCGTAGAAAAGGGAATGTTCGATTTTAGTTAATCTCCCGTAGTCGTCGGGGCTGTGGGAAAGTCCTATAAAAGGGGATGTCAAGTGAAAAACACTTCTCCCTGCCGGAACGCCAGAAATATTTTCCGGCATCCAGCCCCCTCGCCATAGTGCCGACACTTCTTCTTTAGCTGCTTGACCGTTCAGCCCGGTCCGCGCCGATGTAGCTTTACTTCTTTCTGAGGCCCTCCGCAAGCGCGGCACGCAAGCTGACATCGCGGAGGCAATCGACCTTCTGAAAAAGCTGGTTGATTCTCGTAATAGGGCTGTGCCTGGAGGTCGGGAGTACATGGCAAGTGCTCTACTACAGTTGCTTTCGCAGGCACAACGGTGGCAAGAGTCCGAGGAAGTGTGCGATCGCTTGCTCACTCGCGGTGCCAGTCCCGCACTTGTATCGGCTTTTAGGGCAAGGAACAAGCATTTACAAAACCTGTTGGACGATGCAAATCGTCTCGCGGAAGAGGCCGCCTCACTCCTTTCGGACACTGCCCCACATGCCGAAGTGCATTGGGTCGCGCAAATACTCTCTGAACTCGGACGCCACGTGGAGGCGCTTCCGCTATGGCAACGCATTGCCTCCAGAACTGAGCTAACCGACTACACAAGGGGCCTCCTAGATTGTGCGCAGCGCCTCGGGAGAGACGATCTTATTCTCGACACCTGTTCTGCTCTACGTGCAAGCGGTGTCTTTGATCGCGACCTCATCCTTTGTGAGGTGGGGACACTAGAGCGATACGATGTGAACGGGAGCTATAACGGCGCTCAACAATTACTTATAAAAGCGTCCCGATGACAAGATTGTGAGATTGCGGCTTTCAATTATCGGCACCAATTGGAACCGACCTGAGATTGTCGATGGACGCCCGAGTGTCATGCCAGTTGTGACTGAGGTGGATGTAATGAATGGGCGGGCGGCAGTCCAGGTAATGAAATTGGGTGGTTATCCAGACGATGCTCTGGCCTAGGCTTACGACCTATTGCGACTTCACTTTAGCGATTCAGAGGCCCACCGCGCATACACTTTCAATCTTCTCCCTTTTGAACCCCGCCCTACGGTGCCTGAGTTTGCGGAGGTCAAGGAGGGTTGCGCGGTGTGCTACGTGGAAGAGTACGAAACCCAAGAGAAATGGATGATCGTCGAGGACGCGCCCAATTCCCGACATTTCACGCGAGGAATACGGCCCCGACCATCCTCTGTCACGGGGAATGATGGGCAAGAAAGTCGGGGACAGAGTGATTCTATCGGCCAGCAGCTTGGGGGAACGAGCAGCAACAATCCGAGCAATTACAAGCAAATACGTGTTTCGTTTTCAGGACTCAATGCGGAATTGGCAGATTCGCTTTCCCGATGTTGCAGGACTCCAATCATTCAGGGCGGTGCGAACGAACAAAGAAGGTAAGGAGGACTTCGACCCCTCCCCAATGATTGCGTCGATTGAACAATTAGCAAGCAATCTTCAACGACTGAAGGAACTTTATATTTCGACACCGCTGCCGATCCACATCTTCGCCGCCGCTCAGGGTAAGAGCACGATCCAGACTACTGTGTATTTGGCGCAACAAGACGACGTGGGAGTCCTCTGTTGCATAGGAGCGGCGGACGAACGCAGCAATGCTCTCGCTGCTCTAGATACGTCGGGCACGTGGATCATAGAGCCGTCAGCATTGGCGACAATTTTCCTTTTGGGATTTAGAGGATGACCTCTCAAGTTTGCCTGTGAACCTCGTGCTCTCACAAGGAACAGTTACCGACTTCGATGTGATGTTGCAGGAGGACATGCAGTACCACGGCGATGGGGCCGTTTTAGTCAAGCAGGGTGACCGTGTTGCCTTTATCCCTCAAACGGCATCCGAACGAGAGGGGCGTATACAGTCGTTTACTACCCGTATCAACAAGGTGAAGTCGGTCAGTACCGTCGTTGGATGCGTTGAATTGCAAAGCTCGACGAGCACCGTCGAGATATCACCATCAAAGCTCTCGGAGAAGGCGGAGCTGAGAGTGTTGTCTTGGCGGCAAAGCCTGGTTATTTGCATCTCTGAACGAAAATTCTTCAAGAGTTCTGCGCGGCTGATTGGGATCGGATGGTGAATGGGAGGGTGTCGTTTTCCGTTAATGCGTAGACTTTGGCGTTTTCATTCCGCATTTACCGTTAATTTGTAGACCGCTTTTTCCGTTGAACAGTAGACTGAGAACGTGCCGGACGCTCCAACTTCCTTCGGGAAGGGCGCGCGTCGTAGGCTCGCAGCCGTCGCAGTACCGTACCGTAGGAAGGAATGGGAAGCCGGCGTTTTCTGCAGGCGGCGGCGATCTTGCGATGGAGTGCTGCTAGGGATGGATTCTCCCTTGTCCCGGCGACCTCGTGAATCTGGAGGCTGATCATGCGCTCTTGCCCTTCTAGAAGGCCGTGTGAACCAAGCTTTCGTCCCTGCCGGCGGGGAAGCAAAACACTGAACCTGGGGTCTTGCTTATACCGGGCAAGGAGACGAAACACCATGGCGCGCGACAATTCGAGGGTGGCACAGGCCCTGTTGATCATCGCACGCGAGCATTCCGGCTGTTCGGCCAGATGGGAGAGAACTCTTTCTCGGCGCTTGGCGATCGCTACTGCGGCGGCTGGGTCCTGCAAAGGTTTCTCCACCTCTTCGCCTGGCGCGGAAAAAATGTAGTCTACCAGTTAACGGTAAAGTCTATCAATTAAATGTAAAGTCTATCCATTACTGGAAAATGGGAGCCCAATAGAATCAATACGTTACAAGTTGCGCAGTCTACTCAATAACGGAAGACGACAACGGCTCGACAAACGATGTCGTAGCTGTCACCCCAGATGAGCGTATCGTCCGCGTATCGAGCAAATCCGACACCCAACCCCTCAAGTTTGCGGTCGAGAGGATACGCCGCGACGTTAGCAAGAAAAAGGGAGACGGAAGTACCTTGCGGTATGCCCCTTAGGCGCCACTCTTCGGAGTCGCGTTTGTACTCGGAAGCACGCAGCGAAGGTGCCGCTAGAAAGACATCTATCACACGGCGCTCTCGATCGGTAATAAAGAAGCGTTCGTTCTTCAAGATGCGGTTGATATGTTCATGTGAGATCGAGTCGAAAAACTTTCGAAAATCAAACTCGGCGATAAATATCCTGCTCTTCAGGTTGAGGTCAGAAGGAATATGCAGGACTGCGTCATGAATTGTTAGATCGTGTCGATAGGCATACGCGTGTGCGCTGAGGTGTCTGGCGTTCTTCTCAATCAATCGCCTGAAGGTCAATGTCGATACAGCATTGTCGGCAACCTGGAACACGGCTACGTCGCGCATCGTGTTGTCGCTCTTCTCGACCTGGTAAATGACCGCAGGACGCGGGCGGTAACGACCAGATGCTAGAGCCTTATCAACGGCGTACGCGATCCCAGCGGAATGAGCACCGACGTGGTAGGGATTGAATCCCTTGTCGGCAGACCAGTATTCCGGCAGGTGGATATGCTTCACCTGGAGAAGTCCAGATCGCTTTTCCCTTCGACGAAGGGCGGCGGCTAGATCGGATGCGTACTTCTGATGGCGGCGAATCAGTTTGTGCGCTTCGTTCCGAACTGCATCGAGGATTACCGAATTTTTCAACTCTAAATCGCCGCCCCGAGCAGGAAAATAGATTCACCTGCGTGCATCGGGTGACCCCTCTGCATCCAGACCCAGCGGCGAAACCTCACCGTGGGGAAAGCCCGGGGCGGCTCGACCTCCTAGAGATCTGTCGGAATCGTATCATGTACCATCGATGTCGCTGCAAGGTAGTCACCAGGTCGACGTGTGAAAACGATGATCTGAAAGATGTGAGCTTTCCCGTTGAGCAACGCGCGGAACCAATCCATGCGGCTGTCATCGCTCTGGACCAACTGGTCGTCCAGGACGAGTGTCGTCTGCAAATATTCCGCCAGCGACAGCCGGTACAGTGTGGACTCGGCTGTTCCGGCTTACTACCGCTTCTTACGGTGCTGGCACAGTTCTGTATGCCGCGAGCAAGAGATCCGCCCAAGTTTCTTTTTCGAGGGCCTCCGCGCGGAGCTCGGCAACTTGGCTTCGGAAAGCGGCGAATTCCCGGTGGATTCGCAGTGCGGAAGGTGCGGGATCGATAGCATCTTTTTGTAGTCGGAGCCAGGCAGCAACCTCTCGAATCACTGACTCAACCGAATAGGAGTGCATTCCAGGATCAAAACCAGCTAGGTCTGAGACAAATTTGAGATAGGAGAACCCCTCTGGAACGAGCACGAGCCAGTTGTGTTGTCGGTCTGACGACTCGCGCTCAAAGCGCAGGGCGCATGCCATCCCCAACTCGAGCGGCATGTTGAATCGCGAGTGATTATCTACACCCTCTCCCGTAAAGCGGGAAAGGTCGTGGATCGAATACTTCGACTCTGACATTGTGCGGAGAATTCTCGAGAAGCGAGGCTCCGGACTTCCGTCGGTTTCGCGAGCGCTTCGCGGAACAAGACCGTGCGCCGAAACGGTGAATACAATCGCCAGGAGCAGGTCTTGGAACTGGGGATCAAACGGACAGTTAATGAAGACGGACTTTTCGTATGCCGGTTGAGCCCAACCACTCATCGACGTTCAACTGTAGCTGTGCCAGCAGTATCATCCTTCAGGGCGAGGGCGAATTGCTTCAGTTCCTCGAGCCTATGGGCCTGATCCACTTTCCCTTCTTCGTCGAGGTGGTGATTCCTAGTCTCATTTGGATGTTCCAAGAGATGGTGTACGCGCTCGACCAACGCGTCATAGTTGGTCGTTAAGATCAGCGGTTGGCGATTGCGGAGGAAGGGGGGAAGTTCAACGTGCGACGAGTCCCGAGAGTTGATGACTGGAATCAGTGCTTTGTTTGACTCGGAATCGTTCCGTAGTAGGGCTCGCCATTCTGTAAGCAAATGCGGAGTTGCCAAAGCGCCCGCGCCGAGGAGAAAAATAAACCCGTCAGCCATTGCGCTCGCTTTGTCTACCGCCTCACTCAAATCTTCCCCGGAGCGGAGATCAAGTGAGGACCAAGCCCCGATATTTAGCTTGCGCAAAGCTGTCTCAAGCTTCGCCGCTACGTCCGCATCCTGCTCGGCGAACGATATGAAGACTCTCATGTGCACTTCCTCAAACACATTATCTCATGACTTGAATGTTCATCCATAAGTTCTGGCGTGCTAGCCCGGAAAAGGAACAGCGAGTGCGGCTCGATTTTAGGCAGGCAGCAGTGCGCGATTTAAGTGGCAGAAAATGGGCCGCAGTGAAGAACTCCGCGATTTAAGGGGCTGCGCGACAACAACGCAGTTGGAGCTTGCAGCGTGCTGCAGATCAACTCAATCAGGTGATCGGTCGCGCAGGAATTCCTTAAGGTGGGTTTTCGGGCGCTGGAACCTAGTACCCGCGGAAGCTCTTAGGTCGCTGAGCAGGCGCTGGAAGGCTTCCTGATACGAGTCGTGATCCTTCCAGTTGCTGAAGTCGGGGATGAAATACTCGCGAATCTCGCGGGCCGAATCTTTGCCGGTATGGGTATTGGGGATCAACGGAACGGAAAACCGGGTTAACGAAACACGATTTCAGCAATTCCCCGTCCGATGTAGCTGACCGGTCCCGACAGCACAATCACAAAGAGCAGGACAGCAATCCGCATCGACGTGATGCTGAGTTGGCATTGGATACAGCATGCTAATCTGGTGAATCTCATACAGCCGCCAGGTCGTGGCTCGTGGCGGCATCACCTTGAAGGTTTTGCAAGTGCCTCCCCCAGACATGGAGAGGAGGCCCATGCCCGTCAGTTTCCTGACTGAACAGCAGCGCAATCGGTACGGTCGATTTGTCGGAGAATTAAGCCCAGAACAGATGTCCCGTTACTTCCACCTGGATGACCGCGATCGAAGGCTCGTAAACTTCCACCGCGGCGACCACAACCGTCTGGGCTTTGCCATCCAGCTTTGCACGGCTCGGTTCCTTGGCACCTTCCTTGAAGATCTTTCTGATGTGCCAGACGGCGTCGTCAACTGCCTCGCGCGGCAACTTCAGATCGACCAGCTCAGCTCCTTCTTCTATTACCGTGAAAGCGAGACTCGCTGGGACCACGCCATGGAGGTTCGCCGCCATTGCGGATTCCGTGATTTTGGTGATCCGGGGCCCAGTTTCGCCTCAACCGCTGGTTGTATGCTCTCTGCTGGACCGGCACAGACCGGCCTGGCGTCTTGTTTGATCGCGCTACCACCTGGCTGATCGCCCAGAAGGTTCTGTTACCGGCCGTGACGACCCTGGAGCGACATGTGGCGCGGTTGCGAAGCCGCATCGAGGAACGTGTTTGGAAGATCCTCACCGCAGCGGCTTCCTTGGAGACCCGATCGAAACTTGAATCCCTCCTGTTGGTTGCGGACGGCGAGCACCAGTCGTTACTCGACCGGTTGCGCAAAGGCCCATATCGCAGAAGCGCCCCCGAACTCGTACGAGCGTTGGATCGCGTAGAAGAAATCCGGCACCTTGGAATCAACATCGCCGTGGCCCACCGCATTCCCTTGACTCGACTGCACGCGTTGGCGCGATTTGCCAACACGGCGAAGGTCAGCGTTGTTCGCAGGCTCCCAGAATCCCGTCGCTTGGCAACGCTTGTGGCGTTTGTCGGCAATCTTGAAGCGGCAGCCCTCGATGATGCGCTGGATCTGTTAGACATTTTGATTACCGAGATGTTCAGCGATGCCGCCCGCGCCAGTGACAAAGCGCGGTTGAGAACGATGAAGGATCTGGATGCGGCAGCCATCCAGTTGACGCAAGTCTGCCGGCTTGTCCTCGATCCAGGCGTGCAGGATGCTGAATTGCGAACCGCGATCTTCCAAGCGCTGGAACGAGAGGACTTGGAAAATGCCGTAAAACAGGTGGACTCTTTGGCTCGTCCGCCAGAAGACGTTTATTACCGCGAACTATCGGGAAGCTATGCGAGAGTTCGTCGGTTCTTGCCGGATTTGTTGCGTACAGTTCGGTTCGATGCAACGCCAGCGGGCTAGCCTGTATTGGCGGCACTCAACTACTTGCGAGAAGTCGAACAGGGCGGGATGAATCCTCCAGACCCTCCGATGAGCATCGTGAATCGCGGTTGGTGCCGCTATGTGGGAACGAGCGAAGATTTCGACCGCAAAGCCTACGCATTTTGCTGTTTGGATCGAGTTCGCTCGGCGCTCAGACGTCGCGACATCTTCATTGCTCCTAGTGTGCGTCACGCCGATGCGCGACTCGGTCTTCTCAGCGGTCCCGCGTGGACCGCGGCACGTCCCACGATTTGTCGCTCGCTGGGACATTCGCTCTCGGGTGATGAGACCATTGCCGCGCTCACCCGCGAACTGGATCAGACCTATCGAACAGTGGCTGCAAGTCTGCCCTCCAATCCAGGCGCTCGCGTGGAACAGGTGGACGGTAAAGACGATCTGACCGTGACCCCCTTGGATAAACTTGGTGAACCGGACAGCCTAGTGAAACTCCGGGCGGAGGTGAATGGCAGATTGCCGCGGGTTGATCTGCCAGAGGTGCTCCTGGAAATCGCAGCGCGGACCGATTTCAAATCGAGGTTCACTCACGTCAGCGAACGGGAATCTCGTATGGAGAACCTGGCAACGAGCATATGTGCAAACCTCATCGCGGAGGCTTGCAATATTGGATTGGAGCCGCTGACTCGCAATGATGTTCCGGCATTACGCCGAGCGCGCCTGTCGTGGGTCAGCCAGAATTTCATTCGCAACGAGACTCTACTGGACGCCAACTCCTGCTTGGTCGCGCAGCAGAACAAGATTCCCTTGGTGCAGCAATGGGGCGGCGGCGAGGTGGCCTCCGCCGATGGACTCCGCTTCGTCGTTCCTGTGCGAACACTGAATGCCGGCCCGAACCCCAAGTACTTTGGCTTCGAGCGAGGCGTAACCTACTACAATCTTGTTTCGGACCAATTCACTGGCCTAAACGCTATCGTGATTCCTGGAACGTTACGAGATAGTCTCTACCTGCTCGCCGTGGTGCTGGAGCAACAGACCGAACTTCACCCCACCGAGATCATGACTGACACCGCCGCATATACCGATGTTGTGTTCGGGCTGTTTTGGCTGCTGGGCTACCGGTTTTGTCCGCGGATCGCCGATATTGGGGGTGCCCGTTATTGGCGAATCGACCCCTCCGCCGACTACGGCCTGCTGAATGGCGTTGCCCGTCACCGGATCAACACTAAGCTGATTGAGGAGAACTGGGATGACATGCTCCGGCTGGCCGGTTCCCTAAAACTCGGCACGGTACAGGCGACCTCGGTCATGAAAACTCTTCGGATTGATGATCGCCCCACAAAACTTGCCCAAGCTGTGGCGGAAGTCGGACGCATTGACAAAACGATCCACGCCTTGACGTTTATCGCCGATGAAAGCAAGCGCCGGCGCATCCTGACTCAATTAAATCGGGGCGAAGACCGGCACAAACTTGCACGAGCCGTCTTCCACGGAAAGAGGGGAGAACTGCGGCAGCGTTATCGCGAGGGTCAAGAGGACCAAATGGGGGCACTGGGATTGGTCGTGAACATCATTATTCTGTGGAATACTCTCTATATTAATGCTGCGTTAGAACAGCTCGCCAGCCAAGGTTACGCCATCCAGACTGAGGACATTGCGCGGCTCTCGCCGCTAGTCTTCGAACACACCAATCTCCTGGGACGATATGCTTTCTCGGTTTCAGATTCTGTCGTGCGAGGCCAACTTCGTTCCCTTCGCAATCCGGCCGATGCTCTGGAGGATATCGCGTGAGGGGGACTTTATGCCCGAATTCACTACACCGCGTCAGCTTAAACCGGTTTTCCGTTCCATTGATTGTCCCCAACACCCAAGATTGCGCGGAACGGGAATGCCGATGTATTTCGCATGTGGCGGGGTATTTAAGAGGGCAATGATGCCGGCGTCGTAAAACAGTGTCTTTGCTTTCCGGTTTGGCGAAAACAACATGTAGTTCACTAGGTCAACGACGGCTTGGCGCTCAATTATGTTTCCGTGATCTGGAATCGTCGAGCCGACCAGAAAAGTCACTCGTTGAGTGTTATCAACGCGCGCCCGATACTTGAAGCGACAAAGTCGTGGAAACCAATTATGCAGGCTTACAGCATCGGTTCTACGTCGTCTCTCCTGTTCGAACAGCGCCAAGAGAATTGAGGATGCTAGAGGAACAGCGCCGACGAAACCGATAACCCTTAACTCTCCGACCGTCAAGAGCTTCTGGCAATTATCAACAAGAACGTCTTCCCGACCCGGCTGACGAAAGGTGACCCTGCAGTCAGCTCCCATCAGAATCCCGTTAATAAGTGAACACGCCGCAACTACGCTCACCTGACGAACGTAGCATGAAGCGGAGGCGAAGACAAGGCGAATATAAGGGCGTCAACTTTGTGGTTACAGGCTTCCCTTATCCGATCCGCTTGGGTGCGGATGGCATCCGCAACGACTCAGGGACATTCGCATCGATTGGCTCGACACTCACCTTCACTCGGATTCGCCTTTTGTCTGGCGGCCTGGCGAACTCTGAAACCGATGAAACAGGAGATGCGAGATTCGTGTGCGTATAGATCGACAGATCGACAGGTGCACGAGACAAAACGCGTTCTTCGCCCAGCGAAACCGGAACCTAAACCAATGGTCGCTCGCCCGACTTATGTGCTACGCCATCGTCGAGCGCGACACGTATGTTAGTTAGCAACTGGCGTCTCCAGAATCCCTCATCATTCAATAGTCGGGATTGGTGGTTTCGTGACATTTGAATTATCAACCGAGGAGCTACTATCGCCACTGCATATGTCTTGTGTGCATGGGAGCATCTCTGCCGCTCTTTGTGTCCCAAGGACCGAACTGGCCAGGGAGGAGTCGTCACAAGGCCACCGGAACCCGGGGGGGAACGCTGTGAAACGAAAGTCCATGGTTAAACCGGATATCGAGTGGGTGCCGATGAATCCCATGTAACCCTCCGTCAACCACCCCTCCAACCACAAGAGCACTCGACGGAGGTCCGGTATCGTCGAGTAGTAGTCAGCGGGACCAAGGACGCGAACTCCAACGTATCCAGCGTCGAGCCAGCGATTCCCACGGATCAAATAGCCGAGTTCTTTTCGGTGCAGCCTTGAAAAAAGGTACAGGGAAGCATAGCGTGTGGCTTGCATCGCAGCCGAAAGGGCGTGGCCACTGTTTTCCAGCATCTTCAATTCCATCATTTCGTATGCATCAGCTCTAACCTGATGGCCAAGATCGACATGAGCACTCTTGTCCGCTGATTTGTTAAGCAGTCCCGATGCCACGGGGATCTGATTCGCCCATTCGCGCGCCGCCAGTAGTTTTCCGGCAGCGGCTATTTGAGCAATTCGCTTCTCGACCTGGGTCTCGATTCTGTCATTGAGTTGCTCGTCGAAATCCTGTACAAGAGTAAACCTCCAGTTCTCCAGAGACCCCCTCCTAGGCTGGTTGCCATTTGTTGTTCTCCACATGTCTTTCGCAACGCCATAGAGCCGCTCAATCAATGATGCGCCAGCCATCTTCGAGAGGTCGCCTTTCGCTATGCGAAGCAGAGTTGTTGGCTGTTCCGGATCGTAGCCCTCCTTGCCTGTTTCCTGCCAGAATTCGCCGGTGAACCTTCGCATCTCTCTAATGATGCTAGGCTTTGCGGAGGACATGTTCGTATTATAGGTTGATGGGGCGTTCGAACCATACAGATAGCTATTACAGAATCTTCAAGCAGCAAAACGCGTGGGCAAAAAAGAAAGGGCTATCGCTCGATGCTTTTTCTCACCTCCCAACGCTCGACGCGAACCTGTTTGCGCCACTGCATTCCACGACCAGAGCGGAATACGAGGCGGCGGACGGTAAAGAACTCAAATCGAAACTCTTTTCACTGATGTCATCGGCAGCACTCGTTTGCAATGTGTTTGATTACTGGCGGTCGAAAGGCCGCGCAGAGACCATTGCAAAATGCTGTGCCATCCCGGACTCGGTTGCGCAACTATGCTTTGAACCCGCGTTTGAAATCTTCCGGGGCAAGACGCCAGCTCGGCCCGACGTTGCCCTGATCGACGGTCCCTGTTTGCGAGACGCACAGGTGCTTACCGCGGTCGAGGCGAAGTTCGCCGAGCCGTATCGTCGATCAAATCTCTCGGAGCACGAGCCATTCAGCGAGACCTACTTCAAGCCCAGCTCGTCTACTATCTGGATGGGTCTCACAGAGACTAAGAAGCTGGCCGAGACCATTCGCTTGCGATGGAAGGCGACTCCACTATGTCCGCTCTTCGAATATCTTGACGCGCCACAGCTCATCAAGGACGCCATCGGCCTCAATCTTGCAAGCAGAAAAGGTGAGCGGGTCACGCTCCTGTACCTGTGGTTTGAGGTGCGTATTGACGCTGTACCAACGGCAGACTCAGCGCAATTCCGGAATGAGATCGATCTCTTTCGAAAGGCCACCGCCGGCGAGTTCACGTTCCGCGACCTCACCTATCAATCTCTTTTTGGGGAAATTCAGGATGTGGGCCAGGAGCACGGGGCATACACACGCTATCTAGCAGACCGATATTTTGACTGATCTTGTCCGTGCCCGTTGACGCCAACGGTGAAAAGCACAGCGGTGTGGATAAATTCAGCGCTAAGATGCACTGCGTGTTGATGGACGTTCCTGGTTCCAGCTCCCAAAGAACATCCAACTCCTCCCCGAGCCCGTCATCTTCGACTGAGGACAGCTTGATCAGGTGAGATGAAACCTTGTTCTCGGTCGCGGGACTGAGATGCGGGTGTGGCGTGCATCTGTGAAGTGCGTTAAGGTGGTAGTCGCAGCAGTAAGCGCAGAACGAAATTACGGAGACGTGATGAGCCGGACGGGCACCGGCGAAGAGCCGAACACGGGGTTGCCCACAAAGTTTGGGCCTTGGCCGTTGCTACACCCCGCGACGTTCAGCACGGTTACGTCCACATTGCCGTGGTTATCTACACCGTTGATGAAGACTTGCAGGAATCCAACGATAGTGACTGGGCTCTGTCCGCTGGAACCGATGGTATTGCCGGAGTCGAAAATCGGCAGGGAAATTATCGAATTGCTGCTGGTAACGGGAGTGCCGCGGGCCAATCCGGCTTTGACCACTGGATTATTCCTTCCTGCGAGAATCTGGAACGGATAAGACGACGGCTTCTCGTAGGGGTTGAGCGTGTCCTCACCGTCGAACGGATCGGTCGCATGGGCTCCCGCGTTGATCAGGCACTGCACACCATTGGTCGTGTCGCCCGAGCCAGCGGGATTCTCGCTCAGGTCAACCAGATTGGGATTTGGACTGGACGAGCTTTGCACGCCGCACTGGTAAATCGTCCCTTTAGCTCCCTGATTACTGCTCGACTGGTCGCAGCCCGCAATTAGCTGTTCATACGGGTTCCCCCCGAGCGAACAAGAAGGAACGGCAGTAGGCGTACCGACTGGAATTGCCCCGGGAAGGTATTCCAAATTAGGAGGAGGATGTGTGCGGTTCGTCCCGGGGAGGTTTGCTAGCGCTTGCGGCAGACTGCGCTGAACACACGATGGGCCGTTGTATCCGCAGTCTGGAACGAGCCAGAAATTCTCTCCAATCACGCCAGTCGTGCCCGCCCCACCCAGCGAGATCCCCGGGTTCTTGATTGAGCCATCCGCCGTGTTTACAAGAGGTAGGCAGTTGGTTTGGCAATTCGGGGGACTGAGAGGGTTACTTGGCTCCAGATTGGGCACGAACCACGGCTTCACGCAGCGCGGCTGCACTGGGGTGATGGTCCCCGTGGTCTGGTTCCCCAAGGTCCCAGAGTTTGAAGGATTGAAGGCCTCGGCGGTAGCCGTCGCACTTACGCTGTTTCCCTTGTTGCCCCACATGCGGGAGAAAAACGTGGGAAGGTTCGCACGTGTCACCAGCACAGTGACCATCGGATTCACGCCGACGGCGGCTGGCAACCCGGAACAGTCGGACGACGTGCTGCCCCCAGCAGAGTATGTCACCGTTATGGACCCGGCTGCGATCCCCCCAACTGCATTTTGCTGGGCCACCGCCTGGGCGACTAGCGTGGCTGAGCTGGTGCCGCCGCCGCAGATCAGCTGCCAGTTGCCGGTTTGGTTGCTGGGATCTCCGGTGATGCCCGAGATCGAGATGGTTCTGGCAGCCGCCAGCGCCCCCGCATCCGCAGAGCGTTGCGCCTCTTCCCTCGCCAAATAAAGCGTGATCACATCAATCGACAGTGCGGCCATGGCAATGATAGCGACCATGGCAATTGCGACGAGCACCATGGTGACGCCTCGCTCCTGGCAAGGTGCGTCCGTTCTAGGAATTGCAGGTGGTCTCATGATGCTTTTTGGAAGCTCTCAGCGAGTCTACGCTGAACTCGCTGCTCCGTATGACGAAAACCAATCAGCCAAGCATGAAATTTCTTCAGATCCGCTTGCGCCCTTGAATGGCTGGTCACTGTCGCGATATCGCATTGACCTCGGCGTATGCTCGCAGTCCAACCTTCACAAGAGACTTTGGCACGGTATAGCCTGTTTCGACGTAGTAACGTCGTCTTACGATGCCTCACAATGAGACGACATGGCGAGATTGTGCGGATGATGTACCGGGATGTACCAGACGGTGGCTTTTCTGGACCCTAAACGAGGCTTATTCTCCCGGCTCTGTACGAAAACTCACTAGTTCATCCAGCCTTGACAAACTATTGAGGATAGTTGACATTCCTCTTGGCACTGAACGAGGTGAACGTGTGCCTTCCCCCGTGCTAAGGGCCCCGAACTGAAGAGTCGGGGCCTTTTGCTATTTATGTGCAAAGCCTATTCTTGCACCCTTCGGGACGGGCTTACCTGGGAAACGGGCGGCGGCGGCACAGTGTGCGGCGCGATTGTCGCTTAATGTGTTCTAGAGCCTCAAATTCGGGCGATAATTCCCGAGATGCAGAATTCCTCGTGCCATTGCTGGCATGGAGGTGTTCACCCAAATCGACAACCTCAAGAAGCCGCGATGAATATGCTGGCTGATGCGCTTGCGCCTGCTGTGAAAAGTGTTGTTGGTCCTTTAACTGATCTCACCATTCTCGCCGCTCCCATTCAAGTACCCTTTCCGCATGTAGCATCAGATACCGATGAGGGAACGAACGATACCGGGCACCTTGCCCTGAGTTGAACATGTCCTGTCAGGTCCCGAAGGGTTCCACATTGGAACGGATGTCGAGCTGCACTTAAAGACCGGACGAGACCGGACAATGACTTCGAGTTGCACTTAAATAGGTTCATGCGCACTTTCGGTGCAGGCGAATCGGCGTGCCACCTTTTGCGAACCGGCGGATGAAGTTTTACCCGCGCACCATAACGGAGACACAGCGGGCCCGCTAGAAAAGAAACTCCTTTGCCGCCACCAGCCCGGGCGTCTGATGGCAACGGCTGAGTCGAGATGTCATCATTATTATTGTGCCTCGCTTCGCGAGCAGGGATTTGGTCTTCGCGACTAATCAAGGAATCAAGGAGCAGTGGCGCCTACCCGCGAACGCAGTCTCCCCCCAATCAAACGCGCCACATGACCTGAGCCACCATGCGGTTCCACCAAGAGTCAGACCGACAAGGGCAGCACTCGAGCTCTCAGAAGCTCGAAGCCAGCACGCCCATACATCTGACGCTTGATAACTTTGAGTCGGTTGATCTGGCCCTCGATCGGTCCGTTGTTCCAGGGTGTTTCGATCGCCAACTCCACCGCACCCAGATCGCGGCGCAGAGTTCTGGCGAACTGCGCCAGAAAAGAAAACCCCGAGCTCGTCACCATCGCAATCCATTGCGTCAGCCGGCCCGTGCGCCGCCAGCGCAACATCGCACGAAACTGCAGGGCAAGTTTGCGCACTCGATAGGCGCCGGGACAGAAGCGCAGAAAGCTGTCACGGTATCTCTGCTGCACCGCCGACATGCCGCGGCATGGTTTCAGCAGGATAGCGGCGATCCGGCCGGCGGAGAAATGAGTTCGAGCCAGGGCCGGATGCAAACCCCGCTCCTGGTCCTGGAGAAAGCGCGCTCGATCTCGCTTCCGGTCGCTTCGAATTCGTCGCTCCGGAAACTCGGGCGCACGCAACCAACGGGCTACCGCTTCCGCCCCTATGCCAAACTTTTCCGCAATCGCGAGTTGGGTATGCCCCTGACGCCCCAACTCCACCACGGCCAGGTACTTCTCGTACCGTGCTTGGCGGCATCTTTGCCGGCGCGCTTCGATCAGCGTCGATCTTCCGGATCGCTTTGGCTCTACATTCCCCGCGAGTTCCGCTCGAGCTTGCACCTGCAACTGCTGGACCTCACGCTCGACCGCCTCGGCCAGATTGCTCATCAAGTGATAGCGATCGTTGATCTGCACCGCCGAAGGCGCGCCTTCTCGCCCGCCCTCAGCATACAGACCACAGCGGTCACGTGTGATCATTTCCACTCCAGGATGCAGGCGAAGCCACTCGGCAAAGCTCGCCGCCGATCGCACCGGAAGCAGATCGACCACTCGTCGCCGCTCGAGATCCATGAGCATGGTCCCGTACCGCTGCTGCTTCCGCCAAGCCCAGTCGTCTACACCCAGCACCCGCACCCCCTCCTGGGGACGGCCCGAGGTCGTCTTCACCCGCCGGAGTATCGTATCTCGGCTGGCGATCATTCCCATCTGATGCAGCAGACTCGATCCCGGCAATCCGCCCAGAACATAACCGACTCGCCGCAACGTCTGGGTCAGTCGATTCGTTTCTCGTGCCTGCGGGCCGGCGACGCCGGGCAATCGCTCCGCAAAGATCTTGCGTGGACAGTGCCGATTGCGACAGCGAAGGCGACGAGTCTTCACCTGAACCTGCACCGGCTGCCCCTGCCAGGGCAGATCGCGCAAGCGGCGAACATAGGTGCTGTGATAAGAAACTTCCGATCCCGAACAGCTCGGACATCTAGGTCTTCCCCGACTTCGAACCCGGAAAACAATATCCCGTTCGATCTGCTCCACGGCGTCCAATACCAGCAACTCTGGCTCGGGCAACGACCTCTGCACAATATCAATGGGTTGGCTCACAACCCCAACATAGCAAACTCGTCAAGCCTGCACCGAAAGTGCGCATGAACCAACCGTTTTTCGGGGCACAGCCATGGCCTTGCTTCAGTCTGGCGTCGACATCGCCGTCATCGCGTTATGGCTGGGGCACGAAAGCATAGAGACCACGAATGCGTATTTGCACGCGAATCTCGACATGAAAGAAAGGGCGTTGGCAAAGGTCTCGCCGGTGGGCACGCCATTCCACCGCTTCCAAGCCAACGACACCTTGCTCGCTTTCTTGGAAGCGCTCTGACAGCCGCGCGGGGCGAGCATTAGGAGCCCCGCGTTTTTCCGATCTACGGATCCCGCGCCAAGAGGAGTGACCTTGGTAATTTTCTCGGTAGGGTCTTCACTGGTACTTTTTACCATCACCTAGCCGCTACCACCGGAAAGGCGGTAGCGACAATCCGGTTATGGAAGAGTGGCCGGCAAACCCTGAGGGATCCTCGTTCGCCTCGTCCCCGAACCCGCTTTCGGCCACATGGCAACGACACGGAGAGCCTGACTGCAGGGCAGGAAAAATGAAGATGACCTGTGAGCTCTGGGTTGTGCGAACCTTGCGGATTGTTCTGCTTTCGATTTTCCTTCTAGCATTGCCTGTTTGGGGCCGAGCAGTGGGCCAAGGGCCCACGCCCCCACCCGTGCCTCCCATCGAGTTCACAGTGCAAAGCGGTCACACGGCGGAGATTCAGGGCCTTGAGTACGCAAGTGACGGCAAGTTTTTCGTGAGCGCGGGCAAAGACTCCACCATCAAGCTGTGGTCTCCCGAAGGCACGCTGATCCGCACGATCCGCACCGGCTTCTGGGTAAACTACATCGCCCTCTCACACGACAGTCAGTT
>Ga0210406_10003559_pt1 | contig 16990 bp, 12 predicted proteins | sample IncBWC30MmetaG_FD_155454 | JGI IMG/M metagenome (GOLD analysis project Ga0210406, IMG submission 155454) | Forest soil microbial communities from Barre Woods Harvard Forest LTER site, Petersham, Massachusetts, United States - Inc-BW-C-30-M | ecosystem: Environmental > Terrestrial > Soil >... | reverse complement strand
CAGTCGACAAATTCCGGATAGACTTGCCCATGGACGACTTCCCTTCAGATGCGGTTTTGACAACGACCATCTTGGCACGCTGATGCCGTTCGGGGCGCCGTCCACCCCATCATTCCCCGACGGCGTTATCTCCGAGACGGTGAAGGCGGGTTTTGCCTCACGCGTGGCCGGCGTGATCGAGGTCGAGCGGCAATTCGAGAATATGCCGGCCGGTCGCATTGAACCGTCGCGGCGGCTGTTCGCAGTGTTGGATCGCGACACGCTGCTGTCGGTCGGCGTCCCGACGCCTTCCTGGTGAAGAACAGTCGCGTCGCGGCGAAGGGGACTTTGTCACGTCAATGCCCGCGCCACGATGATGCTTCGCGCAGAGCGGGTCGAGAGCCTGTGCCAAAGCGACCGCCGCCACCCTCAATAGGGAGGGCGCCTCAGGCGGGAATTCATCTCGCCGCGTTACACGACGGCGTGGGACGAGCTGCTGCGGGTGTAGCGGAGGTGAGGTGAAAACGATCCGCCCTTAGGTTCGCTCGTAAAGCGTCACCACGCAGGCGCCGCCGAGGCCAAGATTGTGCTGGATCGCGTGCCGCACGCCTTCGACCTGGGTCGCTCCGGCCGAGCCGCGCAACTGCCTCGTCAATTCGTAACACTGTGCGAGGCCGGTCGCCCCGAGCGGATGTCCTTTTGACAGGAGGCCGCCAGACGGATTCGTTACGACGCGCCCGCCGTAGGTGTTATCGCCCGCTTGGATGAATTCCTGGGCTCCGCCCTCTGGGCAGAGTCCGAGCGCTTCGTACGTGATCAGCTCGTTATGGGCAAAGCAATCGTGCAGCTCGACGACCTTCAGCTCCCCGGGACCGATTCCGGCCTTCTCATAGACGTCCGCCGCGGCCGCCTTCGTCATATCGTAGCCGACGAGGCGCATCATGTCGTGTGACTCGAAGGTCGATGGGGTGTCGGTGGTCATCGATTGAGCCCTGATGGCGACCGTGCCATCGAGACCGTGCTGCTTCGCATACGACTCGGAAACGAGCACCGCGGCCGCGCCGCCGCTGGTTGGCGGGCAAGCCATGAGCCGCGTCATCACACCGGGCCAGACCGGCGTGTCGTTGAGGACATCTTCGGCTGACACTTCCTTGCGAAACAGGGCGAGCGGGTTGTTTTTGGCGTGACGGCTGGCCTTGGCGCGAATCTTTGCGAAGGCGTCGAGCGTCGTGCCGTATTTCTTCATATGCGCGAGACCGGCCCCGCCGAAATAGCGTAGCGCCAGCGGAACGCCCGGCGCGTCGACGAGCTTGTCCGCCTCGGCGTCGAATTGGGCGAAGGCGCTCGGCCGGTCTTGGTAGACAGTTCCAAGCGCGCCCGGCTTCATCTGCTCGAAGCCCAAGGCCAAGACGCAATCCACGGCGCCCGATTCAATCGCCTGGCGGGCGAGATACAACGCCGTCGATCCCGTGGAGCAGTTGTTGTTGACATTGATGATGGGCGCTCCGCTGAGACCGATCTCGTAAAGCGCACGCTGCCCGCAGGTGGAATCGCCGTAGACATAGCCCACGTAAGCCTGCTGGATGTTCGTGTAGGCGAGCCCCGCATCCGCGAGCGCGCGCCGGGCCGCTTCCGATCCCATCGCGACATAGACATTGCCCGCGTCGGGCTTCTTGAAAGGTATCATGCCGACGCCCGCGACGATGGCTCGTGTCAATTTGGCGCCCTCCTCTGGTGCGTTCGAAACAAAGATGGCCTAAGGGATGATCCTAAACCCCGGCGATGTGCCTGAGCACGGCGCGCACGTCGGCTTGCAAATTCGGGACGGCGTCCGTCTGGCCTGAAAGATATTTCAGCAGCGCTTGTTGGAACAAGCCGTCCATGATTGCGTAGGCAGCCGAGGATGAGACCGTCGGCGCTATGCTTGCGAGCGCGAACAGGCGCTCCATGATCCGCCAGATCATGTCCTCGAGGCTCTCGTCTATCTCGGCGATATCGGCCTGGAAAGAGGCGTCGAACAAAGCCTGCGCCCGGATGTCGTACCAGAGGCGGTGCAAATGCGCCTCGTCGTGGAGCGTGCGCCCGAGGGCGTCGAGGAACCCGTCGACCAGTTCGTCGGCGCTTCGGGCCTGCGCTACGACGGCGTCGTAGCGCGTGATGCAGCGCGCCTTGTATTGGCGCACGCTGCACAGAATGAGGTCGACCTTGTCGTTGAAGTAGTAGTGCAGCACGCCATGGCTGAAAGCCGAGTTTTGCGCGATCTCGCGCACGCTCGTCCGGGCGTAACCAAGCTCGGACAGCGTCTGCAGGGCCGCTTCCGCCAGTTCGGCGCGGCGCTCGGTGAATTTCTCGACCGGCCGCCGCGCAAGTCTGTCCAGTCTCTCTACCGTTCGCGTCGTCATTCCCACCTGCAAGCTCTTCGGTGATCGGAGAGGACCATACGTGTGCGCCCGCGTCCAAGCGACCCGGCGCGCCCTGGACACTTGCGAAATAATTTTTTGACAATCGTATAGACAGCATCTTGACGGGTGTCAAAATATTGGCTCTGTTCCGTGGACCGCTCATGCCAACACAGGGCGACGCGGGAGGAAACCGATGGGTCAGTTGACGGGGAAGTGCGCCCTTGTGACCGGTGGGGCGCGGGGGCTCGGCTTCGCCACTGCAAAGGCTTTCAAGGCAGAAGGCGCGAAAGTCGCAGTCACGGACCGGCTGGAGGCGGAAGGGGCGCGCGCGGTGGCCTCGTTGGGCGACGATGTCGTTTTCCTGGCTCAGGACGTGACGAAGCCCGAGGAATGGGATCGCGTGCTGGACCAAGTGGTCGCGCGCCTGGGCGCGATCGATATTCTCGTCAACAACGCGGGCATCGGGCATTTCGAGACGATCGAGACGATGACCTTCGATCGCTGGTCGAAGACGCTGGACGTCAATCTCAACGGGATGTTTCTTGGAACGAAGATCGGCGTCGAGCGCATGAAGGGGCGCGGCGGCTCGATTGTCAATGTCGCTTCGATCGAGGGAATGATCGGCGACCCTGCGTTGCCGGCCTATAACGCCAGCAAGGGGGCGGTGCGCATCCTCACCAAGTCGACCGCCATTCTTTGCGCGCGCTCCGGATACAACATCCGCGTGAACAGCATCTGCCCGGGCTTCGCGGAGACGCAGATGGTCTCCGATGCGCTCGCCGCCCTCGGCGAACAGGCCGCAAAAGCGGCGACGGCCGCGACCCTGGCCCGCATCCCGATGGGGCGGTTTGCCCGCCCCGACGAAATTGCCGCCGCCGTGTGTTCCTCGCCTCGGACGCGGCGAGCTACGTCACCGGTTCCGATCTGGTCGTCGACGGCGGCATGACCGCCTGACGCAAGGTTCAACGCCCCCGCGCCGGCAATCACGCATCCGCGCCGCCTAAAGTTCAACGCAGGAAGAAAAGTCGGGAGGAATCACATGGGCAAATTCGACCTCACGGGCCGCAAGGCGCTCGTGACGGGCGGCGCGCGCGGGCTCGGCGCGGGCATGGCGGAGGCGCTGGCCGACGCCGGCGCCTCGGTCATGATCGGCGACATCCTGCCCGACGCCGGCCAAGCGACCGCCAATGCGATTGCGGGCAAAGGCGTCAAGGCCGGTTTCGTTGCGCTAGACGTCACCCAGGAATCGAGCTGGATCAAGGCAGTTTCCGAGACCATCTCCGAGCTCGGCGGCTTCGATATCCTGATTAACAACGCCGGAGTCGAGATCACCTCGCTCGTGATCGACGTGAAGGCTGCCGACCTCGAGCGCATGTGCGCGGTCAATATCGTGGGCGCCGGGCTCGGCATGAAACACGCCTTCCGGGCCATGAAACCAGGGGGCGCGGCGGGCAAGGGCGGCGCGATCGTCAACATCTCGTCGGTCGCGGCCAATATCGCCCTCCCCGGGATCGCGGGCTACTCCGGCACGAAATCCGCGGTCGACCGGATGACGCGCATCGCGGCGACGGAATCTGGCAAGCTCGGCTACGGGGTGCGCGTCAACTGCATCTATCCGGGCCTCGTGCCGACCGAGATGGGCATGCAGCTCGCAAGCGACTTCGTCAAAGCGGGGCTTTTCCCAAGCGTGGAGGCGGCGGTCGGCTCGGTCATCGAACAGACGCCGCTCGGCCGCCTCGGCGAGGTCTCTGATATGGCGGACGCCGTTGTCTTCCTCTGCTCGAACGCCGCGCGCTTCATCACCGGCGTCGGCCTGCCGGTCGAGGGCGGAATGGGGACCTGACGTCCGCCTCGTTTACGACAACTTACGGCAAGGGAGGAAGCTATGCCCGACAAGAAACCCGTCGTCGTTTACGGCGTCTCCGGCTACACCGGCCGGCTCGTGTGCGAATACTTACGCGAATACAACATCCCCTTCATCGCCGCCGGACGCGACAAGAAGCGCGTGCAGGATGTCGTCGACAAGATTCCCGGCGTCGAGACCGCGAACTGCGAGGTCGTTGAGGTCGAGCACTGCCGGCCTGCGCTCGCCGAGCTTTTCCGCGGCGCGCAGGTCGTGTCCAATATGGTGGGTCCGTTTATCAAATACGGCGACCCGGTGGTCGAGGCCTGCCTCGACGCCGGCTGCCATTATACGGATACGACCGGCGAGCAGGACTGGGTGCTCAAATGCGCGGACACCTGGGGCGAAGCTTTCGCCAAGAAGGGTCTGCTGCTTTCGCCGAACCTCGCACAGATGTACACGACCGGCGAGATCGCCGCCAACATCGCGCTCGAGACGCCCGGTCTCGATACGCTCGACATCCTGGTGTTCTGGAAGGGCTTTCCGACCTACGCCTCGACGCAGACGATCTTCACGATCCTGAAGGCCAACTGGTACTACATGGAACAGAAAAAATTCCTGGAATGGGATGTCGTCGCGAGGGCCGACGTCGTGGTTCCCGGCCAGCATGAGACCGCGATCGCCGTGCCGTGGGGAGGCACCGCCCATCCCGTCTGGTTCCGCAACGATCCACGCGTCGCCAACTGCAAGGCGATGGGCGGCGTGCTCGCGCGGCCCGTGATGGAAAATGTCGTCGCGACGACCCAGATGGTGAAGGAGAAGATCAAGCCGCTGTCGCTCGATCAGCAGGAGCAGGAGCTCGGCAAGATCGCCGCGACCCTGCAGGCCTCGATGCCGCCGCGCGAAAATCCCCGCATCAACACGTCGGTGGATTCGGTCTATGCCTCCGGCCCACTCGGCCGCAAGCACGTCGTCATTCACGGCAACTGCAACTACAAGCAGACCGGCATGTTGCAGGCCTATGCGGCCTATCATCTGACGCAGCAGGCCCCGAACCGCGTCGGCTTCGCTTCCGGTTGCCAGGCTTTCGGGCATCAAACGCTGCTCGGCCAGCTGCGCAGCTTCGGGCTCGTCATGAACCCGGTCGTCACTATGCAGGAGTGAGGAAGCGCGCAATGCTCGTTTGTTGGAAGCTGCTGCGCGCGACCCCTGCTTGCGAGGAGCCATCCTCACCCGAAGCATCCTTCCGCGCGCCCGAGAGGGCGCTCGGGAGGACGGCGCAAAGCGCCGGATGACGGCGGCTCCAGCACCAAACCAAAGGCCCTCCAATGCGACTGATCGACTATCTCGACAAGGGCGCGTCTCTCGGCCCGGATGCGCCGTGCTTCACGACGGGCGAGGCGAACCTCTCCTATGCGGAGGTCCAGCAGTTGACCTATCGCGTGGCGCGGGCGCTGCAGACGGCGGGGATCAAACCCGGCGAGAAAGTCGCTGTGCTCTCGGGCAACGATCCTGTCGCCTTCGCTTGCGTTTTCGGGCTGTCGCGCGCGGGCGCCGTCTGGTGTCCGATCAATCCGCGGAACGAGGCTGCCGAGAACCGCTATGTGCTTGACGCTTTCGACTGCCGCGCGCTGATCTTCCATAGCGCCTATGAGGCGCTGGTCGAGCGCATGATTCCTGACCTGCCGAAGCTCGCCACGTTCGTCTGCCTCGACAACCGCACCTCCTTCGCCCCTTCGCTGGAGGAATGGCTGGGCGGCCAGCGTGAAGATTTCATCGAGGTCGCGCCGATCGACGACATCGTCATGATCGCGGGCACTGGCGGCACGACGGGGCAGCCCAAGGGCGTGATGCTCTCGGGCCGCAACCTCGAAGCGATGTCGGCGCTCACGCTTATGAGCTATCCTTTCGAGGGGCGTCCGACCTATCTCGCGCTCGCGCCGCTGACCCATGCGGCGGGCGTGCTGTGCCTGCCGATCATGACGCTTGGCGGCCGCATCGTCATCATGACGAAGGCGGATATAGGCGAGTTCCTGCGGCTCATCGAAACCCGGCGCGTAACGCACACGTTCCTGCCGCCGACGTTGATCTACATGCTGCTTGAGCACCCCGCCTTGCCCGGGACGGATCGTTCGTCGCTGCAATGCTTCTGGTACGGCGCGGCGCCGATGTCGGCCGCGCGGCTGGAGGAGTCGCTGGTCAAGATCGGCCCGGTGATGGGCCAACTCTTCGGCCAGACCGAGGCGCCGATGATGATCTCCACCATGACGCCGCGCGACCATTTCAACGCCGACGGCTCTGTCGCACGCGGACGGCTGAGTTCGGCCGGGCGGCCGACGCCGCTCGTTCAGCTCGCCATCATGGGCGACGACGGTCAGCTGCTGCCGCGCGGCGATCGCGGCGAGATCGTCATCCGCGGCTCGCTCGCCATGGCGGGCTATTACAAGACCCCTGAGGCGACTGCTGAGGTCTCCCGGTTTGGGTGGCATCACACCGGCGACATCGGATATCTCGACCAGGAGAACTTTCTCTATATCGTCGACCGAGCCAAAGACATGATCATCACCGGTGGGTTCAACGTCTATTCGATCGAGGTCGAACAGGCGCTGCTACAGCACCCGGACGTGATGGACAGCGCCGTCTTTGGCCTGCCGGACGCAAAATGGGGCGAGAGAGTCGCCGCCGTCGTCCAGGTCCATGCCGGCCGCTCGCTGACCGCCGAGGAGATCATTACTTTCGTCAAGGGGCGCATCGGCAGCGTGAAAGCGCCGAAGCAAGTGGCCATCTGGCCCGACCTGCCGCGCTCGAAGGTTGGAAAAGTCCTGAAAAAGGAAATTCGCGCCAAAATTCTCTCGCGCGAGAACGGCGCTGCTCTCGGCGGCGACGTCGAACCCGATCGAGATTTGAAGGTGCGGTGACATCTCAACGGCTTTTCGCCCGACGAATCAGCGAAAGAACGAGGCCATAAATAGGAACGCAGGGTCGGCGGGGCACCATGCGTCGCGGATCAAGACGAAACGCAATCTTGCTCGACCCAAGAGCGACCAGCGCTTCTCCGTGATCCTCGCCGCTCATGTCGTCGCTACCTCGGGCGTCATGGGCAAGGGGCGCGAGTGTCATTTTGGCCCGACGCTATGGACACTGGGTCTCCATTAAGACGATGATCGACGCCGCCGTTGTGAGGAAACGCGGATGGATGTCGGAGGTTGGTTACGCAGCCTCGGTCTCAGCCAATACGAGACCCTATTTCGCCAGAATGACATCGACGCTGAGGTTTTGGGGGAGCTGACGGACGGCGACCTCGAAAAATTTGGCGTGTCCTTTGGGCATCGCAAGCGCCTGCTTAAGGCGATCGCAAGTCTGGGTTCGACGGAAACTGCGGCGAAACTGGCAAACCCCGTGCCGCTTCAAACATTTCCGGACGTCGCCGAACGCCGGCAGCTCACCGTGATGTTCTGCGACCTCGTGGGGTCGACCGCGATGTCGGCGCGACTCGATCCAGAGGATATGCGCGAGGTCGTGGGCTCTTATCAGCGACTCTGCGCCGACCTGATGGCGAAGGCCGGCGGGTTCGTCGCCAAATATATGGGCGACGGAGTGTTGACCTATTTCGGCTATCCGCAAGCGCACGAACATGACGCCGAATGCGCGGTGCAGGCGGGGCTGGCGCTCGCTGAGGCGATGCCGAAGCTGAAGACCGCCGCGGGCGTTCCCTTGCAGGTCCGCGTCGGCATCGCGACCGGCCTCGTCGTCGTCGGCGACCTGATGGGATCGGGCGAGGCGCAGGAGCGCGGAATCGTCGGCGAGACGCCGAACCTGGCGGCGCGCCTGCAAGCGCTGGCCGAACCGAACATGGTCGTCATAGCCGAGAGTACGCGCAGGCTTCTGGGCGACCTCTTCGAGCTCGGCGATCTCGGGCCCAAGGACCTCAAGGGCATCGCCTGGCCGGTGCGGGCCTGGGCGGCGCTGCGTGCGAGTTCCGTCGAGAGCCGCTTTGACGCCCTTCACACGACCGGACTGACCGCCCTCGTCGGGCGGGAAGAGGAATTCGAATTTCTGCTGCGGCGCTGGTCCCGGGCGAAGACCGGCCAGGGGCAGGTGGTGCTGATGTCCGGCGAAGCCGGCATCGGCAAATCCCGGCTCACGGCCGCGCTCCTGGAACGCGTCGCCGGCGAGCCCCATACAAGGCTGCGCTATTTCTGCTCCCCGCAGCATACCGACGGCGCGCTTTATCCGATCATCGGCCAGATGGAACGCGCCGCCGGGCTGGCCTACGACGACAAACCGCAAGCCAAGCTCGACAAGCTCGATGCTGTGCTCGCGCAGACTTCGACGTCGCCTGAGGATGCCGCACTCCTTGCCGAGATGCTGTCACTCTCGAATGACGGACGCTATCCCGCGCTGGAACTGACGCCGGAGCAGCGACGACAGGCAACGTTGGAAGCGCTGATGTCGCAACTCGTGGGATTGGCGCACCAGCGACCAGTGCTGATGATCGTCGAAGATGCGCATTGGGTCGATCCCACGAGCCTGGAAGCGTTCGGCCGGGCGGTCGATCGAATCCGAGTGCTTCCGGTCCTGCTGATCGTGACCTTCCGCCCCGAGTTCAACGCGCAATGGGTTGGGCAGTCGCAAGTGACGAGCCTGACGCTGAACCGGCTTGGGAAGCGGGAAGCCGCCGCTATTGTCACCCGCATTTTCGCGAACAAGGAGTTGCCGGCGGATATGCTGGCCGAGATCGTGGAGCGCACCGACGGCATTCCCTTGTTCATCGAAGAGACGACCAAGGCGGTGCTGGAAGCGGAGAGCGAGGGTGCGGCGCGACGCACGGTTGCGGCGGTTCCATCTTCGGCCCTGTCGGTCCCCGCAAGCCTGTACGCGTCGCTGATGGCGCGCCTCGACCGGCTCGGCCCTGCCAGAGAGGCCGCGCAGATTGGGTCGGCGATCGGCCGGGAGTTCTCCCACGCCCTGCTGGCTGCGGTGGCGCTGAAGCCCGACGCGGAGCTCGAATCGACGCTAGACCGTCTCGTAGCGGCCGGGTTGCTGTTCCGGCAGGGCGTGCCGCCGCACGCGAGTTATCTGTTCAAGCACGCTCTGGTTCAGGACGCGGCCTATGGTACCCTGCTGCGTGAGCCAAGACGTGCGCTTCACGCCCGAATTGCTGAAGCCCTAGAGAGCCAGTTCGCCGAGATTGCCGAGCGTCAGCCGGAGTTGCTGGCGCGTCACTGCACTGAGGCCGGCCTGATCGAAAAGGCCGCAGGGCTATGGGGCAAGGCGGGACAGCGGTCGCTGGAGCGCTCGGCGCTAGTAGAGGCGGCGGATCAGCTCACGCGCGCGCTCGCACAGATCGCGACGTTGCCCGCGACGCCCGCGTTGCGGCGCGATGAAATCAGACTTCAGGTTGCGCACATAAACACATTATTCAATTTCAAAGGCTATGCCGCTGCGGAAACGAAGGCGGCAGTGGAGCGGGCGCGCCTGCTGATTGAACAGGCCGAAGCGCTCGGAGAGCCTCCCGAAGACCCCTTGCTGTTGTTCTCGGTTCTCTACGGCTTTTGGGTTGCGAATTATGTTGCGTTCAACGGCGACGTGATGCGCGAACTTGCGGCGCAGTTCCTGTCGCTCGCCGAGACGCAAGGCTCCACGATCCCGCGCATGATTGGGCATCGCATCTTGGGCGTCGCTCTAATGTATGCGGGCGACATCGTGGAGAGCCGACCGCATTTCGATCGGGCAATCGCGCTTTACGATCCCGACCAGCATCGTCCGTTGGCTGCGCGATTTGGCGCAGACGTCGCGGTGACGGTGCTGACTCATCGACCATTGGCTCTGTGGGTGCTCGGCTATCCCGAAGCCGCGCTCGCCGATGTGGAGCACGCGCTCGATGACGCGCGCGAGATCCCTCACGCTGCAACTTTGATGCACGCGCTGTTTTTCACAGCGTGGACCCATAGCCACTGTGGGAACCACTCGATTGCAGAGGCACAACTCGATGAACTCGTCGCTTTGGCGGACGAAAAAAGCTCTTTGTTTTGGAAGACACTCGGGATGCTGACGCAACGTTGTGCTTTGGCCCTGACCGGCGAGACCACGGACTCAGCTCACATGATTACCTTCGGAATCAAGGCATTCCGGTCCACGGGAGGAACGCTGTGGGCACCGTCATGGGTATCGCATTTGGCCAGGGCCTATGCCGACATGGGCCAATTCGACGACGCCTGGCGTTGCATCGCCGAGGCAACGAATACGGTGCAAACAACCAAGGAAAAGTGGTGCGAGGCGGAGGTCAATCGCACGGCCGGCGAAATCGCGCTCAAGTCGCCACATTCGGATTTGGCTAAGGCGGAAGCCTATTTCGAGCGCGCGCTGGCGGTTGCGCGTGAGCAGCGCGCGAAGTCCTGGGAGCTGCGGGCTGCGACGAGCATGGCGCGCCTTTGGCGTGATCAAGGTAAGAGGCAGCAAGCTCGCGACCTTCTCGCCCCGATTTACGGCTGGTTCACCGAGGGTTTCGACACGCTCGACCTCAGAGAGTCTAAGAGGTTGCTCGACGATCTGGCTTCATGACCGCGCTTGCAGTCGGTGGGGGAGCGGGTCCGTAAGGCTACCTGCCGCCCAAATCGTTAGGCACAGCGACCGGCGATTTTCCCACCAACTGCGACGTCCACCGTCGCAATCTCGAATGTCCGCTTGATGTGTGCGCCGTGACGCGGCGCTTTCCAGTGGGTGCAATCCCACCCGGCGACCGCTCCAGCCGAACGCCGGCCTCGTCGACCGGGAGGTCGTGCGTGTCGCGCTGCTGCGTCGGTCGCGGAGACTCCGAAGAAGAAGGAGGCTCCGGCCATGCCAGGCGGCCGCATGCGGGGTATGGGTGGCATGGACTATTGATCAGCTAGGATGACGAACCCGGGACCGCACCGGGGCGGCCCCGGCGTTGACTACGCCGCTATGCAGGCGAAGGGCGAACATGGAGATCACGACGCGGATCAGCGTCCTGTCGCGGATTACCGCTCTTTGCGCGCCATGTGGGGGTGGCAGAGGTGGCAGCCATTTCTATTATTGTTCATACATAAATACACAAATTAGATGGTTATATAAAATAGTGCCACCTCTACCACCCCCATTTTCGTCCTGTCGCTTAGACGCCAGGTTTCAGATGGGGCCAGGCGACCGATCCTACCATTTGAACGATTGCGATCTTCGCCCGTCGCCGGGACCGTGGTTTACCGGTCGCGCCTCTCACTTATGTTGTAGTAGCTTTCTATTCAACGACAGTTTGTCCGGTGATGAGGGACTGCGCTTCAAATGCTCGCCGAGATCCCGGTCGATCTGCATGGATATTACCCGACCGACATAACCGGTCACCCTCACGCAACAACCGGATCGCCCCTCAGTCGGATAATTGAGCAGGCGTGGGAGATGGGCGGCGGAAGCATTCGGCTTATTCACGGCCACGGTCGCGGTCGCGGTCTGTCGCCAGGTTTTGTAAATACGAACACCGGCTATTTCGGCTTACAGATCCGGAGAGAACTGCGGTACGACGGAGGTCTCCGGCGATGGATCAAGCACAGCACGCTCGATTGCAGCGACAATGGGTCGACGGTCGTGAAGCTCAAACGAAACCCGAGCCCGACGCGAACTGAATTCGATGGTGTATTTCCTGAGAAACGGTTTCAAAATTCGTAAGGTTCTGCTTGGACCTTGCGAGGCGGCGGGGACGGATCGTAACGATCACGGCGAATCGTGACCCCGATGGTGCAGATCCGGACTAACGCACTATCTGTCCTGTGCGCCGCCGGGCTCTTCGCCGCGCAGGCTCGTTGTCAAATCGACCGACCGATAGACCAAAGCGTCTCGGCGGTACCGAGGAGTTTGTCGCTCCAGGCCAAGCGCACTCCCAGCGTTCGGGTATTCCCGAGTAGCCCCAGATGGACCCGATGACCTGGCCCCCGACAGCGCCAACAGAGCCGGCGCCGTCTCCGAGGTTCACCGCCTTCAAGACGGCCTCCTCGAAACTCTGCGATCCCCCCACTGCCCAGAGCGCGGCTGGGTGTCGACGATATAGCCCGATGACCTGATTTCATCGCGCGACCTGCCGCACAGAAGCCCTCAGCGATCGACTTGACCTTGGGAGACTCGGCGTTTGCATCGAGGCCAGCCGGCAGGGCGTAGTGTTCTCGACGTTCAATGCCGGCGTTGAAGCGGCGGAAGGCATTATGGGCGATCCCAAAAATCCTGAGAAGCCGCTGTCGTTCGCCTATTCACAGAAGATTGACTGTCCCAGAGGAACTCGGAGGGTCGTTTCGCTCTTTCGCGGAATTGGGGGAGGTGATAGCACCCTGTCGCGCCGCGACGCCTCAAGCGCCTTGCGTTCTCCACGTTATTCTGGTCGTTTTTGCCCTGGGCCGGCGGCACTGATGAACAGAGCGATGGCTTGCTAAATACATCATGGAGCGGCAGGGGACCATGTGCCTTGCCTATTCAGAAAAGGAGCATGGCGCCGATTTGGGAACTGCCCGGTTCCGGCACGAAGCTTGCTCGGTGGAGAAGGAGGAGGGCTTCAACTTGCGTTGAGAGGGTTCCAGATCACGCGCGCGCTTTGCGCAAGAACTGCGGCGGCTTCATCGAGGGATCGTATGTTTTCAGTCGGCGCGGCCGCCTTGGGAAACAACTGAGGCCGCAGTTTTCAAGACGGGGGTTACAACATTATGTCAAAGACCAAAGATCTGACTGAGATGCAAGCCTGGCTGATTGAGCGTATTTCGAAGGCGCTTAAGGTGAAGAATGGCATGGATCCGGCCGCGCCATTTTCGAAGTACGGATTGCAGTCCATCGATGCAGTCATACTTGCGATGGAAATCGAGGAGGAGGTCGGCGTGGAGCTGCCGCCGACTTTGTTGTGGGAATATAATACTATCAATGAGTGCGCCTTGTATTTAGTGAAGATCGGATCGGACATAGCAGCCTGAGGCGGCTGCCCGCACATTGATGACGGCCGCACCGGCGGGGCCGTTCGGTGAGGGCCGAGCTATCCTGGCCTTCCCCGTCGTTCCTATACGTTGAGCTAAGATCCAAAAGCCAACAGCGCCGGTCGTCAGGGACTCCACCTACTCTTGCACGCGCAGACTGGCTCGCTTTGGTCGTCCTTCCGCCTCGCATGACGCGGGCGTTGGCGTGAAAGAACAGAAGAATAGCTCCGAAAGGCAGGCGCGGCCTTTTTCCTTACCGCATAACGATGAGGCGTCGCTCCGGACCGCAATCCGCGACGCAAGGTGCGTGCGGTTTCCCACAGACCCGACATGCGTCCTAATGCCGCCCGCTCTCGATCCCATCCCCCTATGGAAGGGAACGGGCGGCGCTTTCGCGAAAGCGGGAATTTCAGCGCTGTTTCCCGTAATCGTGCTTGTGGCGAGGCCAGCGTTTCCGCATGTTTGCGAGCGTCGTTAGGCGGACCGTGCCCGCTGAACGCGATGATTCGGACAATTGCCCGCTTGACGATGGGGCGCTTGGGTGCCGCCCGCCCCAGGCGTCAGCTGTCGTTCCGGTTCATCAGCAGCGTTGTCGCAAAAATAATTATGCAGACGATGACGGTCATGGCGTGGTTACTCCTCAATGTCAGAAGGGGCATGATTGCTGGGTCAGCCATAGCCGAGCCGGTCGCTTTTGCCCGTGGCCGCCAAAAGGCTGCTAATTCTTGCCATTCGCGCCGCCTTGCACGCACAAACTGGCGCACGTGAGCAGTCCTTCCGCCTCGTCGTTCTGCTGGCCCTGATCGCGTCATTTGGTGCGGGGGCGGGCGGGTGGTCCGCTGCGCCAGCAGCGCTGCCCGACCCGAGTTGGCTCGCCTGACGCGGACGCGGCACGAAAGAACAGAAGATTGGCTTAGAAAGGTACGCGCGGCCTTTTGTGCGGGCGCATTAGCGATGGTGCGTCGCTGCGGATCGCGCGGGGAGTTCGCGCACCCGCGACGTAGGGCGCGTACTGGTGCGCGCGTCCTTGCCGCCAGTCCCCCTCCACAAGAAGGGAGCGGGCGGCAGACTCGTGCACAGGACGTCCCGCCTCGTTTGGGTATACACCAGCAATACGCTGACGTGAGACGGAAAACACGTCTCGCTTGGGTTGACATTGGGCTTTTGAGACACCACTTCTGAGGGGTCTAAACCCAAACGAGACAGAGAAGACCCATGACCTCCAAAATTGGCTACGCCCGCGTCAGCAGCACAGGGCAAGACCTCGAAGTGCAGATCGCGGCGCTCAAGGCGGCTGGCTGTGACGTGATCAGGGCCGAGAAGCGCAGCGGGACTTCGACGCAGAGGCGCGACGAGCTGCGCACCATCCTCGACTTCATCCACGCTGGCGACGTGCTGACGGTGACGCGCATCGACCGGCTGGCGAGGTCTATTGGCGACCTTCAGGACATCGTCCGCGAGCTGAAGTCCAAGGGCGCGGTTCTCAAGGCGACCGAGCAGCCCATCGACACGTCGAGCGCCGCCGGGAAAGCGTTCCTCGACATGCTGGGGGTCTTCGCGGAGTTCGAAACGAACCTGCGCCGCGAGCGTCAGATGGAAGGAATTAGCGCCGCGAAGGCTCAGGGCGTCTACAAGGGCCGCCCAGCCTCCATTGACGCCGCCAAGGTCGCCGCCCTCAAGGCCGAGGGTTTGGGCGCCACCGAGATCGCCAAGCGCCTTGGCGTGGGGCGGGCGAGCGTCTATCGCGTGCTTGCCGAAAAGCGGTCGATGCTCGCGGCGTGAGCGGCGAGCGAGTGCGCTCGCCGCCCTGCAATGCGATCAGCCTTTCGACGAACTCCGCGCCCACTCGACCGACGACTGAGTGATAGGCACTGCCTCGCCAATGTCGATAACCGGGACAACATCGATGTCGTTCCAGAAGTTGAACTTCGAGACAAACGAGTAGACGACCTTAGGGTCGTTGGCCTCGACCAAGCAGTAACCGGCGGTCCCAGAGAGGTTCTCCACAAAAGCTTGGATACTCAAGCCCTCCTCTGGCTTCCACTTGCCGAAGGCGGTCAGGAGTGCTTCCGCGCCCGTTAAATTCTGATCATAAGTCAGGCCAGTATTTCGGATGGTGTATTCAATCATGTACTTCACGCGCTCCTCCTTTGCGTCGATGCCGTCGACCACTGGCATGAAGCGCCCTTTGGTGGCCGCCCGCCCCCTCCCCAATGTGTTGTTTGGGCGCATAGGAGGGAGGGGCGGGGCCAAGGCGCGTGGAGTTGTGGGCTCCGAGCGCGCCCTCACGCCGGGGAGATGCCGCGGCCGGGAGAAAGATGGCCAATCGTTCTGGCAATGCGCAATGGGGGATTCTACGTATGACCGGCGGCGGATACGCCCTCCGCTAGTCTATGGCAAACTAGACTGTGGCCAGCGTTTGCGGGCATTTCCGAGCGCTGACGCCGCCCTACCCACAAACGTCTATCCCTCTCATGGAATAACGATCCATAACGAAGTAACGCGTAAGTCTGCGACGTCGCGGGCGACAGTATAGGGCTTGCGGCGACGCTGGCGATACGCGACTATCGATGGCATGAGTGCTGTCCTTCCGCCGCGCCGACTGACCAGCGAGAGCCGAGTGCTGCGCGGCGCCAGATCGGCGGCCGGATCGACGAGCGCTCGCCGGAAGGGCAGTTTCTGGCTCAGGTCGAGGCCGAGCTGACCGCGCAGCTGGCGGCCGAACCGAGCTTCAAGCAGGCGATGTTGATCAGACGCGCCGCCAGAGCGCTGCTGAGGCTTGAGCTGCTCGACCGGAAGGCGGCCGAGGGCGACTGGACCGATCATGATGCGAGGACTTTTGGCGGTCTAAACAACGCCGTTCGCCTGCTGACGCGGGAGATCGCGTTACAAGCGCCGAAGCAGGGCAAGGCCAAGCCGTCTGACTTGAGCGCCGTCGTCGCGCGTCACAAGGCCGGCGCGCCTCGATGCCCGCTGGCGCGGGCGCGCCGGCGTACCGCTCACGCTCCACCTCGGCGTCAATACGGGGCCGGTGGTGGCCGGCGGCTTCGGCGCGGGGAGCGCGAAGTCCTACTCCGTCACCGGCGATACGGTGAACACCGCGCAGCGCCTGCAATCCCTGGCGGGAACCGGTGAGGTTCTGGTCGGTCCGACCACCTACCGCCTCGCTCGCCATGCCTTCGGCTTTGAGTCCAAGGGCGAGGTCCAGCTCAAAGGCAAGAGCGGCCAGCATCTGGTGCACCGCCTAATTGGTCCGCTCGAAGCCCCACGCGAAGCCCGTGGGCTTGAGGCGCTCGGCTTGAGCGCGCCCCTGATCGGCCGCGACGCCGAGCTCAACCGCATGCTCGACTGCCTGGAACGGGCAGTTGCGGGCGAAGCCCATGTGGTGCGCCTGATCGGCGATGCCGGAATTGGCAAGTCGCGCCTGGTACGCGAACTCCTGGCGCGGGTCGAGGGCGATGAGCGGTTCGGCTCGGTGGTGGTGCGGCGCACCGCCTGCTCGCCCCTCGGCGAACAGCACTTTGGCGCGATCGGTGCGATCCTGCGCAGCGCCTACGGCATCGCGCCCAAAGACAGTGCGACGGCGACGCGGGAGAAGCTGTCGGCAGGCATCGCCGAACTCGGGCTGTCGCCGTCCGAGGGTGTCGATCTCATGCCCTCGCTCGACAATGTTATCGGGCTTGGCGCGGTTGAGGCTGGGCAGAGCCAGGTCGAGCCCGAACAGCTCAAACGCCAGATCCACTTCGCGGTGCGCACGCTCTTCGAGCGACGACTGGCGCGCACCCCCGTTCTTCTCGTGG
>Ga0210406_10003558_pt1 | contig 16991 bp, 18 predicted proteins | sample IncBWC30MmetaG_FD_155454 | JGI IMG/M metagenome (GOLD analysis project Ga0210406, IMG submission 155454) | Forest soil microbial communities from Barre Woods Harvard Forest LTER site, Petersham, Massachusetts, United States - Inc-BW-C-30-M | ecosystem: Environmental > Terrestrial > Soil >... | reverse complement strand
TGATTGACGATCTGAAAGACGAGAGCCAGTTTGGAGAGTATAGCGACTGGATGAAAATTATCACTTCAAAACCTCAGAATTAAAATGGACACAACCGTAACCGCTCCAGAGCAGTCTGGGAGCAAGAAGAAAAAGATCATCCTTATCGGTATTGGCGCATTAGCTACCGGAGTGCTGGGCTATTTCGGATATGAGTGGTATCAGAAGCGAAAGAGCAAAAAAGAAGACGAAGCTGATTCAACCGATTCTGGTTATCTGCCTTCACCGCCTCCGAAAGACCATTTTAAGAATAAATCTACTGGGTCAGGTTCAGGATCGGGTTCCGGTTCTGGGGTCAGCTCTGGTTCTGGGTCAGGTTCCGACTCAAACACCGCAAGCGACTTTCCGCTTAAAAAGGGAAGCCGGGGGCCGAAAGTGAAAGCCCTTCAAAAAGCTCTAATCGCGAGGTACGGAAAATCAATCATGCCACGCTACGGCGCAGACGGTGATTTAGGAAACGAAACACTTGCCGCACTTAAAAAGGCAGGGCTTCCTTCTGAAATTGACGAAAGCACTTACAACGTGGTGATTCAGGGAGGAGCTACTTCGAGCGGGTTGGATTCTGCGGCGGTTGCGAAATCGCTTTACGATGCAGCCACAAGTGGAAGCCTTACGGATGTTCTTGCCGCAATGAAGCAGATGCAAAGTGTAGGCGACTATGGAACTGTGAACAAGGAGTTTCAGCAGTACCGCATCGGAGGAGTAAGAGAAACGCTCGTGAATGGTCTGCTTTCCAGTTTTTCCGACGAATCACAAAAACAACAAATACGCTTAGAGTTTTTACGCATCGGCCTGAAATACGATGGCAGCAAATGGTCATTATCCGGCCTTGGGGAAAGCCAGATCATGACTATTGAAGCGGCCTATGTATGGGAAGGTCCCAATAAAGCCATAAAGGTTCCTAAGAATATGGTGCTTGGAACTGAACTGGAGGAGCGCAGCGGCTACACGCTCTTTGAAAATGGAGGCCGTCATTTCTTAATCCAATCAAAATCTATCAAATCACTATGAGAAACATTAAATACATCGTGGTGCATTGCACCGCAACACAGCCCAATGCCACAATTGAGGCTATTCGCCGCTACTGGAAAGAACACCGGGGTTTTGGAGACACGCCCGGCTATCATTACATCATTCTCCGGGATGGGGATATTGTCCAGCTCCTTGATGAGAGCAAACAGAGCTATGGGGTTTACGGCCATAATGCTGAAACCATCAACATGAGCTACATCGGTGGCATTGACAAAGACGGTAAACCAGCGGATAACCGCACCGATGCACAAAAGCACGCCATGTTTAATAAGCTGGTCGAGCTTTCTGAAAAATATCCCAGTGCCCAAATTCTCGGTCACAGGGATTTTCCGGGAGTGAACAAAGCCTGCCCTTCATTCGATGTGAAAAGCTGGCTAAAAGAATACACACCAAACCTCGGTAACGCCGCTTAAAAAATGCTCTCCAAAGTAAAATCCATACTGCGCCGAAAAGGGTACAAGGTTTTCTCCCGGCCCTACGAATTGAACATCGTAGGAATACGGTCGAAGAACACCCGGAGCAATCGCTTTGACGACGAGATCCATGTCTTCTATAAGACAGGCCCCGTAAAGTGGAGATACCACGTCTACAAAGCGACTACCGATCCGGGAACGTTCTGGCTTGAAAATCCTCTTGATCCTAAAGGCACGGCAATCCTCGCACAAGGCCAATATGCGGATGCATACGCTATTGGTCTTCACCGGGGGCTTTATCCGGCTCTGGTACAGGTAAGACCTGTGACCATAATCCGGGATTATGACCGTAACGCAATACTGGATTTTTTAAATGGCCGACACGACACTGGAGAGTTCGGCATTAACATTCACCGCGCATCCGCTAAGGGCTCAACCAAATATATTGACCAATACTCTGCGGGATGCCAGGTCTTTGAAAATGCCGATGACTTCGGGCGCTTCATGGCTCTGTGTGAAACACATCGCGACCTCTACGGAAATCATTTCACCTACACCCTGATTGATTTCAGGGCGGTAAGGAGGGAGAGTGTTCGCCGTGTGCTAATTGGAGCCTTTACGCTGGGACTTGGGCTGGCGGCCTATTATGAATATGACCACAACTAAAAACCTCAAAAAGACATGGAACAAAAGAAAAAGCAGAAATCAGAACAAAAGCAAGAAAAGCCACACTTCCTCAGTGAGATTTTCAAAGGGCTTATCGAATCCTTTTTTAAGGGCCAGATGACTAAACCCGAAAAAGAGGAACAAGCTAAACCGCAGGAGAAAGAATCTTTTAATGGGCCTCTCTCGGTTTCAAACACCTACATCATCATTCACCGGGAGAGGCAGCGCAAGGGAATTTTTAAATGGATTCTGAGCCTTTTTTGGTAAGAAGGAAAGTAAACCGATTTTAAAAACAGGAAACCAAACATGAAAATAAAAGACATCATCGGGCAGCTCTTTCAGGATAAGGAAGGCTGCTATTCAATCCGCGAGTTGGTGACACTTCTCTTTGTGCTTGTCATCATTGCGAGCTGGATTAGTCAGCAGTTTTTCCGCTTTGCCATACCGGAGTTTATGTTCTACTCCTTTGTGAGCATTGTCGGGGCCGGATGCTTTGGATATTCCATCGAAAAAAAATCCAAGACCTGAAACGCTCCTGAAAGAGAAAAACCAGAAGCAATTAAAAACAACCTTAAAAATTTAAATTATGAAACAGACAATTTCAATTCTACTCCTTCTTGGCCTTGCAGTACTTGGGGTCTATGCCTTCTTTGACGGATGCGGGGAACGGCCCCCTGAAAAGATCACCCCAGCGGTATCGCTTCAAAAACAAGCTGGGGATATTGAGAAGGAGTATGTGATGAAGATCACAAAGCTCACCCGTGAAAACGATTCCTTGAAAGCGGATATTAATTCGCGAAAGAAGATGCTGATGCTATCAAGACAGCTTGCCAACACTTCTAAAAACGAAGTTATCCGGCTTATTGTAAAGGAGAAAACCGTCCGTGATACTGTTCTGAAAGTTGTCTATTGTGATTCGCTCCAGACAAAGGTGGACAGCCTTATCATTCAGGTCGCAACTGTGGACAGTCTTTGCGAGGAGCAGCATTTATGTTACGCAAGACAGGTGCAGGAAAAGGATTCTGTTATTGCAGCGGCTCAGAAAAGTTACTTGGATTTAAAGTCTGTAACGGGCAGCTCATTTGAAGAGCAGAAATCCCTTGCCGACGAACTGAACGCAGCAAACAGCAAACTCCGAAGGCGGGCTGGAATGAACCGCTTGCTTTCAGGAGGGCTTTTGATTCTCGGAGGGATCGTAGCCAGTAACCTTGTCCTTCACCGATAAAACCAAAACATTATGAAGCAAAAAACCATCGTTTCGGCCTTTACCCTTGCGGGTTCTCTGCTTACCTACTTCTATGCCAGACAGAGCGAGAAGGATGCCGTTCCCTATGTAATGATCGGAGGCTTCGTTGGAGCTTTCATCGGGGAAACGCTTGTCCTTTCGTTAGCCAAAAAGGAAGAAGAAAAGGAGGAAGAGGACGAGAAAAAGGCGGGTGGTAAGTGAGGCCGGAAATAAGTTAACCAAAAATCAAAAAAACAAATGGCAACAGAAATTGCAGACACAGGCGCGAGTCTGAAAATCACTATCGACGGAAATACCCGTTATGTGCCAAAGGGACAGATCCGGGAAATTTCCATCGTAAGGGACACGATCATCAAGCTCGATCTTGGCCGTGGAGCTTTGTATGACGAGTTCCTTGACCAGAGTGCAGTTGACGTTCCCGCCTCAAAGGGAGTGCAGGATTTGTGCGACCAGCTTAACGGCTTTTTGCAAACCGGCATTGCCGGGTTTGCAACCGCCGCCAAGCAGGACGCGCAGATCGCTTTAGGAACAGCACTTCAGGCATCAGTAGCCGATATTCAGGCAAAGATGGGAACCATGAATGACAAGGCTAATTACGAGCCTATGATGGTAGATGAACTGAATCCAAGGACAATTTACAAGGGCTATGCTTTACCCGGATCAAAAACCTCCGATGCGGTTTGGGCGATTATGAAAATCACTAACACGCTCGGAACGCTTTCCTATCAATGGGCAGCGGGAAGCAAGGCTTTTGCAAATGTCTGGGACAACCGGACAAAGTTGGTTTATTCCTAAAAGTAGATTGAATCCATGACACAGAAATCCAATAAGGCCACTAAAGGAGAAAGGGCGGGGAAACAAAATCTCCGGGGTGGCTTTATTGGCTGTGTTTTATCCGGGGCAGATAACAGATGGAAGTTTGCCGATAAAGTGCAGCAGGATTTAAGTAACGGAGTACATTATAATAAAAGGTCAATCGAAAAACTTGCGGCAGGATTTGAAATTTATGACAAAACACTTGTAAAAGAATTAACAGAGCTTGCTATCGTAAGACGGGCAAGGGAGCTGGCTCATTCAACTGGAAGTGTAAGAGAACAATTTGAAAAGATCGTGAACCTTTATAATACGCAGGTAACACTTTCTCACCGAACCAGCCAGAGTATTTTACTTCAGCAGTATTCAACACCCGCTCCGATTGCCTATCTCGCCGGGGTATTTACCGGAATTGACAAAGGAGTATCCCTCTTTGAACCAAGTGCAGGCAACGGGCTTTTGACTATTGCAGGTAATCCTGGAGATACAGTTGTAAACGAGATTGATTCAGTCAGGAATGCGAACCTGCAAACGCAAGGGTACAAGGAAGTTTTCAAACAGGACGCGACAAAACCTTTTACCCTTTTTAGAAAAACATTTGATGCTGTCATAACCAATCCTCCTTTTGGAAGGCTCGACATAGAAGAATTGTATGAGACTTTTCCGATTAAAACTCTTGAGCAGCTTATGGCCCTTCGTGCTTTAGATTGTATGAAGGACATCGGCAAGGCGGCCATTATTATCGGAGGGCACACCTCATGGGATGAAAGGGGAAGAATTCAAGCTGGCAGAAACCGCATTTTCTTCAACTATCTGTATAGCCGCTATCAGGTGAAAGATGTTATCAATATTGACGGTAGTCTTTATTCCCGGCAAGGGACATCCTTTGATGTAAGACTGATTCTAATTGACGGTCGCAAAGCAACACCTATTGGAAATGCTCCTCCGAAATCTTTAGCTAACTCCGAAACCGTCAAAACATTTGATGCCTTGTTTTATAGGGTGATGGATGCGTTATCGGATAGCAGAGAAGTACAAAGAAATTCTATTGACATGAAAAAGCATCAATTACACATTTTGGAACTGGAGGCTCAGGCCGTACAGTTGGAACTGGAATTAATTAAAGGAAATGAATTAGGTGCTGGACAAAGGCAAGAAAAAGACCTTCCGCATATACAGCGGGCAAAAAAAGATGCCAAAGGGTACCGGAATCTTAGCACAGAAACCTTAAGAATGATACTTCGCTTGGAAAATGATGCTGAACTGGAATATGGGTTAACACAGGAAATTAAAATAAGGAGAGATGCGCTATTAAAAGAGCTGGAAAAAAGGAATGAACTGGGTGCGCCTTACCTACCTGCATCTGAAAGCTGTGTAGTGCTGGACACGCAGGTTCCCGATTCTATGAGCTTTGAAACTCAGGAAGCTCTTGAACGGATTCGTTTGGAAGTGGGAGGAGATATTGACGAATTTGTAAGGCACAGGCTAAAGTATCGAGCCAAGACTGACCTATGCAAGGCTCTTTCTGCCGAGCAGATTGACGCTGTTGCAATGGGTATCTATAATATTGAAGCCCGCTCCGAGGGAATGATTATCGGTGACCAGACAGGAATCGGAAAAGGACGTGTTGCGGCTGCAATGATCCGCTATGGTGTTAATCAGGGAGTAAAGCCAGTATTCATTACTGAAAAGGCTAACCTGTTTTCGGATATCTACCGTGACCTTGTGGCAATAGGCTCTTCTCATCTTGTTCCCTTCATTATAAACGGTCGTGAATCTAAAACGGATGTGAAGGACGAAGATGGAAATGTGATCCATCAGGCTTTACCGGCCAATGATCAACAAAGCATTTTTGAGAGTAAAAAAGTTCCCGGAAAGTATCATTTTATTTTAGGAACCTATACACAGTTCAATTCCCCGGAAAAGAAACCGGAAAAACCCGCTTTCCTTTTGGAAATCGCGAAGGATAATATCCTGATTATGGATGAAGCACATAATTCAAGCGGTTCATCCAATACAGGAGAGTTTATGCAGGGAGTAGTCAGAGATACACGGGGGGTAATTTTCCTTTCAGCCACGTTTGCTAAACGGGCAGATAATATGCCAATCTACGCCATGAAGACAGCTATTTCTGATGCTAACATGACAAGGGACGAACTGGTAGAAGCAATTATCCGGGGCGGTGTCGCTTTGCAAGAAGTTTTATCAAGTCAACTTGTTGCCGAAGGGCAGATGCTTCGCAGGGAACGATCCTTTGAAGGCGTGGAAGTGAATTACATTACTCTTGAAAACAAAGAACAAGAACACAAAGCCATTGCAGATAACATTACCGACATACTCCGGGAGATTATCGCTTTCCAGAAAAATTTCGTGGATAAGGAAGTGGATGAGCTTGACAAGATCGCCGTAGCCGAAGGCAAGGAAGTGCAACTTCGCGAAGGAACCTCTCAGGCCGGGGTGGATAATCAGCCCTATTTTTCAAAGGTGTTCAATGTCATAAACCAGATGCTCTTTTCAATAAAAGCAGAAGCGGTTGCCGAACGAGCGATTATGCGACTGAAAGAAGGGAAAAAGCCTGTTATCGCCTTTGCCTCTACAATGGGCAGTTTCATTGAGCAAATGGAATCCGATAAGGGCTTGCCTGTTTCAGATGGGGAAACAATCAATGCGGATTTTACGGAAGTCTTAAAACGAGGTCTTGACGGAATCCTTCGCTATACCGAAAGGGATGTAGATGGAAAGACGATTTCCAAAAAGTTTGAACTATCAGATTTGTCCCCGGAAGCGCAAATGGAATATGCCCGGATTATGGAAAAGATCAAAACCGCTTCAACCGGAATTACTATTTCACCGATTGATGTGGTGATAAAACGGATTCAGGATGCCGGTTACTCTGTCGCCGAGGTAACCGGTAGAAAATATGAACTTCAGATCAACACAAAGACAGGTAAGGGACTTGTTTTGCAGAGAAAGCGCATAAACACTAATGATGCTTTCCGTCAGTTCAATAATAACGATGTGGATGTGCTGATGATTAACCAATCAGGAAGTACCGGAGCTTCAGCTCATGCCGTCCCAACAGCGAAAGTCCCTGCTTCGGAAGTGAAACAACGTGTAATGATTGTACTTCAAGCTGAACTGGACATTAATACTGAAGTCCAGAAGCGGGGGCGCATTAACCGTACCGGGCAAATCCTAAAGCCAATCTACGACTATGTGAATTCGGCTATCCCGGCTGAAAAACGCCTTATGATGATGCTACAAAAGAAGCTCAAATCCCTTGACGCAAATACCACGTCCAACCAAAAGCAAAGCACGAAGATTCTTGACGTACCGGATTTTCTGAATAAGTACGGAGATAAAATCGTAAAAGAATACCTGCTCGAGAACAGGGATGTAAACGAGCTTCTGAATGATCCCCTGCATATCAAAGACACCAAAGGAGAAAGCAGCGAGGGCGAAGAAGAAGCAGCGCACAAAGTCTCAGGCAGAGTTGCTGTGCTTTCTACAAAGATGCAGCAGGAATTTTATAATGAGATCGCAGAGCGTTATATAGACTATACTGAATATTTAAGGCAGATTGGGGAATATGACTTGGAGGTGGAAGCTATGGATTTAAAAGCGGAGCGGGTAAATTGGAATATTATCAAGATGGGTAAGGGGGGAGACAGCACTTTCGGGGATGACAGCATTTTGGAAACGGTTAAGGCCAATGTCCTGAAGAAACCCTTTTCCAAAACAGAGCTTGAAAATCTATTGAAGGAGGCGATAAGCGAAAAAGATTCGGAAACTATACAGGCAGAGTTGCAACTCGAATATGAGGTCTTTGTAAATGATCGTTTGGATGAAGAAACCAAAGAAACAAACGAAAAGTACGATGCTCTCATAAAGGAAATTCCCGGAGAAAGGAAAATTCAAAAGTTGAAATCTGAGAAGGAACGACTTTCGGCAATGGCCGAAAGGGAAAAGGAGCTTGCAGCGGCAAGGCAAGCACAACTTCAACAAACAGAAAAGACATTTAATAACCGAGCTGAATACCTAAAGCGGATTTTTAAGTATTTCCATATCGGGAAACGACTGAACTATCCGGTTCAGTCTTACAATGAAGGACAAGAGCTTGTTCTCTCTACCTTCTTAGGATTCATTATTGACAAGAAAAAGAAGAACCCTTATGCACCCAGCGCAATGAAGCTGCGCTTTGCTATTGCTAACAGCAATAAGTATATCGCTATTCCTGCCAGCTATTCCGATGACATTACGGCAATAATGGGCGCAAGCTCCGACGTTCGGCAGTCAGGTAAAGAACAACTGCTAATGGATTGGGAAAAGGCCATTAAGGTCAATGTGACCGACCGGAAAGTGAGACACATTATTACCGGGAACCTGTTACAAGCCTTCAGCGATTTTAAAGGCAAGCTCGTGAGTTACACAACCCAAACAAATGAAATCAAAAAAGGAATCTTAATGCCAGAGAATTGGGTCCCGGCTGAACAAATCGGAGACAAGGTTGTTGTCCCGGTTGCCAAAGCCATTACCATCATTAAATCGCTGGCAAACGGGGCAGCCATTTTCACAAACAACAACATTGGAATGTTCCCTCATGGGGAGGGGTATAAAGTCATTGTACCGGCTTCAAGAGCTAAGGGCGGTGAAATTTATCTCGATGGGGATATTCTGAAAATTGTGGACAACCACAATTTTGAAAAGGTGTCTGACAAGATGGTAGCGACATTCCCTTTCAAAAAGGTTGAGGAGTTTGTCGCAATACTCCAAATTAAATTCAGCTCTGCCGTTACCTTAACCAGCTTACAGTTTGATATTATAAAGGATGAGAAACATGCAAGGCATACTTCTCGGAAGAAAATAGAACTGCCTCCTAAAATAGATGAAACTGAAGCACAGCTTAGAATATATGAGCTGGAAGCGGAAGCCCTTGCACTCGAACTGGAATTAATGGCAGCATAAAATGGAAATAGAAACTCATATTAGCAATCAGGAATTACAGAGGTATGAAAGAGCATCATATCTAATAAAAACTGTTGTTCCAATGGGAAATTGGCAGTACACGATTACTTATCTATTAAGGCATAATGAGTATTTGCAATTCGTAAAAAATCTTGTCGAAGCAAATGTTACTCAATTTATAGTATCAGTTGATGTACTTCTCTAAACATAAAAATACTAAGCACCATGATAAACGCAGAGAACTATTACGAAAAAGTAAGCACGCTTGACTTTTCAAAACTCCCTCCGGCCTTTCAGAAGGGTCATGAATATGTGGGTAGGGTTACTCAGGGTGGAGCGGATTGGAATGCCTATCATTCCAGCCCAACGATCCAGAAGGTAATTGATGAGTATTTCAAAAAGCTGTCGGCTGAGATTTCTGATGAAAAGACTGAATCGGCCAAGCCGGAAAAGCAAAAAAAGGAAAGGTTGAAGAAATCTCGCCCTGAAAAGCAGCCCAAAGCTCCAAAGCAGCAGGGGCCTATTGCCATGATGGTGGAGCGCATCCCGGAAGAACTGCGACTAATGAGGCGGTATGTGAACTTGAATGGAAGGAAAAAGACACAGGAGGAGCTTTTGCGGTTTATCAATGCCCTGCAACGGGCAATCCTTGAGCGCAGGATCAAAAAGGATTCGCCTTATGCAAAGCAGGTTATTTATATGCAGGATGCACTTTTAAAAGTCTACAACGGCATGAAAGGAAAATCCGTAAATATTGAAGTGAACCCGAAGACCCTTGAGGAATTTAAACGGGAAGTATTGGGAGAGAAAGTTCTTCCTTCCATTCAGCTAATTAAGCGTTATGTGAGCCTACACGGAAAAGTTGGTATCAAGGAGAAAGCAAAAAAACTCTTTGAGCAAATAAACAAGGCGGTTAAAAAAGATAAAATCCAAAAGAATGATCGTTATTCTGAAAAGCTAAACGAGGTTTGGCTTTCGTTGCAGAAATTTCTTGGAGACAAAAATCAAAAGAGCCTCCCGATGAATACGGCAGAACTGAATGGACTGAAAGGCTTTCTGAATGGGTGCGACTGTGGATTGAGTGGTGTGGAGGAAACGCCTTCCGCCGGAAACCGGATTATGAGCAGTATGGATTTCGCCGACATGAAGTTTCATTCCATCGGCTTTACCGGAAAATGGCAGGAACTTATCGGTGATCCGGCACCGGGGTTTACTGCAATGGTATTTGGAAAACCGAAGATGGGAAAATCATTCCTGTGCGTGGATTTTGCAGGATACCTTGCCCGGAATCACGGGAAAGTTCTTTATGTGGCTCGTGAAGAAGGATTGGATGCTACTCTTCAACTAAAGTTGAATGACAAGAATGTAAAGCACCCTAACCTGTTTGTGAGCGATTTTCTGCCGCCAGATCTCTCGCCCTATGACTTTATCATTCTTGACAGCGTGAACAAGCTCGGCCTTGGCCCGGCTGACCTGGATGTGCTCCGCAAAAGTTACCCCAGCAAGTCATTCATTTTCGTTTTCCAGACTACCAAAGACGGAAACTTCCGGGGTAAGAATGAATTTCAGCATGATGTGGACGTTGTGATTGAGGTTCCGGCGAAGGGAAAGGCCGTGCAATTCGGCAGGTACAATCAAGGAGGGGAGATGGATATTTTTGATAAGTAACCAGAAAAGAATTTTGCCATTAAAGTTGATAATCTTATATTTGTATATAATTGATAATCAATAATATAAGTTTATAAAATGGCAACTTTCAAAAGAAACTTTGATCGGATTTGGAATCATTTTCAAACAAGAATCATTGAGCGATGGAAGAGACAGGAAAGCCATTTAATTATAAAGAGCTTACAATCGAGGACGTTAAGGCGGAGGATGATTTTAAGCATCTAACCAATGAACAGGCGAAGGACGTTTTATCCAGCTTAGAACAACTCGCGTTAATATTTTTTGACATCTGGAGAAAAAAGAAACCAACATGAACAACATTACATTCAACCGGTTTGGCAGAGGAAAGCTTAAGGAGGCAGACAAAGTTTCAAACTGCGCTGTTATCTATACCCGTGTTTCAACAAAGGAACAGATGGATAACAACCATAGCTTAGGGACGCAAAAAAAATTCTGCCAAGAGTACGCTGATAAACATGGTCTTGAAGTTCTAAGTTATTTTGGCGGAACTTATGAAAGCGCACAAACCGATGAACGAGATGAGTTTAACCGCTTGATGAAATTTTGTAATCGTGCTGAAAAAAGAGTTTCTCATATTCTTGTATATACCTTAGACAGGTTTAGCCGCTCTGGAGAAAACGCAATCTATATTTCGGCAGAGCTAAAAAAACGGGGAATCTCAATAGTTTCTGTAACCCAACCGATTGATACCACCTCCCACGCGGGAACCTTGCAGCAAAATATCCAATTCATTTTTAGCAAATACGACAACGACCTGCGGAGACAAAAGGCAGTTGACGGTATGAAAGAAAAAATCCGCCGGGGTGAATGGATGGGAAAGCCTCCTCTTGGATACTCCAAACTCAAGAAGGATGGGAACGAAGAAATTGTAATCAATGCAAAAGGAGAATTGATTAAGAAGGCTTTCTATTGGAAACTCAAGGATGGACTTTCTAACATGGAGATCGTTCAAAAGCTGAAAATGGCGGGCTTGAATTTGGGGTATAAACAAAATCTCACCAAAATATTTAAAAACCCATTTTACTGTGGTTTGATCGCGCACAAGATGCTTGAAGGTGAAGTTATTGAGGGAAAACAACCAGCTCTTATTTCCAAAGAAGTGTTTCTTAAAGTCAATGACATTCAATTAAATAATAATGTCAGTGGTTATCGCCACACAGCGGGGAATGAAAATTTGCCTCTTCGCCAGTTTGTCAAATGTGAAGATTGCCAAAGTGCTTTTACCGGCTACATTGCAAAAAAGAGAATTTACTATTACAAGTGCAACCAGATTGGTTGCAAATGCAATAGAAATGCTGAGTTTATGCACGAAAGATTTGAATATAGACTCTGTAATTATAAGCTCAAAAAAGGGGCCTATAACCTTATTAAACACAGTTTCGGGAAGATATATGATGTGCTGACCCACGCAGCCTATGAAAACAAAAAATCGGCTGAAATGAAGATAGCAGCTTTGAGAGAAAAGCTGGAAAAACTGGAAGAGCGGTTCGCGTTTGGAGAGATTGATCGCTCAATTTTTGATAAGTATGCTTCTCCCCTAAAGGTGGAGTTAAACCGCTTTCAGCAGCAAAGGGATGAGGAAGCTCAAATCAGGTTATCGAACGGTATAGAATACTGGGAATATGCCCTTGATAAATGCATGAATCTCGCTCCAGAATGGGCTTCCGGAGAATTACCGGAAAAGACAAAGCTCCAGAAACTTGTCTTCCCAGAGGGGATTTTGTTCTCCAAGAAAATTAACGATTATCGAACGCCTACGGTGAATACGATATTCGAGCTGTTTGACAGGACTAACAAGGGTTTCGACCCAAATAAAAAAGGACTTTTAGCTTCGGAATTGCTAAAAGTCCCCTCATGTGCGGATAGGGGGACTCGAACCCACACGCCTCGCGGCACCAGATCCTAAGTCTGGCTCGGCTACCAATTACGACATATCCGCAAAAAACGACCCTAATTGTTGTTAAATACTCCTAAAAGGGCTCAAAGATAACTTTTTTCCATTCACATTTTATAAACACAGCAAAGTTCCAAGTCGATATTTGCTATTTTTGTTCTTCTATGGAAAAAGTGCTTGTCATTGATCCGACTCAGGTAAAAACATCGGTATTGCATTCTTATCTGCTGGGTGCTGTTGCACCCCGTCCTATTGCCTTTGCAAGTACGATTGATAAAGACGGTAATCCGAATCTGAGCCCGTTCAGTTTTTTCAATGTTTTTAGTGCCAATCCTCCTATTGCCATATTTTCTCCCGCCCGTAGCGGAAGGACCAATAGCACCAAACACACATTTGATAATATTCAGGAGATCAAAGAAGTAGTTATCAATGTGGTTGATTTTGATCTTGTTCAGCAAGCTTCTTTAGCCAGCACAGAATATCCCAAAGGAGTTAATGAATTTATAAAAGCAGGACTTACACCACTGCTATCTGAAAAGGTGAAACCATTTCGGGTCAAGGAATCTCCCATACAGCTGGAATGTATTGTGAAACAGGTTATTGAGCTTGGAAATCAGGGTGGTGCCGGCAATCTGGTTATTTGTGAAATAGTCCTGATGCATATCCGCGAATCCGTATTGGATGAGCAAGGTGTTATTGATCCGAATAAGATAGATTTGGTAGCCCGCATGGGAGGCGATTGGTATTGCCGTGCTTCGGGAGCCAATCTGTTCAAGGTTGCAAAGCCTATCCATACCCTTGGTATCGGGGTGGATCAGATACCCGTTCATATTCGCAAAAGCAGGATATTGACGGGTAATAACCTGGGACAATTGGGTAATATTGAACAGTTGCCCGATTCAAAATCCATCAATGAATTCAGACGCAGCGGAGCCATTTTTGAAGCGTATGAGTTGTATGGAAAAAATCTGGAAAAACTGGAAGAGCATTTGCATCATATTGCCAAAAAGCTGCTTGATGAGAATAAGGTAGAGGAAGCCTGGAAAGTACTTCTCTCTGCCGAAGAAATAACTCAACATTAATGCATGAAGTTTATTATTTTTAATCCTAAATCTTAAATACGCTATACATGTTTAACATCACAGGTACTCTAAAAGTAAAAAGCAATGAGCAACAGGTTTCGGAAAAATTCCGTAAACGGGAGTTCGTTATCACTGATAATTCATCGCAATATCCCCAGCATATCTCTTTTCAGCTTACCCAGGATAAATGCAGCCTTATTGAAGCGTTTAAGCCGGGTGACGAGATTAAAGTTTTTTTTAATCTGCGTGGCAGGGAGTGGAAAAGCCCTAAAGACGGGGAATTGAAATACTTTAATTCATTGGAAGCATGGAAAATTGAACGTGTAGGAGCATCACAAAGCAGTTCTGCCCCTATTTCGGAGCCGGATGTTACTTCTTTTTCAGCATCTGAAGGGGAGAATGATTTACCTTTCTAAACAGTAAGTTCCGAATTAAATAGAATTCATTTCCATGGTCACAAAAGAAAGAGTACTGATTACAGGCGCTGCAGGCTTTTTAGGGTCGCATCTCTGCGATCGTTTTATCAAAGAAGGTTATCATGTTATCGGGATGGACAATCTCATTACCGGTGATATGAGAAATATTCAGCACCTGATGAAACTGGAAAATTTCGAATTCTATCATCATGATGTTTCCAAATTTGTCTTTGTTCCCGGTGAGCTGAAATATATTCTCCATTTTGCTTCTCCTGCAAGTCCGATCGATTATCTTAAAATACCGATCCAGACACTTAAAGTAAGCTCTTTGGGTACGCATAATCTTTTAGGTCTGGCCAAAGCCAAGAAAGCCCGAATTCTAGTTGCTTCTACATCCGAAGTATATGGCGATCCGCTTGTTCATCCCCAAACAGAGGAATATTGGGGTAATGTAAACCCGGTAGGTCCACGCGGAGTTTATGACGAAGCCAAACGTTTTATGGAAGCCCTTACCATGGCTTATCATACCTATCACCAGGTACAAACAAGAATAGTCCGTATTTTTAATACATATGGTCCGCGTATGCGTCTGAATGACGGACGGGTATTGCCGGCATTTATCGGGCAGGCATTGAGAGGTGAAGATCTGACCATGTTTGGAGATGGATCCCAAACACGCTCTTTCTGTTTTGTGGATGATCTGGTGGAAGGCATTTACCGCCTTTTATTAAGTGATTATGTTCAACCTATGAACATTGGTAATCCTTCGGAAATAACAATCCGTGAATTCGGTGAGGAAATTATCCGTCTTACTGGAACTACTCAAAAACTCATCAGTCTGCCCTTACCGGTTGATGATCCTAAACAACGCAAACCGGATATTACCAAAGCCAGAAAAATGCTTGGATGGGAACCCAAAGTGAACCGGGAAGAAGGGTTGAAAATCACATACGCGTATTTTAAATCGTTGAGCAGGGAAGAGCTGTTTTCTAAAGAACATCGATTTGCTTAAATAGGCGGGTAAACAGGTTTTGCCAGGAACTACCCGGCTATTGTTCTGTCCTGGTCAATCCATCTATGGTTTGTCCTTTATGCTGAAGCATTTAAATATTACTATTACCGGTAAGGTACAAGGCGTATTTTTTCGTGCCCATACGTTGGAAGAGGCAAAAAAATACCATATTTCCGGTTTTGTAAGGAATGAACCTAATGGGAAAGTATATATAGAAGCCGAAGGAGAGAGTGAGCCACTCAGTCATTTCCTGGAATGGTGCGGAATAGGGCCGGAAAAATCTTCTGTGGAGAGCATACAAATAGAAGAAGGCCCGATTTGTGATTTGTCGGGTTTCGAAATCAGAAAATAAATTGTTTTCATTGCCCGATGTATGAAGTATAAACGAATGCCCATTGAGATCGAATCACCGGAACAGCTGGGCTATGACAAGATTACCTGTAACCTGGCCGAAAGTTCGGTGAGCGATGCTGTTTTTTCGGATCTGAAAATTGATCTTGCTTCACTCGTTCTTTGTTATGGAGACCATTTAGGGAAACCCGAATTACGTCAGCTCATAGCTGCCGAAAATGACTTAAAAAGCGCAAATGATGTGCTTCTTACTGCAGGAGCTGCTTCGGCGCTTTTCATTGTTGCTACCTCTTTATTGGAACCGGCTGATCACCTGATTGTGATGCGTCCCAACTATGCCACCAATATTGAAACTCCCCGTGCCATAGGATGTGCCATTTCATATCTTGATTTAAAATTCGAGGAGGGATTTCATCCTGATATTTCCAAACTACGGGCTTTAATACGGCCGGCAACAAAACTCATCAGCATTACTTGTCCTAATAATCCCACTGGGGTTATGATTACACGGAACGAGCTTCAGCAAATGATAGAAATTGCCGAAGAGCATGATATTTTTCTGCTGGTTGATGAAACGTACCGTGATTTGTATCGTGATATACAATTACCACCTGCAGCATCCTTGTCGGATCAAGTAATCGGTATTTCATCCGTATCAAAAGCTTTCGGACTTCCGGGTCTTAGACTGGGATGGATTGTAACCCAAAATAAAATGCTGCAGGAACTTTTTCTGGCGGCTAAAGAGCAGATATTCGTATGTAATTCGGTGGTGGATGAAGAGATAGCGTTTCATTACCTGGTTAAAAAAAGCACGTTTATTCCCGGTATCCGGGTTCAGCTGGATAAGAAATTTTCTATGTTAGAGCGTTGGATCAAGGATCATAAATACATGGAATGGGTAAAACCGGATGGAGGGGTGGTTTGTTTTCCCCGTATTCGTCCCAGCATTGAACTGGATATAACGCGCTTTTACCGTATTCTGAATGAGTCATACGGTACGTATCCGGGTCCCGGTCATTGGTTCGAAATGGACAAAAGATATATGCGCATCGGATTCGGATGGCCTAAAGAAGAAGAGTTCGGAAGAGGGCTGGAAGCTATTGATACGGCACTTAAAGAGGTGTTTCCTGTTATATAAAAGAGGCCTCAGAAAGAAAGTGCCGTACGATTCATTAAATTTCTAATTTTGTATGCTTTAAAATGCCTATGAACAAAGAATATTATGTACATCCGACAGCAGTAGTTGATGAAGGATGTGTGATCGGAAAAGGAGTCAAAGTATGGCATTTTTCCCACCTCATGCCTGGATGTGTTTTGGGCGATCAATGTAACATCGGTCAGAATGTGGTCATTTCACCTGAAGTAGTTTTGGG
>Ga0210406_10003557_pt1 | contig 16994 bp, 12 predicted proteins | sample IncBWC30MmetaG_FD_155454 | JGI IMG/M metagenome (GOLD analysis project Ga0210406, IMG submission 155454) | Forest soil microbial communities from Barre Woods Harvard Forest LTER site, Petersham, Massachusetts, United States - Inc-BW-C-30-M | ecosystem: Environmental > Terrestrial > Soil >... | reverse complement strand
CGCCTGGTCTCGGTGTTCTGTCGATTTTGGGTATCTCACGGGAAGATTCTCCCCAAGTTCTCGGCTGTGGCGAAACTAGACGATGAAATCGCGGAAAGCCTGAAGCAACGATCCGAGCGAAGACGGCAGGTCCTGACAGTGCTCATCGGGCGGATAGCCTCGGGTCAAGCGCAAACTGACCTTGTCGATGTATTGTTCGCACTGACCAGTTTTGAGATGTTCGACGCCCTGTCGGTTCGCCGGCGAAGCGATACGGCGGTCGAAGCACTTATCCAAGAGCTCGTCGACGATTCGTTGAAGCGTTTCTCGGCGAGACGACCATCCGACGGCGCCCGGTAGGCGCGCCTACGGGCGCTTTCAGGGGAGAAATAGTGGGACCGCGGCAGTGAACCCTGACAATTGGCTGCTTCGCGACAGCTCTTGCCGGACTCGTTGAACTAAGCTCTCGTTCCTGGGTCTCCACTTAAGGATCGGGGCCTGCTGATGGGGACATTTGGCCACAGGGAGTTTTTATGTACGCAAGGACAATCGTCGTTCCACTGCTGTTTGCCGTTGCGGCATGCGCACCCCGTTCGGTCATGCAAGTGTCAGCTCCAACGCCGGCGTTACTGACTACCACGTTAAGTGCTGCGCTTCTCGATTCGAACGACCCCAATCCGGGGCGCTTATGCCTCGTCGGGACGAAGGACTGCATGTCGATGAGCAAGACACCATTCCACACCTGCCTGCTTTCGACGGGGCGATGTGAAGCAGACGGCCGTGTTCAGAATGCAGATTCACGCCTGTTACTCGACCACCCAGTCGCCGGCGGCGTAATCCCTGAGATCGTCCTAGGGCGGTGAGGCGCTGGGGCAATGGCTGCAGGTTCCCGGGATGCGCTACCACGCATCGATCCAACGCAGCTTCTTCTCGGTGCGTGGCGGCGAGGGCGGCACCGAGCGCAGCCCCGCCATGATCCAGCGGCGGGTCTCGGCAGGATCGATGACGTCGTCGATGTGATAGGTCGCCGCTTGGTTCAACGCCTTGCCATGCTCGTAGGCCGCGGCGACCATTTCGTCGAACTTGGCCTTGCGCGCCGCAGGATCGGTGATGGCCGCCAGTTCGTTGCGGTAGCCCAGCTTGACCGAACCTTCGAGACCCATGCCGCCAAATTCGCCGGTCGGCCAGGCGACTGCAAACACGGAGGCCGGATAGCTGCCGCCGGTCATGGCGAGCGCTCCCAGTCCGTAGCTTTTGCGCAGTACCACGCTGAACATGGGCACGGTCAAATTCGCGCCGATAATGAACAGCCGTGAGCAATGTCGTACCAGCGCGGTCTTTTCAATCTCAGGTCCTACCATCATGCCCGGCGTATCGGACAAAGACAGCACGGGGATGTCGAATGCCTCGCACACCTGCAGGAAGCGGGCGGCCTTGTCAGCGCCGTTCGAGTCGATCGCGCCTCCCAATACTTTGGGGTTGTTGGCGATGACGCCCACCGGCCGGCCCTCAATGCGCAGCAATGCGGCAATCATCGTTGTCCCGAACTTGGGCCGTAGCTCCAGCACGGAATCCGTATCCGCCAACGTTTCGATGAGCTGCCGCATGTCATACACACGCACGCGGTTCTCCGGAATTGCCCGCCGCAGCAGGCGCTGATCAGCGCAGTCCCATGCGCTCAACGTGCCCTGAAAATACGACAGGTACTTCTTCGCGACCCGCACCGCATCCGCTTCATCCTCGGCGAGGATATCGATGACGCCATTGGGCTCCTGCACCTCGACGGGCCCGATCTCTTCGGGCCGGAAGATGCCCAAGCCGCCGCCCTCGATCATCGCCGGTCCGCCCATACCGATGTTCGAGCCTTTGGTGGCAATGATGACATCGCAGCACCCCAGGACAGAGGCGTTGCCGGCGAAACAGCGTCCGGCGGTAATGCCGACCAGGGGGGCTACGGCCGACATGCGAGCCCAAAGTTCGAAGCCGCGTACATAGCCGCCGCCTTCGGTGTCGCCGGGACGGCCGCCGCCGCCCTCGCAGAAAAAAAACGTCGGCAGGCGCCACCGTTCAGCAGTTTCGATCAGCCGGTCCATTTTACGGTGGTTGTACGCGCCCTGAGTGCCGGCCAACACCGTGTAGTCGTATGCCATCACCGCGCAACGCGCCGCCTCGTCGCTGAAATGCCTGCCGTTCACCCGGCCCAATCCCATCACCATGCCGTCGGCCGGCGTCTGCTCGATGAGATTCTCCAGCGAATGGCGCTTGCGCCGCGCCGCCACCGCCAAACCGCCGTACTCGATGAAGGAATTCGGATCGAGCAAGTCGTCGACATTCTCTCGTGCGGTGCGCTGTCCGGTCTTGCGCCGCCGAGCCACCGCGTTCGGCCGGTCCGCATCCAATGTGCCGCGATGACGTTGAATGACCGCGGCAAGATCCGGCCGGATGAAATCCAGATCCAGGGCTTCTTCGCTCGACTTTGCGGCCATGGCGATATCCGCGTGTTCGATCACTGCCAGAGCATGACCTTCGAATACCGTATCGCCGCGCGCGACATTCAAGGCGCGCACCACGCCGCTGATGGGCGCGGTGATCACATGCTCCATTTTCATGGATTCCATGACCAGGACAGGATCACCGGCGCGCACCGCTGTGCCCACGGCAACCGCGATCTCGATGATGGTTCCTTGCAGCGGAGAGGGTAGAGCGGTCGTGCCGTCTCCCGGTCCTGTCTGTTGCAACGCCGACCCCGGGGTCAGTGCGGCGGTGTCGGCGCACAGCGCTTGGGCGTGTTCCTCGATGTATCGTGTATGAACTGCGCCATTGCCAAAGGCCGGTAGCTTGAGCAGCACGCGCAGGAAGGGAATGTTGGTCGCCACACCGGCAATGCGAAATTCCGACAAGGCGCGTTCTGCCTTGCGAGCCGCGGTGGTCAGATCGCCTTCGCCGACATGCACGATCAATTTAGCCAACAGCGAATCGAAACTGACACCGGTGCGGTAGCCCGAAAAAGCAAAGCCGTCGACTCGAATGCCGGGCCCCGACGCCGGTTCATATACGGACAGCGTTCCTCCGGTCGGCCGTGCCGTGCCGTCGGTATTCATGGTTTCCAGATTGATGCGCGACTGAATGGCGACTCCACGCGGCGCGGAAATCGCGGACTGGCGCAGGCCCATCTCGGCGAGTGACCTGCCGGCAGCTACCTTGAGTTGGACGCCGACCAGGTCAAGGCCGGTGACGGCTTCGGTCACCGTATGTTCGACCTGCAAGCGCGGATTGACTTCGATAAAGGCGAAGGGTCTGGCGCCGTTTGGGTCTTGATCCACCAAAAATTCTACGGTACCAAGACCACGGTAGTTGACTGCCTTTCCCAGCGCCACCGACAGTGACAACAACTCGGCGCGCAACTCGCTCGCAACACCGAACGCCGGTGCGGTCTCGATGATTTTCTGCCGCTGACGCTGCACGCTGCATTCGCGGTCCCATAAGTGCACAACTTCCGCGCCATCTCCGACGATTTGCACCTCGACGTGACGGGCGCGGCGAAATAATTGTTCTACGTACAGTTCGCCATTGCCAAATGCCTGCAGTGCCTCCGAGCGGCAGCGCTCATAGGCGCCGGCCATGTCCTCGAGTTTGCGCACTTCGCGCATGCCGCGGCCGCCCCCGCCGGCCCGGGCTTTCAGCATCACGGCGCCCCCCGCCGCCAAGCCGGCGAGGAAGCCTTCCGCTTGCTGCAAAGTGACGGTACCGACAGAGCCGGGCAACACCGGTGCGCCGATCTGTTTCGCCAGAGCACGCGCCTGCACTTTATCGCCGAGAAGAACCAGGGTCTCGGGCGCAGGTCCCACGAAACGCACGCCGGCGTTGTTACAGAGCTGTGCGAAAGCGGCATTTTCACTCAGGAAGCCATAGCCGGGGTGAACGGCGTCGCAGCCCGCTTCCAGCGCCAGGCGCAGTATTTGTGCGCCATCCAAATAAGCTGCGGGTCCGGAGCCCGTCAGGGCCAGTGCCTCATCACCGGCCGTCACGTGCAACGATGCGGCGTCATCCTGTGAATAGAGCGTGACGCTGGCAATACCAAGCTCGGCGGCCGTGCGTGCGATCCGGATCGCGATTTCGCCGCGGTTGGCAATGAGCAGCCGTTTAAACATGCGTCGTCCCTGGCCGCGCCTAGGTGCCCGGCGGCGGACGCTCGAAGAACTGTGCGATTCGGCCGCCGTCTACGACCAGGTCGTGCGCATTGATGAAACTGCCCTCATCGCTCGCAAGGAACACCGCCGCGTATGCAATATCATTCGCGACCCCGGAACGCGGCAGGGGCGTTGCCCGCGCCAGGTTGCCCTCCAGTTTGGCAAGTTTTCGGGCGTTATCTTCGGCACTCATGGTCTGCGCTTTGCTCGAACCTCCCCAGAAAATGGGCGTGGCGATCGCCCCCGGTGAGATGGCATTGACCCGGATCCCGTTTGGCCCGAATTTCGCGCCGGCAATGCGCGTGATGTGGCTGACTGCCGCTTTTGCCGCAGAATACAGCGCTCCACCTTGACCCAGGCGATGCCCCGCGATGCTTGAATTGTTGATGATGCTGCCGCCGCGCGCTTGCATCGCGCGGGCGGCGTGCTTGATGCCGAACATGACGCTGCCCACCAGCAGCTTCATGCCGTAGTCAAATTGTTCCTCAGTTATGGTGTCGATTTCGCCGGGCGCCGCCGCACCGGCGTTGTTGAAAACACAATCGAGCTGTCCGAACCGGGTGAGCGCTGCGTCGATGAGTGCGGCGACCTCGGCCTCGTGCATCACGTCGGCACGGAAAAAAACCGCCTGCTGTCCCAGTTCGCTCGAAAAGGCATTGCCGCGCTGTTCCGAGCGGCCCGCGATGACGATGCGTGCGCCCTCGGCGACAAACATGCGCGCGGTGGCCTCACCGATGCCGCTGGTGCCGCCCGTGATGACGGCAACCTTTCCATCCAGTCTGCCGGGCATTCCCTCTCTCCCTCTGTTTGCAAATTCAGGGGAGCAGAATATCACTACCCCCGCAACGCCAGGAACGCGCTGCTCGATGCGGCGAGGGCAGCGCTGGTCAGGCGCGCCGCGAGCCCGGAATCCGTGATCGTGCTCGACGCGGTGTGGCGGAATGAATCAATGACGTTGTTCCACATCGTGGCCAAGTTATGAACAAGGTGCTGAAAGAAGTCGTGCACCTGCGGCACATGGGTGTAGGCGAACCAGCAAACCAGGATCAAAACGCCGGTCGACAGGACTTCATACCAGGCCGCGAACCACAGATAGTTACTGCCGCTGGTATTGAAGTAAATGGCTCGGCGCGCGTGGCGCAGAGGCCGTGAAATGACGCTATAGACAAATATCAGGATCAAGATGGCGAACCACAAGGGGACCGAGCCGCCTACCTCCCAGCCGAAGATAGCTCCGGTGCTGGCGAGCGAAACGATCGCCGCGATCCACAGGCACAGCAGCAGAGCATTGAACACCGCGAGAAACGGAATCAGCAGGGCCGCTCCCAAATGTCCGCCGTAGCCCGCGCCGGTGCTGAACTGGTGCACATTGCGCTGAAGATTGTGCCCCCACCAATATGCGCCGTCGTGCCACCGCCGCCGCCATTCGCGGCGTTGTTGACGCCAGTGGCGGCGCCATTCCTTGCTATCTTTGAATTCGGCGTAGTGTTTCTTGGCCTGGTCGATCACTTCCTGAGCATTGAAGGGCGCACCCGCTGCCGCGGCGTGTTCTTCGCCGGTGTTCGCAAACGGCACCACCAACATCATGACCATGTAAACCAGGATCCAAAGGCCACCGGTGAGCAGCGTCAACACCGCAAACAGGATGCGCACGATGGTCACGTCGACGTTGAAATACGCAGCGACACCGGTGCAAACGCCGCTCAGCATGGCGCCTTCCCGAATCTGATACAGCCTCTTCGGCGCTGCTGCCGCGCTGCTCATGCTGCGCGTGTGCGGTTGTTCGGCCGCGCCGGCCCCTGCGGGTGCGTCACCGTCCGTTTGCACAGGTCCCATTTCCTTCAGGACACCCTCGATCTCCTGCGCTGTCAGCACGTTCTTGTGTGGCCGCAAAAAGTGGGCGCACTTGTCCGCAATCGCCTGTTCCAAGTCGGCCATGATCTCCGTCTTGTCGGGATTGTCCTTGAGCTGCCCCTGTGCGCGTTCCAAATACGCACGCAGGCTCTGAAAACCCGGCTCTTCGAGATGGAAAGCGTTACCGTTGAGATTGATGATGATGACGGTGTTCATGGTCAGCGACCCAATTGGTTGATTGTCGTGTTGAGGTATGCCCAATAGTTCTTGAACTCCGCCAATTGCGATTTTCCCTTGGCGGTCAGCTTGTAGTACTTGCGCGGCGGCCCGGAGTCGGACTCCTGCCATTCATAGTCCACGAATTCTTCACGGCGCATTTTGCTGAGGAGCGGATACAGCGTGCCCTCCTGTGTCGCGAAGTCCGTCTCTTGCAGGCGCTTCATCATGTCGGCCACGTACACCTTGTCCGCCGAAATGATCTGCAGGATGAGAAATTCCAGCAGGCCTTTGCGAAGCGGATTGAATTTTGGGTCCGGCGTCATGTGTAAAGCTACCTTGTATTAAAAAGGTACCAGCTTAATAAAAGGGTGTCAAATAGCCCTAGGGCGGGGTAGAGATTTCAAGATAGATGGGGTCAACCGAGCGCGATTAACCGAGCGCCGTCAACCGGCCGCCGTCAACCGAGTGACGTCAACCGAGCGCAGTCAACCGAGTCGGCTGCGCACCAGTGCAAACACGAGTTCGCTGTCGCGCGCGCAATCGCCCATGAGTTTTTCCACTTCGGCGGTCGCTGCGGCGGCAAAGTCGCGATCCTGCAGTGAGGGCGCATTGATGTAGACATTGAGGGCAGCGCTGCGCAGGGCGGTATTGGCGGCCAACACACCCACCCCGGCGTCGCTGATGACACCCGCATAGCCTTTCTCGCCGACGCGCTTCGACAGCGCCACGACTTCGGCGCAGGCGCGCGCGCACGCCAGTGGCGTCTCGGTCGCGGCGCGCAAGCTCACTTGAATCGCTGCGGCGCGCCGTGATTTATCTTCTTCACTGCTCTTGGGCAACCGGTACGCCGCCATCAGTCCGTCGAAAGCCGCCACGTCCTCGGCGACCATGGCAGTCAATCGCATGCGCAGTCTTTCCGATTCGTCGCGCACCGATATCATCTCGGACTCAACGGCCTCGTGCCCCTTCTTGCCGAGGGTGACGTTGCAGACCATGGACACCAGCGCCGCGCCCATGGCACCCATGATGGCCGCGGCGCTGCCCCCACCCGGCGTGGGCGCACCGCTGGCCAATTCATCGAGAAAAGACTCCACGGGATGCTGCGTGATCATGCCGGAACCATTCCCTTGGCAATGCCGTAAATTTCTTCCGCGTCCAGCACCAAGTCGTTCTGCTCGAACAGGCGCGCGATACAGGCGCGATGCACCGCCAGCTTCAGCGCGCCGAAACCGAGGGCCCCGAACAGAATCTTGCCGTGACTGCTGGTACCGCGATCGCTCGCGCCCACGCCTTCGATGCCGGCAGGGGGCGAGGCATTGGCATCGGCAATCAGTTCCAGCGATGGGTTCTCCTGCCATTGCTTCGCCTCCAAGAGCTTTACTCCTGAGGCGCCGGTCGCGAGAACGATGTGCGCGCCCTGGATGGCGGCCGCGCGTTCTGAGTTGGTTGCGGCCTCGATCGCTTCCACCGTGATGCCAAAGCGCGCTTTGATGGCATCGACGGCCGCTTGAACCACGGCGCGCTTGCGGCCGGTCACCGCGACATTTGCGCCTTCGCGGGCGAGCAGGAGGGCGGCGCGTTGACCCACGGGTCCTGATCCGGCTAATACGACGGCGCGCTTGCCGGCAAGCGCTCGTCCTTTGCCAAGCCACGCAACCGCCGCCGCAGCCGTGGTATTCGCGCCATTGCAGTCGAACATAATCGAGACACGAAACTTCGCGAAGAACTTCGCGCGAATTGCGCCCAGAAGCGCTTCGCCTTGAGGCATGTTGGAGCCGCCGACGAAGAGCGCGGTATTTTTCTTGTCCTGCGGCGCGCGCGTGAAGATGGCGCCCTCCACCAAGCCGCCGACATTGTCGGCATTCACGCCGCCATAGGCCGAAATGTGATCCGCGCCGCCGTCGTAACCCACGACGTTGTCAAAAACCGAGGGCAGCGTGTCCGTGTCGAATTGATAAAGCAGCTTTTTCATTGTCGCCGGTCATGTTTTGAAGGCCGTTATGATGTCACGAGATGCTGCGGCTTGCCGGACGCCCAGGCGTCAATGTTGTCGATGAGCTGATCGGCGAGAAATTGCATGGCGCCGTCCGACGCCCATGCCACATGCGGCGTCAGGATGAAATTCGGGCGCCGCAGGTCGAGCAGGGGATGGCCGTCCTTGGGCGGCTCGACCGTCAGCACGTCGAAGCCGGCGCCGGCAATCAATCCCTCATCGAGCGCTTGGATCAGCGCTGCTTCATCGACCAATCCGCCGCGCGACGTATTGATCAGCAGCGCATTGCGCTTCATCTTGCGCAACGCCGCGATGTCGATCAAATTGCGCGTGGCGGGCAGCAGCGGGCAATGCAGAGAAATGACGTCGGATTGTGCCAGCACCGTATCGAGCGGCGTGAACGCGACACCTTCCATCTTGGGCGGGGGATGATCGGCGAACAGCACCTGCATGCCGAACGCTCGTCCGATCGCGGCCGTGGCCTGGCCGATGGCGCCTTCGCCGATGATGCCAAGCGTTGCGCCATGCAAGTCGCCGATGGGGTGCGTGAGGAAACAGAATTGTTCCGACCTGTTCCAGACGCCCGCTTCGACATCCTGCCGGTAGCTCAAGAGGTTGCGGCGCAGCGCCAGAATCATGGCGAACGCGTGCTCGGGCACCGTATGCACGGCATAATTGCGGATGTTGGCCACCGCGATCCCATGCTCCTTGCAATAGGGAACATCGACCACGTCATAACCGGTTGCCGCCACCGCAATCATTTTAAGCTGCGGCAGCTGCCGCAAAGTATCGGCGCGCATCGGTACTTTGTTGATGATGGCAACGTCAGCGCCGGCCAAGCGCGGCACGATTTCACCGGCGGCGGTTTTTTGGTGCTCGATGTACTTGGCGGGAAAGCCGAAGCGGCGCACATTCGCCTTGAGCGAGGCGCGATCGAGAAACACCACGCGCATCGTCAATTTTTTCGCCAATACGATTGTGCCGCGGCGACGCCGCTGCCGGGCTGGATGTTCATGCCGACATCGAGCATGGCCATTTCGGCTCCGGCGATTGCGCCGAGCAGCATGACTTCATTGAGATCTCCCAAGTGACCGATGCGGAAGAGTTTTCCGGCCACTTTCGACAATCCCGCACCCAGCGATAAATTGTAGCGCTTGTAGGCGCGCGCGATGACCGCGGCCCCGTCGATGCCGGCCGGAACCATGACCGCCGTGACCGTGTCGGAATACCATTTCGGCGCCACCGCGCAGAGATTGAGTTTCCAGCCTTCCATGACGGCGGCACGAGTGCCGCCGGCAAGATAGCCGTGACGGCGGAAAACATTTTCCAAGCCTTCCTCTGCCAGCATGCTTAAGGATTCGCGCAACGCGCACATCATTTGATACGACGGAGTATAGGGGAAATAGCCTGAAGCGTTGGCGTTGACCATGTCGCCATAATCGAAATAGCAGCGTCGCGAGCCGGCGCGCTTGGAAGCCTCCAGCGCCTTTTGGCTGATGCAGGTGACGCCCAGCCCTGCAGGCAACATCAGGCCCTTCTGCGAACCGCTGACGCAGACATCGACGCCCCATTCATCCATGCGAAAGTCGATGCTGGCCAGGGCGCTGACCGAATCCACGAGCAGCAGTGCAGGATGCTTGACGCTGTCCATGGCGCGGCGAACGGCCGCGATATCGCTGGTCACGCCGGTGGCGGTTTCGTTCTGACACACGAGCACGGCCTTGATCTTGTGTTGCCGGTCGGTCTCGAGCGCCGCCAGGTACTGATCTACCGGCGCGCCTTCCCCCCACGGGGTCTCGAGCAATTGCACCTCGAAACCAAGCCGCGCGCACATGTCGGCCCACAGATGGCTGAACTGGCCGAAGCGCGCGATGAGCACCTTCGCACCCGGCTCTAGACAATTCGTGAGCGCTGCTTCCCAGCACCCGGTGCCGGAGGAGGGAAACAGGATGGGATGCCCGGTGGTGGTTTTGAATACCGGCTTGAGCCCATCCAGGCAGGCTCGGGCGAGCACCGGGAAATCCGGGGACCTATGGTCCTCCGAGGCCACCGACAGGGCCCGCAACACGCGATCCGGAACGTTGGTGGGGCCAGGAACAAACAGAAAATTTCGACCAGCCACAGTAATCTCCCGTAATTGTGCTTCGATTGTGCCGCGATTAGGTGCTATGCAGCGCCCATCGATGAAAATCAAAATACCGGGTATCCTTACCCTTCCTAAGGCATCCTAATCATGGTCTTTCGGACCAGTATACGCCCGGTTTGGTTGATGATATATGAGATATCAGGAGGAATCATGCGCATTGCTATTGTGGGTCAAAAGGACTTCGGCAAAGCGGCCCTGGATGCGTTCGTCAAGCGCGGTGATACGGTCGCCGGGGTCTTTTGCGCTCCGGAAAAGCCCGGCGAGGCACCCGACGCGCTCAAGGTGGCCGCTGAGCAGGCCGCCATTCCCGTGTTTGCTCTGCCCTCCTTGAGGGTGGAGGAGGCACGCCAGGCGCTGCGCTCCTTGAGTGTCGATGTTGCCATCCTGGCCTACGTGCTGCAATTCGTACCGCAGGATTTCGCCACCATTCCGCGTCACGGCACCATTCAGTTCCATCCGTCATTGCTGCCGCGCTATCGAGGGCCGAGTTCGATCAATTGGCCCATTATCCTGGGCGATACTCGCACGGGCCTGAGCATATTCCGGCCCGTTGACGGACTCGACGAAGGTCCGGTCATTTTGCGCAAAGAAACGCCGATCGGGCCCGATGAAACGGTCGGCCAGGTGTACTTCGGCAGACTGTTTCCGATGGGCGTCGCGGCGTTGCTCGAAGCCGCAGACTTGGTGGCGGGCGGGCAGGTGCAGTTGCAGGACCAAGACGAGTCCGAGGCGAGCTACGAAGGGTGGTGCCGCGACCCGGAAGCGAGGATCAATTGGCATACCCACGTCGATCAGACCTACAACTTGATCCGAGGTTGCGATCCGGCCCCGGGCGCGTGGACATTATTCAATCACAGACGACTTCAGCTCTACGACGCGCGCAAGCATTCCGCGCGTACGTTTTCACAGGTCAAGGGGAAGATAGGTGCGATCACCGCCATTGGCGAGCAGAGCCTGAGCATCTCGGCCCAGGGCGGTCAGATCGAAGTATTCAAGCTGCGCTACGACGGCGGCAAGAAGTTGCCGGCGCCGCAGTTTTGCGCTGAAGCCGGGCTTTGCCTCGGTACGATTCTCGGCGTGTGACTCGAGCGCGTCACGTCGTGAGCACGATTTTGCCGATGTGATTCGATGTTTCCATGAGCCGATGCGCTTCGCTCGCCTCGGCCAGCGGAAAGGTCGCGAAAATCACCGGGCGCACTTTACCCGAGGCCAGCAGCGGCCAGACATTCTCGCGCACGGCGTCGGCAACCGCCGCCTTCTGCGCTACTGTTCTGGATCTCAAGGTCGAACCGGTCAGGTACAGCCGTTTGGTCAACACCGTGCCCATGTTGATTTCAGCGCGCGACCCGCCGAGCAGCGAGATGGTCACCACGCGGCCTTCCACGGCGGCGATATCCAGGTTCCGTTGCACATAGCTGCCGGCAACCATGTCGAGCGTGATGTCCACACCGTGACCCTTGGTCTCCGCGCGCATGACCTCCACGAAGTCCTCGGTCTTGTAGTCGATGCCGCGAACCGCGCCCAAGCTCTCACATGCGCGCGCCTTCTTCTCCGATCCCGCCGTGGCAAACACGCGCGCGCCCCGGACGTTCGCCAGTTGAATGGCGGTGGTGCCGATGCCGCTCGTGCCGCCGTGAATGAGCACGATATCGCCTGATTTGCAGCCGCCGCGCTCGAATAAATTGGTCCACACCGTCATGAATGTTTCCGGCAGGGCAGCCGCCTCCACCATGCTCAAGCCCGCCGGGATGGGCATGCATAAAGGAGCGGCGGCGATTGCGTAAGCGGCGTAGCCGCCTCCCGGCAGCAACGAGGTGATCTTGTCGCCGATCGACAGGCGCGAAACGTTCGGACCCAACGCGACGATCTCTCCGGCGATCTCCATACCGGGCAAATCAGAGGCTCCGGGTGGGGGCGGGTAACGGCCTTGGCGTTGCATCACATCGGGCCTGTTGACGCCGGCGGCCTCGACGCGGACCAGGACTTCGCCATCGCCGGGTTGCGGAACCGGCCGGATCGCAGTCTTCAGTTGTTCCGGGCCGCCGGGCGCGGCGATTTCGACCACCGTCATTTCACGAGGCAATGTCAAGCATTTCTCCGCGTTCAACAAACTCAAAAAAGGACGGAACAATCTAAACGCTGCGCAATTTTTGGGCAAGACTCCCGATCTGCGGGAAGATTCCTCCGTTCTGCGGCAAGATGCACCCATGTTCATACGCCAACTCGAGTACTTGGTCACTCTCGCCCGTGAAAAGCACTTCGCCAAAGCGGCGGAAGCGTGTCATGTGTCCCAACCCGCATTGTCCTCGGCGATACGCAGTCTGGAAAAAGAACTCGGCATCATGATCGTCCAGCGTGGACGGCGCTTCATGGGCTTCACGGTCGAGGGGGAAAGGGTGCTGGTGTGGGCGCAGCAAACGCTCGCCTCGCTGTCGCATATGCGCGAGGACGCGTCGATTGCAAAGTCCGCCATGGCCGGCACGCTGCGTGTCGGTGCGATTCCGACGACCATGACCGTGACGGCGTTCATCACCGCACCGTGCCGCACTGCCTATCCGAATATTCGCTATACCGTTTCATCGTTGAGCAGCGAAGCCATCGCCGGCCAATTGGACCGATTCGAGCTCGATCTGGGCCTGACCTATCTGGATGAGAAAACGATTGATGGATTCGAATCGCTGCATCTGTTCGATGAGCGTTACGTGCTGTTGGCGAGCCGCAATGCCGCGCTCGAGCCGACGCTCACCTGGGAACAGGCGGGGCGGCTGCCGCTGTGTCTGCTGACGGGCAAGATGCGCAATCGCCAGGTGATCGATGCGGCTTTCCGGCGTGCAGGCACAAAGGCGGATGTGATCCTCGAAACCGATTCGATTTTTTCGCTGTACGCGCATGTCAGTGAAGCGGGGCTGTTCAGCATCGTGCCGCACAGCCTTTTGAATTTCTTCGATCCGGCCAAAGTGCAGGCGCGGCCGCTGCTGCCCTATCTGACGCGCGCCATCGGCTTGATCGCCCGCAATCAACCCGCGCTTGCGCCCATCACCGCCGCGGTGTGGGACATTGCGCGGGGTCTGGAGCTGCAGCGGCGCTTTGACCACGCGCTTCAGTAGTTTGGCGGCTGATTGGTCCCGCCTATCATCCGATCAATCCAAACGATTGGACCGATATCTCGCTTGATTCCACACTGAAAGCCGCAATTTCAGTGGTTGGCTCCGCCATGCATTGGGGCCTCGCAAGGAGATACTCATGGACCAGAAGGTTGATCTTAAACACTACGAATTATTCATCGACGGCAAGCACGCCGCTCCGACGACCGGCGAGTACACCATCGATCTCGATCCGGCCACCGAAGAGCCGATCGCCGAAGTCGCGCAGGGCGGCAAGGCAGACGTCGACAAGGCGGTGAGCGCCGCGCGTGCCGCGCTGAAGGTGTGGGGAGCACTGCGTGCGGCCGAACGGGGCCGCATACTGCAGCGCGCTGCAGCCTTGTTGGAGCGGCACCAAGAAGAGCTCATCGAAATCGAAAGTCTGGATGCCGGCAAGCCGCTCGCCGCCGTGCGCCGCCAGGACATGGCTGCGGTCATCGACACGGTGCGCTACTACGCGGGTTGGTGCGACAAAATCACCGGACAGGTCATTCCGGCGCGCCCCGATGCGCTTACATATACGGTGCGCGAACCGGTCGGTGTGGTCGCCGCCATCGTGCCCTGGAATTTTCCGCTCATGATCGGCATGTGGAAAATCGCGCCGGCATTGGCGTGCGGATGCACCGTGGTGGTGAAGCCGGCGGAACTCACGCCGCTGTCGATGCTGCGCGTCGCGGAGCTGTTCGTCGAGGCGGGCCTGCCCCCGGGCGTGCTCAATGTGGTTTGCGGCAAGGGCAGCGTCGTCGGAGAGGCGCTGGTGCGCCATCCGGGCGTCGACAAGGTCACGTTCACGGGTTCACCGAAAGTCGGCCGCACCATCATGCAAGGCGCCGCTGCCAACTTCAAAAAAGTCACTTTGGAACTCGGCGGAAAATCCGCAAATCTGATTTTCGCCGATGCGAATCTGGATCGCGCCGTGCGCGCGGCGGCGTCGGGAATCTTTTTCAACGCCGGCCAGGTCTGCTCGGCGGGCTCGCGCGTGCTGGTGCAGCGCCCGGTGTATGAGGAAGTCGTGCAGCGATTGGCCGATAGAGCCCGTGCCATCCGCGTCGGCGATCCGGCCGATCCGAAGACCACGATGGGACCGGTCATTTCCGCCGCGCAAATGAAGACCGTGTTGGACTACATCGAGATCGGCAAGAAAGAAGGTGCATCGCTGGTCACGGGCGGGGCGCGCATCGGCGATGAGGGTTACTTCGTCGAGCCCACGGTGTTCGCCAATGTCGAGCACGAGATGCGGATTTCGCAGGAAGAAATCTTTGGGCCGGTGCTCGCCGTCATTCCTTTTGACGACGAGCAAGATGCGTTGCGAATTGCAAACGGCACCGCCTACAGTTTGGCAGCCGGTGTCTGGAGCGCCGACATCTCGCGCGTGCATCGCGTCGCCGCGGGATTGAAGGCCGGTACCGTGTGGATCAACACCTACGGATACACCGATGTACGACTCCCTTGGGGCGGCTCGGGAGAGTCGGGGTTGGGCCGGGAGCATGGCGATGCCGCGCTCGAGAACTTCACCCAGCCCAAAGCCATCTGGCTGGCGCTCGATCAGTAAGCTCGCACAGGATTAAGCAGCCTGGAATTTAGCCGCGGCCCACGGCCCGGCGCTCCCTCGGCCCGGGCCCGGCGGCGCGGCTCCCGGCGGTCCGGGCCCCCGCGGCACGGCCCCTGCGTGACCCGGCCCCGCGGCGCCCGGCCCTGCGCGGCAGCCGACGTGCGGATTCCCCCTCCTACCCGGCCGGTTGCCGCATTTCGCACGCCAGGCACACCAACGTGTCGGATATCTCCTACACGAAATTCGGAACTGAAATTGTGCAGGAAGTTTGGACTTTCCGGAGTGCCTTTGCCAAGCTTCGCCGCCATGGGCATGCCTCCATGCAGCGGTCCAGAACCGGCTAAGATGTAACCTAAAACAAGATTCGAGTTGTTCGCTGAAGGGATGAAGACAACCATCGCGATGAAGACAACAATCGCGGCCGCGGCCCGGAGATCGAGCATGGATCAGAATTCGCCCAGCGCTGCACGACACAGCGTGAAGGCCCGCAACGGCGGCGCCAAGGCCCGGAGTGCCGTAGCCGGACGCAGCGGCGATGCAAAGAAAGCGGCCGGCAATGGTCATGCCGGCACGCCCGACCTCAATCAGCCTGAATTGCTCAATGCATTGCACGCCATGCAGGCCGGCGACTTCTCGGTGCGCTTGCCGGGACACCACGTCGGCGTGGCCGGCAAGATCTGCGATGCGTTCAACACCATCGTCGCGGCCAATCAGCGAATTGCACAACAGCTGGAGCACGTCGGCGAGGTCGTCGGTCACCAAGGCAAGACACGCACCCGCGTTCGATTCGGACTGTCGGATGGCGCCTGGGCCGATATGGAGGGCTCCGTCAATGCGCTGATCGATGACTTGTTGTGGCCGACGACGGCCGTTACGCGCACCGTCACCGCCGTCGCGCGCGGCGACTTGCTGCAGACCGTGCCGCTGGACGTCGGCGGCCGGCCATTGAAAGGCGAGTTCCTGCGCTCAGCGAACATCGTCAACACGATGATCAAGCAGCTCAGCATATTCACCTCGGAAGTGACGCGGGTTGCCCGCGAAGTCGGCACCGACGGCAAGCTTGGCGGTCAGGCGCAAGTTCGCGAAGTGACGGGAGTCTGGAAGGACCTGACCGAGAGCGTGAATTCCATGGCGTCGAATCTCACGGCGCAGGTTCGCAATATCGCCGAAGTCACCATTGCCGTCGCCAACGGCGACTTGTCGAAGAAAATCACGGTCGACGTGCGCGGCGAAATCCTGCAGCTCAAAGAAGCCATCAACACCATGGTGGACCAGCTGCGTTCCTTCGCTTCCGAAGTGACGCGCGTGGCGCGCGAAGTCGGTACCGAGGGCAAGCTCGGCGGCCAGGCGCTGGTCCCGGGCGTGGCGGGCACCTGGAAGGATCTGACCGACTCGGTCAACGCCATGTGCGGCAATCTCACCGCGCAGGTCAGAAACATCGCGCAAGTGACCACTGCCGTGGCGCGCGGCGACCTGTCGCGCAAAATCACCGTCGATGTCTCCGGAGAAATCCTGGAACTCAAGCAGACCATGAACACCATGGTCGATCAGCTCAATGCGTTCGCCGGCGAAGTCACCCGCGTGGCGCGCGAGGTGGGCACCGAGGGGCGGTTGGGCGGACAGGCGCAGGTGCCCGGAGTTGCCGGTACCTGGAAGGACCTGACCGACAACGTCAACTCCATGGCCTCGAATCTCACGGCGCAGGTCCGCAACATTGCCGAAGTGTCGACGGCCATTGCCAGCGGCAATCTCGCCAAGAAGATCACCGTGACGGTGTCGGGCGAAATCCTTGAGCTGAAGGAAACCATCAATACCATGGTGGATCAGCTCAACGCCTTTGCCTCCGAGGTGACGCGCGTGGCGCGCGAAGTCGGCACCGAAGGCCGCTTGGGCGGCCAGGCCAATGTGCGCGGCGTTG
>Ga0210406_10003556_pt1 | contig 17007 bp, 16 predicted proteins | sample IncBWC30MmetaG_FD_155454 | JGI IMG/M metagenome (GOLD analysis project Ga0210406, IMG submission 155454) | Forest soil microbial communities from Barre Woods Harvard Forest LTER site, Petersham, Massachusetts, United States - Inc-BW-C-30-M | ecosystem: Environmental > Terrestrial > Soil >... | reverse complement strand
CCGAAGGAGGAGACCAGCGCGAGCTTGTCGCGGCCGACGATATCAAGCGCGGTTGCGACCACTTCCGAAGGCGAAGCGTTTCGCAGCGCGCGATCAAGCTCCGCCGCCGCGGGCAAGCCATTCGCCGGCTGGCGAGGTATTTGATGCGCGAGGGCGTTCATAGGCCGGCACTTTCGGAATGGCGAAGCTGCATCCGCCGGTTCAGCGCCGTGACGCGGCCATCGCCGGTCGGCTGGTAAAACACCGAGTAGCGGCTTGTGGTCTGGGCAAAGACTTCGGCATCGCTCAATTTCTTGACCTCGAAGGCATCGAAGCCGGCGCGCAGCATGAACACGAACTGGTCGCGCAGCACCTGCCCGGTGGCGCGCAACTCGCCGCGATAGAGAAAGCGTTCGCGCAACAGCCGCGCCTGGCTGTAGGCGCGGCCGTCGCGGAAGGTCGGGAACACCAGCGCCACCGCGGCGAGCCGGTCGAGATAGGGCACGAGGTCGTCAACGTCGCGGTTGTTCGGCCAGACCACGCCGGTCTTGCCCAGCCGGCGCGAGATCGCCTCCGGGTCTTCGAGGAATCGCTTGGCCGAAATCAGGATCGCGCCGTCGCCCGGCAGCGGCGCATCGTCCGCGACGTGGACGAAAGCATCGTCGGTGATTTTTCCGCCTTTAACGAGTGGCATAGACCCGCTCCCTGAATGGTTCGACGCCGAGCCGCTTCACCGTATCGACGAACAGTTCGTCGGGACGGGCGCGCAGCGCAAGATAAGCCTCGACAATATCCTCGATCACGTCCGCGACTTCGGCATAGGGCACCGCCGGCCCGATCAGGGTGCCGACTTCCGCGTTCTCGTCGGCGCGGCCGCCGATCGTGATCTGGTAAAATTCCTCGCCGTTCTTCTCGACGCCCAAAATGCCGATATGGCCGACATGATGGTGGCCGCAGGCATTGATGCAGCCGGAGATGTTGATGTGCAGCCGCCCGATCAGATTGGCGGTGTCGTGATTGGCGAAGCGCCGCGTCAGTTCCTGCGCGATCGGGATCGAGCGCGCATTCGCCAGCGAGCAGTAATCCAGCCCCGGGCAGGCGATGATGTCGGACACCAGATTGACGTTCGGCGTGGCAAGACCGATCTTGTCCAGCGCCTTCCACAGCACCGGCAGGTCGCGCCGCGCGACATGCGGCAGCGCCAGATTCTGTTCATGGCCGACGCGGATTTCGCCGAAGGAATATTTGTCGGCGAGATCGGCGAGCGCATCCATCTGGTCGGCGGTGGCATCGCCCGGCGGTCCGCCGATCGGCTTTAACGACAACGTCACGATCGCATAACCCGTGACTTTGTGCGGGAACACCGAATTTCGCCGCCAGGCCTCGAAATGCGGATCATGCGCCGCCTTCCGCAGTTCGTCCGGCATGTGCGCAAGCTTCTCATAGGCCGGATAGCTGAAGCGCGAGCGGATTTCCTCGATCATGGAGTCATCGAGCTTCAGCGCGCCGTCACGGATCTGCTGCCACTCTTCCTCGACCTCCTGGGCGAACCGCTCGATGCCGAGCTCATGCACCAGGATCTTGATGCGCGCCTTGTAGATGTTGTCGCGGCGTCCGTACTGGTTGTAGACGCGCATGATCGCCTCGACGTAGCTCAACAGATCGCGGCCGTGGACGAAGGGACGGATCGACTTGCCGATGAACGGCGTGCGGCCGAGCCCGCCGCCGACCAGCACCTCGAATCCGGTCTCGCCTTGCTCGTTCCTGTGCAGACGCAGGCCGATGTCGTGAACCTTGATGGCCGCGCGATCGTGCGCCGACGCGGTGATCGCGAATTTGAACTTGCGCGGCAGGAACGAGAATTCCGGATGCAGCGTGGTGTATTGCCGCAAAATCTCCGACCAGATGCGCGGGTCCTCGATCTCGCCCGGCGCCACGCCGGCCCACTGGTCCGAGGTCACGTTGCGGGTGTTGTTGCCCGAGGTCTGCATGGCGTGAATGCCGACTTCGGCAAGATCGGCCAGCGCGTCCGGCAACTCGGCAAGCTTGATCCAGTTGAACTGGATGTTTTGCCGCGTTGTGAAGTGGCCATAGCCGCGGTCGTAGCGCCGCGCGACATGGGCGAGCTGCCGCAACTGCTTCGACGACAGCGTGCCATAGGGGATCGCGACGCGGAACATATAGGCGTGCAGCTGCAAATAGACGCCATTCTGCAAGCGAAGCATCTTGAATTCGTCCTCGGTGAGCTCGCCGGACAGGCGGCGCTTCACCTGATCGCGAAATTCCGAGACGCGCTCGTTGATCAGCGTGCGATCGAGTTCGTCATATGCGTACATGACAGACGCCTCTTAAGCCTGTACCGGAAGGCCGATGGTGACCCCGGCCGAGCGGATTTGTTCGCGCAGATTGCCCGGCCTGATTTCGCCGCCGTCCTCGACTTCCACCGGTGCGATATAGGCGCCGACCGCGCCGACGTCGTCGGCGACGGATTCGGCAAGCAGCGCGCGGGCGTCATCGGAGGTACGAACGATCGCGGCATCCGCAAGCTCCGCAGACCAACCCTGCGCAGCCGTGCGGTAGACCACGATGCCGTCCCAGGTGCGGTTGGCCGTCACCACGGAAGGACCGGTAATCTTGATTTTCTTCTGTTCGAGCGGAGAGGTCATGCGGCGGCTTCCAGAATTTTCGAGATGATTTGATTGAGGTTCTGATGGCGCCACGGCGCGGAATGCGCGACCACGTCGCCGATGATGAGGATGGCCGGACCGCCGTCGATCTTCTCAACCAGGTCCGGCAGGTTTTCCAGCCTACCCACAGCGGCTCGCGCGTCCGGCCGCGTTACCCGCGCGAACACGCCGACCGGGGTCTGCGGCGGGCGGCCCGCGGCCAGCAGTCCGGATCGGACCGAGGGCGCGGCGGTCATGCCCATATAGACGACGACCGTCATCCTGGTATCGGTGAGGGCAGACCAGTCAATGGCTTCGGCGTCCTTTGCCCGGTGCGCGGTGAGGAAGGTGATGCGCAGCGCTTCGTGACGGAAGGTGAGCGGCACCTCGAATTGAGCGGCGCCGCCAAGGCCAGCGGTAATGCCCGGCACCACCGAATAGGCGACGTTGGCTTTACGCAGCGCCTCGATCTCCTCGCCGCCGCGGCCGAACACGAAGGGATCGCCGCCCTTCAGCCGCACCGCGCGCTGGCCGGATTTCGCCGCTTCGATCATCAACCTGTTGATCGCGTGCTGCCCGATGCCGGGCTTGCCGACCCTGCGGCCGACCGGCACGCGCGCGGCATCGCGGCGGATGCGGTCGAGGATTTCGCCCGACACCAGCTCGTCGTAGAACACGACGTCGGCATCCTGCAGCGCGCGCAGCGCCTTGATCGTGAGCAGATCGGGATCGCCCGGACCGGCGCCGACCAGCGTCACATGGCCTTGGATCTCGCCCGCGGCTTGCGCGCCGGCGAAGGCGGAAGGATCGGCGATGTCGTTCAGCGCCGCTTCAGCCTCGTGCGTGCGCCCGCCAAGCACCAGCGCGCCGATCGCACCGTCGACCACGCGCTCCCAGAAGCGGCGGCGCAGCGCCATGTCGGGCATGCGGCCGTGGATTGATTTACGGAAGCGGCCGATGAAGGTAGCGAGATCGCCGATGCGCGCCGGCAGCATCGCCTCGATCTTTTCGCGCACGCGCCGCGCGACGACTGGCGAAGCGCCGCCGGTGCCGACCGCGACCACCACCTCGCCGCGATCGACGATCGCGGGAAAGATAAAGGTCGAATGGACGAGATCATCCATCACATTGACGGGCAAACCGACTGACTTGGCCCGCACCGACATCGCCACACCGATATCGCCCGCGCCCGCGCAGAGAATGGCGATGACGCCAGTGAGATCGGCGGTCAGCGGATCGCCCTGCGCGAAGTCGATCCGAGCCGCATCGGCAGGATCAAGCCCGCTCACATCGTGATCGCCTGACGTGGCGTACCAGCGGATGCGCGCCCCGGCCGCGGTGAGCAGACGCAACTTCGCCCGCACCAGCTCGCCGGCGCCGACCAGCAGCACCGGGCCGGTTTGCAGATCGAGGAAAATCGGCAGGTAGCGCATGCGGTACTCGCTTCCCCGCATCGGGGGTTGACTGGAATTATTTTCTATATATGTCTCGTCTGGCAGCCGCAAAGAGAAAATTATTTCTTCTCTACTGCAGTGCAACTATAGAATTTTCGCCTCCAGACGCCAAGGGCCGCGAGATGCATCTTCTCAACAACGAATCCGCTCGTGACCGGTTGCGGTGGGCGCCCCCGGCGAACGGCAACGCCATCCGAAAAATTCCGCTTCATGGACGCAGCGATGCGCCGTCGATGGATCAAACCATGGATCATCTGGACGCGCTGGAAGCGCAAAGCATTTACATCCTGCGCGAAGCGTTCGCGCGGCTGAAGAAGCTGGCGCTGCTATGGTCGCTCGGCAAAGACTCCAACGTGATGATCTGGCTGGCGCGCAAGGCCTTCTTCGGCCGCGTGCCGTTCCCCGCCCTGCACGTCGACACCGGCAAGAAATTTCCGGAAATGTATGCGTTCCGCGATCGCTATGGCAAGGAATGGGAGCTTGATCTGCGGGTCGAGCCCTGCCCGTCGATCGACGCCGTCGATCCAACCCTGCCGCCGGCGGCGCGCTCGGCCGCGCGCAAGACCGAGGGGCTGAAGCTTGCGCTCGCCAAATTCGGCTTCGATGGCCTGATCGCCGGCATCCGCCGCGACGAAGAGGCGACGCGAGCGAAAGAGCGCGTGTTCTCGCCGCGCGGCACCGAGGGCGGATGGGACGTGCGCGATCAGCCGCCGGAATTCTGGGATCAGTTCAACGCCTCGCCGCCGCCGGGCGCGCATTTGCGCATTCATCCGATCCTGCATTGGACCGAGGCCGACATCTGGGCCTACACAAAGCGCGAGAACATCCCGATCATCCCGCTCTATCTGGCGAAGGACGGCAAGCGCTATCGCTCGCTGGGCGATGCCGACATCACCTTCCCGGTCACCTCCGATGCCTCGAACATCGGGGAAATCCTGGCCGAGCTGGAATCGACCAAAGTGCCGGAGCGTGCGGGGCGCGCGCTCGATCACGAAACCGAAGACGCCTTCGAGCGGCTGCGGGTCGCGGGCTATCTCTAAGTCAACATTGGCGTGAGCGCTGCCATGAACATGATCCTCCCCACGTCGATCTCGGCAACGCCGAACGGGACCACGCGCCCTCAAGTGCGCATCGTCATCGTCGGCCATGTCGATCACGGCAAATCCACGCTGGTCGGACGGCTCTTGCACGAGACCGGCAGCCTGCCCGAGGGCAAGCTGGAAATGCTCAAAGCCGTCAGCGCCCGGCGCGGCATGCCGTTCGAATGGTCGTTCCTGCTCGACGCGCTGCAGACCGAGCGCGACCAGGGCATCACCATCGACACCACCCAAATCCGCTTCCGCACCGGATCGCGCGACATCGTGCTGATCGACGCGCCCGGCCACACCGAATTCCTGCGCAACATGATCACCGGCGCCTCGCAAGCCGACGGTGCGGTGCTGATCATCGACGCGCTCGAAGGCGTGCGCGACCAGACCAGGCGGCACGGCTATCTGCTGCATCTGCTCGGCGTCAAGCAGGTCGCCGTGGTCGTCAACAAGATGGACCGGGTTGATTTTTCCGCCGCGCGCTTCAACGAGATCAGCGACGAGATCTCGGCGCATCTGACCGGGCTTGGCGTGGCGCCGACGGCCGTGATCCCGATCTCCGCGCGCGACGGCGACGGCGTCGCCGCGCGCACGCCGAGGATTTCCTGGTATGACGGCCCGACCGTGGTCGAGGCGCTCGATGCGCTCGAGCCGGCGCGGCCGCTGGAAGCGTTGGCAATGAGATTGCCGGTGCAGGCGATCTACAAATTCGACGACCGCCGCATCGTCGCGGGCCGGATCGAATCCGGCAACCTTGCCGCGGGCGAGGAGATCGTCATCATGCCGGCCGGCAAGATCGCCAGGATCAAGACGGTCGAGAACTGGCCGCTCACCCCGGTCACGGGCAAGCAAAGCGCCGGACGGTCCGTCGGCATCACGCTCGACCGCGAGCTGTTCATCGAACGCGGCGACGTGATCTCCCATGTTGGCGCAAGTCCGCGCGACACCCGACGGCTGCGCGCCCGCATCTTCTGGCTGCACGACAAGCCGCTCGCCAAGGGCGAACAGATCCTGGTGCGGCTCGGGACAAGGGAGACCCGCGCCACCGTGGTCGCGATCGAGAAGGCGGTCGATCCCGGCGAATTGTCGTCGACCGAGAATACGTCGATCGCCAAGAACCATGTCGGCGAGATCGACATCTCGCTGGCGCATCCGATCGCCGCCGATCCCTATAGCGACAATCCGCGCACCGGACGCCTGGTGATCGAAGTTTCAGGCCGCATCGCCGGCGGCGGGCTCGTGCTGTCAGTCGATACCGGGCAGCGCGCGGTACCGGTCGATATCGTGCCGGTGGAATCGGCGCTGCGCCCCGACGAGCGTTCGGCGCGTTATCATCATAATGGCGCCGTGGTCTGGCTCACCGGATTACCCGGCTCGGGCAAATCGACATTGGCGCGCGCGCTGGAGCGGCGGTTGTTCGCGAACGGCGGCTCGCCGATTCTGCTCGACGGCGATACCTTGCGCGCAGGGCTGAACGGCGATCTCGGCTTCTCCGCAGCCGACCGCAGCGAGAACATTCGCCGCCTCGCCGAGGTCGCGACGCATCTCGCGCGCAACGGGCACATCGCGATCGTCGCCGCGGTGTCGCCGTCACGGGAAGACCGCGCGGCGGCGCGCCGGATTGCGGACGCCGCGTTCCGCGAGGTCTATATCGCAACGCCAGCCGAGGTGTGCGAGAGCCGTGATCCGAAGGGTCATTACGCCAAGGCGCGCGCGGGCGCGCTGAAAGCCTTTACCGGCATCGGCAATGACTATCAGCCGCCGACCTCGAGCGAACTCTCCATCGATACCTCGGCGCTCTCGGTTTCGGATGCGACCGATGAGATCGAGCGGATGCTCGCCGCCTCCGGCATTCTGTTCGACGAACTGGTCGATCTCGCTGCCAATATCTGACCTTCCGGCCAGCCGATTTTGATAGGCAGGAAGGGCCGTCTAGGGCCTTCTCATCACCCCGGCTTTGGCGCTAAAAGGGCCTTCAAAACTGCCCTTTGGCGCGCTTTTTGCTGCTTTCAGCCCGAAAACAGTCCCTCAACGCCGTTTCTCACGAGAAAAAGCCCATCATGAAGCGTATCGATGCCCACGGATTGAAGATCGCCCCTGTCCTCTACGAATTCATCGCCAAGGAAGCCACCCCCAAGACCGGGATTTCGCCCGACGCGTTCTGGGCTGGCCTTGCCGCCATCATCCGCGACCTGGGTCCGAAAAATCGCGAGCTGCTCGCGTTCCGCGACACCTTGCAGGCCAAGATTGACGGCTGGCACCGCGCCACCAAGGGCAAGCCGTTCGACATGAATGCCTACACCGCGTTCCTCAAGCAGATCGGCTATCTGTTGCCCGAGCCGCCGACGCATAAAGTCGAGACCGCTGATGTCGACGAGGAGATCGGCAAGATCTGCGGGCCGCAGCTCGTCGTCCCCCTCACCAACGCGCGCTACGCGCTGAATGCCGCCAATGCGCGCTGGGGAAGCCTATACGACGCCTTCTACGGCACCGACGCGATCCCGCACGATCCAAGCGAGGGGGCCAAGGGTTTCAACAAGGCGCGCGGCGACAAGGTGATCGCCAAGGCCAAGGCGTTTCTCGATTCCGCAGTGCCGCTTGCGACCGCAAGCCACGCCGACGTCACCTCCTACAGCGTCATCGCCGGCCAGCTCGCGGTCAAGCTCAAGAGCGGCAACGCCACCGCGCTGAAGTCCAACGCGCAGTTCGCCGGCTTCCAGGGCGATGCCGCCGCGCCTTCGGCGATCCTGCTCGTCAACAACGGCATGCATATCGAGGTCAGGATCGATCGCGGTCACGTCATCGGCAAGGACGATCCGGCCGGCGTCGCCGACATGATCCTGGAATCGGCGGTGTCGACGATCCTCGACATGGAAGACAGCGTCGCAGCCGTCGATGCCGAGGACAAGGTGCTGGTCTATCGTAACACGCTCGGCCTGATGAACGGCACTTTGTCCGCCGATTTCGAGAAGGGCGGCAAGACGCTGACGCGCGCGCTCAATCCGGACCGCGTCTACAAGACGCCCGACGGAAAAGAGCTGAGGCTGCACGGCCGCAGCCTGCTTCTGATGCGCAATGTCGGCCATCACATGTTCACCGACGCGGTGCTCGACGAGAAGGGTAAGGAGATTCCCGAAGGCATTCTGGATGCCGCGGTGGCCGGCCTGCTCGCGATCCACGATCTCAAGGGCAATTCGAAAACGAAGAACAGCCGCACCGGCTCGGTCTATATCGTCAAGCCGAAGATGCACGGCCCCGACGAGGTGGCGCTGACCTGCGAATTGTTCGCTAAAGTCGAGAACATGCTGGCGCTGCCTGACAACACCATCAAGGTCGGCATCATGGACGAGGAACGCCGCACCACGGTCAACCTCAAGGCCTGCATTCAGAACGCATCGAAGCGCATCATGTTCATCAACACCGGCTTCCTCGACCGCACCGGCGACGAGATCCATACCTCGATGGAAGCCGGCCCCATGATCCGCAAGAACGACATGAAGGCGCAGCCCTGGATCAAGGCCTATGAGGACTGGAACGTCGATGTCGGCTTGATCGACGGTCTGCCCGGCCACGCCCAGATCGGCAAGGGCATGTGGGCGGCGCCCGACAAGATGGCGGACATGCTGACGCAGAAGATCGCGCATCCGCAGGCCGGCGCCACCACCGCCTGGGTGCCCTCGCCGACCGCTGCGACCCTGCACGCGCTGCATTACCACCAGGTCAACGTGGCGGCGCGCCAGCAGGAACTCGCCAGGGGCGGCCCGCGCGCAAAACTCTCCGACATCCTCACCATTCCGGTGTCGCAATCGAACTGGGCGCCCGACGATGTCAGGCAGGAGATCGACAACAACTGCCAGGGCATTTTGGGCTACGTGGTGCGCTGGATCGATCAGGGCGTCGGCTGCTCCAAGGTGCCTGATATTCACGACGTAGGCCTGATGGAAGATCGCGCCACGTTGCGCATCTCCAGCCAGCATCTGGCGAACTGGCTGCATCAGGGCGTCATCACCAGGGACCAGGTGATGGAATCCTTGAAGCGCATGGCGGTCGTGGTCGATGGCCAGAACAAGGGCGATCCGTTGTACCGGCCAATGGCGCCCTCCTTCGACGGGGTGGCCTTCAAGGCGGCTAGCGACCTCATCTTCAAGGGACGCGAGCAGCCGAACGGCTATACCGAATACATTCTCACCGCGCGCCGCCGCGAGGCCAAGGCGGCCGCGAGCTGACATCGGAACGTTTCAACGGCCCATCTGTTAGAAAACCATCCAACGCAAGAGGAGATGGCAATGGATTGGAACCGGGTCGAAGGCAATTGGAAACAGTTCAAGGGCGCCGCCAAGGAGAAATGGGGCAAGCTCACCGACGACGATCTCAACGTGATCGAAGGCAGGCGCGAACAGCTGGAAGGCAAGCTGCAGCAGCGCTACGGCTTCGCCAAGGACCAGATTCACAGGGATGTGGACGACTGGTTCAAGACGCTGAAATGAGCATCCGCAGACGAAAAAGCCCCGGCCGAAAGCCGGGGCTTTTTTGTTGAGGACGTCATTCCGGGGCGGCGCGAAGCGTCGAACTACGATGCGCAATTGCGCATCGGAGAATCTCGAGATTCCGGGCTCGATGCTGTCGCATCGCCCCGGAATGACGTCTCAGAACACGGCGATGTATTTGAGAAGCGAGATCACGCCGAGCACAATGACGATGACGCGGCAGATTTGTTTGGCGCGGCCGTCGATCGGCAACATGTTGATGAGGTAGAGGACGAGAATAACGACCAGAAAGGTGATGAGTACGCTGACCAGCATCGAGGGCCCCCTGAAAGCACTTTGGAAACGCTGTTAGTGTTCTGTTAACGCCTGACGGCAGGCCCAGGTTCCCGCCGCGGAACCCGCATAACATTCCAAAAAACCGAGGCCCTTCAATATTCCCGCAGTTCTACGCACCTCACGTCCCTTAATATTAACCATTCTTCGGCGAAATGGCCTCCGGGAGTTTGGGGGGCATCCATGCTGAATCGTCTGACCGTATCCGCACTGTTGAAATCCGTGATCCTGGCCACCTCCTTTTGCGTCGTGATCGGATTTTCGCTCAACGCCTGGGAATCCTGGGATCGCCTGCGGAGCACAAGCCGTATCACGCTAATTGCGGATGCCTCGGCGAACATGTTCAAGGCGATGGACCGTCTGCGCAGCGACCGCTCCACGACCAACCGGCTCTTGAATTCCGATCAGCCGCTCGACAGCGAGATGGACAAATATCTGCGGGGTCTTCGCGACGCGGAAATGCCCGCCATGGGCCGCGCGCTCGAGCTGCTTGCGCTGATGGAATTCCCGCAACGACAGACGCTGGTGCCTGACTTCGATCGCCAGTTCAAGACGCTAAGCGCCGAACAGAAGGAATTCTGGGACGAGATAGCCAAGCCGAAAGCTTCGCGCCGCCTCGCGCTGGCGAAGGAATATTTAGAGACGGCAACCGGGCTGCTCGAAACGCTCGACAAGCTGTCCGGAGCCCTGGCCGCCGCCGTCAATCATCAGGATGCAACGATCGACCAGTTGCTCGCGATCAAGCAGATCGCCTGGCTGTTGCGCAACACCGGAGGAGAAACGTCGCTCTTGGTTTCGACCGGGTTGGCCGGCGGCAAGGTGACGCCGGAAACCCGCGAAACTTACACGAAATTACTCGGCGGGATCGACATTGCGTGGAAGGCGCTGGAACTAACGACGGCGGGAATGCAGTTGCCGCCGTCGCTTTCCAGCGCCATCGCGGCAGCCAAAACCGCTTACTTCGAACCGCAATACATCGCTCTGCGCGATCGCCTGCTAACAGCAACTCTGGCCGGCGAAAAGCCCGAATTGACGGCCAACCAGTGGAGCCCGATAACGGTCGGACGTCTCGCTGCCGCGGTCGGTGTCGCCGACGCCGCACTCGACGCGGCCAAGGAATACATCGCCGCCCAACATTCCGAAGCGCTGCGCTCGCTGGTGGTGCAGCTCGTGCTGTTGGCCTCGGCACTTGCCTTGACCATCGGCGCCATGATGGCGGTCACCCGCCACGTCATCAAGCCTCTGCACAATATGCGCGACGCCATGCTGAAGGTCGCCGGCGGCGATCTGGCCGTCGACACCGGCTATGCCGGTCGCAGCAACGAGATTGGCGCGCTCGCGGGCGCGCTCGAAACCTTCAAGCAGCAGGCTACCGACAAGCTCAGGATCGAGGCGCAGGAACGCGAAAGCAACGCCGGCGCGGCGACCCGCCAGCGTGCGATCGAGGCCCATGTCGGCGAGTTCGAAGGCATGGTGCGCAAGACGCTCCAGCAGCTGGGTGATGCCTCCGGCCAGATGCGCACGACCTCGTCGGGTCTTTCCGCGGTCTCCCGTCAGACCAATGAGCGCGTTGACGTCGCGGAGAAGGCGTCCAACGAGGCTTCGATGAGCGTCGAAAGCGTCGCTTCGGCTTCCGAGGAATTGAGCGCCTCGATCAATGATATCAGCCAACAAGCCGCGCATGCCGCGGGGATCGCAAGCCGCGCGGTCAGCCAGGCCAGCGCGACCGACGGCACGGTACAGGGTCTGGCGAAATCGGCGGGGCGGATCGGCGAAGTAGTCGGCCTGATCAACACCATCGCAGCCCAAACCAACCTCTTGGCGCTGAACGCGACCATCGAGGCGGCGCGCGCCGGTGAAGCGGGCAGAGGCTTTGCGGTGGTCGCCTCCGAAGTCAAATCGCTGGCCAGCCAGACCGCCAAAGCCACCGACGAGATCTCCGACCAGATCGCCGACATCCAGAAGGTGGCGGGCGAGGCCATCGACGCCATCAAGGGCATCGGCAGCATCATCGGCGAGGTCAACGAGGTCGCGACCGCGATCGCGGCCGCCGTACAGGAGCAGGGTACGGCGACGCAGGAGATCACGCGCAGCATGCAATATGCCGCCCAGGGCACCAAGAACGTCTCCGACAACATCACCGGCGTCAAGGCGGACGCCGATGCGGCCGCGGCCGCCGCCGCGAACGTCAAGCAGGCCTCCGAGACGCTGGAAACCCAGAGCCAGCAGCTCGGCGGTCAGGTGACCGAGTTCCTCGGCAAGATTCGCGCGGCTTGACACGTCGTCCCGGCGCAGGCCGGGACCCAAAACCACCTGCGTTGGTTGTTGCCGAAGGCGTCTGCCACGGCGCCACAAGAGAGGCCGCGGAGTATGGGTCCCGGCCTATGCCGGGACGACGAGGTTCAGCAGGTCGCTCTCACTCCGATGCCACCATCGGCACGCGCTGATGGCGGGCGCGCAGCCGATCCGAGGCCGGCGAGAAGTTGAGCTGCGCGCCGCGCCGGTCGGCGCGGCCGTTGACAACCAAGAGCCCGTTGGCGCCGGCGACGATGTCGCCCTTGCGCAACGTCGGGTCCTTCTCGATGCTCACAGGCGCAAGCCCGATCTGGTCCTTGCCGTTGCAGGTGCAGCCCGCGACGATCTCGTTGCGGAAACGGAACGAATTCTGCAGTTCGGAATAGGGTTTTCCGGTCTCGGTCGCGGCATTGTCGATATTGCTGCCATAGACCAGCATGGTCTCGCTGGCCGGGCATAAGCTATTGCACGACGCCGCCTTGCTCTGGTTGTCGGGCCCCGAGATCGGGAAGTAGCGGCCGTCGCAGCCGCGCACGCAATAGGCCTGGCCGGCGTAGCGCGGGCGGGCATCGCCTGGCGGCGTGCCTTCGTTGATGAAGGGCATGATGATCTGCGGCCCGCCATGACGGCCTCCGAAGCCGCCGAACAGCGCGGAGAAGAAATCCTCGGCGCGCACCGAGGGCACCAGGCTCGATGCGCACAGCACCACCGCCCCGCCCAACGCCGCTCGCCTGACTGATCTCCTGACCATGCCCGCCTCCGGCTTCAATAGATCGCCGACCTCGAAATGTTCATCGCCTGGCCGCCCGAACGCAGCGTCGTCACCGCGGGGCGCATCTGTGCCGGTGTCGGCCGCACCGTGATCGTTCCTGTTCCTGTTGCTGTTCCTTTGGCTTCGAGCGGCGCGTTCTTCGGCAGCACCACCACCTTGGTGCCGACATCGACGCGGCTGAAGAGATCGCTGACGTCCTCATTGGTCATGCGGATGCAGCCCGAGGACACGAATTTTCCGATGGTCGTAGGATCATTGGTGCCGTGGATGCGATATTCGCTGGCGCCGAGATACATCGCGCGCGCGCCGAGCGGATTGCCGGGTCCGCCGGCCACGAAGCGCGGCAGATAGGGCTGGCGCGCGACCATCTCCGCCGGAGGATACCAGTCCGGCCATTCCGCCTTGCGGCTGATGGTTTGCACGCCGGACCAGGTAAAGCCCTGGCGGCCGACGCCGACGCCGTAGCGGATCGCGCGGCCCCCGCCTAGCACGTAATAGAGCACGGTGTTGCCGGTATCGATGATGATCGTGCCGGGCGCTTCCCTGGCGTCGAAATTGACGATCGCGCGCCGCAACCGGTCCGGCAGCACGCTCTCCTCGCTCTCGGGCGCGGTCGCGCCCGTCACATAGTCCTGGGGAAACGTTGCCGGCTGGGCCGGGGCATAGCCGAGAAGCTGCGCGCTCGCGGCGCCGGAAAACGATAACAACGCGCCCGCCAAGACAAGCGCGCTCGCCACGCACGGCAATGACCGGCGATTAGCTGCATTTGGCTGTGTCATGTGTTGCCCCATTGGGTGTGCATCAAGCTGATGCTCTGAACCAACAAACGTCGATGCAGTACCGATGGTTCCATCCGGGCCGAGCGGACGGCCTGGCTGTCACATACGCCGCGCCTCACGTCTCTGCGATGGAACTTATTAACCGCACGCAAGTTATCGCCGCATCATTCGGATTGCGGAGCACCTTCGCGGCACAGGCTGCATTGCTCTGTCGCGGGGAGAACCATTGTGCGCGTGCTTCCCAGTGAACGCTCGCTTTCCACCGCGCCCGAAGGCGCGCCGCTGCCCGACGGCACGAGCGAAACGTCCGTCATCAGCCGCACCGAGGTCGTCGCCTTCGCGCTGGTCGGCCTCCTCATTATCTGCGTCGTCGCCGCGCTTTACCTCGCCAAGGCGTTCTTTCTTCCGGTCGTAATGGCGTTCGTGGTCGGCACCATGCTGTCACCGGCCGCCAGCCTTCTTGGCCGCTACAGGATTCCCCGCGCGGTAGCGGCCGTGCTGATCGTCACTGCCGTCGGCGCAGCCGCGGCGCTCATGATCGGCTTGATCTCGTCACCGCTGATGGAGTGGAGCACGCGGCTGCCCGAGCTCGCCGCGCGGCTGAAGGACAGACTGCATGTCTTCGATCGCCCGCTCGCGCTTTGGCAGGAGCTGCAGGGCATGATCGGCGCGCCCGACACATTGACATCGTTTCAGATGCCGAAATTTGAATGGGTCCAGCCGACGCTGGAGTTCCTGTCGCCGACCTTCACGGAATTCCTCTTGTTCTTCGCAACGCTGCTGCTGTTCATCGCGAGCTGGAAAGACCTGCGCCGCGCGCTGATCATGAACTTCGGCGATCACGATGCGCGGCTGCGGACGTTGCGGATCCTCAACGAAATCGAGGTGAATCTCGGCCATTATCTGCTCACCGTCACAATTATCAATATCGGCGTCGGAATTGCGACCGGCATCGTCTGCGCGATCACGCACATGCCGAACCCGGCGGGACTGGGCGCACTCGCCGCGACCTTGAACTTCATTCCCATCATCGGACCGGTCGCCATGTTCGTGATCCTGGTAGTGGTCGGCGTGATTGCGTTTCCGACCATCGGCGGCGGCTTGATGGCGGCGCTGGCCTTTTCCGGGATCGCTTTCCTGGAAGGTCATTTCGTCACGCCGACCATCATCGGAAGGCGGCTTGCGCTGAACGCGCTCGCGGTATTCCTCGCGCTTGCATTCTGGACCTGGCTGTGGGGGCCGATGGGCGGCTTCCTGTCGTCGCCGCTTTTGATCGTGGCGCTGATTCTCAAAGAACATCTGTTGCCGGAGAATTAGCCGCAGTTCCCCGTGGACTCTGCGAGGGAACTTCCGTCTCCGCGCGGCGTTGGCTCACAATAGCAAATTCACTGTTTGGGAGTTTTCGATGTCGATGGCAAATGGCGAAACCGGAATACAGAACATGACCGACAAAGCGACCTATGACCGTTTGGAAAAGGATGTAACCGCCGTGAAAGGCGATATCGCAGCTCTCACGGACCAGATCACCGACGCGATCAACACCTTCGCCGGCACCGCCAAAAAGCAGGCGAAGCGCGGCTACAAGCAGGCCCGCGCCAATGTCGATTCAACCATGGACGAGATGTCGGAACGCGGCGGCGCGATGATGGATGCGGCGCAGAATGCCGCCCATTCGATCGAGGAGACGCTGGAAGACGCGATCACGCAGCGTCCGCTCGCGACCGTCGGGCTTGCGCTCGGCCTGGGCTTTTTGATCGGCGCGACCTGGCGCCGCTGAGCGGCGACAATGACAGTCTCGAGAACAACGAATCTTCTCGACGGGTGGCGGCGCTGGTGGAGCGCCGTGGCGTTCGTCGATGCCCTTTTCAAATCGAGGCGAAAAAATGTTTCAACGCATTGTCGATGATTTCAAGGAGTCCACCGGCGCGGCGCTGCGGCTGACGTCGCTGGCGGCCGCCGCGGCCCTCGCCTTGTTCATCACAACCGCATTCCTGTGCGCCGCGGCCTTTATCCTCGTGCTCGAGAGGTATGGCCCGGTCGAAGCCTGCTTCACCGGCGCCGCCATCTTCTTCGTGGTCACGCTGATCGCGGCAGGCAGCTACATGGCGCGCAAGCGCCAGGTCAAGCTGCGCGCGCAGGCTGCCGCGAAATCCGTGGCGCAAACCATGCTGGCGGACCCGATGGTGGTGGCAGCCGGTCTCCAGATCGTCCGCTCGATCGGCATCAAGAAACTGATCCCGCTGCTCGCGGTCGGCGGATTGGCGCTGGGCTTGATGGCCGCCCGCAGCCATGCCGCGGATCAGGCGCCGGCGGAATAAGGCCTCTCACGCTTTTTTTCGAAATTCAGGTAACGCAGCGGCCGGGCCGCAGCAGCTTTGCGACTTCGGTCAAGACGCTGACCACGGGCTCGCAGGCGACCGTCAGCTTGCGATCGCCTGGCCTGGTCAGGAACGGCGCCGGCGGGATCTTGCTTGACTCCCCGACCACCGGGATGCGGATCAGGACCGAGGTGTCGGCAAGACGATCGAGCCGGATCGAAATCGTCCGGGTCGGCGCGGACGGAGCCACCGCCGGGCCCGCGCGATCGGACCTGGCAGCACGGTTGACGCCGGTTTGGGGGGTGTCCGACGCGGCCGCAAGATCAGTGCCAAGACCAGTGCCAAGACCGGCCGCAAGACCAGCGCCAAGACCAGTGCCAAGACCGCCAGTCAAATCGTGACCGGATGCGAATTGCAGGGCGCCTAGCGTCAGCGAAACGGCGATCGCGCCGAAACCTATCCTGGAAATTGATGACATGGCCGCTCTCCCGCCCCCGTGGTAGTCGGCAAACCAACGTGGGCGGAACCGCCAGGTTCTCAGGCACCGCGATCACTTAACCGTGTGCAAAAATATTCGAGGGGCTTGGGAACGACTTTTGGCGCCGCGAGTCATTCCGGCAGCCGGTTATTCCCCCCTGCCCCATTGACCGGCGATGTGGGGCGCGGCTGTGGTGATGCCAGTCGCGCCCCGCTTTTTTCTGCGGAAATTGAGGCAAAGTTCCCTTACCGCCCCACCATCCGCCCCACCTTTTGAAAGCCGGATTAGGGCGCCGTTCCCTGCTTGAGGCGTCTGAAATTTTCGTGATACAAGGCGCCTTCGTCGATCCCGCAAGCCG
>Ga0210406_10003555_pt1 | contig 17009 bp, 16 predicted proteins | sample IncBWC30MmetaG_FD_155454 | JGI IMG/M metagenome (GOLD analysis project Ga0210406, IMG submission 155454) | Forest soil microbial communities from Barre Woods Harvard Forest LTER site, Petersham, Massachusetts, United States - Inc-BW-C-30-M | ecosystem: Environmental > Terrestrial > Soil >... | reverse complement strand
CCGAAAGAGTCGATATGTCACCCAACTGGCCGTGTTCACCGGCGGCGATCTTGCGAAGAATTCGGCGCATGATCTTTCCGGAACGTGTTTTCGGAAGCGCAGGCGCCCATTGAATGGCGTCGGGCGTCGCAATCGGGCTGATCTCCTGCCGTACCCAGTCGCGCAACTCGGTACGTAACGGCTCACTGGGCTCCACTCCGGCGATCAAAGTGACGTACGCGTAGATGCCTTGGCCTTTGATGTCGTGTGGAAATCCAACGACGGCGGCCTCGGCCACCTGAGGATGAGCGACCAGGGCGCTCTCAATTTCTGCAGTACCCAACCTGTGACCAGCAACATTGATGACATCGTCTACACGGCCCGTGATCCAGTAATAGCCGTCAGCATCGCGGCGTGCGCCATCGCCGGTGAAATACATACCTCGAAAGGTTTTGAAGTACGTGTCGACAAAGCGCTGGTGGTCGCCATAAACCGTGCGCATCTGTCCGGGCCAGCTATCCAGCAGCACCAGATTGCCCTCGCACGCGCCCCGGAGGACACGACCCTCATTGTCGACAATGGCCGGCTTCACGCCAAAGAAAGGCACGGTGGCAGATCCAGGCTTGAGGTCGATCGCGCCCGGCAGCGGGCTAATGAGAATCCCGCCGGTCTCCGTTTGCCACCAGGTGTCGACAATGGGACAGCGGCCATCGCCGATCACACGGTGATACCATTCCCAGGCCTCGGGATTGATCGGTTCTCCCACGGAACCCAGCAGGCGCAGCGACTTGCGAGACCATGCTTTCACGGGCTTCTCGCCCTCGCGCATCAGCGATCGAATCGCGGTGGGCGACGAATACAAGATCGTGACTTTATGCTTGTCGACGACCTGCCAGAATCGGCCCATGTCGGGGTAGGTCGGAACGCCCTCGAACATGACTGTCGTTGCACCGTTGGCGAGCGGGCCGTACACGATGTAGCTGTGTCCCGTCACCCACCCGATGTCCGCGGTCGCCCAGTAGATATCGTCTTCGCGTAAATCAAACACCATCTCGTGGGTGAATGCGGCGTAAACGAGATAACCGCCGCTGGTATGCAGGACCCCTTTGGGTTGGCCTGTCGACCCGGATGTATAGAGGATGAAGAGAGGGTCTTCCGCATCCATCACGGCAGCGGGACAGGACTTCGCTTGAGGAGTTACCACCTCGTCGTACCAGAGGTCACGAGGCGCGTACATTGGGACCGGTGCGTCGGTGCGGCGAACGACCAGTACATGTTTGACGCATTCCGTACCCTCGATGCTCAGCGCACCATCGACATTGTGCTTGAGCGGTACGCGCTTGCCGCCGCGCAGTCCTTCATCCGCGGTGATGACCATGCTTGAGCCGCAGTCCGCTATTCGGCCGCCCAGCGCCTCCGACGAAAAGCCCGCGAACACGACGGAGTGCACGGCACCGATCCGTGCGCAGGCGAGCATCGCAATGGCAATTTCAGGAATCATCGGCAGGTATATCGTGACGCGATCCCCCTTGCCCACGCCCAGCGACTTCAAAGCGTTCGCACATTGGCAGACGCGCTCGTAGAGTTCCCGATAACTGATGTACTCTGCGACGTCCGGATCGTCACCCTCCCAAATGATCGCGGTTTTATCGCCGCGCGTTTCCAGATGGCGGTCCAGACAATTGCTCGCGACATTCAGCTTCCCATCGTAGAACCAACGGACGTGGCAATCATGGTCTGCGAAGCTCGTGTCCTTGACCCGTGTGAAGTCCCTGATCCAATCGAGGCGACGGCCGATACGGTGCCAAAAATGCTCTGGATCTTCAACGGACTCCGCATACATTTGCTCGTAGTCAAGGCGCCTGACTTGTGCGGCCGCCGCAAAGGTCTCGGGGATGGGATAAAGGAGTTTATTCATGTCAATTTCCGGAGTACTTCAGAGGCACCGTGGATTCTTCCTAGAAAAACCCAAGAGCTTTCGTGCTGTAGCTCACGAGCACATTCTTGGTTTGCTGGTAATGATCGAGCATCATCTTGTGCGTCTCTCGGCCGATGCCGGATTTCTTGTAGCCGCCGAAGGCCGCGTGCGCGGGGTACGCGTGGTAGCAGTTGGTCCATACGCGACCGGCCTTGATGCCCCGTCCGAACCGATAGGCGCGATTCAGATCTCGCGTCCAAATGCCGGAGCCCAATCCGTACATGGTGTCGTTGGCAATCTCGAGCGCCTGGTCCGGGGTATCAAATGTCGTCACCGACACCACGGGGCCGAAGATTTCTTCTTGAAAGATCCGCATCTTGTTGTGCCCCTCGAACACGGTGGGCTTGATATAGTACCCGCCGGCCAAGTCGCCGGACAACTTGTTGGCCGTTCCGCCCGTCAGCACCTTCGCCCCCTCTTTCTTTCCGATATCGATATACGAAAGAATTTTTTCGAATTGATCGTTCGAGGCCTGTGCGCCGATCTGAGTGCTCATTTCAAACGGATCTCCTTGGCGAATGGATTCGACCCGTTTGACGGCGCGTTCCATGAACCGCTCGTAGATGGAGCGCTGCACCAGCGCCCGCGACGGGCAGGTGCACACCTCGCCTTGATTGAGCGCAAACATCGCGAATCCTTCGAGCGCCTTGTCGACGAAATCGTCGTCCTCACGCATCACGTCATCGAAGAAAATGTTCGGCGACTTGCCGCCGAGTTCCAAAGTGACGGGAATGATGTTTTCCGAGGCGTACTGCATGATCAGCCGGCCGGTGGTCGTTTCGCCGGTGAAGGCGATCTTGGCGATTCGCGGACTCGACGCGAGCGGCTTACCGGCCTCTAGTCCGAATCCATTGACGATATTCAGTACGCCGGGAGGCAGGATATCTTGAACGAGTTCGGCGAGAACCAGCAGCGACAGCGGAGTCTGCTCCGCGGGCTTGATCACCACCGCATTGCCGGCCGCCAGTGCGGGTGCCAACTTCCAGACCGCCATCAGAATCGGGAAATTCCACGGAATGATCTGGCCGACCACCCCCAGCGGCTCATGGAAATGGTAAGCCACCGTGTCGTCGTCCAGTTCACCGAGCGACCCCTCCTGCGCGCGCACACAGCTCGCGAAATAGCGAAAGTGATCGACCGCCAGCGGCAGATCCGCGAGATTGGTTTCGCGAATCGGCTTGCCGTTATCGTACGTCTCGACTGCGGCGAGAAATGGCAGATACTGTTCCAGTCGATCGGCAACACGATTCAATACGCGCGCGCGTTCCGCGACCGACGTTCGCCCCCAGGCGTCGGCTGCCGCATGCGCCGCATCGATTGCGCGTTCAACGTCGTCGGCTTGGGATCGCGCGATCTGACAGATCACTTGACCCGTCGTGGGCGAGACATTGTCGAAATATCCGCCCTTTACAGGAGCGACCCATTCGCCACCGATAAAATTTTCGTAGCGGGAGCGCAGCGGAATTTTCCGCTCGAGCGTCTTCAAGTGGGCCGCGAACGAGGCGCTTTCGCGAATGGGGCCGGTGGCAAGCGTCGAACTCGTCGGCTTTACTTGAGCGGAACACATGACTGATCTCCTTCAACTGGATTGATTGGCGCCTATATCGGATCGTTTTGCGCGCTGCGAGAGCCGTGCTCCTACTTCATGCCTGCGCTATGAGTAGTGCGATCAACGTGCCACGAAACCCTGAAATAAGATGTAAGGGGATGACCTGATCCGGACTCGGTAAACGCGGGCCAAAGGGGTGGAGGCGCGTACTTGGATCAAGCGCCACGGCGTGCCCGATCGGGCACGCTCCGACGGTATCCAGTGCCGTCTAGCGGTCGACGTGGGTGTCGAAGAGACGCCGGGCTACTTTTGCAACACGTACTCGCCGGGCGCATCGACGATCGGCGCGCAGCCGGCTGCGGCGGATCCGAGCGGCGGCGCGGCCACTCTGGTCTGAGTGGAGTGCTGCGCGAGCCAGTGTTGCCAGAGTGGCCACCACGATCCCGCTTGAGGCTGTGTCGTCTCAAACCAGGTCTGCGGCGGGAGCGTCTCGCCGGCGTTCAACCAGGCGCGGACGCGGTACCGTCGTCGCGGGTGCACGGGGCCGCTGACGATACCGGCATTGTGGCCGCCCGACGTCAGCAGGAATGTGTAGTCGACCGAGCGCGTCAAGCCCCGCGCCTTGTAGACGGATTGCCACGGCGCGACGTGATCGGTTTCCGTGCCGACGACGAACATCGGTACATGAATGCTGGCAAGGTCCACACGCCGGCCGTCGGCCTGGAATTCGCCGCGGGCAAGCGCGTTGTTGAGGTAGAGCTGGCGCAGATATTCCGCATGCATGCGGCATGGCATACGCGTACCGTCCGCGTTCCAAGCCATCAGGTCATTGGGCGATTCGCGCTTGCCGCGCAGGTAAGTGTTGACGGCGGGCGTCCATAACAGATCACGCGAGCGCAGCAGCGCGAATGCCGCGCCCATCTGCTCGCTCTTGAGCACGCCGGTGCGCTGCATCACCGCCTCCAGCATATCGAGCTGGCTCGGGCTGATGAAAACCGAGAGTTCGCCGGGCTCGCTGAAATCCTGTTGTGCCGCAAGCAGAGTTACACTCGCGACCCGCTCATCACCCTCGGCTGCGTACACCGCAGCGGCGATCGACAGCAGCGTGCCGCCGATACAGTACCCCACCGAATGAATTTTTCGGTCCGGTAGGATGCGCGATACGGCGTCGACCGTGGCCCGTATGCCGAGTCTCAGGTAGTCGTCCATACCAAAGCCGCGGTCGCTGGCGGTCGGGTTCTTCCACGACACCATGAACACGGTGTGACCTTGCGCCACCAGGTATTTCACCAAGGAATTGGTCGCCGACAGGTCGAGGATGTAGTACTTCATGATCCAAGCCGGGACGATCAGGATCGGTTCGGCAAATACGGTCTCGGTCGCCGCCGAATACTGGATCAACTCGACCAATTCGTTGCGCATCACGACTTTGCCGGGCGTTGCGGCGATATCGCGGCCGACGACGAATTTCTCAGCTTCGTTCGCTTTCTTCCCGCCGAACGTACCCTTGATGTCCTCGAGCCAATGGCCGAATCCGCGCACCAGATTCGCGCCGGCTTCGGAGCGGGTGGTGTCGAGCAGCTCGGGATTGGTGGAGAGAAAGTTGGCCGGGGAAATCGCTTCGAGAGCATTGCGGGCGACGAAATCCAGGGTACGTTCATTCTCAGGAGCGACACCCGGTACGTTCGACCACGCCTTCTGCCACCAATCGACGTAGTTGCGATAGCTGCGTGCGTACACGTTGAAGGGCCATTGCGCCCATGCGTCGCCGCCATAGCGAGCATCACCCTCGGCCGGCGGCAGAGGCTGTCCGGTGGCCGCTCGCAGGGCAAAGCTCCAGTTGTCGGCAGCCTTGGCAATCGCATCCTGCATGATCTGCAGCTGTGTAGGCGGTTCCTTGGCGAGATTCAAGTACCAGTCCCACCAGGCATTGACATAGACGTCGGGGGCTAGTCCGCCGGTTACCGTCGCCAACTGTGCGCGCAAGGCGCTCGCCAGCTGGGCCGGGTCCGGAGGTGCCGTAGCTTTGGCATTATCGGCACTGGGATTCGTCATGCTGCTGTCCGTGGCTGTTGCTTTCCATCGCTGTCTGCCGGGCGTCGCGTTGGGAAAATGCCCCCTTACTGCCAACCTTCGGCGCGGGCGCCCTGCGGCGCCCCCCGCCTCCGGTGGTGCGCGGCATCAGCCCGCTTTCTTCTTGCTTACTTCCGCCACTTTGGCGCTCGCTTCGTTCACTACGTTCGTAAAGCTGTTCTGAGTCTCAGTCGCCAGCGTAACAAACTCCTGCGCACGTGCGCGCAGCTTCTCGCTGAGCGCTGTGGTGAGCTCCACTTGTTTGGACACGAACTCGGCCGGGGTCTGTGCGCCGAGGGCGGCCTTGGCCTGGGCAAGGCTCCACTCCAGATAGTCGCCGGCAACGGCGTACTGGTAACGGCCGACGCGGTCAATGGCCGTGACGCCTTCCTGCTGGGCCTTCAGCACCGGCGCGAAGGCATTTCGATAGGTGTCGATGATTGCTTTGGGATCAAAAGTTGAGTCGCTCATGTTGGGCTCCTGGTCGGATTTATCGGTACGGGAGCTATTATAGCGCATTTTGTATGCAGTGCAAGAGAAATCTGCGTATCTATCAATGGACCTTTCTACGTGTCGTAACATGCTGTTTTATCACCATATTTAAATAATTTATTGAATCTATGAGTTACATCCATAGCAGATAATGTTTGCAATGCAAGAAAACGTTGCGGATCAAAGTCGACACCCGATTCCTCGCGGGCGCATGATTGGGCTCGCACCAAACATGGGGCCACGCCGTGACAGCGATCCACGACCACATTCGTTCGCTCGAAGGCTACATTGAGCGCAGCGGCGCCCGCTTGGTGCGCACCACTTTGCCCGAGTGCGTGCATGGCCGAGTATGCTGCGACCTCATTACGCTGCGCAGCGGCCTAAGTCCGGAACAGGAATTGCTGACGCTCGTGCATGAATTGGTGCATTGGCTTGCCCATCGAGACGCATGCCCCGGCCTGTATTGCACGGTCTTTGAATACGAAGCTGAGGCGGTTGAGGCGCTGGTGATGACGCGTCTGGGAATGGCGCGCCCCGGACTCGATGCGTTGGATTTCGATAGACCAACGGATGGTCTGCTGTCGGCGTCCGTTACGCGAGTGAACTGGGCGAGCGATTGTATTTGCGGTGCGCTCGGCCTGGAGACCGAGCGCCCGCCCTCAGAGCCGCAAACCTCCGTCCACGTCGAGGCAGCGGCCGGTAAAGAAATCGTTCTCGAATATGAACAGCACGGCGTGGGCGATTTCCTCGGGTTGTCCCAGGCGCTTTAACGGCACCGGCGCCGTCAGTTTGTCCAGCACTTCCGGACGCATCGAGGAGAGAATCTCGGTATGAGTGAAGCCGGGTGCTATCGACCCGACGCGGATGCCGTAGCGCGCGAGTTCCTTCGCCCAGACCACGCCCATGGATTCAACCCCGGCTTTGGCCGCACTGTAGTTGCTCTGTCCAGCATTGCCGGCGCGGGAAATACTCGAAATATTCACGATTACGCCGCCGTTGCCGAGCTCGATCATGTGCGCAGCAGCTTCACGCGCGCACAGGAATACTCCGCTGAGATTCACGCCGATGACCGCATTCCATTGATCCATCGTCATGCGTCCGACCACCGCGCCGTCTTTCACTTTCACGAGCAAGCCGTCGCGCACGATCCCCGCGTTGTTCACGAGGCCGTCCAATCGGCCGAAGTCGGCCGCGACACGCGTCATGGCGGCGGAGACTTCGCCTTCGTCGGCGACGTTCACGCGGTAACCGAGCGCCTTGACCGACTCGGCCGCGCACAGCGCGCTCGTCTCTTCTAGGTCATCCGCATTCAGATCGAAAAGGGCGACATCCGCGCCGTGACGAGCGAGCTTCAAGGCTATCGCTCGGCCAATGCCGCGCCCCGCACCGGTCACCACGACTGTCTTATTGCTGATATCCATGATGCGTCATTTACCTTTCCGACGATTATTCTGTTGGCTATTCTTTCTTTTCGCGTCGCCGTGGTTCGCAGTTTTGGAGCTGTCGGCGCTTCGCGGGCTGAACGCGTCGCGGGTAGCTGCCTGCATTTGGTCCCACATCTCGACGTTCTTGCGTGCCAGCTCGGTCAATGGTGCAAGCGGGGTCTGTAACGCCTTGGCTATCTCCAAATGCATGGCTTCCTGCTGCCTCACCATCGTCGTGAAGGCTTGCTCGAGGTAGCGGCTGAGCAGCGCTTGCATCGGACCGCCATAGAAGCGGATGATCATCTCGAGTAATTCCGCGCCCAAGACCGGAGAACCGTCCTGCTCCTGCTCGGCGATGATCTGCAACAGTACCGACCGGGTGAGGTCCTCGCCCGACTTGTCGTCGATCACCTTGATTTTCTCACCGGACACTATCAGCTGGCGCAAATCGTCGAGCGTCACGTGGCGGCTGCCAACCGTGTCGTAGAGGCGGCGATTCGAGTACTTCCGTATGAGGCGTTCTTGCGGCATTTTTCTGAACCAAACTATCCAAGGGATCCTAGACGATCCTTTCGCATTGCACAACTAGCTGCACGGACATATCAGTCAGCTCATTCGTTCGAACGATAATTATTCCATTGAAACAATGAATTACTCATCAATCACCATAAAATCGGGCTCGCACCTCGTGCAAGCTGTCACCTTTTGCAGTGCGTATGGAGAGCCGCATCGTGGATCATGACCTGTGGCGGCAATGGCAGGCATTCGCGGCGCTGTTGAGTTCTGCCAATCCCGCCCCGCAAGCGAGGTCAGGCCGCGACGGCGGGTTTGGTTTCGCGCCGTTCATCGATGCGGCCGAGCGCTTCACGGCGGCCGCGCGGACCATTCTCGACGGCGCCGGCAATGCTTCGGCGAGTACGGCAGACGAGGCGGCACGAAGCTTCAGCGACTTTCTGCGTGAACAGTTCGCTGATTTTCAAATGCCTTGGAGCGCGGGCCTTGGCGCCACCGGCGTACAACCGTCGCCCATGGAGAACTCGCCTGCATTCGGCCCAACCCGCGAACACCAGCAGCGCTGGCAACGTACGGCCGAAGCCTGGCGGCGCATCGATGATGCGCGGCGCCGCCTGCAACGCCTATGGTCCGATGCCCTGAGCGAGGCTGCGACAGCATTTGCGGCGCGGCTTGGGCCGCCGCACGCGGCCGCCCTGAGTGCAGAAGCGGCGCGCAAGCTCTACGACTTGTGGATCGATTGCGCGGAAGAGGCCTATGCGCGCGCGGCTCACGGCGACGCTTTCTGCGAGGCATTGTCGGAATTCGTGAACGCGAGCAGCCAATGGCGCCGAGAGGTGCAGGCGAGCATCGAACATTCGGCGAAGTTGCTCGATCTGCCCACGCGAAGTGAAATCAATTCGCTGACGCATCGGCTTAGATCGGTGGAGGAGCAACTGCGTGCGGCGTCGAAAACACGTAAGCCTCGAGCGCCGGCGAGCGGGGCAAAGCGTGCGCGCCGCGGGGCTAAGCCATGACGAGCGCGGCCTTTTACGCGGCGCTGGCGGCGGCGAGCCATTGCGCCGCCGGTTGCTCGCAGAAGGAGGCCGTGTGGCAATCAGGCAAGCTCTCACTGTATCGCTACCGACCGATCGCGCGGCCGGCGGCTGGGGGCGTGCCGCTGCTCATTGTCTATGCGCTGGTCAATCGGCCGTACATGATGGATCTGCAGGAGGACCGTTCGCTGATCCGTGGCCTCTTGGCCGAAGGCTTGGACGTCTATCTCATCGACTGGGGCTACCCCGATGGGGCGGACCGGTTCACCACCTTGGCGGATTATATCGACGACTATCTCGTCGGCTGCGTGGACTACATCTTGAACACGCACCGCCTGAATGCTCTCAACATGCTCGGAGTCTGCCAGGGCGGTGTACTCAGCTTGTGTTTTACAGCGCTGCATTCGAAGCGCGTGCGGAATCTGATCACCATGGTCACGCCGGTGGATTTCCATAGCCCCGCGGATCTGCTGTCGAAGTGGGTCAGCAAGATCGACGTGGCGGCCTGGGTGGGCGATGGCAACGTTTCCGGCGATGCGCTCAATCAGCTGTTCTTATCGCTCATGCCGTTCCGGCTGATGCACCAGAAATACGTGGATCTGTTCGCGGGAAGCCCGAATCGAGACCGAATCGAGAACTTCATGCGCGTGGAGCAATGGATTTTCGACAGCCCTGACCAGGCGGGTGCAGCGTTCCGGGAGTTCGTGGTCTGGTTCTACCAGGAGAATCGACTGGTGAAAAATCGGCTTGAAATTGGCGGTCGCAAAGTCGATCTCCATGCCCTGCAACTGCCGATGTTGAACCTGATCGGCAAGAAGGATCATCTGGTGCCGCCCGCCGCATCCGCCGCGCTGCAACGGCTGGTCGGGAGCGATGATTACACGATGCTCGAATTCGATCTCGGACACATCGGGATGTACGTGAGCGCGCGGGCGCAACGCGAGGTGCCGGCGGCGATTGCCCAGTGGCTTGCGCCGCGCTGACGATCCGTTTCGAGACGGCCCTACACAGAGTTGCGGACGGGTCACGCACCCCCTGATTCAATGGACGCGCGCTCCTGCTCCTTCAGCGTGCGCGATGCGATGGGATTGATTTCCCGACGATACCGTGTCACAAAATCCAGGGTGAGCCGACCGGCGTCAGGTCCGGCCGCGTCGTTGAATTCATACTGCGCATCGCCGCCGCTCCAGGCATGGCCCAATCCTTCAACGACAACTTTTCGAAGCACGGTCCGCCCTTGCTGCGTGTAGTCTCGTTGTCGGTAGGTGCGACCCCCACTGTCGATGCGCCGTTCATCGGACGCCGATAACGCGCCGGCGCTTGGATCGACGTATTCGGCACGTGCCCTCAGCTGCTCGATGATTCGATCCGCATTCACGGGATTGACCGTCGCATCGCTGTCGCCGTGGATCACGAGCGTCGGTATCGCGACCTCGGATTCGCCCGCCTCACGGACGAGTCGCCGCGCATTGTCGATAGATGCGGCCGAGGGTCCGGACCGCATCGCGGCGAGCGCTTGCATGGGCGAACATGCGGCACCGTACATCATGCCGGAATGAATAACACAGGCGGCAAATAGTCGACTGTGGCGGACGGACAAGATACAAGCCATCGCACCGCCAGCCGACATTCCCACCACATAAACGCGTCGAGGATCAATTGGGCGGCGCTCTGTGACTTGATTGATCAGACGCGCAATCAAGGCTGCCTCACCCTGCCCCGCAAGCGAGGCCGAATCGAACCAATTCCAGCAACGGAGCGGGTTCGAATGCTTGCTTTGTTCCGGATACAGCACCGCACAGCGGCATTCTTCGGCCAGCGCGTTCATGCGCGTACCCTCGGCGAAACTCAGCGAATCTTGTCTGCATCCATGCAACATGACGATCAACTGCAGGCTATCGCGACCCGAGGAACCGCTTGGCAGATAAAGTCGATAGCCGAGCTCGCGCCGCATACCCGGTCCCAAAACAACCGAGGCGTGAGGGTCCTTGAATCTCGCCTTGAGAAATCGGCTGCGACCCATTTCGGGCGAACGCCGTAGATACGGCAGCCCGGCGCCGATCCTCTTCTTTTTGAACCAACCGCGTAGCCATCTCAACATGCACGCATTCTCTCATCTATGGCCATCGGTGCGCCGTTATCACAGGTGAACAATGTATTGGCGTTCTATAAGTTAATTCACTTGCGAACGACAGAAACCGCCGCGGCATGAGGCGAAGAGTATGACATCGGTAAGTTCGACACTTACCTCAATGACGCGATGCTGGGCGCGCCTCCGCTGCGAAAATGCAGGTGGCGGGCCTCTATCTCACCGGACGGGATGTAGGTAGCGCGGGATCAAGGGGAAGCCGCGCAGAGTGACGAACGAATGAGAAATCGCACATTCAACGGTGCCTCCAGCGAGAAACTTGCGCCCCTCCCTGGTACCACGTCCACCGTCCACTGCGTGTGCGCCCACCGCCGAAATTGCTCTCGGTCCATCCAATATTCACAGCCCGCTATTTCGCCCACCTTTTCATCCACGTCGCCTAACTTGAACTCGCCGACCTGAAAGCACATCGGCGCGCTGCCATCACAGCAGCCGCCGGACTGATGAAACATGATCGCGCCATGTTCCTCCTTCAGCGTTTCGATCAACTTACGCGCAGCGTCTGACACGCTGACGCGATCGGCGGCAAAGGCAATTACATCAGCCATAGGTCGACTCCGTGTTCGCTGCCCCTGGTGAACTCTATGTCGTGCCTGGGAAAACACCAAGCACTCGTGTACCGGCGGCACGCTGAGTTATCTGGTCTCAATCATGTTCGTCCCCTTCAGCATGACCAATGAGGCGATTGTCGGCCTCCCGCCGAGAGCCAGCGATAAGCGGTATCCGCCGAAGCACCGGTATAAGCCCTTAGCGTTGAATCGTACGGTATTGTAGGTGCATTGTTGTGCTTGGCCAGCCACTCCGGAAGATAGATATCGAAACTATAGTGCCGATCGTCCGTGTGCCGTGCTTCGTTGAGCCCCCAGTGTAGATGCTTCGCTGCCGCCGATGGGTACTAAGATTTTGCCGTACATAAGCGCCTCCCGTTTTATTTTCTAAAAGGCTGGCCGTGTCAGCGAAAACCGAACGCGGATAAGCCCTTTTCCGCATTGCACCTCCTGCTTGCTTCGCGCATTCTGGTGCCATGGCCATCGCAAACCGCTTTAGTTCAGTTCTTTGACAACAGGATGGGATGTTATGCACGTTCTCACCTGGGCCGAAATAATTTTGGGGGTCAGTCTCTTGCTCGCGCTTGGAGCTCTCAGCGTTCTAGAGGACCTTTTGGAGTACGTTCTCCATGAAGCACCGCTACCTTCTGAATTGGATGTGGATATCGTCGGGACAAAACATAGGAACCGGAGATAAACACTGGAGCTGGCGCAACCCGCGTCGCTCAGTGGTACACATAATGGGACACGAGGCAGACTTTTCGTGTTACCGCATCCGACGACACGTGACTCGACCCTTCTTACCGCGGCATCCGATCCAAATGCGAGTTACCAGGAGTCTCTGAAATAATTGCGCACCTTGGCTCCAATCTGCCGATCGGTCATCTTATCCACGGTCTCAACCGCGGCTACCCGTCCACCGAGCATATGCTTCTCCAGCCTTTTCTTGAACTCACCCTTGGCCTCGCCCGGACCAAAAATGATCAACGACTCGACACTGCGAACGGCCGCGATCACGGCATCGTAGTAGGCGTTGAACTCTCCCGTAAGCGCCATCTGACGCCTGTCATCCGGCGGAACCTGGCGTGATTCGTAAGGCCCCTTCAGAGGCGGATCTCCCGAGCGTTCCAGGTGCTTTTCGACGTTCGAGTCAATGAAAGAAATGTGTTCCTCGGCCGGGCCGACTACCACGATCACGGCTTTGCGATGATCAATCCAAACCCCGGCCTTAGTTGTCGTCATACTTTCCTCGCAGGCCAATGAACCATCATTCAAGTATGCACGCTTCTCAAGTGCGCGCGGCACAACGCCCGGTACTATCCGAATGAGTACCCCATAGCGCCCGCCGGCACGCTCATTCGCACGCGTGCCCCGCGCAACGCGCGCGGTACATCACTGCGAAATTTCGCCGGCTTGATAACTAGGATGTCGCAGGTCAAGTCATCCAATATCCGCTCAGCCGTATTGCCGATCAGCAATCGCTTGTATCCCGAACGGGAAATTGCCCCCATCACGACGATGGCGCTGCCACTCTTATGCGCAGCCTCGGTAATAGCGTCGATGGGCTGGCGGGCGCTGAGGTATTGGCGCGAGCGTGCAATCCGCGCGGACCGCAGGGCGCGGCCGAAACGCACTTGCGCCGAGCGTTCCGCGTCATCCTGCATGGTCTCCAGGGCCTCGGGGGTGATTCCCTCGGGACAGAGGCCCACCGGCAAGCGATCGTACGCGTGCACCGCGTGCAAGCTGCCTCGCAGCGCCGCACTCAGTGTCTTGCCGACTTGCAAAATTTCCTTGTCAAGTTGCAGGGGCTTCTCATGCGCATGGGTGGGATCGATTGCCGCCAGGATGGCAGGACGACGATAGGGATGGGGATTTTTCACCAACAGCACGGGTACCGGGCTCGAGCGCACCAACTCCCAATCGGTCAATCGCAGCAGCCAAGGCAGGCGGTGTCGTCCCGCATGGAGTGACGCTACGATGAGGTCCGCTTTGATGGCGTGCGCTCGGCGAATAATTGCCTCATGAGCTGGGTAATCCCATTCGGCAGATACGGTGACTTTGATGCTGTGAGCGCGAAGCCGGTCGGCGATCGCCTCGAGGCGGCGTAGAGCCTTCTGCCGCAGATCTTGCTCGAGCGAAACCATTCCCTGTCCGCGCGCAATGACGGAGTCGCTATACAGGGATGTGGTTAGCCCGTGAAATAACTCCAAAGGAGCACCGTAGGCCCGAGCGAGCTGCGCGCCCTTGAGAACCGCCGGCAGGGGCTTGCCGCTGAGTTCCTTCACCGCAACGAGAATCCGACGGATAGCAGGCATAATTTCTCCCTGGATGGAGTTCGAACGGCGCCGACGATCGGCTGCGTCATTCGACAGCGCACACGCAGCGGATCACCGCATCGATATTATTGGGGAGAGATGCGACGATGGCTATCCGTAATACTACGGCTCATCACTGTGGTTACCACGTGCCGTGGGACATCGCTCAACTGCCCGTCGGTCAGCGGTCGCTCGATTCCCGCGTTCTCGAATGCGCGAAGCATGGGCTGGCTTCGTCGGGTCCCGCTTGTAGTGTGCCTTGCAACAGCGCCAGCGCGGTTGCTGTATCGTCCGCGTACTGGAACAGCCCAAGGTCTTCGCGCTCGATCATGCCATACCGCAGCAGGGCCTCGAAATTGATGATCTCGTTCCAGTAGCTCTTACCATAGAGGATCACCGGAATCGGGCTCTGCAGCTTGCGGGTCTGCGCCAGAGTCAGGATTTCAGTGAGCTCGTCCAGCGTGCCGAATCCGCCGGGAAATACCACCAACGCGCGCGCCAGGTGCGCGAACCAGAGCTTCCGCATGAAGAAGTAACGAAACTCGAACGATAGCTCGCGCGTCACATAGGCATTCGGCCGCTGTTCATGCGGCAGGCTGATATTGAGCCCGATGGTTCGGCCTCCGGCGTCGGCAGCCCCGCGGTTGGCGGCTTCCATGATTCCTCCGCCGCCACCCGTACACACTACATAGCGATGAGCATGCGATGGCAGGTCCTTGGACCATTGGGTAAGTAGACGAGCCAGTTCCCTCGCCTCGAGGTAGTAGCGTCCGAGCGGGCCATCGCTCGTCAGCCGCGCCGACCCGAAAAACACGATGGTGTCGTGAATGTCGGCACGACGAAAGCGATGCAAGGGTCCCAGGTATTCCGCCAGAATGCGCACCGGTCGCCCGTCCTCACTGGCGAGGAAGGTTTCGTCTTCATAGGCGAGTCGGGAGGATTTTGGGGTGTCGTTGGATTGCATGAATTCTATGTCAAGCGTTCGAAATCGATGAAGCCTCGGGCGACGTCTGTCCGGACCAGTTTGACGTGGGCTTGGTCGCCCACGTCCAGACCCTCAAATCCTTTGATCAGCCTACCCTCGGCCGTCGGCGCAGAGATCCGGACCCAGGTCCCCTTGTCCGAAGCCCCGGTAACGATCGCGTCGAAGCGCTGACCGATGCGCGGTGCCAATATCAGCGCCGCCGCCGACTTGCCCACTTGTCGTTCCACCTTGGCAGTGTTGTCTTCCTGCGCAGTGCAGTGTGCGGCCAGTGAACGAAGTTCGTCCGGTGAATATTCAGCAGTCTGACCGATCAACGCGGATTTGAGCAAGCGCTGAGTCAGCAGGTCGGGGAAACGCCGATTGGGTGCCGTCGAATGTGCGTAGTCATCGACGGCGAGACCGAAATGCCCTTCGATTTGCTGTCCGGGAACACTGAGCATGTATTCACCCCGGCCCAGCAGTTTGATGACGCTCAGAGACAAATCCGCAAAACGAGTGGGATCAGCCTGACGGCGCTTGTGGAGGAAGGAGTTGAGCGCCGTCGCAGAGGGTTCTCTCGGAAGGGACTCGCCGAGCTGCTCGGCCAGCTCGACGATCCGGCCCCATTTCTTGGGAGTCCGCAGCACCCGGCGCAATGACGGCGCGCCCTTGCTCGCCAGGTACCGTGCGGTGACGCCGTTGGCTGCGATCATAAAGTCCTCGATGAGCTCATGGGCTCTGTTCTTGTCGTCCGGGCGCAGGTCGCTCAATATCTCGCCGTCGAACACCGGTCGAGCCTCTACCGTCTCCAAGGTCAATGCACCGTGCGCCTGCCGCACTCCTCTCAAGGCCTGCGCGATCTGATCTTGGATGCGCAGCTGCTGGTCGAGTCCAGGAACTACTGCCAGGCGGGCCGGCGGGGGGCCCTTGCCCTCCAGCCAAGCGCCCACCGCGTCATAGGCCAGTTTGGCCTGATTACGGACGAGCGCGCGATAGACTTCCGACCCGCTCAATCCGCCGTCGGCATTCACCCTCATGTCGACGACGATGGCGAGACGCTCCTGTCCTTCACCCAGTGAGGTGAGGTTGGTCGAGAGCTTCTCAGGCAGCATCGGAAAAATCCGTGGAATGGTGTAAACCGAGGTGGTGTTGATGCGCGCGTGATCGTCGATCGGCGAACCTCGATGGACGATGGCATCGACGTCGGCAATCGCCACCAAAATCTTCACCGTCCCGCCGCCGAGCGGCTGCGCTACCGAGAGCTGATCGAGGTCGCGCGAATCGTCGTTGTCGATCGATGCCCACAGCAGCGCGCGCAGATCGCGAATAGCGGGGCCTGCGGCCGCGGCAGGCGCGGTAATGGCGTCGCTCTGCATCATGGCCGCCTCAGAAAACTCCGGCAACAGCCCCCGCTCCAACATCGCCCGCCGCGCAATGCTCCCGAGCAAATCTGAACTTCCCGTGCCGGATGTTTTCATTCGCGGATGATACGGAGAATCGGCGCCCGCGTCTGCACGTCTGCCGCGTTCGCGAGCCGAAGCAGTGACAGCGCCGGATACGTATCTTTCCGTATTTTTCCGCGGGCGCTGCAACACTAGACTTCCGGGATTTGGATCCCAGGAGTTTCCGGCATCGCGCGTAGCCGAATGCATGGGACCTGCGAGATCCAGCCTCAAAGGAGTTTCAGCAATGCTCGTGCGGCGAGAGTTCCTGGCAAGTGCGGTCGGATTTGCCGTGGGCGCAAGCCTGCTTGAATCCTGCTCGGACAAGAGCCGAGACCGCTACGATGGTGTCGTGGCGCAGACATGGCGTCAGACGGTCGACACGCCAAGTGACAAGACCGCTTTGCTGCGAGACCTGGTGCGCTATGCGACGCTGGCACCCTCGAGCCACAACACGCAATGTTGGAAATTCAAGCTCGGTGATGACTACATTGCAATTAGTCCCGACTATTCTCGCCGGTGCCCGGTGGTTGATCCCGATGACCATCA
>Ga0210406_10003554_pt1 | contig 17010 bp, 16 predicted proteins | sample IncBWC30MmetaG_FD_155454 | JGI IMG/M metagenome (GOLD analysis project Ga0210406, IMG submission 155454) | Forest soil microbial communities from Barre Woods Harvard Forest LTER site, Petersham, Massachusetts, United States - Inc-BW-C-30-M | ecosystem: Environmental > Terrestrial > Soil >... | reverse complement strand
CTCACCTCCGCAGGCCAGAAGGCCGTCGAAAGGCAAAGGAAACTCGCTCAGGGCGAATCCCCTTGGGAGATCGCGCACGAACAGGTCCAGCAGCAACAACAGGCCGCAGAGCAGGAAGACTCGACCGAGATCGTCGCCCGCAAAATCGCCAGGGCCACCGGAAAAACCCTCGACAAGGAGCAGAAAAAGACAGCAGGCCGCGTCGTCCACTACGCCTTCGGCACTCTCATGGGCATCGTCTACGGAGTCTCGGCAGAACTCATCCCTGAAGCAACCACCGGCGCCGGAACAGCCTTCGGCACCCTACTCTACCTCAGCGCCGATGAGGTCGCCGTCCCCGCCCTCCAACTCTCCCCCGCCCCTACGCTCGGCGCGCCCGCCACCGATCGCCTACAGCACTGGGCCGCCCACGTCGTCTACGGTGGCTCTCTCGAACTCGTCCGCAGCCTCCTCCGGCGCTTCATCTAGCCGCTCCGCGAATCACCGCCGCGTTGCGACCTCACCGCGTCTGCGATAGCCTGTTGATTGGAGTCAAACCCCGCATGACGCTTCGTACTCTCGCACTCGTCCTGGCCCTCAGCGTATTCTCGTCGGAAGCGCAAGCGCAATCCACTCCAGCCACCCCACCGCCCACTCCGCCCGCCCAACGATCGACCCCACCCGCCGATCAGCTTCCCGACGCCCCCAGCACCACCACACAGGTCAAGCCCCCCGTCGTTCCCACCGGCCCCACCGCCGTCATCGACACCACCATGGGACGCCTCACCTGCAAGCTCTTCGAAAAAGAAGCGCCCATCACCGTAGCCAACTTCATCGGCCTCGCCGAAGGAACAAAAGACTGGACCGACCCCAAGACGCTACAAAAAATGCATCACCAGCCCTTCTACAACGGCACCTCCTTCCATCGCGTCATCCCGCAGTTCATGATCCAGGGCGGCGACCGCGCAGGCGACGGAACCGGCGATCCCGGCTACTTCTTCCAGGACGAGATCGACCCGTCCCTGACCTTCGACCAACCCGGCCTCCTCGCCATGGCCAACGCCGGCGCCGGGCCCTCAGGCGGCGGCACCAACGGCAGCCAGTTCTTCATCACCGAAGAGCCCGTCCCCCAGCTCAACGGCAAACACACCATCTTCGGCCTCTGCGACGCGCACTCCCTCTTGCTCGTAGCCTCCATCGCGCGCGTCGAGCGCAACTCGAGCGACAAACCCCTCACCCCCGTACTCATCAATCGCGTCACCATCGTTCGCGAAGGCCAGCCCATGCCCCCTCTACTGGCAGCGCCACCGGCAACATCGCCCGCAACCCCAGCCGCAACCGCGGCGCCGGTTCCACCGCCAAAATAAATTCTTCAGGCCTCCGTGATCTCGACGGAATCGCCTCTCCTCCAACCAATCTCACGAACCTCTAACCGCAAGGAGAACTCCGACATGCCCACAAAGCCAGGCACCTACGCCAAATTCAAGACCTCAGAAGGAACGGTAGTCTGCGAGCTCTTCGAAAAGGACGCACCCGACACCGTAGCCAACTTCATCGGCCTCGCCGAAGGCACCAAGGACTGGAACAGCCGCAGCAAGAAAGGCGCGAAGCTCTACGACGGCACCATCTTCCACCGCGTCATCCCGCAGTTCATGATCCAGGGCGGCGACCCCGAAGGCACCGGCATGGGCGGCCCAGGCTACAAGTTCGCCGACGAAACCAAGGGCTCCAAACACGGCTTCCAGCAGCCCGGCAAACTCGCCATGGCCAACGCCGGCCCCAACACCAACGGCAGCCAGTTCTTCATCACCGTCACCGACACCAGTTGGCTCACCGGCAAGCACACCATCTTCGGCGAAGTCGTCGAAGGCTACGACATAGTAGAAAAGATCAGCAAAGTAAGCCGCGACGGCCAGGACCGCCCCAAAACCCCAGTAGTCCTCGAATCCGTCACCATAGAACGCGTCGCCTAACGTCCAGCTCAAGAAATGTACAAGGCCTACTCCAACGAGTAGGCCTTGTACTTGAGGCAATCACAAGTTCTTTCAACTAGAATCTTCGTGGATCTTTCGGCGGAAATTAGGAGAACAGATTGAAAATCACGGGCTATGTTCTCTTTACATTTGCTTGCATTTTCTATGCGATGATTTTGCAAGCCGTTTGGCAGCTGGTCAATGAGAGCAGACAAGTTAGGCCTGATCTTCGTTTCAGCCGCTTCTGGTGGCTCCCAGCTTGGAAAGTCCACAGGATCAGCTATCCGACAAGCAACATCAGAAAGCAAATCGTGATTCGTTTTATTTTGACATTTGCTTTCTTAGCCGTAGCGACGGCCTGCCTCGGCTACGCGATGCTTCACTCACAAACACTAAAAAGCCCAAGTCTACCTTGGGCGTTTTAGCGTTCAATACGTTTGGCCGGATTGTTATCAGCTCTAAGCCATCCCAATCACCGTGCAAAGCTCCTTCACCGAATCCGCACTCTTCTGCAGCGCAGCCTGCTCCTCAGCCGTCAGCTTGATCTGAATAATCTGCTCCAGCCCCTTCGCTCCCAGCTTGCAAGGCACTCCCACATACAGCCCTGAGATCCCATACTCCCCCTGCAGATAAGCCGCGCAAGGCAGGATCTTCTTCTTGTCTTTCAGAATCGCCTCAACCATCTCAACCGCCGCAGCCGAAGGCGCATAGTAAGCCGACCCCGTCTTCAGATGCTTCACAATCTCCGCGCCGCCATTGGCCGTCCGTGTCTCCAACTCCTTCAGCCGAGCAGGCTCAATCAACTCCGTGATCGGAATCCCCGCAACCGTCGAGTACCGCGAAAGCGGAACCATCGTGTCGCCGTGCCCGCCCAGCACAAACGCCGTCACATTCTCCACGGACACATTCAGCTCCTGCGCAATAAACGTCCGGAACCGCGCCGAATCCAGCACGCCTGCCATCCCGATCACGCGCTCCCGCGGCAACCCAGCCTGCTTGAACGCCGTCTGCGCCATCGCATCCAGCGGATTCGATACCACAATGAGGATCGTGTTCGGCGAAGCAGCCACCGCCTTCGCCACCACATCGCTCATGATCTTGAAGTTCGTATTTAGCAGATCATCGCGGCTCATCCCCGGCTTACGCGCGATCCCCGCCGTAATCACAACAATGTCGGAGTTCGCGGTATCCGCATAATCATTGGTCCCGATGATGTTGCAGTCGCGCTTCTCAATCGGCATCGCCTGCAGCAGATCGAGCGCCTTCCCCTGTGGCACACCCTCAATCACATCAAGCAACACAACATCGGCCAACTCTTTCGCCGCAATCCAGTGCGCCGCCGTAGCCCCAACATTCCCCGAACCAACAACCGTTACCTTCTTCCGCATCCATCCCTCTCAAATAGAAATCCGCTCTTATCGCCTTTGAATCCTTCTTATCACCGTTACGCCGTTGTCTTTGATCCGTCCCATCCGCGAACATCCGCGGTCGTTACATATTCTCAATCATCCGCGAAGCAAACTCGCTCGTCTTCGCCTTCGTCGCGCCCTGCATCCCGCGCTCGAAGTCATACGTCACGAACTTCTGTGCAATCGTCTTTTCCATCGAGCTCTCGATCAGCCGAGCCGCCTCCGGCCAGCCCAGAAAATCAAACAACATCACACCCGAAAGCATCACCGAACCCGGATTGATCACATCCTTGTCCGCGTACTTCGGTGCCGTGCCATGCGTCGCCTCAAACACGGCATACCCATCGCCAATATTTCCGCCCGGAGCAATCCCAAGCCCGCCAACCTGCGCCGCAGCAGCGTCCGAAATATAGTCCCCGTTCAGGTTGGTCGTAGCCAGCACGCTATAGTCCTCAGGCCGCAAAATGATCTGCTGAAAGATCGAGTCCGCAATTCGATCGTTCACCAGAATCTTCTTCTTCCACTGTCCATTCCCATGCGACTTGCCGATCGCCGCCACAACACTCTTCACCTCGGCGACAACCTCCGCACCAAACTCCTTCGAAGCAAACTCAATGCCCGGCTCGATGAGCGCAGCGTTCTCCTCCGCAGTCAGCTTCGGATTCGCCTCCAAATTCCCAAGTATCCAACTCTCCCGCTCCGTCACCGTCTGCTCACGGAACTCCTGCGACGCAACCTCATACCCCCACTCGCGAAACGCGCCCTCGGTAAACTTCTGAATATTCCCCTTGTGCACCAGCGTCACCGTTTTGCGATTATGGTCCAGCGCATACTGAATCGCCGCCCTCACCAAGCGCTTCGACCCGGTAATCGAAATCGGCTTCACCCCAACACCCGAGTCCAGCCGAATCTTCTTCTTCCCGCCCTTCAGCATGTCGTCGTTCACGAACGCGATGAACTTCGCCGCCTCCGGAGTCCCTTCACGAAACTCAATGCCGGCGTAAATGTCCTCCGTATTCTCACGGAAGATCACCACATCCAGCTTCTCCGGATGCTTCACCGGACTCGGCACGCCGGCGTAGTACTTCACGGGCCGCACGCACTGATACAGATCCATCAACTGCCGAAGCGCCACATTCAAAGAACGAATCCCGCCACCCACCGGCGTCGTCAGCGGCCCTTTGATCGACACGCGAAAGTCCACCGTCGCCTTTACAGTATCGTCCGGCAGCCAGTTCTGCGTCTGCCGATAAGCCTTCTCCCCGGCCAGCACCTCGAACCACGCTACCTTCCGCTTGCCCCCATAAGCTTTCTCCACCGCCGCATCGAACACCCGCTGCGAAGCCTTCCAGATATCCCGCCCCGTGCCGTCGCCTTCGATAAAAGGAATGATCGGGTTGTTCGGCACCGTGAACTTGCCATTCGCATACTGAATCGGCGCTCCATCTTTGGGCACCGCAATCCCGTTGTAGCTCTCCTGCATATGTCTTCGTCTCCCCCTTCAAGTATGAAAGATCAACCTAACATCTGCCAAGAAACTCTGGCAATATTCGCACTCCACCACCGATAATCGCACTCGCCGCGAGCAGCAACAACACATCCCTAATCGACGATCAGGACGCCCTTATGCTCGATCATCAGGATCTCCATCAGGCGACGTCCACTTCACCCTCCGCACCCATTAAAAGAAAAAGGCCGATGAGATTCTCACCGGCCCTCCTCAATCTGCGAATTGCCCTAAAACTTATTCCAAAGCAGCTGGTTATAAACATCGTGGTGGAACTGCACCTCAGGCGCCTTCACGATCGTGCCCAGCAGCCGCGGGCAACGATCCGCCGAAGCCTGCTTCAGATCGGCATACCGCGCCTTCACATCCTCACCCAGCAGCGTCGTCGTCCACTCCGCCGCACGGAAGTTATCCAGCGCCGTGTAGATGTTATCCGGCAGATACCGTTCCGCTTGCCGCAGGTTCTTGATCCGCGCCGTATCGCCCTGCAGCCCGGTCTTGAAGATCGAGTACAGCACCATGTAAGGATTCGCATCCGGAGCAACCGCACGCACCTCAATCCTCGAAGACTTCTCATTGCCGATCGGAATCCGAACCATCGCCCCACGGTTGACCGCCGAAGCATTCAGTTGGTTCGGCGCCTCGTAGTGAGGATCCAACCGCCGATAAGCATTCACGCTCGCATTCAACAACAGGCAAAGATCGTTGCCATGCGTCAAAATGCGATCCGTAAACTGCCACGCCATCTTCGAGATCTTCTCCTCACCCTTCGGATCCCAGAACAGGTTCTTCCCGCCCTTAGTGATCGAGACATTCGTATGCATGCCGCTGCCGTTCACTCCCACCACCGGCTTCGGCAGAAAGCTCGCCGTCATTCCCATCTGCGTCGCGACCTGACGGCAGATCAGCTTATACAACTGAATCTGGTCCGCCGCCGCCACCACCTCACCATACGAGTAGTTAATCTCAAACTGGCTCGGCGCAACCTCCGGATGGTCCTTCTCGTTCTCAAACCCCATCGCCCGCTGCACTTCAGCCGTAGTGTCGATAAACTCCCGCAGCGGGTCCCCAGGCAGCGAGTGATAGTACCCGCCCTTGTTCACATACTCGAAGCTTCCCGTGTCATGGTAGTTGCGCTCAGCATCGATGCCCTCAAACAGAAACCCTTCAATCTCGTTCGCCGCATTCATCGTGTAGCCCTGCTTGTCGAACTGCTCCTGCGAAAATTGCTTCAGCACCCCGCGAATATCCGCGCTGTACGTCGTGCCGTTCTTATCGATCACCTCGCCGAACACCAGCACCTTGCCCGGCCCAAATACATCCGCTGGCGCCCAGTAAAAAGCGCTCCAGTCGATCCCAAGCCGCAGATCGCTCTCCCGCTGCGCCGTGAATCCACGAATCGACGAGCCGTCGAACGTTAAATTGTCGTAGCTCTTCACCAGAAACTTTTTGTCGTAGTCCAGCATGTGCAGCCGGCCTTCGAGATCGCTGAACAGCACAGTGACGGCCTTGATCCGGCGCTCATCGGTCAGGTACTTCAACCGCTCCTCCTGAATCACCTCGGGGGCAACGCGCTTCCTGCGCTGTTCCTTCGCCTGCAGGTTCAGGTCCTCGAGTTCACCGTAAGAAAGCTCCAGAAAATCACGAAATTCGCTCAACTTAATACTCCTTCTGCATGAAATACACCGCTGGCACTACTGCTGCTCAAAAGATATTTTCAGGTGACGAGTCGAAGAGTGCGCGCCGGCTGCTGCCCAACGGCCTTTCCTTCAAACGTAACAGAAAATTCAACGACAAAAAAGCCACGCCCACAAAAAAGCCAGGCCGACAAAAAGGGAACGCCCGCCAAAATCGAAGCTCGCCCACCTCCTCGTTCCTTCTACTGCCTTGAATCAAGCCCTGCGTCTACACCATCTAACCCATATCCGCCGACGCTCTCGGCTAAAGGACATCCCCATGCAATACAAGACCCTCGGCGACACCGGCCTGCTCGTCTCCACGCTCTGTTTCGGCACCATGACCTTCCACGGCGGCACCGGCCTCTTCCGCGCCATCGGCACCGTCGACCAGGCCGGAGCAGACCAGCTCGTCAAAGGCTCCATCGACGCCGGCATCAACTTCTTCGACACCGCCGACGTCTACTCCGAGGGCGAGAGCGAAAAGGCCCTCGGCCAGTCCCTCAAAAACCTGAAGATCCCCCGCAACGAAGTCATCATCGCCACTAAGGTCTTCGGGCGCACCGGCCCCGGCCGCAACGATGTCGGCGCCTCCCGCGGCCACATCATGGATGCCGTAGAAGCCAGCCTCCGACGCCTCCAGACTGACCACATCGATCTCTATCAGATCCACGGCAACGACACCATCACTCCCATCGACGAAACCCTCCGCGCTCTCGACACCCTCGTCCAACAAGGTAAAGTCCGCTACATCGGCTGCTCCAACTGGCAGGCCTGGAAGCTCGCCAAAGCCCTCACCATCTCCCAGTTCAAAAACCTCGCCCGCTTCGACACCCTGCAGGCCTACTACTCCATCGCCGGCCGCGACCTCGAGCGCGACCTCGTCCCTCTCCTCGAAGCGGAAAAAACCGGCCTCCTCGTCTGGAGCCCGCTCGCCGGCGGCCTCCTCTCCGGAAAATTCTCCCGCGAAAATCAGCGCCCTCAGGGCTCCCGCCGCTCCGAGTTCGACTTCCCCATCGTCGACAAGGAGCGCACCTGGCGCATCCTCGACGTCATGGCCCCCATCGCCAAAGCACACAACTGCAGCCCCGCCCGCATCTCCCTCGCCTGGCTGCTGGCCAAACCCGTCGTCACCTCCGTCATCATCGGAGCCAAACGCCTCGACCAACTCGAAGACAACATCGCAGCCGTCGATCTCAAGCTCACGCCGGAAGAGCTCAAGCAGCTCGACGAAGTCAGCGCCCTCCCGCCCGAATACCCCGGCTGGATGCTGCCCTTCCAAAGCGTCAACCGTATCGAGCCCGTAGCCCGCACCGTCCCACGCACGTCCGACAAAAACTAACGGCAATGCCGGGTGCCCCACATCTCGACTCTGAGATGTGGGCATTCGCGCAAAGCGCGAACCGCCTTTGCCTATGGAGCGGCAAAGAACAAAGCTACGCCAGTCCGCAACCGAAGATTAACCTCCCGCAAATAAGCAGCACGAAAACCGCCCGCAGCCTCACTCCGCCGGCGAATCCCGATAAACTAGAAGGGCCAACCATGACCACCAACAATAAGAGCAGCACCATCAAACGCGTCGCCCTCATCCAGATGTCCTGCACCCCCGACACCCAGCTCAATCTGGATAAGGCCGCCGAGCGCATCTACGAAGCCGCCCGCCAAGGCGCCCAAATCGTCTGCCTCCCCGAGCTCTTCCGCGCCCAATACTTCTGCCAGCGCGAAGACCACGCCCTCTTCGGCCTCGCCGAATCCATCCCCGGCCCCTCCACCGACACCCTCACCCGCGTCTGCCGCGAAGCCGGCGTCGTCCTCGTCGCCAGCCTCTTCGAACGCCGCGCCCCCGGCCTCTATCACAACACCGCCGTCACCATAGAAAAAGACGGAACCATCGCCGACACCTACCGCAAGATGCACATCCCCGACGACCCTCTCTACTACGAGAAGTTCTACTTCACCCCCGGCGACCTCGGCTTCAAATCCACGCAAACCACCCAAGGCCCCATCGGCACTCTCGTCTGCTGGGACCAGTGGTACCCCGAAGGCGCCCGCCTAACCTCCCTCCGCGGAGCCGAGATCCTCTTCTTCCCCACCGCCATCGGCTGGCACCCCTCCGAAAAAGAAGAGTTCGGCATCGCCCAATACGAAGCCTGGCAAACCGCCCAGCGCGCCCACGCCATCGCCAACGGAGTCTTCGTCTGCGCCGTCAACCGCGTAGGCCACGAGCACGGCGACGTCAAATTCAAAGTCACCGCCGCCGACGGCAACCCCGCCACCGTAGAACTCCACGGCCCCGGCGACCACACCCCGCAGTCCGGTCTCGAGTTCTGGGGAGGCAGCTTCATCGCCGACCCCTTCGGCCGCATCCTCGCCCAGGGCTCCCCCGACAAAGAAGATATCCTCATCGCCGACCTCGACCCCAAACTAATCGAAGTAACCCGCCAGCACTGGCCCTTCCTACGCGACCGCCGCATCGACGCCTACGAAGGCATAGCCAAACGCTTCATCGACTGAATATAAAAGGCCGCTGCCTCAACCACCGTGCCTTCCACTGCCGCCGCATTCGCGCGAAAGCGCGAACCGCTTCTAGGTAAGCCAAGCCTTCAGGCTTGGCCCTCTCTCGCAGCATTGGAAGACAGGGGGCTTTAGCCCCTGGGGTATGCTTTCTCTCGATGCCACAGTTCGCCAAAAGCAGAGCACCTACGCCATCACGATCTTGACCTTCCAGCGACATCGCCACTTCCAGCGCACAGCCAACGCCGAACTCCTCATCACCACGCTCTTCCAGCATCGCGACAAAAGCCCCTTCGAACTCCACGGCTTCGCAGTCATGCCCGACCACGTCCACGTCCTCATCACACCAGCTATCAACCAATCAATAGCAAGGTGCATTCAATACATCAAAGGCGGATACTCCTTCGCAGTCCGCAAGCAATCCACAGGAGAAATCTGGCACACCGGCTATCACGAGCATCGCGTCAGAGACGCCGACGACTTCAACAGCCAGCTTCTGTACATCCAAAACAACCCCGCTCGAAAACAGTACCAAGACTATCCACACGTCCACACTAGATATCTGACTGCATCGACCCCGTCCCGCGCCAGTTGCTTTCTTAGCCAGCCGAACTAAGCATACGCAAGGTCGGACTGCGTAACTCCCGATTGCTCCCTTACTCCAGCCCCATCCACCGTCGCCCAGGCACACACCTGCGGAGGGAAAACAAGCTGAGATCGCATCTTGACAACCTGAGATCGTAGCCGCTCCTCAAGCGTATCGATCGATATCTCCTCCACCGACGTCACTCCTTGCTTTACAAGTAGGGGCGTCAAAGAGCGCATCGTCTCAGCCATCCACGCGTAGATCGGAGAATCCATACCTCCGCCCACCGGCATCTCGGCGAACAACTCAGGATGAGGAAGGTCTGCCATCCTGAAGTGCTCCAACAGCCGCCCCGCCGCATCGTAACTAGGGAATGCGCTGGCACCGATTCTCAACAGTTTCGCCATCCTCTGAAAAAGCGGAGCCTTGGGCAGGCTATACAGTTCGTGGTGGCAGCTAACCTCGTGAAACGCGATGACACCCCCAGGTCGAACATGCCGTCGCGCCGCACGAAGGAAATCGCACGGAATCGGCTGGTGTATCAGCACATAGCGGCCAATCACCACATCGAACTTTTCGGCCGAAGAAAACTCCTCAACCGAGCTGACGCAAAAGCTAATCTGCGGATAGCCACGATCGCGAACGCGGGCCGCCGCCTTGTCGATTGCCGCCGCGGACTGATCGATGCCAACCACCGACCCCATTGCTCCCACCATCTCAGCCGCAAGCATCGAGACGTCACCAGCTCCACAACCAAGATCCAGAACCCGCAATCCCTCCTTAATTCCTAACTGGCGCAGAAGCCGCTCGGTGATAGGTCGGATGATCTGAGCCTGCAGGCTCAGACGCGACAACTCCCTCGGTGAGCTGCCAAGAACATAGGTCGAATTGGACATGTCGAATTCCTTTCTCACATAAGGAACCCCTGACTCAACGATCTATTCCCTCATTTCTCGCTACCAGTACAATCCGATCATCCATCCAAAGGAGCAAGCATGCCCCGCAGCATCATCCTGTCCCTCGCCCTCATCGCCGCCCCGTCCCTCATCGCCCAAACCATCCACACCACCGCCGACATGCAGCAGCGCGAAGCCAAACTCCTGGCCGCCGCCAAGGCCAGCCCAACCGGCCTCGCCTCCGAAGCCATGGACGACTACGGCAACGACCGCACTCTCCTCGTCGTGCGCGTCCACAGCGGAGACCCCGAACGCCACCAGTTCTGGGCCGACCAGATGGTCATCCAAAAGGGCACCATCACCCTCGTCACCGGCGGCACCATGCAGGGAGAACACCCCAACGGCACCGCCCCCGGCGAAACCCTCGGCACCAGCATCCAAGGCGGAAAAGAAACCATCCTCCACGCCGGGGACATCGTCCACATCCCCGCAGGCATGCCCCATCAAGCCAAAATCGCCCCCGGCACCACCGTCACCTATCTCGTCTTCAAAGAGAAAGAAAAATAGCCCACAACTCCGAGGCATCCGGTGCCCATGTTCGCGACAGCCTGATCGTCGCTAACGTGGGGCTTTTCTCGGAGACGCGAACTCTTCACCCACCCAACTGTCTCTCCCGCATCCATCCACCCACCCACGCGCAAGGCAACGCAGTCACAATCAACGCCAGCGGATACCAATGCGGCCCAAACGCCGGCCCCTTATTCCACGTCGCAATCGCCCCCGCAATACTCACGATAAAACCGATAGAGCCGGCGATCATGGCATGCCGCATCGGCCGATCAGGAGCTAGCCGCGCCGTCACATAACTGCCCACAATACCAAAGACAATCCGATACGCCGTAGCCAGCACCAGCGGCCCATCGCTCACCGGCTGTCCCCAAGGGGGATACACACCCACAGCATGCAACACCAGATCGGTGATAAGCGTCAGAACAACGCCCACCACAATTCCGCCAACCACAGCGCGAATGCTCCGGCCAACGCCTCCCGAAGAGCTCATCACCCCTCCGTCTTCTATGGCAAAGCGAAGCAGACCTGGAAGACCTAAGCCGCCAACCCAACCTCCCGCTCCGCTCGTCTTCCGCCTAAATACCCAAACAGCGCAATATAGATGTAGCAAACCGCCGGAATCACAAAGGCGTGTTGCACCCCAATCGCATCCGCCAGATGCCCCTCCGCCAGCGGAATCAGCGCACCGCCCACAATCGCCGCCACCATCAGGCTCGACCCCTTTGAAGTCAGTGGTCCCAGTCCCGTCAGCCCTACGGTAAAGATGCTCGGAAACATCACCGAGTTGAACAGTCCCACCGCAATGATCGCCCACATCGCCGTGTGTCCATGCGTCAGGATCGAGGTCGCCACCAGCCCGCATGCCACCAGCGCTGCCGTCCCCAGCACCATGCTCGTTCGGACCTTCGTCAGCAGCCATGACCCGATAAACCGCCCCACCATCGCGCCGCCCCAGTACAGCGAAACATACTTCGCCGCGGTCTTCTCCGAGAACGCCGCAATATCCGGCAGCCCAAAGTAATTCACCAAAAAGCTTCCGATCGAAACCTCCGCGCCAACGTAAACAAAGATCGCCAGTGCACCTGCCAGCAGCACCGGATGATTCCATATGCTGTCGCTGCTCGCCGTTGTATCCAGCTCTCCAGGCCTGATGTCGCGCGTGAAGTCCATCGTTGGCAGTTTCAGCACCGCGAACGAGATTGCCAGCAGAACTAGCGTCAATCCAATCCCCAGATAAGGCAGCCGCACGCTCGAAGCCTGCTCCGTCCGGTACGCCTGCAACGCCGCCGCTGAAAACGACCGCAGTTTCTCCGGAGCTACGGGCGCCGAAGCCAGAATGAATAAACTCCCAAAGAACGGAGCCACAAACGTTCCAAACGAGTTGAACGCCTGGGAAAGATTCAGTCGCGCCGCGGATGTCTCTGGAGGCCCCAGGTTCGCCACATAAGGATTCGCCGCCACTTGCAGCGTCGTAATGCCCGCCGCCAGAATCACCAGCGCGGCAAGAAATACCCCGAACGACGCCACAGTCGAAGCCGGCAAAAATAGAAACGCACCGGCAGCCATCACCAGCAGCCCGATCACCATCGTGCCCTTATAGCCACGCCACTCCACCAGCTTTCCCGCCGGGAACGCAAAAATGAAGTACGACGAGAAAAAACAGAACTGCACCATCATCACCTGCGCGTAGCTCAGGTCGAAGATGCCCTTGAGATGCGGAATCAGAATGTCATTCAGGCAGGTAAGGAATCCCCACATGAAGAAAAGCATCGTCGCGATGCTCATGGCCCGACGGTCCGTCTTCTGATTTGAAAAGTGCTGTGTGCTCGGCGGTGCGCTGATCCCGATTGCCATATCGATACAAGACCTTTTCCGGAAATTTACGAGAGCTTAATCTCAATCGCTTCCATCCTATATGCATTCCTGAAACACCGCCTCCCAGGTGTCAGTCAGCTCCCCTCCCAACGCTATACTCAATGTAAGGGGACTGCTGCACTTGACACGTAGCACTCCCCCATCGGACCCCTTATGCTGTCTCAGATCCTCACAACGATCTTCCAGCACGCGCAGGTCCGGACTTAAACGACTTCATTGGAAGACTTTGCACACTTTTTGACGGGTAGGGGGAACCACTGAGCCGCACCGACGACAAGCCGACCGACTACCGCATGCCCGCCGAGTGGGCTCCTCACGCTGCCACCTGGATCGCCTGGCCCCATAACGCCGAGGACTGGCCCGGAAAATTCCAGCCCATCCCCTGGGTCTACGCCGAAATCGTCCGCCACCTCTCCCAGGTCGAAGCCGTCCACATCCTCGTCAACAATACCGACGCCGAAAACCGCGCCATCGGCCACCTCCGCCGCGCCGGAGCCAATCTCGCCCGCCTCCACTTCCACCAATGGCAAACCGATCGCGTCTGGCTCCGCGACTCCGGCCCCATCTTCGTCAAGAACTCCGACGGCGACCTCGCCGTCACCAACTGGAAGTTCAACGCCTGGGCCAAATACGACAACTGGCGCCGCGACGACCAGATCCCCCAGCACATCGCCCGGCACTACGACATCCCCCAGTTCAAACCCGAGATCGAACTCCCAACCGGAAAACCTCACCGCGTAATCCTCGAAGGCGGCAGCATCGACACCAATGGCGCCGGCCTCCTCCTCACCACCGAAGAGTGTCTCCTCTCCAAAGTTCAGGAGCGCAACCCCGGCCTGGGCACCGAAGCCGAAACCCGCAAGCATCTCGAACAAGCCCTCCAAAAATATCTAGGCGTCGAAAAAGTTCTCTGGCTCCACAAAGGCTGCGCCGGCGACGACACCCACGGCCACATCGACGACATCACCCGTTTCGTCGGCGAAAATAAAATCCTCACCTGTGTCGAGCGAAACACCCGCGACGAAAACCATCTCCCCCTCGCCGAAAACCTCGACCGCCTCCGCAGCTTCCGCAACCTCGACAACAAGCCCTTCGAGATCGTCGAACTCCCCATGCCATCACCCGTAGTCTTCGAGGGCCAGCGCCTCCCCGCCAGCTACGCCAACTTCTACATCGCCAACTCACTCGTCCTCGTCCCCACCTTCAACGACTGCCACGACCGCCACGCCCTCAACATCATCGCCAGCTGCTTCCCCGACCGCGAAGTAATCGGCATCCACGCCGTCGACCTGGTCTGGGGCCTGGGCACCCTCCACTGCCTCTCCCAACAGGAACCCGCATGACAGCCCTTCCAACGTTGCCCCCACCACCTGACCTCGAATCCATCAAAGAACTCGTCCGCAACGCGGATATCGAAGGATTCATCGAAGTTCACGGCGCACCCGCGGATGAGTATGACACCGAAGCAGAAGCATTGCATACCGCGATAGCTCATCTTCGCGCCGACGAAATCACAGTCAGCAAACAACTACCGATACTCGAATTCATCTGGCGCAAAAGCTTCATCGACGATGAGGCTGAATTAGCTCTGCGTCGCCCAGCGCTTGAGGCCCTGGCGCAGCAGATCACCCGCTTCTTCGGTCCCGAAGCTCAACCTCAAACCAGAAATCGCAGCTAAGCCATCCTCGAATTCATCTGCTCTAAGCCACGCAAGATTCGAAAGCTACGAAGCCTTCTCATGCGCCTTCATATATTCCCGCAGAGCCGCATTAATCCGGCTCTGATACCGCGACCCAGTCTTCCGAAAAAACTCCAGCACATCCGCATCCAGCCGAACCGTAATCTGCTTCTTATTCCCCACCGGAACCAACGCCCCCGGCCGAGTCCACACAGCATCTCGCGGCGAAGCAGGAGCGTCGCTAAAGTCGATATCCTCGTCCTTCATCTCACGCAGCCGCTTCATCTGCTTCGCGGTCATCTTAGGCGGATGCTTCGGATCCCGCTTAAATCTAACGATTCCAGTACTCTTCTCGTTCATTCGAGTCGCCCTTCTGGCGGTGATCAGCCGAATAACTTCGCCCCTCAGCGTATACACAACATAAATTTCAATGCCTTCAACCACGCCCACAGCAGCCCAACGCTCTTCAGCCGAAAAATTGTCTAACCTCTCCGTTCGATCGACATCGTCAAAAACTCCAGTAGCAAACTCAAACGTAATTGCATGCTTCCGTTCATTGCTTCTGGCTTTCCCCGGATCCCATTCGAACTCCATGCACAATCGATGGTACTACATTTGTAACTACACACCAAATTCCCCGAATACATGCTTTCCTATTAACGAATGTCCACCGACCTCACCTACCTCCGAGCCGCCATCGCCGAAGCCCACGCCGCCGAAGCCAACGGAGAAGTCCCCGTAGGCGCAGTGGTAGTCCACGAAAACCAAATCATCGGCCGAGGCCAGAACAGAGTCCTCCGCGACTCCGACCCCACCGCCCACGCCGAGATCGTAGCCCTCCGCGAAGCCGGCTTCGCCCTAAAAAATTACCGCCTCGAAGACTGCACCCTCTACGCCACCCTCGAACCCTGCGCCATGTGCGCCGGAGCCATCCTCCACGCCCGCCTCTCCCGCCTCGTCTACGCCGCCCCCGATCCCAAAGCCGGAGCCTGCGGTTCCGTCCTCGCCGTCCTCAATCACCCCCAACTCAACCACAAGGTCGATCTCCTCCCCGGCCTCCTCGCAGACGAATGCGGCGCCCTCCTCACCAATTTCTTCCGCAAACGCCGTCTGGAAAAATCCTACGCCCGCATCTTAGGGATGGAAGGAACAGGGACAGAAGCACCCACCCAGGAGGCCCCGATGACAACAAAAAAGACAAGAAAGCCAAAAAAGAAGTGGTCCGCAAAGGTCACAACCGACTCAACCCACCCCGACGAAGGCCTCTTCAACCAAAGCGCTGCCACCATCGCGAAAGCACTAGCCTCAAAGAAAGTCTCCCCCAAAGGCCCAGCTTCCGGCATGCGCATGCTCAACTTCTACATCAACCGCGCCGGCAAAAACCTCTCCGCCTCCCGTCACATCGAACTCGAAAAAGCCAAGGCTCTCCTCTCCGAAATCATCGCCAAACAAAAATCCAAATCACCCGCCGAGACAGCAAAGAAAGCCCCCAAGAAAGCCGCAAAACAATCTCCGTCGAAGACTCGCAAAAAAAACGCAAACAAAAAATCTTCGACAAAATAACGACTCAACGCCTAAACCCGCGACCAAAAGCATCTATCCTTGCATATCCTCAACTTCGATCGGCAAGGAGAATGCCATGTCAGGTCGTCTCGCAGGCAAAGTCGCCATCATCACCGGTTCCGGCTCCGGCATCGGCAAAGCCATTGCCATACGCCTCGCCAGCGAAGGCGCGTCCATCGTCGTCGACTATCGCAACCACATCGAACAGGCTCAGGACACCAAAGCTAAAGCTGAAGCCGCCGGCGGCAAAGCCATCCTCGTCCAGGCCGACGTCTCCAGCCTCGCCGACACGCAAAACCTCGTCGACCAGGCCTACCAGCAACTAGGCCGCTGCGACATCCTCGTCAACAACGCCGGCATCGAGAAGGAAGCCGCCTTCTGGGACGTCACCGAAGCCGAATACGACGCCGTCCTCAACGTCAACCTCAAGGGCGCCTTCTTCCTCACCCAGGCCTTCGTCCGCCACCTTCGCGATGCCAAGCTTCCCGGCCGCGTCATTAACATCAGCTCCGTCCACGAGGACATGGTCTTCCCCCACTTCTCCACCTACTGCGTCTCCAAGGGCGGCATGCGCATGCTCATGCGCGACCTCGCCGTCGAACTCGGCCCCCTCAACATCACCGTCAACAACATCGCCCCCGGCGCCATCGCTACCCCCATCAACACCAAGATGATGGAGAACAAAACCCAGCTCAACGCCCTCCTCGCCAACATTCCCCTCGGCCGCATGGGCTCCCCCGAAGACGTCGCCGGTCTCACTCTCTTCCTCGCCTCCGACGACGGC
>Ga0210406_10003553_pt1 | contig 17011 bp, 10 predicted proteins | sample IncBWC30MmetaG_FD_155454 | JGI IMG/M metagenome (GOLD analysis project Ga0210406, IMG submission 155454) | Forest soil microbial communities from Barre Woods Harvard Forest LTER site, Petersham, Massachusetts, United States - Inc-BW-C-30-M | ecosystem: Environmental > Terrestrial > Soil >... | reverse complement strand
TGTCTTCCAAAATCATCGCAGCGCTTTCTCGGCGATCATCGCGGTCGGCGTATTGGTGTTGCCCGATGTGATCGTCGGCATGATCGACGCGTCCGCAACGCGAAGTCCGCCGACGCCGTGAAAGCGAAGCCGTTCGTCGACGACGGCCATCGGATCGCTCGCCGTGCCCATCTTCGCGGTGCCGACGGGATGGAAGATCGTGGTGCCGATGTCTCCGGCGGCCTTGGCAAGCGATGCATCGTCGTCGCCGACCGACGGGCCCGGCAGGAACTCGATCGGGTGATAGCGCGCGAGCGCCTTCTGTTGCATCAGCCGACGCGTGGTGCGGATCGCATCGGCCGCGACCTGGCGGTCTTCATCGGTTGCGAGATAGTTCGGCGCGATCGACGGCGCCTCGGAAAGCTCTGATGAACGGATCCGCACGGTGCCGCGCGAGGTCGGCTGCAGGTTGCAGGCGCTGACCGTGATGGCGGGGAAGCGATGCAGCGGGTCGCCGAACTTGTCGAGCGACAGGGGCTGCACGTGAAACTGGATGTTGGCGCGCTCGCGATGCGGATCGGAGCGGGTGAAGATGCCGAGCTGCGACGGCGCCATGGTGAGGGGCCCGCGGCGGCGCAATGCGTAATCGAGCCCCATCAGGCTGCGCCGCGCCAGCGAGTAGTAGGTTTCATTCAGCGTGCGCACGCCGGATACTTGGTAGATCGCGCGCTGCTGCAGATGATCCTGCAGATTGCGCCCGACACCTTGGCGATCGAGCACGACATCGATTCCGAGCGGCGCGAGCCACTCGGCGGGGCCGATGCCGGAGCGCTGCAGCACCTGGATCGATCCGATCGATCCCGCGCTCAAGATCACTTCGCCCTTGGCGGTGGCTTCGATCGTCTCGCCGTCCTGGATGAAGCGGACGCCTGTGGTACGGCCGTTTGCGATGACGAGCCGATCGACCAGCACGCGCGTTTCCAGCCGCAGATTGGGGCGCGTCAGCGCTGGCTTGAGAAAGCCGCGCGCCGACGACCAGCGGCGCCCGCGCTTCTGATTGACGTGGAAATAGCCGACGCCTTCATTGTCGCCGGTGTTGAAGTCGGGGATCTTCCTGATCCCCATTTCGGCCGCGGCGTCGCCGACCGCGTCCAGAATTGTCCAGGACAGCCGCGGCGCCTCGATGCGCCAGCCGCCGCCCACGCCATGATGCTCGCTCTCGCCAAGGAAATGATCCTCAAGCCGCCGGAACGCCGGCAGCACGTCGTCATAGCCCCAGCCGGAAAGGCCGAGCTGCCGCCAATGGTCGTAGTCGGCGGCCTGGCCGCGCATCGAGATCATCGCGTTGATCGCGGAACAGCCGCCGATCACCTTGCCGCGCGGATAGGCCAGCGAGCGGCCGTTGAGGCCGGCTTCCGCTTCGGTCCGGAACATCCAGTCCGAGCGCGGGTTCCCGATCGCGAAAAGATAGCCGACGGGGATGTGGAACCAGATCCAGTTGTCATTGCCGCCGGCCTCCAGTATCAGCACGCGGCTGTTCGGATTGGCCGACAGGCGGTTGGCGAGGATGCAACCGGCGGTGCCTGCACCGACAATGATATGGTCGAAATCTCCTTCGAGCCGCTTTGGCATTGGCTTGGTCCCGGCGCTTCCTTCTCGCTTACTAGAGCATGATCCGGAAAAGTGGAAACCGGTTTTCCCTTAGCTAACAAACCCAGAACGCGTTTGCGCGGAGATCATGCTCAAAAGGAGTGAGAAGCGCGATAACTATTCCACCTGAACGCATTGGGCTCTAGCCAGACCCCGGCGGCTCGCACAAGGGCGGTCGGCGGGGCTTTGGCGCCCGCAAAGGGACGTTTCGAGAAGGGGCATTTCGAGCCGGCCTGGGCTGTTGGGCGGACCGCATCTTGCATGCTACAAACTCACCAACTTGCCAGAACCCGGAGAGTCGAGTTTCCCATGCCCATCGTCAATCGCGTCGCCGATCTGCAACCCGACATCCAGGCCTGGCGCCGCGACATCCATGCCCATCCGGAATTGCTTTACGACGTGCATCGCACCGCGGCCTTTGTGGCCGACCGCCTGCGGGAATTCGGTTGCGACGAGGTCGCAACCGGCCTCGGCAAGACGGGCGTGGTCGGCGTCATCAAGGGCAGGAAGCCGGCCGGCAATGGCGACATCAAGGTGATCGGGCTGCGCGCCGATATGGATGCGCTGCCGATCGAGGAAGCGACCGGTCTTCCCTATGCGTCGAAGACGTCGGGCAAGATGCATGCCTGCGGCCATGATGGGCACACCGCGATGCTGCTGGGTGCCGCGCGCTATCTCGCGGAGACGCGGAATTTCGCCGGCGATGCGGTGGTGATCTTCCAGCCCGCGGAGGAGGGCGGTGCTGGCGCGGATGCGATGATCAGGGACGGCTTGATGGATCGCTTCGGCATCGAGCAGGTCTACGGCATGCATAACGGCCCGGGCATGCCGATCGGCTCGTTTGCGATTCGGACGGGCCCGATCATGGCGTCGACGGACTCCGTCGACATCAAGATCACGGGCCATGGCGGACACGCGGCACGTCCGCACAAATGCATCGATTCCGTCATCGTTGGCACGCAGCTCATCACCGCTCTGCAGCAGATCGTGTCGCGCAACGTCGATCCGCTGGAGTCGGCCGTGGTCTCGATCTGCGAATTTCACGCTGGCAATGCCCGCAACGTGATCCCGCACACCGCCGAGCTGCGCGGCACCGTGCGCACGCTGACGCCGGAGGTGCGCGTGCTGGTCGAGAAGCGCGTCCGCGAGATTGTCGCGGGCGTGGCACAGATGACCGGCGCGCGGATCGATCTGGTCTACGAGCGCGGCTATCCGGTGACCGTCAATCATGCTCCGCAGGCCGCGCTTGCGGCGCGGATCGCCAGGGACGTCGCTGGCGAGGCCAATGTGCACGAGATGGCGCCAATGATGGGCGCGGAAGATTTCGCCTATATGCTGCAGGCGCGGCCGGGCGCATTCATTTTCTGCGGCAATGGCGACAGCGCCGGCTTGCATCATCCCGCCTATAACTTCAACGACGATGCGATCGTCTACGGCACGTCGTACTGGATCAAGCTCGTCGAGAACACGCTGGCTGCCTGAGCGTGTGCAAGCCTCGCCTGTGCGTTATTCCTGGCTGTGGGCAACACGATAGCGGCCAGCGCTCCGCGCATCGGCGGTCAAATGACGCGCTTCAGAAGGTTCGATCGCGACGCTGCGGTCTCATGGTTGGGTCCAAGGTGACGAGCTGCAAGCGCTGATGCTGAAGAAAGCGCTGATGCTGAAGCTCCCCAACGAGAAACGGCGCTGTTACCAGCGCCGTTCTGGTGCACCTAACGCGTGGAATCGGCCCACTTCGACTGGCACTGGCGGGAGCGACCCGCGCTGGCTCTGCTGGCGTGGGAGACCTGCTCGCGATCCACCTCTAAGGCTACGCCGCATCCAGATGGAGTCAACTGGAACGACAAATAATTTTAGGCCAGCGTCCATCACCAATCAAACATCGGGGCGTTAAAGGCCAGGTTGAAGGGCCGCTGACGTGACCCCGGACACTTATGCTGACAATTGAGGGACGCTCAGGCAGACGACGACACCCTCGCATCGACATGCGTGAGCAGCGAACAGCCGCGCAGTCCGCTCAATTGAGCAGCAATGCTAGCGCCAGTAACGCGACCGGTGCCGTGCCGCCGGTGACGACGGCTGCCTCATACATGAACTCTTTCACCCGCTTGCTCATCGGGCATCCTCCCGGCTCAGAGCATACCTCTGCTAGGCCGGGTCAAGCCAGCAATTGTTGAACTCGGAATTGCATTTGCGCGTCGCTAATTGGGCAGGCTTGCTGACGCTCGCAGGCTGACGGCGCTTGATCTGGCGCCGTTTGCGCGATCTGGACGATTAATCATCGTTTGCGCGAAAACACGAATTTTGTGAAGCCCTTCAACGTGATTTGGGCCGTCCAGTCTTGCCAGCGAAAATATACCGCTTCCCAAAGACCCCAAATCAGTGGCTTCGTTCGCTTCGTCCTGCACTCGCAAGAGGGGCGCTTCGCGATCGTCACGAACGTTGGGAGCGGGATGCGATGGACGCGATATCGCAGCAGACGAATGTTGGTATCGCGGACGGCGAAGTCGTGTGGTCCTGGCGCCCCGACGCTGGCGCTAAGTGAGCGGAACGATCCGCTGACGACGGTGGCAAAAGAGCCCGGTCACCGAGGAGATCACGTATAAGCCGTAAAACCATTGCGCAAGGAAGGCCGGGTTCTCTCGGCTGAACCTGTGGTTCGTACCGCGTGCTTTTTTGTTGCACGCGGGCCATGGGTGCCAGCCGGCACCCGGTCTTCCCTGCGCCCTCTGCTGCAGAGAGGGTCAACGTCTTTCATCCCTCGGACGCAATCCGCGCCGCGAGAAGGCGCGGTCATGGTCTCGCTGTTTGACAACCGAATATGAAGTTCCCTGCGCGAGCAGGCGAGGTGACAAGAAATCCCGCGCCTTCGGCGGCCTTTGTTTTTGCGGTTCGCGAGAGGCAGGCTAGCCCTCGGGCTTGACCCGAGGGATCATGCTCAAACAAAGAGCTGGAGCATGATGGCGATTCCATCTCATCACATCCTGCTCTAGAAGATGCTTGCGAACGCAAAGTAGAGGAAGCCGGAGATCATCATCGCCACCGGCAGGGTCAGCACCCAGGCCATCGCGATGTTGCGGATCGTCGACCATTGCAGGCCGCTTCCATTCGCCGCCATGGTGCCGGCAATGCCGGAGGAGAGCACATGCGTGGTCGACACCGGCAGGCCGTAGCCGTCGGCGGCTGCGATCGTCGCCGCAGCGGTGATCTCGGCGCAGGCGCCTTGCGCGTAGGTCAGGTGGGTCTTGCCGATCTTTTCGCCGACGGTGACGACGATGCGCTTCCAGCCCACCATGGTGCCGAGCCCGAGCGCGATGGCGACCGCGATCTTCACCCAGGTCGGAATGAACTTGGTCGCGTTGTCGAGCGAGCCCTTATAGGCGTTCAGCGTTGCGATCTCGGCGCTGGAGAGATCGGCTTCCTTGTCCTTCATCAGGAAGCGCAGCGCTTCGGACACCAGATACATGTCGTTACGGGTGTTGCCGACGGCTTCCGCGGGCAGCTTTGCCAGCGAGCCATATTGCTTCACCTGGTTGGCAATGTCGCGCATCAGCACGGCCAGTGACGGGAAGGTTCCCTCATTGATCTGGCGCTGCGCCACATAGTTGGTCACAGCCGGCCGCGGGTTGCCGAGCACGTTATAGCCGGCGGCCTTGCTCTCGACGATCTTGCTGGCCGCTTCGGAGTTCTTGATGAACTGCTCGATCTGGCTCTGAGGCATGGTGCGGTTCAGCGCATAGGCGGTCGGCACCGTACCGATCAGGATCAGCATGATCAGGCCCATGCCCTTCTGGCCGTCATTGGAGCCATGGAAGAAGCTGACCAGCGTGCAGGTCAGGATCAAGATACCGCGGATCCACCAAGGCGGCGGCTGGTTGCCGACGGGCTCGGCAAACAATGCCGCCGCCGTGCGCTGCAGAACGCTCTTGAGCACGAACAGAAGGATCGCCGCCAGCGCGAAGCCGAACAGCGGCGACAGCAGAAGCGCTTTGCCGATATTGGTCGCCTGCGTCCAGTCCACGCCGGAGGTGCCGTCACGGCCGCGCATCAGGGCATTGGCGATGCCGACGCCGATGATCGAGCCGATCAGCGTATGCGAGGAGGAGGCGGGCAGGCCGAGATACCAGGTGCCGAGATTCCAGATGATGGCGGCGATCAAGAGCGCGAACACCATGGCAAAGCCCGCGCTCGATCCGACCTGCAGGATCAACTCCACCGGCAGCAGCGACACGATGCCGAAGGCCACCGCGCCGCTCGACAGCAGAACGCCGATCAAGTTGAACATGCCCGACCAGACCACGGCGATATGGGCCGGTAGCGAGCGGGTATAGATCACGGTGGCGACCGCATTCGCAGTGTCATGGAAGCCGTTGACGAACTCGAAGCCGAGCGCGATCAGAAGCGCGACGAACAGCAGAATATACGGCAGGAAGGTCGTCACCCGCGTGCCGGTCGCGTCGATATCGACATAAATGCTGTAGGCGACGAACAGCAGTCCGGCTGCCACCACGCCCAAATAGATAATTCCGGTCAGCGGATGAAATCCGCGATCGAGGTCGGGGCCCTTCTTCAGGGCGGGCTCGATTGAACCGGGTAAAGCAAGGTCGCTCATTGGATCACTCCTATCCCCAATGGACAGGATTTTGCGCGATCCATGTGACAGTGCGGTGAAAATGTGCGGCTTGAGAACGCTTCTATCCCCGCCTGCAGTTGATGTGGCGATTGCGAGGCAGCATCGGCAAATTCAGGCGGCGCGCGCCGATTTTTTCAGGAGCTCGGCGGCGATCTTCAGGTCCTCGACAAAGCGGTCGTACTCCCGCACCTTGGCGTCTTCGTCAGGCAGCCGCAACAGGTAGGACGGATGTACCGTAACCAGGGCTTTCGGACCCTCCGGAAGATCGACCGGGCGTCCGCGGTTCTTGTTGATCGGCGTGATCTTGCCGAGCACGCATTGCGCGGCGGTCGCACCGAGTGCCACAACGAGATCCGGTTTGATCGCGGCGAGTTCGCGTTCGTACCAAGGCCGGCATGCCTTGATCTCGGGTGTCGCCGGCTTCTGGTGCAGGCGGATCTTTCCGCGCGGCACGAATTTGAAATGCTTCACCGCGTTGGTGACATAGACCTTGCCGCGGTCGATGCCGGCGTCTTCCAGCGCGCGGTCGAGCATCTGCCCGGCCGGCCCGACGAACGGCTTGCCCGCGAGGTCCTCCTTGTCGCCGGGCTGCTCGCCGACCAGCATGATCCGCGCATGTTTGGGGCCTTCGCCGAACACGGTTTGGGTGGCATTCTTCCAGAGCGGGCAGGCGCGGCAGCCTGACGCCTCCTCTCGGAGCGCTTCAATCGTCTCGGCTGCTGCGGCGGATTTGCGTGGCATCGAAGATTGCATCGAAGATTCCTGCCGTTCCTGTGACTCGCTGGCGTCGGCCGTATGCGCGGCATCGGCGATCGGGGGTTTAATCGATGACGCCTCCGGCAGGTTCCGCCAATTCTCCTTTTCCATCGCTCTCACTTTCGGCCACGCCGGATTGAAATTGTTGCCGAAATGGCGCCGCCAAGTTTCCTCCAGTCGGTCCTCGGTCGGCGCTTCGGTCTTGTTGATGCCCGGTGTGAAGGAGAGCGCGTGGCCGTCCCAATGCGCGCAGAGATCGGGGGTCAGGATCGACCAGGGCATGTCGGCGAAACGGCTCGCGAAGAACGGCGCGGCCAGTTCGACGATGTGATGCTCCGGCTCGAACCAGGCGATGTAATGCGATTTCGGATCGCGGCCGACTTCGCGGAAGCGCACGAGGGCATGCATCTTGTGCTCGTCGCGATGTACCGCGCTCGCCATCGATGAAACGAGCGAGACATCCGGATCGGTCGCGACGTTGAGGAGGTCGTGATTGCGCCGTAGCCGCCATAGGAGGCGATAGAGGATCGCAAACCTTTCAGGGTCGCGGTGCAGGATTGCGGACCGCGCCAGTTCGACGAATTTGGCGGGCACATTGAATGTGCCCGCCGGGGTGTCAGGCAGCGGCGATGTCTCAGCCGCGAACAGGTCGGCTTCAGCGCCGCGTACTTTCCAGGTGACGTCAGCAGGGCGTACGTCATTCAGCACGAGCGACCGTGCGGCCTTCCGCCAGCCGTCGAAATCGATTTCGCTGTCGAGCGTGACGAGGTGCATCTGTTCCCTTTCGTCATGCGAGCCGTCGCTGGAGACCCGTAACTTGGTACCGCTGGATGCGCAGAAGAGATCGTATTTCACGGTGCCCGCCAGGATTACCAGCTTGGCTGCTGGTCCATGGTTTGAATCCTCTTGATTCCGTTACCAAATCTCGCAGGCGCCAATTCGATTGACTCCGCGAATGTTGTTAGCTTTATATTAGAACATATCATGAACAAATGAGCCAACCGTTGGTTCTTATTCAAACCTAGGGCGGCAACCATCATCAAGGAAGCGGGGCATGACGAGCGCATGTATGAGCACGCTTGCGACTTTGCGCGGCGACATTGAACGCATCGAGGCGCACGGCGATGTGCATGCCCTCAAGCGCGTGGCGCTCGGCCATGCGGACGCGGATGCGATGCTCCGCGGCGGGCTTGCGATAGCTGCGGTGCATGAGGTGTTTGCCGAGGGGCATCAAAGTGGAGCGGCGACCGGCTTCATCGCGGGCGTTGCCGGTCGCATCACCGCGCGCCGGCCGCTGATCTGGGTGCGGCAGGATTTTTCCGACATTGAATCGGGCGCGCTATCGATGAGCGGATTTTGCGAACTCGGCCTCGATCCGCGCTACGTGGTGACAGTGCGCGCGGCAGATGCCGAGAGTGCGCTGCGCACGGCCGCCGATGCGCTCGCCTGCGATGCGCTGGGTGTGGTTGTGCTGGAAATCTGGGGTGAGACGCGGCAGTTCGATCTCGTCGCCAGCCGCAAGCTGACTCTGGCGGCGCAGGCCTCTGGCGTCACGGCGCTTCTGTTACGGATTGCCGCTGTGCCAGAGCCTTCCACCGCGGAGACGCGCTGGATCGTGAGCGCCGCTCATTCGCCACCCGCAGCAAACGCTGCATCCTGGAGCGCGTGGGGCGCGCCCGTCTTCGATGCAGAGCTTGTCCGCAACCGTCACGGTCCTGTCGGGCGATGGATCATGGAATGGAATTGCGATGAAGGCCTTTTCAGACAACCGGCGGCGCATTCTCGGCCTGTGGCTGCCGCGACTCCCCATCGACCGCATCAAGCGTGGGCTGCTGTGCGCGAACGTCGCCTTGGATAATACGCCAAATGCAACACCAAGCGTCGTCGTCGCCAAGGAGAACAACGCGCTTAAGATCTATTCTCTGGATGAGGCGGCAGCGCATGACGGCCTTTCCATTGGTTTGCCGCTTGCCAACGCGCGCGCCATCTGTCCGCATTTGAAAGTGTTCGATGCCGACGAGGCGGCGGATGCCAGGACGCTCGGCGAGATCGCCGATTGGTGCGACCGCTTCACGCCGTTGGTTACGCTCGACCCGCCGCACGGGCTGTTCCTTGATATCACCGGCTGCGCCCATCTGTTCGGCGGTGAGGCCACGATGCTTCGCCTGTTGTGTGACGTGCTGACCGTACAGGGTTTTGCCGTCAGCGCGGCGATTGCCTCGACCGCGGTCTGCGCGCGGACGATGACCCGCCATGTCCATGGTCGCATCGTGCCTGACGGTGAGGAAGCCGATGCGGTCGGCCCGTTGCCGGTCTCCGCACTCGGTGCGGATATTGCGATCACAAGTGGCCTGCGCCGTGCGGGACTGAAAACCATTGGCGATGTCGCCTCCCGCGCGCGCCATGAAATCGCGGCGCGGTTCGGTACTGCGTTCACGGCGCGTCTTGAACAGGCATTGGGGCTAGGCGATGCGCCCATCAGCCCGCGCAAGCCGCTGCCCGATTACATCGTGGAGAAGCGCTTCGCCGAGCCGGTTGCGACCGACAATGTGATTTCGGCGACATTGTCACGGCTCGCCGCGACTCTCGTCCTTTCCATGGAGAAGCAGGGCAAGGGTGCGCGGCGGCTGGAGGCGAGCTTCTTCCGCACCGACGGCGTAGTGCGCGTGCTCGATGTCGAGACCGGACAACCGGTGACGCGCGCTGCGATAGTCGACCGGCTGTTTCGCGAGCGGCTTGAGGCCTTGAATGATCCGCTCGACCCCGGTTTCGGCTTCGATCTCATTCGCCTGTCTGCGAGTCGCACCGAAATCGTGGTGCAAGAGCAACGTGATCTTGATGCCCATGTGCACGACAATGACGAACTGGCCGCGCTGATCGACCGTATTGCCGCGCGCATCGGCAGCAAACGCGTCATCGTGCATCTGCCGCAAGACACTCATATTCCCGAGCGTGCGGTTTTGGCTGCACCCGCGCAGCGTCATCTTGCTACTGCGACGCAGGCCGTTTGGCTGGCGCGTGTGCCTGGTGAGCCGCCACTCCGCCCTTTGCGGCTGTTCGACAAGCCCGAGCCGATCAAAGTGCCGCTCGCAACCGTGCCCGATGGCCCGCCGCATCGCTTCACTTGGCGCCGAGCGGTGCATGCGGTGGTGCGGGTGGAAGGCCCGGAGCGCATTGCCATGGAATGGTGGAAGCAGGACGGCAAGATGCTGACGCGCGATTATTTCCGCATCGAAGACGAGGCGGGCCTGCGCTTCTGGATTTTTCGAGACGGGCTCTACGACAGCGAACTCCGCGACGAAGAGGGCAAGCCCGTGCCCGCCAACTGGTTCGTGCACGGGCTGTTCGCATGAGAAATGTCGATTATGCCGAGATTGGCATCACCACGAATTTCTCGTTCTTGCGCGGCGGCTCGCATCCGCAGGAATATGTGCTTCAAGCGGGCAGGCTCGGACTTCCCGCAATTGGCATCGCCGATCACAACACGCTGGCCGGCATCGTTCGGGCCTATAGCGAACTCGACAATCCCGACATCAAGCACAAGCCAAAACTTCTCTACGGTGCGCGGCTCGTCTTTACCTGCGGCACGCCGGACATTCTGGTCTATCCGCGCGACCGTGCCGCTTACGGCCGGCTCTGCCAATTGCTCACGCGCGGCAAGCGCGGCGATGAGACCGATAAGGTCGAAAAGGGTGAGTGTCATCTTAGGTTCGACGACCTCCTGGAATTTTGTGAGGGGCAGTTGCTCGTCCTGGCGCTGCCGCATCGCTTCGAGGAGACAGCCGCGCGGAAAATTCTGGATCGTCTGCAGCCAAGCCGCGCCGAAGGCGTGTGGCTTTCGGCAAGCCTGCTCTATCGTGGCGATGACTGGCGCCGTCTGGCGCGGCTGGATCGACTGGCTGTCTCGGCCAACGTGCCGCTGCTTGCAACTAACGACGTGCTGTACCACGATCCCGCGCGGCGTCCGCTGCAGGACGTGCTTACTTGCATCCGCGAGAAGACCACGATCGAGGCAATCGGCAAGCGCCTGGAGGCCAACGCGGAACGTCATCTCAAGCCCGCTGGCGAAATGGCGAGACTATTCCGCGACTATCCCGAAGCGATTGCGGAAACCATGCGCTTTGCACAACGTATCGATTTTTCGCTCGATCAGTTGAAATATCAATATCCCGACGAGCCGGTACCGCCGGGCAAGACTGCGCAGCAGCATCTGGAAGACCTGACCTGGGCGGGAGCCCACAAAAGATTTCCAACCCGGATTGCACCAAAAACCAAGAAAATGCTGCACAAGGAATTGCGGCTTATCAGGAAGCTCAAATACGCGCATTATTTTTTAACCGTCCACGACATCGTGCATTACGCGCGAAGTCAGAACATCCTATGCCAGGGCAGGGGGTCGGCGGCGAATTCCGCCGTCTGTTATGTGCTCGGCGTGACCTCGGTCGATCCGACCAAGGTCGATCTGTTGTTCGAGCGCTTCATCTCCAAGGAGCGGCTGGAGCCTCCTGATATCGACGTCGATTTCGAACATTCGCGGCGGGAAGAGGTGATGCAATATGTTTATCGCCGCTACGGCCGTCACCGCGCGGCGATCATTGCGACCATTATCCACTATCGCCCGCGCAGCGCGATCCGCGATGTCGGCAAGGCGCTCGGGCTGACAGAGGACGTCACTGCCTTGCTTGCCGACACCGTGTGGGGAAGCTGGGGCAAAGGCCTCAACGATATGCAGGTCAGACAGGCTGGGCTTGACCCCGAGAATGCCATGGTCCGGCTTGCGGTCGAACTCGCAGCCGAGCTGATCGGGTTTCCCCGCCACCTCTCACAGCATGTCGGCGGCTATGTGCTGACGCAGGACCGGCTTGATACCTATGTGCCGATCGGCAATGCCGCGATGGAGGACCGCACCTTCATCGAATGGGACAAGGATGATGTCGATGCGCTCGGCATGATGAAGGTCGACGTGCTGGCGCTCGGCATGCTGACCTGCATCCGCAAGTGTTTTGACCTGATCGCGGAACACAAGGGCCGGCGTTACGAACTCGCTGATATCAAATCGGAGGATAACGACGAAGTCTATCAAATGCTGCAGCGGGGTGAATCGCTCGGTGTGTTCCAGGTCGAGAGCCGCGCCCAGATGAACATGCTGCCGCGGCTGAGACCCTGCACCTTCTACGATCTCGTCATCGAGGTTGCGATCGTGCGCCCCGGACCGATCCAGGGCGACATGGTGCATCCTTATCTCAGGCGGCGGAACCAACAGGAAAAGGTGAGTTATCCGTCGCCGTCGCCGGAGCATGGTGACAAAGACGAATTGTACCGGGTCTTGTACAAGACGCTCGGTGTGCCGCTGTTCCAAGAACAAGCGATGCGGATCGCGATCGAGGCTGCGGAATTCACACCTGAGGAAGCCAACGGCCTGCGCCGTTCGATGGCGACGTTCCGGAACGTCGGCACCATCGGCAAATACGAAAACAAGATGATCGGCAACATGATCGCGCGCGGTTACGATCCTGAATTCGCCAAGAACTGCTTCGATCAGATCAAAGGCTTCGGCTCCTACGGCTTTCCGGAAAGCCACGCCGCAAGCTTCGCGCAACTCGTCTATGTCTCGTCATGGCTGAAGTATCATCATCCCGATGCGTTCTGCTGCGGACTGCTCAATTCGCAGCCGATGGGTTTTTATGCGCCAGCGCAGATCGTCGGCGAGGCCCACAAAAACAAGGTCGAGGTGCGCGAGATCGACGTGTCCTATAGTTTCGCGCAGAACACGCTGGAGGTGACTGACGGAGAATATTGCGCGGTGCGGCTCGGCTTTCGCCAGATCGACGGTTTCTCCTGGACCGATCCGGATGAGGAGAAGCTGAAGAAATTGCGCCAGTCGTCGCGAGATGACGCGTCAATTTTTTCACCGCCGTTCCGGGGCGTCGCGGTAGCGACGAGCCCGGAACCTCGAGATTCCGGGTTCGATGCTGACGCATTGCCCCAGAATGACGGAAGTACGGAGAAGGACTGGGCTGATCGCATCGTCGCGGCACGCGCTCGCCGTCCCTTCACGTCGCTCGAGGATTTCGCGCGCGACACCGGTTTGCCCAAACGTGCGCTGATTCTGCTCGCGGACGCCGATGCATTTCGCTCCCTCGGACTCGACCGCCGTGCAGCATTGTGGGCGGTGCGGCGGCTGCCCGACGATGTGCCGTTGCCGCTGTTCGAAAGCGCCGCCGCGCGCGAGCAGCCGGACGAGAACGCGCCCCCGTTGCCCGAGATGCCGCAGCCGGAACAGGTGGTCGCCGACTATCAGACCATCCGACTGTCGCTGAAGGGGCATCCAATGGAATTCTTGCGGACGATGTTCACGCGGGAGCGGGTCGTGCCCTGTCGTGACATCTGCCACCACAATAACCGCCTCTCGATGCGCTGCGCCGGCGTCGTGCTGGTGCGGCAGCGTCCAGGCAGCGCCAAGGGCGTCGTGTTCATGACGCTGGAGGACGAGACCGGCATCGCCAACATCGTCGTGTGGCCAAAGGTGATGGAGAAGTTCCGGAAAGAGGTGATGGGCGCCCGCCTCATCCTGGTCGAAGGCTATATCCAGAGCAGCCCGGAAGGCGTGACGCATCTGGTCGCCCAGCGCCTGTTCGACCGCTCGCAGGATCTGATGGGGCTCGCGGACGATGCGCTTCGCCGCAAGGCGGCCGTGCCAGCCGGTACCGCGCTGATCGAACCGCTCAATGATGACCGGCGCGATCACCCCGACAATCCCGCGCAGAAAATTCGCCACCCGCGCAATGTGCGAATCCTGCCGCCCTCGCGGGATTTCCATTGAGACGACCGTCATTGCGAAGAGCGAAAGCGACGAAGCAATCCAGACTTGATTTCGAGCCTCTGGATTGCTTCGCTTGCGCACTGGGGCTGGCCACAACCCCGCGACCTCTCGCAACGGACTTTCGTATGCAAACGCCCCGCGACATCCTCTCCGACCTCTGGCGCCATGCTGGCGGCGAGCCCGCCGCGCTTGGTGCCGTCAGCCTGACCGGCGCGGAGCCGCAACTGCCGTCATCGTTTCGCGTTGGCGCCGCGGCGCAGGCTTCGATCGCCGCGAGCGGCCTTGCCGCGGCCGAAATCTGGAAGGCACGCAGCGGACAGGCGCAAACCGTCGCGGTCGACATCGTCCATGCCGTCGTCGAATGTCGCAGCGAGCGTTATTTGCGTGCTGACGGCAAACCGGCGCCACCGACCTGGGACCCCACCGCGGGTATCTACCGCACGCGCGATAAGCGCTTCGTGAGATTGCACACCAATTTTCCCCATCACCGCGCTGCCGTGTGCAAGGTCCTGAACTGCGAGCCGGAGCGTGAAAAAATCCAGGCCGCCCTGATGCAATGGGACGGCGAGGCCTTCGAGACCGCGGCCTATGCGCAAGGCGGCGTGGTCGCGCTGATGCGTTCGCATGATAAGTGGTCGGCGCTTCCACAGGCGGAAGCGCTCGCCGCGTTGCCGGTCCTCACGATCGAAAAGATCGGCGAGGCGCCGCCAAAGCCATGGCCCAAAGGCGATCGTCCGCTCGCCGGCATCCGCGTGCTCGATCTCTCGCGCGTCATCGCAGGTCCGGTGGCGGGCCGCACGCTCGCCGTCCATGGCGCCGATGTGATGCTGATCTCCGGCCCCGATCTGCCGGCGATCCCCTGGCTTACGATCGATACCGGCCGCGGCAAACTATCAAGTTTTGTCGAACTCAAGAGCGAGCAAGGACGGGACACGTTGCGCCGTCTTCTGGTGGAAGCCGATATTCTCTCGCAAGGTTACCGCCCGCGCGCGATCGCTTCGCTCGGCTTCGCGCCGGAGGATGCGGCAAGGATCTCGCCAGGGATCATCTATGTGTCGCTGTCGGCTTACGGTCGTGCCGGGCCGTGGGCGGAGCGTCGCGGCTTTGACTCTCTGGTGCAGACCGCGACCGGCTTCAATCACGCCGAGGGGCAGGCGGCCGGCATCGACGGGCCGAAGGAACTGCCGGCGCAGATGCTCGACCACGCCACCGGCTATCTGATGGCGTTCGGCGCGATGATGGGCAAGCTCCGGCAGACGCGCGAAGGCGGAAGCTGGCATGTCCGCGTGTCACTGGCGCAGACCGGGCGTTGGCTCTGGAATCTCGGTCGTGTCGCGCAGGGACTGAAGATCGACGATTTGAAGGCAGAAACGATCGCCCCTTTCATGGAAGAGATGCAGTCCGGCTTTGCGAAGCTGCACGCCGTCAGTCATGCAGCAAAACTCTCGAAGACGCCGGCGTTCTGGGCACGGCCAGCGGTGCCGCTCGGTAGCGACCAGCCTGAATGGCCTGCACGAGCTTGATGTCGAAACCAGCCCTGTCACATGCGTTCGCCTCGATGGGCACCTGCCCATAAATCCTGCCCACCCTGTTTGTGGTTGACGCTTTCTTGCGGCTGTTCCCTGATGTCGCTCAAGGGATGGAACCCGCGAGAGACAGCATGCGGATCGAAGAACGCCAGAACGGGCCGGCCGCGACCACCTCCGACCAGATCTTAAGCGAGATCCGGGATTATTGCCGCGCGACGCAGACGGCGGAATCGACCTTCGGACGGCTCGTCGTAAACGACGGTAAGCTGGTGTCGCGCCTGCGCGACGGCGCCAAGATCACGACCGGCACGCTGGACAAGGTCCGCGCCTACCTCGCCGAGCATCGCCCCGCGCAGGCCGCGCAAGCGGCGCCATCAGCGATCATCAAGCCGATGAACGGCGCGGCAGTCGCCAGCCATATGGCGCCGCCCGGTTTCCGCTTCTTCGACAACCGGCAAAAATATCTGCTGTTCGTGTCGACCTGTAGTGAGAAGACGGAGATCGCCAACCGCATTTCGCTGGAATTGTCGACGCTGCAGCCATCGCCGCCGGCGCTCCGGCTGTTTGACGCCGGCGTCGGCGACGGCACGGTGCTGTCGCGGGTGATGCGCGCGCTGCATGCGCGCTTTCCAACCATGCCGCTCTATGTCGTCGCCAAGGAGATCTCCTACGAAGACGTGCGGATGATGCTGGAGAAGATGGCCGACCGCCTGTTCGAGCATCCGGCCACCGTGCTGGTCGTCACCAATCTCTATTATGCCGAGGCACCATGGCTGACGCCGCGCTCGGCGGCATCAGCCCAAGGGCTGATCTGGAAGGACGTCGCGCTCTCCGGCAACACCGCGCATGGATTTGCCGAGCAGATCGCCGAACTCGAAGGATTTCTGGCCGAGAACTGGCGCGCCGGTATCAGTCCGAAGACGGGCAACCCGGTCTACACGCGGCCGATCATCCTCACCATCCGGCGCGAAGATCATTCCTTCCTGCTCGATCCCATCATGCCACGGCCTGGCCGCGTGATGGCCGACTACGATCTCGTGATCGCCTCGCAGCCCTACCGGGCGCGCGCCAACGTCGAATTCAAGGCTTCGAAGGTGGTGACGCCGCTGGTCCGATCGTTGCGCCCGGGTGGCCGGCTGATCGGCATCCATTCGCGTGGCGATGATCCGGGCATCGAGATCATCGACCAGGTCTGGCCGGGTGACGATCCCTTCAGTACCGATCGCTATGCGATCCTGCGCCAGGTCAAGCATGAGCTTGGTTCGGCTGCGCGGCACTACAATTTCAATGCGTCATCCGACGCCCGCTCGATCTTCCGCTACCACATGCACACATTGCCCGACGAGGTCTCCGGCGCGATCGGAACCTCGACATTGTTCGCGGCCTGGAATGCAGCAATCTATGTCGCGCAGATCGAGGACGTCAGGCTGTCGGAGGTGGTCCGCGACGGACGCTATCTTGAAGCCACTGACCGGGTGCTGAAGAAGCACGGGGGCCTGTGGTTCAACGATGAGACCTATGTGATCTCGCGCCGCCGCGCGCCGGCTTGATATGCGGAGGTAAGCACATGCTCAACCAAGCTTCCTCTGCCTGCTTCGCGTCGCTGGTTGCCTCCGCGTCGGTTGAGATCTCCTCGCGCGG
>Ga0210406_10003552_pt1 | contig 17019 bp, 9 predicted proteins | sample IncBWC30MmetaG_FD_155454 | JGI IMG/M metagenome (GOLD analysis project Ga0210406, IMG submission 155454) | Forest soil microbial communities from Barre Woods Harvard Forest LTER site, Petersham, Massachusetts, United States - Inc-BW-C-30-M | ecosystem: Environmental > Terrestrial > Soil >... | reverse complement strand
CGCTGGAGAACGTTATACAGTTTTTTGATCTCGTTGTTGGCGCGATAAAGCCGGTAAAGCGTGTCGAGGGCTTCGCGGCGTGTCGTGGGATTTTTGGAAACGTTCGACCAAAGTTGCTCCGCTTCTACGGACAAATTCCATTTGGTTGCGAGCCGTGCGAGTTTGATTTCGCGGTCGGGTTGGTCGTTGGTCGCGCGCTCGGCTGCTTTCCAGAGCGAAGAGAATTCCGCGTCGGCGATCGATTGGTGGGATTGGCGCGCGGCGAAGGCTTGATAGGCCAGGCGCAAGTAGTCCGCATCCTTCCATGAGCCGGTGCGCGTCCAGCGCTTGAGCCGCGACCAGTTTTTCATCTCGGCAAAGGCCTCGGCCACCGTGATGGCGACTGGCGGATGAGTGGTAATTTCGGAGGGCAACTTCTCGAGCCACTTCAGGACTTCGGCAGCGAGACCATTATTATTCATCCAATCCATGAGGAGGGCGAGATCGGACGGATTGCGCGCGGCAAACGGTTTTACTTTCTCCAGCAGAGCTTTGAATTTTTCCTCGTCGAGCTTGCGATAAAAGTTCAGGCAGAGCAGGTAATCGGCGAAAGTGACCTCTTGCGACATCTGGAGCTGTTGGGCCAAGGTGTCGGCGGCGGCGAAATTACTGCGCTCCACCGCATCATTCAGCAATGCGCGCAACGCGCCGGTGCGGAACGGAGCGAGTTTGCTAAGCCGCTCGAGGTTGGCGCGCGCGGTTGCGCTCTTTTCCTCCTCGGCGGAGCGGATTTGCAGTGCGGCAAGATTAAATTGGTAAAGATCGTTGCCCGGCTCTTTGTTGACCGCGGCTGCGAATTGCTGCTCTTGCTCGGTCAAATTTCCCTCTGCCCGCGCCAGCCAGCCGGCGACAACATGGAAAGCAGCTCGGTCACGGTCGTTGGAGGGCACTTGGTTGAGCGCTTTCCGCGCGAAGTCGAGTTGACCAAATCGCAGGGCCGCGGAGGCGAGATTGAGCTGGCTATCGAGATCGTTTGGAAGAAGGCGCGCGATTTGTGCGCGCCAGGAGACTGCTTCCTCGAGATTCCGCTTTTCCGCTGCTTCCGCCAGAATGTAGAGCGCGGGTAAAGAATCCGGATGCAGTTCCAGGACCTCTCGCGCGGTCTGCGCTGCTTGTTGAAATTTTCCCTGCTGTAGCGTCGAAGTCGCTCGCTGGAGCAAACGAGTTTCGTACCAGTGATTATAAAGCTTTGAACCGTAGCTAAAGAAAATTACGCCGAGAATGATAACCAGAGCAGTGGCGCCAATTAAAAGAGCGATCCGGGCCGGCGATAAGTGACGTCCAAAGATGGGGATGGATTCGACGCCGGGGAAGGGCCGGATTTTTCTTCTGCGCCGGACGCGTATAATCTTTTCCGCCATCTCTTTTCCTATGCTCGGAGCGAAGCGGTATGCAACTCGCGGAACCGAAAGCTCTCAGGGCGCGGGAGCTACGGTTCGGCGGTTTGTGAGCTCGCCACGACGGGTACCCCTTCGATCGATTCAATTGTCTCTTTACGCAGGCGCCGCCCCCAAACATAGCGCGTCAGCAGCACCTTAACCGTAGCCGTTAGAGGCACGGCGAGAATTGGACCAAGCAATCCGCCGATCAACAAGCCCCAGACAAAGATCGACACGATCACCGTCATCGGATGGAGACCGACGGAAGTACCGACGATGCGCGGCGCGTAGAACATTCCTTCCAGGTTTTGGATGACGATGAAGATGGCTGTCACAATCAACGGATGCGTCCAGTCGCCAAATTGAAAAGCGGCGATTAGCACAGCCGGGATCCAGCAAAGGACGATGCCGATGTACGGAATCATTGTGAGGACAACAACGAGCAGGCCGATGAGCGGGGCGAAATTGAGGCCAACAAAAATGGTGAGCGCGCTTCCGATCAAGGTACCATCGACAAGACAAACCAGAAGCTGCCCCCGAAAATACGCGATGATGTAATGATTGATCTGCGACAGGACTTCCGCGACTTCGTCCTTAAGCGGGGAGGCGCGCAGAGGCAGATAATCCTTCCATCTTTTTTCGATGCGGGGTCTTTCTTTTAAAAAGAAAAATAAATAAATCGGCACCAAGATGAGGCTGAGCAGAAAACCGGTGACGCCAAGAAAACCGCCGATGCTCTTTTTGAGAAGGTTCCAAAACCTTTCACTCCAGGCAGGCAATTGACGTTCCAGCCCGGGAATTACTCTTTGCACCGCGTCCTGGATTCGCTGGCGTTCGGCTGTGGTCAGCTGTGAAGATGGCGTGGGCGCGATCACTTCGCTTGGGGACGCGGCCATTTCCGGTGCTGGAGTCGCGGCGGGCGAAGGGGTTGCAGTCGCCTGAGCGCGCGGAGGAGGGGAGCCGAGCAGCCAGTTTACGAAACTGGTAGTGGGCACTTCGGATTTACCCCGTGCGCTGCTGGGCATGCCAAAGGCCCTGTCGTAACGAAAGATAAGATCGACAACGCGATCGCGGGCTTTTTGGGTGTAGCCAGGAAGTTCCTTTGCGAAATTCGCGCTCTGCATCGAAATCGTCGGCACGATCCAGGCAACCAGTCCACCGAGTGCGAGAACGATGATGGCGAAAATCAAAACAACCGCCTTGGTGCGGTCGAGGCCGCCTTTGCACATTTTCGTCACCAGCGGATCAAGCAGATACGCGAGAATCAGTGCGATCGCGACGGGAATTAAGATTGGCTGGAGAAAGCTGATTATGTTCGCGCCGATCCAGATAACGGCGCCGACAATTGTGACGAGAAAAACGACGAAGACGGCGGTAAGCGCGGCCCACATGGTTTTTTGCTGCCAAGGCGTGGGATATTTGTTCATGCAAGCTTCACACGCCTCGTTCTCTGTGTTTGCCGAAGAAGGCCAAATGCTGGATCGACATTCTGACTATTGGAGCGGGTTCGGCTTTGCCGGTGCACCTTTGCTGATTGTGGTCCGGGTGCTTGCGATCTTCTCCGCCAACTGCTTGTTTTGCGGATCGAGCGCCATCGCCTTTTGCCATGCTTCCAACGCTTGGGGCACGCGGTTCAATTTCAAATAAGCATCGCCGATGTGTTCGAACACGACCGGGTCGTCATGTGCCATGTTTTTTGCGGCGCGAAGCAAATCAGCCAGGGCTTGATCAAATTTTCCCTGGCGAAACTCGAGCCATCCAAGACTGTCGAGATAGGCGCCATTGTTCGGCTCGATCTGGAGCGCACGTTTGATCATATCCCCCGCTTCATCCATGTGCAGGTTGTGATCGGCCCACATGTAGCCGAGATAATTGTAGGCATCGGCCGCGTTGGCTGGATCGAGAGCGATTGATTTCCGAAACAAATCCGCGGCTTTTTCATACAGACCTGCCTGCTCGGCCGTCGCGCCGTAATTAAAATAGAACCGCGCGTTTACGATTTCGTTGTCTTCGAGCTCAGCTTCGTGCAGTGCCTCCTCAAAAGTCGCCACCGCTTGCTGAGTCTGTTTTGCTTCGCGCTGAGCGAGGGCGAGATAGTAGGCAATTTCCGGCGCGTCCGGGAAACGGCGGCGCGCTTCGGTGAGGATTTTCACGGCCCGCCCGGCATCTTTCACCGGGCCGAGAAGCAACTCGGCCAGTCGCAGGTAGGTAAGGGCATGAGTGGGATTGATCAACAGACTTTGCTCGTAATTTGCCTCCGCTTTCGCGAACGCAGCCGTTGCCTGCTCGGTCTGGTTTGCGCGCTCGAGCGATCGCGCTTCATCGTCCAGAACTTGGGCGAGTAAATCGTAGGGTTGATATTTTTCCGGATTCTCTTTGATAATTTGCTCGAGCATCTCAATCGCTTTGGCACGCTGATTCGTCGCGACAAAACCGGCGGCGAGTTTTTCTCTTGCGTTGGCGTCGTCCGGTTGCAATTCAAGTGCGCGAAGATAGAGCGGGATGGCTTCCTTTATTTGTTGCGACGATGCGTAATAGTCCGCGACGGCTTTGAGGACGGCCGGGTCATCGCCCGCGTTTTGCGCCGCCTTTTTGAAGATCTCATTGACGTGCGCCAAGTCGTCGGGCTTCGGTTCGGAATCGGGTTTGAAAATGACCGCGGCGTAAAGTTTCCCCAGGCGTGCCCAGAAGGCTGGGTCGTCGCTATGAACTTTTGTGGCGCGGTCCAATGATTGGCGCGCTTTTTTCTCTTCCCCGGCCGCCAGTTCGATTTCGCAGAGGCGTTGATAAGCTTCGATGTTACGCGGATCGAGCGCGATGGCCCGATTGGCGTAATCGACGGCTTGGTCCGTTTTCTTGAGATATTTCGCATAGATAAAAGCGAGCTGGAGATAAGGATCAGGCTTATTGGGATTGGCTTTGATCGCGTCTTTCAGGACATCGATCGCTTGCGGAAAATCGTCCTGCCGTGTCAGTAAAGTGGCCACACGCGATGCCAGCTCGGATTGGCCCGGATCGACGTTGAGCACTTTGCGATACGCCTCCAGCGCATTGTCTATCTCTCCGTTTTCTTCGAACGACGTTCCTTCGACAAAATGAGCGAGCGCATCGGCCTTGCGCTGGCCCTCCGGGCCGAGGGCGAGGTCCTTGGCCGGCGCGATGTTTAAGGAATCATCCTGTCGACCGGTTTTTTTTTGCGCGGCGGTCGGCGAAGGCTCGATCTTCGGCGAGAGTGTCCGCGCGGTTCCGAGGTTACCTAAGGGAAAAAAAACGAGCGCGAAAAGAAGATACCGGAGAGCGCGGACACCCCAGTGCTTCTGTTCGGTCATTTTCCGATTGTAGCTGTGAGGGGCGCCGTTCGCAACCTGGCGTCGGCCGGTCTAACGAACGATCAAAACGCAATTTGCGCTTACGCTTTGTAGCGCAAGCGCTTCTTGTGGCGATTCTCCCTCATGCGCTTGCGGCGTTTGTGTTTCGAAATCTTCGCTTTGCGTCGTTTCTTCAGAGAGCCCATAAGGGTTTCAGCAGCCTGCCGTGTCGGCGGCTCGAAATGCAAGCATGTGATGCGACGAACTGCAACTAGTTCTTCTCTAGTTGTGCGGAATTCACACAGATTTCGGAATTTCGAAGAAAATCCGTAGCGGATGAAGACTATCGGGCTGGTGGGATTTGAACCCACGGCCTCCTGGTCCCGAACCAGGCGCTCTACCAAGCTGAGCCACAGCCCGTTTTACCTAGTGTCCTTACCGCTATTCATCGAACGGCGTCTATTATGGCCCGCATAAAGTCCGGTGCAAGGAAATCCGCCGAAGCTTGGAGACAACCGATTGGATACTGCCAAGCGCGAGCTCGCGAGGCTCCGCGAGGAACAGAGTCGATTCAACTTTCGCGACCCGTTCGGGACCTAGCAAATAGATTGACAATAGGGCCGGTCGTCTGGATACCCTCGCGCTTAAAGCCCAGAGGGAAACCCAAAAATAAAAAACTCGGCAGGAAATAGATTACGCTCGTCCGCTCGATTCAGTTTGATGGTCCTAGTCGGGCTGGCGCTGGCGGGCGGCACGACCGCGGTGCGCGGGCAATCTGCGCTCGACGGTTTCGACCCGAACGCCAACGGCACGGTTCGCGTTGTCGTCGTCCAACCGGACGGCAAGATTCTTATCGGCGGGGATTTTACAACGCTCTCGCCCAACGGCGGAGCGGCGGTCACGCGCAACCACATTGCCCGGCTGAACCCCGACGGCACGCTCGACACCGCTTTCAACCCGAACCCGAACCAGAACGGTACTATCTATTCAATCGCGGTGCAGGCGGACGGCAAGATTTTAGCGGGCGGCTTTTTCGCCAGCATTGGCGGACAGCCGCGCAATAACATCGCCCGGCTTGATGCCATCACCGGGTTGGCAGATTCGTTCAACCCGAACGCGAACAGTGATGTGTATTCGATCGCGGTGCAGGCCGATGGCAAGATTTTGGTGGGCGGCTTTTTCACGAGCATCGGTGGCCAGACGCGCAATCACATCGCCCGGCTTGATGCCACGACGGGGTTGGCAGATTCGTTCGACCCGAACGCGGACGTTTATGTCAATACAATCGCGGTGCAGGCGGACGGCAAGGTTTTAGCAGGCGGCCACTTCTTGAGCATCGGCGGACAGACGCGCAATTACATTGCCCGGCTCGATGCCACCACCGGCTTGGCAGATTCGTTCAACCCGAACGCGAACTTTGATGTCCGTTCAATCGCGGTGCAGGCGGACGGCAAGATTTTAGCGGGCGGCTTGTTCACGAGCATCAGCGGACAGACGCGTTTCCGCATTGCCCGGCTCGATGCCACCACCGGGTTGGCTGATTCGTGGGACCCGGGCGCGAGCGATTTTGTCTCTTCAATCGCGATACAGGCGGACGGCAAGATTTTGGTGGGCGGCATTTTCACGACCATCGGCGAACAGACGCGCAACCGCATCGCCCGGCTCGATGCCACGACCGCTTTGGCTGATTCCTTCGACCCGAATGCGAACGGTGGTGTCACTTCAATCGCGGTGCAGGCGGACGGCAAGATTCTAGTGGGCGGAGCTTTCACCACGCTCGCGCCGAACGGTGGAGCGGCGGTGACACGCAACCACATCGCCCGTCTGGAAACCGACGGCAGGCTCGACCAGACGCTCAATCTCAACACCGTCGGCAGCGTTGTTTACGCAACCGCGGTTCAGCGGGACGGCAAAATTCTTATCGGCGGCGGCTTTACCACCGTTTTGGGAGTGGCGCGCAACAACATTGCCCGATTGAACACGGACGGCACGCTCGACACCGCTTTCGACCCGAACGCGAACGGTTTTGTTTATTCAATCGCGGTGCAGACGGACGGCAAGATTTTAGCGGGCGGCGCTTTCACGAGCATCGGCGAACAGACGCGCAATTACATCGCCCGGCTTGATGCCACGACCGGCTTGGCTGATTCGTTTGACCCGAACGCGAGCGATTGGGTCTTTTCAATCGCGATACAGGCGGACGGCAAGATCTTAGCGGGCGGCAATTTCACCAGCGTCGGTGGCCAGACGCGCAATCACATCGCCCGGCTTGATGCCACGACCGGCTTGGCAGATTCGTTCGACCCGAACGCGAACGATGCTGTCGCTTCAATCGCAGTTCAGGCAGACAGCAAGATTTTAGCGGGCGGCTTGTTTACGGGCATCGGTGGCCAGACGCGCAATCGCATCGCCCGGCTTGATGCCACGACCGGCTTGGCAGATTCGTTCGACCCGAACGCGAACGATGCTGTCGCTTCAATCGCAGTTCAGGCAGACAGCAAGATTTTAGCGGGCGGCTTGTTTACGGGCATCGGTGGCCAGAGGCGCAATCGCATCGCCCGGCTTGATGCCACGACCGGCTTGGCAGATTCGTTTGACCCGAACGCGAGCGATTGGGTCTTTTCAATCGCAGTGCAGGCGGACGGCAAGATTTTAGCGGGCGGCTTGTTCGCCAGCATTGGCGGACAGCCCCGCAACCGTATCGCCCGGCTCGATGCCACGACCGGTTTGGCAGATTCGTTCGACCCGAACGCGAGCGGTCAAGTCCAGTCAATCGCGGTGCAGGCGGACGGCAAGATTTTAGCGGGCGGCTTTTTCGCCAGCATTGGCGGACAGCCGCGCAATAACATCGCTCGGCTTGGTGCCACGAGCGGCTTGGCAGATTCGTTCGACCCGAACGCGGACAGTGAGGTCCTTTCAATCGCGGTGCAGGCGGACGGCAAGATTTTAGCGGGTGGATTGTTCGGCAGCATCGGCGGACAGCCGCGCAACAAATTCGCTCGTTTGTCGAACGATACCGCCTCGCTGCAAAACTTGGTTGTTACACAAACCGCCATTACCTGGACGCTCGGCGGCTCAAGCCCCCAATTCACGCGCGTTCCCTTTGAGTATTCAACCGACAATGTGAACTACACTCCTCTGGGCAACGGCACAGCGACTGGCAGCAACTGGACCCTGACAGGTTTGAACTTGCCAATCGGACAGAACTTCTACATCCGCGCTCGAGGTTATTACCGCAGCGGCTACCAAAACGGCTCGGAGAGCACCACGGAATCCGTACGGAATGTGTTTCTCAGCGGCGGAGCGCCATTCTTGGCGAGCGCGTTCTCGCGAAAGAACCACGGAGCGGCTGGCACTTTCGATATCCCGCTGCCACTTACTGGTAGCGTGGGAATCGAATGCCGCAGCGGCGCGACCACCAATGATTATCAGATGATCTTTAACTTCATGAACCCGGTCACGGTCGGGAGCGCGGCAGTGACTTCTGGCACCGGAAGTGTGAGCAGCTTCAGCGTGAGCGGGTCACAGGTCACCGTCAATCTCACTGGGGTAACCAACGTCCAGCGAATCACGGTTACGCTCATCAACGTGAATGACGGCACACACATGGGCAACGTTCCTGTTTCCATGGGTGTGCTGGTCGGTGATGTGAACGGCAATGCCACGGTGAATGCCACCGATGTTGCCTTGACCAAAGCGCAGGTAGGCCAGCCGGTCACAGGTACGAATTTCCGCGAAGACGTGAACGCGAATGGCACGATCAGTTCGACGGATGTTGCCATCGTCAAATCCGACGTAGGCACTTCGCTGCCGCCTTAAGCTTGCTTGAGCGGAGAATTCCGCCAACCGCCTCACTCCATGAGGCAAACGGTGAGGGAGGATTCGAACCCTCGAACACAATGACGCTGCTGAATATCAATCACGTGTCTCGGATTTGTTAGGCTGGCGGATGAAAGTTGTCCCGAAATTGCCTAGAAATTGGTCTTGAGTCCCGTTTTGCCTGGCAGCGCGTACGGGAGTCGAACTCGCGCGCCCGTTTTTTATCCACCGACACAATTTTTTGAGAGCTTTTTGAGAACGCGTGAGATCAAGAGAATCGGCCTCTTTCGCTATGGAAAACCGCGTGAGAGCGCGTGAGGATTATTTGCGATTTCTTCCACGGCATCGTCATGGTGACAGAAGGCTTAGCTGGGCAGAGGACTGCGCATTGATCGCGCGCTTCGACGCTCGGTAAAAGTAACAATCGCGTTACTTTTCCGGTATTGCGTGCGGCAACAGATCCTTGCTGTCCTACGGGTTGAAGATCCTAAATACCCTCACGGTCAAGACCGAAAGAAAAACCAAAAAATGAAAAACTTTGCAAAAAACAGATCACATTTGTTTGCTCGATTCAGTTTGATAGCTCTCGTCGGCTTGGCGCTGGCGGGTGGCGCGGCGGCGGTGCGCGGGCAATCCGCGCTCGACGGTTTCGACCCACACGCCAACAGCATTGTTCGCGTCTTCGTCGCCCAACCGGACGGCAAGATTCTTATCGGCGGCGATTTTACAACTCTCTCGCCCAACGGTGGAGCGGCGGTGACGCGCAACCACATTGCCCGGCTGAACCCGGACGGCACGCTCGATACGGCTTTCGACCCGAACGCGAACGGTACTGTCGATTCAATCGCGGTCCAGACAGACGGCAAGATTTTAGCGGGCGGCTTTTTCAGCAGCATCGGTGGACAGACGCGCAATAACATTGCCCGGCTCGATGCCACCACCGGCTTGGCAGATTCGTTCAACCCGAACGCGAACGATCTTGTTGATTCAATCGCAGTGCAGGGGGATGGCAAGATTTTAGCCGGCGGCGCTTTCACCAGCATTGGCGGACAGACGCGCAACCACATCGCTCGGCTCGATGCCACCACCGGCTTAGCTGATTCGTTCAACCCGAACGCGAACGACGCCGTCTTGTCAATCGTCGTGCAAGTAGACGGCAAGATTTTAGCGGCCGGATATTTCTCTATCATCGGCGGCCAGACGCGCAACCGCATTGCCCGGCTCGATGCCATGACTGGCTTGGCAGATTCGTTGGACCCGAACGCGAACAATCTTGTCGCTTCAATCGCGGTGCAGGCGGACGGCAAGATCTTAGCCGGCGGCCAGTTCACCAGCGTCGGTGGACAGACGCGCAACCACATCGCCCGGCTCGATGCCACCACCGGATTGGCTGATTCGTTCGACCCGAACGCGAACAACCCTGTCTTTTCAATCGCGGTGCAGGGGGACGGCAAGATTCTAGTGGCCGGCGCTTTCAACGGAGCCAACAGCATTGGCGGCCAGGCGCGCAACAGCATCGCCCGGCTCGATGCCACCACCGGATTGGCTGATTCGTTCGACCCGAATGCGAACAATCCTGTCGTTTCAGTCGCGGTGCAAGCGGACGGCAAGATTTTAGCGGGCGGCTATTTCGGCAGCATCGGTGGACAGACGCGCAATTTCGTCGCCCGTCTGGAAACCGACGGCCGGCTCGACCAAACGCTCAATCTCAGCACCGACGGCACCGTTAACGCCACCGCCGTTCAGCCGGACGGCAAAATTCTTATCGGCGGCAGCTTCACCACCGTCTTGGGCGTGGCGCGCAACAACATTGCCCGATTGAACACGGACGGCACGCTCGACACTGCCTTCAACCCGAACGCGAAAAGTGATGTCTATTCAATCGCGGTGCAGGCGGACGGCAAGATTTTAGTGGGCGGCATTTTCAACGGAGCGAATAGCATCGGCGGACAGACGCGCAATTTCATCGCCCGGCTCGATGCCACCACCGGCTTGGCAGATTCGTTCAACCCGAACGCGAACAATTATGTCTATTCGATCGCGGTGCAGGCGGACAGCAAGGTTTTAGCGGGCGGCGATTTCGGCAGCATCGGTGGACAGACGCGCAACCACATCGCCCGGCTCGATGCCACGACCGGGTTAGCAGATTCGTTCGACCCGAACGCGAACAATCGTGTCGAGTCAGTCGCGGTACAGACTGACGGCAAGATTTTAGCGGGCGGCCTTTTCACCAGCATCGGCGGACAGGCGCGCAACCGGATCGCCCGGCTCGATGCCACCACCGGCTTGGCAGATTCGTTCGACCCGAACGCGAACGATTGGGTCCTTTCAATCGCGGTGCAGGGTGATGGCAAGATTTTAGCGGGCGGCCTTTTCAGCAGCATCGGCGGACAGACGCGCAACCACATCGCCCGGCTCGATGCCACGACCGGGTTAGCAGATTCGTTCGACCCGAACGCGAACAATTCTGTCTTTTCAATCGTGGTGCAGGCGGACGGCAAAATTTTAGCGGGCGGCACTTTCACGAACATCGGTGGGCAGACGCGCAATTACATCGCCCGGCTCGATGCCACCACTGGGTTAGCAGATTCGTTCAACCCGAACGCGAACGATTATGTCTTTTCAATCGCGGTGCAGGCGGACGGCAAGATCTTAGCGGGCGGCGCTTTCACGAACATCGGCGGGCAGACGCGCAACTACTTTGCTCGTTTGACCAACGACACCGCCGCGCTGCAAAACCTGGCTTCTACGCAAACCACCATTACCTGGACACTCGGCGGCTCCAGCTCGCAATTCACGCGCGTTACCTTTGAGTATTCAACCGACAATGTGAACTACACTCCGCTGGGCAACGGCACGGCGACTGGCAGCAACTGGACCCTGACAGGTTTGAACTTGCCGAGCGCACAGAACATCTACATCCGCGCTCGCGGTTATTATCGCAGCGGCTACTTGAACGGCTCGGAGAGCATCACAGAATCGGTGCGGAATGCGTTTCTGAGCGAAGCGCCCTTGTTGACGAGCGCGTTCTCGCGAAAGGCCCACGGCGAATACGGGACCTTCGACATCCCGTTGCCACTTACTGACAACGTGGGGATCGAATGCCGCAGCGGCGGGGCGACAAATGATTATCAGATGATCTTTAATTTCGCGAACCCCGTCACGGTCGGGGGCGCATCAGTGACTTCGGGTACCGGGAGCGTGAGCAGTTTCAGCGTGAGCGGGTCGCAGGTCACGGTCAATCTCACTGGCGTGACCAACGCTCAGAGAATCACGGTTACGCTCATGAACGTGAACGATGGTACACACATGGGCAACGTTCCTGTTTCCATGGGCGTGCTGGTTGGTGATGTAAACGGCAATGGCGCCGTGAATGCCACCGATGTTGCCTTGACCAAATCGCAAGTGGGCATGGCGGTTAGCAGCTCGAATTTCCGCGAAGACGTGAACGCGAATGGCACAATCAGTTCGACGGATGTTGCCATCGTCAAATCCGACGTAGGCACTTCGCTGCCGCCTTAAGCCTGCTTGAGCGGTGCGAAGAAGTTCGCGCGACTAAGGGGGCCTTGCGAGTTGGCTAACGAATTGTCCGCCGTGCCAATAACACCGCGGGAAACTGCACTCGTGAAAGTTTACAGTTTGCAGTAAACAGGAGCGAACGGCGCGGGCGAACCTGCGCCCTTGATTTTTTATCCACCGATTTTATCCACCGGTGGACTTTTTTGAGGGGTTGGTGAGGGCCAAGTGAGATAAGGCCGAAAGGCGCTTTTTGCTAGCGTTGAGCAGGTGAAGAGCGGATGGGAACATGTTGAGATTATGCAACTGCCATTATCCCGAACCAGGCGCTCTACCAAGCTGAGCCACAGCCCGAAGTGACGGCCGCGGATTTCTTTCGGCCGCGCTTTACTTCGCGTATTTCCGCGCTCCTGGCAAGCACTTAACAAATCCGTTTGACAACCCGGGTCGCCGCCAGCAAAGTCACGATTCGCTTTCGTTGCCATGGTCGCTCCACTCGTTCTTTCGCCAGCTCTCGTGAGCGACTCGCCGACCATTCTTCAATTCCCGACGGAAGCATTCCGCCCCGTCCGTTCCTTGCGCAATATGACGACTCAACTCCTTCAGGAAGCAGCCCAAGTCATCCCCAATCAGCAACTCCTGATCAATGTCGTCTCCAAGCGAGTGCGTCAGCTCGGCTTGGGACATCGGCCCATGGTGGACGCAGGTCCGCGCGCTTCCCTCACTGACATCGCGCTCAAGGAAATCATCGCGGGCAAGCTCACTTACGAATCGCTTCAGGATCCTTCCAACGGGGCGTAGGTTTTCCATCGCCTTCCGGACGCGATTATGGCGGCCGAGTCGATCATTAATCGCAAGGCGTTGCGCGATTTTCACATTCTCGAGCGCTACGAAGCCGGCCTCGAGTTGAAAGGCAGCGAGGTCAAATCGATCCGCGCTGGCAAAGCAAACATTAGCGACGCCTTCGCCCGCATCGAGAAGGGTGAAGCATTTCTTCACAACGCCGACATTCAGCCGTACGAGCGCGCCAGCCACGAGATTCCGGCCGCGAAACGCGTTCGCAAACTTCTGTTACATCGCCAGGAGATCGATAAACTCTACGGCGAAACACAGGTTGCAGGTCGCGCGCTTGTCGTTCTGAAACTGTACTGGAAGAACGGGAAGCTGAAAGCGGAGCTCGGCGTCGCCCAGGGCAAAGTCGCTCACGACAAGCGCGCTGACTTAAAAAAGCGCGCGATTGATCGGGAGACGGCGCGTGAGGTCGCGCGCTTCAATCGACGACACGGTTAGACCCACATCCCTTAATTCAACGTTGGACGCCTGCCGCGCCGGCTTGTCACGCCGTAGCGGGCGTAGGCGGAAGCCTTGCGAACGCGGGTTGGACGTTGGACGTTTCAACAATGGGCCGGTTCTCTTTGCGGAACAAAGTTGCCTTGATTACCGGCGGATCCCGCGGTTTGGGTCTGATCATCGCGCAAAAACTTTGCCGAGCTGGCGCGAAAGTCGCGCTGATCGCGCGCGATGCCGATGAGCTAGCGCGCGCCAAAGTCGATCTCGCGGGTCGCGGCGGCGAAGTACTGACGATTTCGTGCGACCTGCTCGAGCGCCCGCAAATCGAGGCCGCCGTTCAAGAAACAATCAACCGCTTCGGCACGATCGACATCTTGATTAACAATGCCGGCATCATCCAAGTCGGTCCGCTTGAGCACATGGTGCGCGAGGATTTCGAGCGGGCAATGCGATTGCATTTTTGGGCGCCGTTTGACTTGATCAGGCAAGTCGTTCCTGAAATGCGCCGGCGTGGCGGCGGACGAATCGTAAATATCTCATCCATCGGGGGCAAAATTGCCGTGCCTCACATGGCGCCATACACGGCGAGTAAGTTCGCGCTTGCCGGTTTGTCCGATGCGCTACGCGCTGAGCTGGCGCGTGAAAATATTCTCGTCACCACGGTCACGCCGGGAATGATGCGCACCGGATCGCAAGGCCATGCCAATTTCAAGGGCGATCACGCTCGCGAATACAAATGGTTCGCTGCGTCGAGCGCTTTGCCATTGGCATCAATCTCCGCAGAGCATGCCGCACGCAAAATTATTGCGGCCTGCGTCCGTGGTAAGCCAGCGCTTATAATGCCGATCCCAGCGCGAGCTCTGATCTTGGCGAACGCGCTTTGCCCAAATCTCTTCGGCCACGCGATGAAAATTGTGAATCGGTATCTGCCGTCGGCGGTCGGACCGAGTGGCGATGACTCACGCGCCGGCGTCGATTTTCAGTGAAACCGAAGCGTCTATTTGTTGCGATCGATTTCCCGCAATCAATCCGAAGGTTTCTTGTCGATCTTGATCCACAAATTCGCGGTGTCCGGTGGACCGCTGCTGAACAGATGCATCTCACGCTCGGTTTCTTTGGCGACGTGCCGCAAGATATCGATGCAAAATTTCGCGAAAGACTTGGCGCGATTCATTTCGGCGCTTTTTTTCTGCCGATTGCTGGCGTCGGGACTTTCCCGCCGAAGGGTCCACCAAAAATTGTCTGGATCGGTATCGGTCGCGGGCATCCGCACCTTTTTCAATTGCACAAGCGCGTGACCGAGGCGGCCCTCGCCGTTGGCCTAGAACCGGATTTGCGTCCATTCCATCCGCATATCACGCTCGCGCGTTGTCGCGATGTCTCTTCGCAAACGATGCGAAAATTCTTGCAAGCGAATGTCACTCTTGATGCTGGAATGGTCCACGTGCAGTCATTTCACCTTTACTCGAGCCAGCTTACGCCCGCCGGCTCGATTCACACACGCGAGCTGACCGTTTCCTGGAAATAATGCGACGCTCATCCGCTTTCGCCAAGGCTATAGCGTGACAGGTAGAGCGCCGCTACAGTTCGCGGCTGGAGAGCGGCGGCGCGATGTGCTCGAGTGATCGCCGTTCGGCCGGGACGCCGATCCACGCCTCGATCAGTGCGCCAAGAAGCATCAGCGTCGCAGCCACGAGATATCCGGCAAACAATCCTGTGCTCGATCCCGTGCCGATGATCCATCCGAATAATGCCGGCGCGCCCACTCCGCCCGCCAGCGTCCCGATAGCGTAGAAAATTGCAATGGCTAGCGCTCGAATTTCCAGCGGGAAAATCTCGCTTACTGTCAGATACGCCGAGCTGGCCGCAGCCGAAGCGATAAAGAAAATCACCGTCCACGCGAGCGTTTGCGTCTGTGCCGTCAAGAGGCCGGCGTGAAAAAGCCAGGCGGTAAGAGCAAGCAAAATTCCAGCGAGACCATAGGTGATTGTAATCATCTGTTTGCGGCCGATCGTGTCGAACAAATGCCCGAGCAGCAGCGGCCCGAGCACATTTCCGAGTGCGAACGGCAATAGATAACGGCCCACATTCTCCTCCGGCACGCCATAAAACCGCATCAACACCAGCGCGTAGGTGAAAAAAATCGCGTTATAGAAAAAAGCCTGTGTCAGCATCAGGACAAAACCGAGCAGCGAACGCCGCCGGTGTTCGTGAATGATCGCGCTCCAAATTTCTCGCCACGGCGTATGGGTGCGTGTTCGAATGCGCGTGGGCGGCATGCCATTGTAGCCGCGGTCGCTGACCGCGGTCCCATGGGACGCTGTGATTCTTCGTTCGACTTCAGCGACAATTTCCTCCGCTTCGGCATTCCGACCGTGGATCATCAGCCAGCGCGGACTTTCCGGAATCCATCGGCGAAAAAAGATCACGACGAGGCCGAGGGTCGCGCCGATTCCAAACGCGCAACGCCAACCCAGCCACACCGGCAGCCGCCGCGGGTCGAGCAACACGATCGTCGCAGCCGATCCAAGCGCGGCGCCAACCCAGTACGAACCGTTGATCATCAAATCCACCCGGCCACGCACGCGCGCCGGAATCAGTTCGTCGATCGCCGAATTAATCGCCGCGTATTCTCCGCCGATTCCCGCTCCAGTGAGCGCGCGAAAAAAAGCGTAGCTCGCGAAGCTCCAGGAAAACGCTGTCAACCCAGTGGCGGTGAGATAAACCGCCACCGTGATGAAAAACAATCTCTTTCGTCCCAGACGGTCGGTCCCGTAACCAAAGATGAGCGCGCCGAGTACTGCGCCCGCAAGATAGAAAGTCGCGCTCGCACCTACCTGCGCATCGCTTAATCCGAGTGTTTCGCGACGCGTCAAAATTCCGCCTAACGAACCGGCGAGCGTGACTTCGAGACCATCAAGAATCCAGGTCGCGCCGAGCGCGATAACGATTAGCCAATGCCACCGGCTCCACGGCATCCGGTCCAGCCGCGCCGGCACGTACGATTCGATCCATTCGCCATCGGCCATTATCTCGATCCACCGATTCTGCTGCTTATGCTTTATCCGAGACCTGCGACGGGACCAGGATGGCGTCGCGCATTCCGTGCAAGAATTTCTTATCAGCCGGGACGATGGTCGCGAGCGCGCCCCGCAATTTGACGCGATCCTGCTCGACAAAGAAATACGGGCAAAGGCGAACGCGTCCCTTCATCGTTTTTAACTCTCCGGACTCCGGATCCCAGTATCGATGTTCAAATAAGCGGCCTTTGTGAAAGCGCTGGAGAATCGTGGGCGATTGTTCGAATGTTTTGAGCGCGTGCTCGATGCGCTGCTCCCATTCGGCGTGCGGAAGATCGGCGCCGAGCGCAATCCCGCGGCTGCCCCAGCCCAGCGGCGAAAATCCGCTTACCTTCAAAAGAAGATCTCGATCTTTCTGACTCAGCTTGGCCGCTTCTCGCCAGTCGTGAATCTCCAGGCGCGGAATGACCGCATGCTGCGGAAGCGGAGTTGGATCGAGCAGCCATGAGTAGGGAATCACCTCCTGCAGCTTGATGAAATATTTTTCGCCGAGTTCGCGCCGCCAGAATTCACCTAATGGCTGCATCCAAAAGAGAGCGAACCACATTTTCTCTTCGAGATAGGGCTTGATCGGCGGCGTAATCGTGA
>Ga0210406_10003550_pt1 | contig 17025 bp, 14 predicted proteins | sample IncBWC30MmetaG_FD_155454 | JGI IMG/M metagenome (GOLD analysis project Ga0210406, IMG submission 155454) | Forest soil microbial communities from Barre Woods Harvard Forest LTER site, Petersham, Massachusetts, United States - Inc-BW-C-30-M | ecosystem: Environmental > Terrestrial > Soil >... | reverse complement strand
GTTCAGCTCGCGCTGACGCCACAGCGGCGTCCAGAACGAATAGCGGTAGCCCATGCTCCACAACAGCGCGCAGCGCAGATTCTCGAACACCGAGAGGCGGTGGAAGATCGAGGTAATCTGGAAGCTGCGCGACAGGCCCATCCGGTTGATCCGGTGCGGCGGCAGGCCGTCGACGCGCTCGCCATTGAGCAGGATTTCGCCCGAAGACAGCGGAAAGCGGCCGCTGACCAGGTTGAACAGCGTGGTCTTGCCGGCGCCGTTCGGGCCGATGATGGCGTGGCGCTCACCCCTTTTGATGTCGAGATTGACGCCGCGGATGATCTCGGTCTGCCCGAAGGACTTGTTGACGTTGGCGAGGCTGAGTGCGGTCTCGGTCATGCCACGCTCCGCTGCGGCTTGAGCTCGACCATCAATCCGTCCCAGACCCGCCGGAACGATTTCGCCTCCAGGGAAAACCACGATGTCCCTACGACGAGACACGCAAGCGCGGCAAGCCAGGGCCGCACGTCGTGCTCGTCGATCTTGTTGCCGAACAGCACCAGCGTCTTGCCCTGCGCCGCGCCGATGGTGAGGAAGGAAGCGAGTTCGACGATGCCGACAAAGCCGAGCACTATGATCAGGCCCGGCACGATCACCCGGACATACGGCAGCAGCAACTTGCCGAAACGGCCGGCGCGCACAATGGGTCCATGCGCGGCGATCAGGCCCATGACGCCCTGCGGCGCAAAGATCACCATGGTGATGAAGAGCACCCCGACATAGACCAGCCAGGAATTGGACATCAGGCTGACGCCGCTCTGCAGCAGCGTGATCAGCACCGCGCCGAGGATCGGTCCGCCGAAAGCGGCGGAGCCGCCGATATAGGCCATCAAGAGCGCATTGGCCGACAGGGGGGCGGCGAGCGCGTCGAAGGTGACGATCTCATAGGTGATGGCATAGAGCCCGCCGCCAATGCCGGCAAAGAAGCCGGACAGTGCGAATTGCAGGAAACGCACCATGCGCGGGTCGTAGCCCACGAACTGTACGCGCTCGAAATTGTCGCGCGAGGCATTCGCCATGCGCCCGAGCGGCGTCCGCGTCAGGTACAGCATCAACAGCGCCGAGATCACGGTCCAGGCCAGGATCAGATAATAGACCTGGATCGAGGGTCCATATTTGAGGCCGAACAGGCTGTGGCCGATCATGCGGTTGGAGTTGACGCCGCCCTCGCCGCCGAAGAAGTGATGGAACATCAGCGCCGCCGTTGTCATCAACTCGCCGATGCCGAGCGTGATCATGGCAAAGGCGGTGGCGCGCTGCTTGGTGGCCATGTAGCCGAACACGATCGCAAGCCCGAGGCCCGACAATCCCGACAGCACAGGGATGAGCTCGAGCGGGATCGGCAGCGAGCCGTCGCCGGCGAGATTGAGGAAATGGATGGTGGCGTAGCCGCCGATGCCGAAGAACACCGCATGGCAGAACGAGAACAGCCCGGACTGGCCGAGCAGCATGTTGTAGGACAGCGCCAGGATCGCCATCATGCCCATCTGGCTCAGCATTGAGACGACGAACCCGGACTGGCGGCCGGTGTGGTAGTTGTAGAACACCCAGGGCATCGCGATCGCGGCGAGCAGCGCGATCAGCCAGACCCAGGCTTGCGTCGAGGAGCCCTTCTTCATGTGTCGCGCGTTCCCATCAACCCGCGCGGCCGCACCATCAGGATCAGGATCATCAGCAGGAACGGCAGCAACGCGCCGATCCGCGCGACCGGCACGGTCATGAATTCGGTGAAGAGATTATCGCCCGGCAGCGTGACGCCGAGCGGCTTCAGGAGATCAAGCAGCGACGCGTTGATCACCACCGCAAAGGTCTGGATCATGCCCATCAGGATCGAGGCGACAAAACACCCCGTCAGCGAACCGAGCCCGCCGAACACCACGACCACGAAGACGATCGGCCCCATTCCGTCGGCCATGCCGGGTTCGGTGGTCTGGTAATTGCCGCCGATCACGCCGGCCAGTCCCGCCAGCATGCAGCCGCCGGCGAACACGAGCGTGAACACCATTGGAACATTATGGCCGAGCGCGCTGACCATCTGCGGATGGGTGAGAGAGGCCTGGATGATCAGGCCGACGCGGGTTTTCTTGAGCAGTAGCCAGGTCGCGAGCAGCATGCCGGCGGAGACCAGCAGCATGAAGCCGCGATAGGCCGGGAAATACTGGCCGTAGAAGGTGAACAGCGGGAAATCGAGCAGCGGCGGCACGCGATAGGCCATCGGCAGCATGCCCCAGGTCATCTGCACCACGCGCCCGATGATGAAGACGAGGCCGAAGGTGAACAAGAGCTCGGCGATATGGCCGTTGGAGTGTACGCGGCGGAGCCCGAACACCTCGATTGCCGCGCCGAGCAGGCCGCACAGGATGGGGGCGATGATCAGCGCGGGGAAGAAGCCGACATACTGGCTGATGGTGAAGGCGAGATAGGCGCCGATCATGTAGATCGAGGCGTGCGCGAAATTGAGCACACCCATCATGCTGAAGATCAGCGTCAGCCCACTCGCCAGCATGAACAAGAGCATGCCGTAGACGAGGCCGTTGAGCAGCGAAACGAGGACGATTTCCATATGATTGAAGTCCCCGCTTCCGCCACCCTCCCCTTAATCAGATCATTCCGGCCGCTTCATCTTGCAGATGGTCGGCAGCGTCAGATCGGCCGTAGAGGCCGTCATGTAGTTCTTCCAGCCGAAGCCGGTGTGCTCGGAGTCATATTTGACGTCCTTCGAAAAGACGCCGGCGTAATAGGGCATCAGGAGTTGGTGGTCGTCCTTCCGCATGATGGTTTCCTGCCCGAGCAGGTCCTTCTCATGCATGTCCTCCAGTGCCAGCGCGACTTTCAGCGGATCGGTTGAGCCGGCCTTGTTGATCGCATCGGTCACCATGTCGATCATGGTGACGAAGTTCAGCGCCGAGAAATCGGTGTCGTGGCCGCTCGACCGCCACTCATTGGCGAATTTCTCCGCTTCCGGCACCTTAAGATCGACGGGGACGTTGCCGTTGAACTCCATGATCGAGGTCAGGCGGTTCTCGCCGGCCGCGCCGATCGCGGTCGGGCCGCCGATCAGGTGCGACAGGAAGGTATCGAACCGCACATTGAGGCCGGCATCGTTGGCGGCCTTGATCAGCAGATTGAGGTCGCGGTTATAATTGCCGGTGACCACGCTTTCCGCGCCGGACGCCTTGATCTTGGCGACATAGGGCGCGAAATCCTGCACCTTGCCGAACGGCATCAGCTCGTCACCGACGATCTCGATGTCGGGCCGCAGCTTCGCCAGCCACTTCTTGGAGTCGTGCTGGATCGACTGGCCGAACAGGTAATCCTGGTTCAGGAGATAGACCTTCTTCAGATCCTTGGGCAGCGCCTTGATGCGGGCGGCGGCGCGCATGTCGACGCTTCCGGCGAAGCGGAAATGCCAGAAGTCGCATTGCTCGTTGGTGAGCTCGGTCGCGAGCGCCCCGCAGTTGAGATAGAGGATGCGGTTATCGGGGTTGCGGGCATTGTGCTTGGACACAGCGTCGATCAGGGCCGCGCCAACATTGGAACCGGTGCAATGCATCACGAACGGGATGTTCTGGTCCGTCATGCTTTTCAGCGCGATCAGCGCTTCGGCCGGCTGCAGCTTGTCATCGAAGGGCATCAGCTCGAACTTGCGCCCGAGCGCGCCGCCCATGGCGTTTTTTCGTGCAATGATAAATTGGAAGTTTTTCAGGAACTCGTCGCCGCCGGAGGCGAACGGGCCCGAGAACGGATCGGTATAAGCGAGCTTGATAGTCTCTTCGGCCAAAACCGGCCGGCCGGCAAACAACAGACCCGGGAAAACAAACAGGACAGCAAACGAATAGCAGAAGAGCCGCAGACCGCGCATCATGTCCTCCCTATGCCCTATCCTTTTGCGGATAGATGTTCTGTTCTTGTCGGGAAGAGTACATCGCGCCAAGGTCGAGTCAATCGCCTGACCGTGATGGGCCGGCAGGCGGTCACCTCTGCAAAAAAAGACGGCTCTGCCTTTGTCGTTTCATAATTGCTTATATCAATGAGCGCTATTCAGGGTTGACGGATGACGTCGTCAATCATTTAAGGGCGTAGAGATGAAAATCACGAAACTGGAAGCATTGGCCTGTGCGCTTACCTTCTGTCTCGCCTCGGCCGCCGAGGCAGCCACCCTCTCGGGCTCGCCGGCATTTGCGCTCGCCGCCATCGCGGCGGCGCACTCGCCGACACTCTCGGCTGCCGAAAAGAAGGAAGTGGCCGCCATTTTCAACGGCAAGGGCAGCGGCTCATACAAGGGCAAGATCGTCATCAGCGCCGACAAGATCGACTGCCGCATCAGCAATGTCGACATAACGTCGCGCTCCTGCGAGCTCACCTTCGGCAGCAAGACAGCGTCTTTCACCGGTCGCGAGGCCAACGAACTGTATTCGACGGAGGCGATGGCCGGCGTCCCCTCGGACGGCGCGGCCGGATCGATCCATGAGGCCGTCGCCAAGCTCAAATGCACGCTCGACCCGAAGGCCATCAAGCAGAATGACGGCAGCGGCGCGGATTGCTCCTACGAGGCGCCTTAAGTTCTCCGCGTGCTCGGTCCAACTCCCCCCTTGCAACGGGCGTGGGTGAATGAGCGCGACACTAAAAATTAAGCGTTGCCAGCTATGTGAGAGGCGAGATCGCGAAGACGCGGTCTCGCCTTTTTCAAGTCTTGTCGAAGCATTGCTCGTTAATTCATATTCTTGAGCGCTTGCCGCGCCGCTTCCACGACGAAGAACTGAGAGTTCAATCACATTCTTGATACGAGCGAGCTCGAGCGAATCTTCAGCGCAAAAAGCCGTGGCGTTTCAGATTCAAAGCGCCAACTCCTCATCTGCTATCTCGCCCGTCGTAGCACTCGGTTGAACCACATGAAGTCGTTCAACCTCCCAAGGTTGAACCTTAGGAGCGCGTTCTTGCGCGCGTTCGCGTGAACGATCCGGCCGCCTGCTCGATGCACGCAAAATGCGCAGTGCTCGTCGCCACCCTGGTAAGGGGAGACGGAATAGAGCTTCCTACGCCGCGGTTTTCAGCTTCGACAATTCCCGCGCGGTTTCGAGGATCAGGTCGATCCTCCTCTGCAGCTTGTCCTGCAGCTCCGGGATATTCACCTTGTCGGTGACGCGATAGGCGTTGCCGACGCGTTCGACATAGCCCTGCTTGACCATGTCCTGCAGGCGGCGGATCACTGTCGTGCGCGGCAGCTTGAGCGCCTGCGCGATGGTGCTGGCGCGGACCGGCGAGCACATCACGGTGCGCAGGAACACGTAGATGCCGATGGTGCGCACCGTGCAGCTGTCGCTGTTCGACGCGAACTCCGCGCCGTAATCGTCGTTGATGCCGCGGATCAGGCCGATATAGAGTCGGCACATCAGCATGCGCTCGCGCGCCAGCGCGATCCGCGGCGGCGGCTTGACGTCGCCGACGAGCACGAAAGGCAGGTCGTCCTTGTCCTCGTCAGCGATAACAGCGTTGGTGTTGAAGCGGTGAACCATCGGTGTGCCCTCGCAACGGTCAGCCAGCGCGCTTCGCGAGATTATAGTCCTGCCGCCTATCGCGAAGTGTCCACTCACAAGATGGGGAGCGCCATACGGCACAAATGATCGGGTTTGTGCCCGCGGGATGCGTCAAGGTAGCTGTCGTTTCGCCATTCGACCGTTATATCGCTGCCGCCGCCGAACTCATTCGGCAGCCGGCCGCGCGTCAGCAGGCGCAGCCGTCGAAGCAGGCGAAGGCTGCGGCTTGGCGAAATTTTTCTGAAGCCGCGCGTCGCTGTCGCGCAGCATCTCGGAATCGAGCCTGTTCTCCGCCGCCGCTTCCGAGGCGCAGGCGAAGATGCGGTAAAACTGATCGCTGTCGAAGGCGACCAGCAGGAGATCGACGCCCGCATTCAGAGCCTCGACCACCGCGGTGCAGATATTCCTGCCGTAGACCGCGCCCATGACGAGATCGTCGGTGATGATGACGCCGTGATAGTTCCACTTCTTGCGGATGATGCCGTCGATGACGGCCTTTGAATGCGACGCCGGCCGGCCAGGATCGACCGCGGTCAGGCTGACATGGCCGATCATCAACTGGGCTTTCGAGTGCGCGAGCACATCCCTGAACGGCCGCCAGTCGGAGGCTTCCAGCTGCTCGATCGGCGTATCGAGATCGGCGGAGACGATATGGGTGTCGCGGCGGACGCGCCCGAGCCCCGGGAAATGCTTGACCGTGGCGCCGACGCCCGAGGCTTCGAGGCCACGGACATAGGCGAGCGCGATATCGCTCACTACGCCCGGGTCTTCCGAAATCGCGCGCTCGCTGGTCATGGTGTTGAAGTCGAAGCGATTGCGCTTCGCTTTCGGCTTGAGGTCGAGCACCGGCGCAAAGTCGAGGTTGATGCCGAGCGAGGAAAGCTCGCGGCCCTGGGTCTTGCCGAGTTCCTCCGCCTTCTTCACCCGCGCCTCGGCTGAGAGTTCCGCAAGCCTCGCCAGGGGCGGCAGCCAGGTCAGAGGGGGCGAGAGATGCGAGACCACGCCGCCTTCCTGGTCGGCGGCAACGATCAGCGGCGGCAGGCCGGCGCGGCGGCGGCGTTCCTGCAGTGCGGCAATCTCGGCCTTGATCACCGGCGGCTTCCGCCGCGAGACGTTCGACTTGCTGACATAGACGCCTGATATCAGGCCCTTCTCTGCGAGGCGGGCGACCTCGTCGAAGGAGGAATAGCCGACGATGAAATGCCGGCCGAGACGTTGCGCGAGCTTCGTTTCGGTCTGCAGCACGCCCTGCCTGGTGGTCTCGAACGACGCCTTCGCCGACAGCATCCACAGCGGCGGCAGCAACCACAACAGCACGAGCCAGCGTCCGGCAAAACCGGCGCGCTTCCAGTATCCCCGTCTTGTCAGATACGCGATCACGACAAGGCTGCTCGCGACGATGATGAGGTTTCCCGTGCCGCGCAACGATACCAGAAATGGATCGTTCTTGCAGATGGCGGCGAAGGTCAAAGCGAGCCCGATCAGCCAGGCGAGGAACAATAGGAACGGTTTCGCTGATCGCATGAGGGCACCGCAAGGCTGATGTTGCGGTCATGCCAACTATCAACCTCGCTCACGCGATTCCAGCAGCAAACAATGCCTGCACAAGTTCTGCATAAGAAACCTGAAACCCTGCAGAGCTCGGGACTTCGAACTGCACGATCGCTCGTCATCCTCGGCCCTGCCCACCTGCATACAGGAAATCCAGAACATGACGAGCCTTGCACCACCGCTTCCTGACGTCCAGAGCGAAACGCGCAACGTCCTGCCGGCCAAACTCGCGATTACACTCGGCCTCGCGGCGCTGGCCGACTGGCTGTTCTATGATCAACGCATCGGAATCTCGATGACGATCTTCGCCATCGCCCTGTTCGCCGGCTCGTGGCTCGGCAATCTCGCTGGATTAAACTGGCGGCGCACGACGACGGCGGCACTCGTCCTCTTCGTCGCACTTGTCCCCGCTGTCGAGGAACTCAACGGGCTCACCTTCCTCTTCATTGTCGCCGGGCTCGCCTACGGCATTTCGATCCTGACCAATCCGGATCTGAAACAGCTGTTCCTCGGTCGGCTCGGTGCGTTCCGCGATCTCTATCTGATCGGTCCGTTCCGCCTCGCCGGCGACCTCATCCGCATGTTGAGTGCATGGGACCTTACGGGCGGCTTTGCGATGTGGCTTGTGCCGATCATCTTCGGCGCGATCTTTGTCCTGCTGTTCGCCTCGGCCAATCCGTTGATCGAGAGATGGATCAGCCTGCTCGACCCGAAGGAAGCCACGTCGCACGTCAATCTCGCCCGCACGCTGTTCTGGGTATTCGTGCTGTCGGTGATCTGGCCGTTTATCCATGTGCGCTGGCGGCGCAAGAAGGAGCGCACAGCCGCTCCGGTCGAGCCGGTCGCCGACAATGCCGAACCACGCGGCAATACCCTTGGTCTCTTCGGCAAGGACGCGATCCTGCGCTCGTTGATCCTGTTCAACCTGTTGTTTGCGGTCCAGACGGTGCTCGACGCGGCCTATCTCTGGGGCAACGCCACACTTCCTCCCGACGTCACCTACGCCAGCTACGCCCATCGCGGCGCCTACCCGCTCATCGTCACCGCGCTGCTGGCCGCAGGCTTCATGCTCGCGGCGATGCGGCCGGGCGGCCACGCGGAGAAATCACCCGTCATCCGGCCGCTACTCTATCTCTGGGTGGCGCAGAACGTGATGATGGTGGCCTCCTGCATCCTGCGCCTGCACCTCTATGTGGAGACCTATCTGTTAACGATGATGCGGGTCGCCGCCTTTGTCTGGATGCTGCTGGTAGCAGTCGGGCTGGTGCTGATCGTGGCGCGTATCATTCTGGAACAGTCGAATCGCTGGCTGATTCGGATGAACCTGATCAGCCTGGCCGCGACACTCTATGTATGCGCCCTGATCAACTTTCCGGCTATCATCGCGGACTATAATGTCACCCACAGCAAGGAGGCGTCGGGCAAGGGCGTGAACCTCGATACCAACTATCTCTACGAATTGGGACCGCAGGCATTGCCGGCGCTCAACCGGGCTCTCGTACTGCTCGGACTCGAAGCCCGTTTGACCTGCAACCGCAACCGGCTGCTATCGATACAGGCCGCAGACATGGCATCATGGCGAAGCTGGGGTTTCCGGAGCTGGCGCCTGCAGCGCCGGCTGGACAACCACCCTGATCAGCCTTCGAACGCAGGTTGAGCCGGAGACGAACGTGACCCATCGCATCCTCGCCGTCGACGACGACCTGCACATCCGCGAAGTCATCCGCGTGGCGCTGCGAAAGGCCGAGATGACTGTGACCGAAGCGCGCGACGGCAAGGAGGCACTCGCCCGCTTTGCCGCCGACCGGCCGGACCTCATCATCCTCGACATCGGCATGCCCGAGCTCGACGGGCTCGAAGTGTGCAGGCAGATCCGCAAAGCCTCCGATGTGCCGATCCTGTTCCTCACCGCGCGCGACGACGAGATCGACCGCGTGCTCGGGCTCGAGATCGGCGGCGACGATTATGTGACAAAGCCGTTCAGCCCGCGCGAGCTGATCGCGCGAGTCAACGTGATCCTGCGCCGCGTCACCGTGCGTGAGATGGAAAGGCCAGCGCCGGCGGCGCTGGCGCAAGGCGCGCTCTCGATCGATCCGACCCAGCATGTCGCGGCGTTCGCCGGCACGCCGCTCCGCCTCACCGCAATCGAGTTCGGCATCCTGAAAGCCTTCCTCGGACGGCCCGCCGCCGTGTTCAGCCGCGAGCAGATCATGAGCGCGGCCTATCAGCTCAACATCCAGGTCTCCGACCGCACCATCGACAGCCACATCAGGAACATCCGCGCCAAGCTCGCCGCGGTGAGTTGCGACAATGTCATCGAGACCATTCATGGCGTCGGCTTCAGGCTCGGCCGCTGCGAGAAGCAGGCATGATCAGCCAGGTGACGCGGGAGAAATGGCGGCCGACGCTCGGGCTGATCGTGTTCGCGGTGCTGGCCTTTGTGATGGTGCTGCCGCTGGTCGGCCTGTTCTTCTTCCGCCTCTATGACAACCAGCTCATTCGCCAGACCCAGGCCGAGCTGATCGCGCAGAGCCAGGTGCTTTCGGCCGTCTTTGCACGCGAGGTTGAGGCGAGACGCGGCGCCGGCATCACGCTCGGCATGGAGATTCCGCCGGAGGCGCGGCCCGATCCCTTGGACAAATTCGCGCCAATCCGGCCCGCGCTCGATCTCACCGGCCACGAGCTGTTCCGCCGGCGGCCCGACCCGCTGCCGGCCAAGACGCCGGCCGGTCCGGCCTATGTCGAGATCGGCGCCGCGCTGATGCCACTGATTGTGGAGACGCAGAAGGTCACGCTCGCGGGCTTTCGCATCCTCGATCCCAACGGCGTCGTCATCGCAGGAAAGGAAGAGGTCGGGCAATCGCTGGCGCATATCGAGGAGGTCGCCTCCGCGCTCCGCGGCCAATACCGCGCGGTGCTGCGTACCCGCACGCCCGACAAGCCGCCGCCGCCGATCTATTCCTTCAGCCGCGGCCTCGGCGTGCACGTGTTCTCGGCGATGCCTGTGATCTTCGACAATCACGTAGCGGGTGTGATCTACACCTCGCGGACGCCCAGCAATATCTTCCAGCACTTCTATCAGGAGCGCACGAAATTCATTTTGGCCGCGATCGCCGTGATGCTGGCGACGCTTGCGATCGGCTTGGTGTTTTCCCGCACCATCACCAAGCCGATGTATGAGCTGATCGGCCGCGCCGCGCGCATCTCGCGCGGCGACCGCGAAGCGTTCAAGCCGCTGGTGCATTACGGCACGCGCGAATTCGCGCAGCTGTCGCGGAGCTTCCTCGACATGGCCGAGCAGCTCTCGCGGCGCTCGGATTACATCGCGACCTTCTCGGCGCACCTGACCCATGAACTGAAATCGCCACTGACCTCGATCAAGGGCGCAGCCGAACTGCTGCTGGAATCCGCGCAGAGCGAAAAGGACAACTTGACCAGGATGGAGCAGAAGAACTTTTTGCGGAATATCCTGGGCGATGCCGATCGGCTCGAGACCATGACGCAAAGGCTGCGCGAGCTGGCGCGCGCCGAAATGCTGCCGCAAAACGAGCGGGCCGAGCTCGGCTTTGTCGTTGGCGGCTTGAAGAGCCGGTTTCCGACGCGAACGATCAGCGCCAGCGGCTGTCTCGACCGCTCGATCGGCATGTCTGCCGAGAAGGCGCTGATCGTGCTGTCGCATTTGACCGACAACGCCATGCGCCACAACGCCAAGAACGTGCGGCTGGAAGCTGCCGGCGAAGCCGGGACGATCCGGCTCACCATATCCAATGACGGCGACCCGATCTCGGCGTCCAATCGCGAAAAGATCTTTGACGCCTTCTTCACCACGCGGCGCGACACCGGCGGCACCGGGATGGGGCTTGCGATCGTGAAAGCCGTCATGACAAGTCATGGCGGATCGATCAAACTGCTGCCGGCCGAAAACGGCGCGGCGTTCGAGCTGGAATTTCCGGCGGCGTGAACGGACGATGGCAATGACGATAACAAGAATGATTTCGCTTGCCGCCGTCCTGCTTGGCGCTATCACCCAGGCGAATGCGCAAGGCGCTTTCTACGAAGCCTCCGAGGCCGAGATCACGGGCGGGCCGCCGGGCTCGGTCATCCGTGACGAACCGATGGGGGCCTCGCCACCCGGCGGCATCGCTCATCGCATGCTTTATCGCTCGACCACGCCGGAAGGAAAGCCGATCGCGGTCTCCGGCGTCATCATCATTCCGCCCGGTGTTGCGCCTTCCGGCGGCTGGCCGATCGTGGCCTGGGCGCATCCGACCACCGGCATCGTGCCGCGCTGCGCGCCGTCGCTGGCGACCTTCATCTTCCAGCAGATTGCCGGCAGCCGGCCGCTGACCGAACGGGGCTTTGCCATCGCCGCCACCGACTATCCCGGCCTCGGCACGCCGGGCCCGCATCCCTATCTGGTCGGGTTGAGCGAAGCGCGCGCCGTAATCGATTCCGTGCGCGCGGCACGAACCTTCCCGGCATGAACAATCATCGCTACGCGGTGTGGGGACATTCACAGGGCGGACAGGCTGCGCTGTTCACGGGCATGATCTCGAAGGACTATGCACCGGAGCTGGAGCTTCTTGGCCTCGCCGCCGCCGCGCCCGCGACCGATCTCGCCACGCTGATGACCGACGACCTCAACACGACCGGCGGCCGAAACCTGACCGCGATGACGGTGTGGTCGTGGTCGCGGGTCTATAACGCCGCGATGGACAGCGTCGTGGCACCGGCGGTGATGCCGGTCGTCGATCGCCTTGCCGAAGAATGCATCGAGTCGCCCTTCGACATCCTGATCCGCGCCCGCACCGCGGCGCCGCTGGCGCAGGAATTCCTGACGGTGAAGAACCCCGCCGAGACCGAGCCGTGGCATTCGCTGCTGGTGCGCAACACGCCCGGCCTGCTGCCGCGCAGTGTGCCGGTCTTCCTCGCGCAGGGCACGAGCGACGGATTGGTGCGGCCGGCTGTGACCATGGATTACATGAAGCGGCTGTGCCGCGCCGGAAGCCGGGTGCGGATGCTGACCCTGCCCGGCGTCAGCCATGGCTTTGCCGGCGCCAAAAGCGCCGACGAAGCGGTCGCGTGGATCTCCGATCGCTTCGCCGGGCGGCCTGCGCCGAACGATTGCGGCGGCTGAAATCCTCAATTTTTCAGATACATCTGGTCATTTCCACATATGTGGAATTTTTTGGCGCGCCTTGGCGCGCCCTCGGCTCCCGCCGTAACCTCCCTCGCAACGATGCCCAATCAGGGCCGCAACATAATTGACGGGGAAGGGTGCCATGAAGGTTTTTGTCTTTGACCTGCTCGCCTATGGCGAACAGCTCGATCATCTCAAGGTCGGCAGCGAGCTGCCCTATCCGCTCTCCAACCGCTATTTCAAGGCCGACGTCGCGGTGCGCACCTATGCCGAGCATCTCGAAGCCTGGGAGGAGATGGACAGGCTCGGTTATGACGGCGTGGGCTTCAACGAGCATCACTGCTCGCCTTATGGCCTAATGAATTCGCCAAACCTGATGGCGGCCGCGGCGGCACAGCGGACCAAGAAGCTGAAACTCCTGATCTACGGCAACCTGCTGCCGCTGCACGAGCCGCTGCGCCTTGCCGAAGAGCTCGCCATGATCGATTGCCTGTCGAACGGCCGCCTGATCTCCGGTTTCGCCCGCGGCATTCCCAGGGAATACCAGGTGCACAACGTGCCGCTGAAGGATTCGCGGGCGCGCTTCGAAGAAGCCTACGAGATCGTCACCCGCGCCTGGACCGAGGAGATTTTCTCCTATGAGGGAAAATTCTGGTCCTACAAGGATGTCGCGATCTGGCCGCGGCCGGTGCAGAGGCCCGGCCCCGAGATCTGGATTCCCATCGTCGGCAGCAAGGAGTCGATCGAGTTCGCCGCGAAGAAGAACGCAGTGATCACGCCGGGCCTCGCCCGCGGCGGCCTGCAGGAAGACATCATCCGCTATTTCGCGAAGTGCCTCGCGAATAACGGCCACCAGATCACGCCACATCATCTCTCGATCGCAATGTCGGCCTATGTCGCCGACAGCAAGGCGGAGGCGGTGAAGGAGTACGCGCCCTACCACCTCTATTTCAACCGCACGCTGTTCAGCCACGGCAATTTCACGGAAACCGCGAAGCAGCGCGACGCCGGCTATGTCTCGCAGTCCTCCACCGACTATGTGCGGCCGGAGAACATGAAGGCGGCGCAGGGCCTGCGCGAGGACTATCGCAACATGACCATGGCCGATTTCGAGCGGCAGGCAGAACACATGCCGCTTGGCACCGCGAAGGAAGTCACCGAGCGGATCATCGCCTCAGCCGAAGCCGCCGGCGCCAACCAGGTTCAGATCAGCCTCAACCGCGGCGCGCTGCCGCAGGAGATGTTCATGGAGCAGATCCGCCGCTTCGCGCGCGAGGTGCTGCCCGCGCTGCAGGCGCACGAGGTGCGCCGCGTCCCGCTCGGCGAGGAGATCGCGGCCTGAAGCGCGATGAGGCATCATCGCGCTTCAGCTTTCTGTTTGCGCAGGATCTCCGCGCAAACGCTACGCGTTTGTCGCCAGGGAAAACCGCTGCACATTTTCCCGGATCATGCGCTAGGATTCGTTTGGAATATCTGCGAACATAACAACAAGAGTGCTGCCCAAGGCACCTCCTTCTGATTTTCATTTGGGGAGGCATTGATGAGCGGGGAATTGAGGTCGCCGGTCGAAGAGGCGCTGGAGAACCAGCCGTTCGGCGCGTTGCAATTGCGGGTCGTCCTGCTCTGCGCGCTGGTGCAGGCCTTCGACGGCTTCGATCTCGGCACCATCGGCATGGCGGCGCCGTCGCTGTCGAAAGCCTGGGGCGTAGCTCCACCGCAATTCACCATCGCCTTTGTGATGTCGAGCGTCGGCATCCTCGTCGGCGCGCTGGCCTCCGGCCCGCTCGGCGACCGTTTTGGGCGCAAGCCGTTGTTGATCCTCAGCGTCGCCTTCATCGGCCTGTTCTCGGTGTTGTCGGCGTTTGCCTGGTCGGTCCCCTCGATGACGGCGATGCGGTTTTTGACCGGGATCGGCATCGGCGGCGCCATGCCCGTCACCGTCGCGCTGACCGCCGACTACTCTCCGATCAACCGCCGCGGTACGCTGCTGATGCTGATGTTCTGCGGCAACACGATCGGCGGCTTTCTCGGTGGCCAGCTGGTCGCGCAGATTTTGCCGATCTTCGGCTGGCAGAGCATTTTCCTCTCCGGCGGCATCCCGCCGCTGGTGCTGATCCCGTTCCTGCTGCTCTATTTGCCGGAATCGCCGCGCTTTTTGATCGCGCATCGCGCCGATGCGCCGGCGACGCAGGACATCCTGCGCAAGCTCAATGTCAGCGCGCAGGCTGCGGCGACGAAACTCGTCGACGTCGCCAAGGGCAATCCGGTACAGCAGCTTTTCACCGGTGGGCTCGCGCTGACCACGATGCTGGTCTGGGTGGTGTTCTTTGCGAACCTGCTCAACATGTACCTGTTCAGCTACTGGATGCCGACGGTGCTCAATCTCTCCGGTCTCAAGCCGGAGGTCGCGGTGTTTTATGCCAGCATGTTCCAGCTCGGTGGCATTTTGTCGTGTCTGCTGCTCGGGCCGATGATCGATCGTTTTGGCGCGCCAAAGGTGCTGGCCTGCAGCTTTGCCTCCGGTGTGATTTTCGTGCTCGCCGTCGGCCTTGCCAATTTGCCGGTGCCGTTCATCGCGATCCCGATCCTCGGCGCGGGAGCGGCGATGATCGGCAGCCAGTTGGGCGCGAACGCGATGGTGGCCGCACTGTATCCGGCACGCATCCGCTCGACCGGCGTCGGCTGGGCGCTCGGCGTCGGCCGGCTCGGCGGCATCGCGGGTCCCGCGATCGGCGGCACGCTGCTCGCCTTCGGCCTGCCGCCGAAGCAAATTTTCCTGTGTGCCTGCGTACCCGCGCTGATCGCGGCCACCTGCACCTTCCTGCTCTCGATGAAGGCCGCGCGCAACCGCGAGGTCGTGACGGCTGCGCCGCAGGCGCGCACCGCGTGAGCAAAGGATGCCGGTGAAACCATGAAAGATTTCGCCGGCAAGGCTGCGTTCATCACCGGGGGAGCCGGCGGCATCGGGTTTGCGATGGCACGCGCCTTCGGCCAGCGCGGCATGAGGGTCGCGATCGCCGATGTCGAGGCGGAGAGCTGCGCGAAGGCGGTCGAGACCCTGCGCCGCGAGGGGATCGCGGCGATCGGCAGTATTTGCGACATCGCTGACCGTGAGTCGCTCGCGGAGGCGGCTAGCAAAACCTTCGCGGAGTTCGGCAAGGTGCACGTCCTCTGCAACAATGCGGGCGTGTCGCGCGCGGGCCCGATCGAGACGATTGCCTCGTCCGATTGGGACTGGGTGATCGGCGTCAACCTCAAGGGCCTCGTGCACGGCCTCCAGCTGTTCCTGCCGCACATGAAGGCGCATGGCGAGGAGGGCCATATCGTCAACACCGCATCCGTCAATGGCGTCGTTGGCGCGCCGCTCGCGGGACCCTACAGCGCCACCAAATTCGCGGTGGTCGGCATGTCCGAAGTGCTGGCGGCGGAACTGGCGGAAACGCCGATCGGCGTCAGTGTGCTCTGTCCAAGCTGGGTCAAGACCCGCATGCTCGACAATGGCCGCAACCGCCCTGCCCGCTTCGGCGGACCGATCAAGCTCGATGCCGACAGCGCCAATGCCGAGCGCAATGCGCGTTATGCCAGGGCGCTGGAGGACGGTCTTGATCCCGCCGATGTCGCGGCGCTCGTGATCGGTGCGATCGAGACGCGGCGGTTGTTTGTCTTCACCCATGCGGAGACCCGCGCCGCTGTCGAGCGCTGCCATGAGCTCATGCTGCAGGGTTTTGACGCGCTCGGCGAGACATCGCAGCGCAGGGCGGGATAGGAGCAGCAAATGGAGTTCTCCGGCAAGACGGCGTTCGTCACCGGCGCCGCCAACGGGATCGGGCTCGGCATCTGCCGCGCGCTGGCGCGAAACGGCGTCAACCTCGTGCTCGCCGATATCGAGCAATCGGCGCTGGACACCGCGCGCCGCGAGCTTGAGAGCTTCAACGTCCGCACCCGCGCGATCGAGGTCGACGTATCCGACGCGGCCGCCTTCGAGCGCGCCGCCGATGAGGCCGAGCGCGAGTTCGGCAACATCCATTTCCTGTTCAACAATGCCGGCATCACAATGAAAGCCGTGCCGCTGTGGGAGATCACGCCGCAGCAATGGGAATGGATCTTTGGCGTCAACATCTTCGGCGTCATCAACGGCATTCGCACGCTGGTGCCGCGCATGAAGGCGCATGGCGAAGCCGGCCATGTCGTCAACACCGCCTCAATCGGCGGGCTACAGGTCAATCCGAAGCTGCGCAACGGCTCTTATGCCATGACCAAATACGCCGTCGTCGCCGCATCCGAGGCGCTGGCGCTCGACCTGGAAGGATCAAGCCTCGGCGTTTCCGTGTTGTGCCCGGCGATCGTCGCGACCACGCTCTATGCTTCCGCGCAACGCCGCCCGGAGCGGCTCGGCGGCCCCTTTGGGCGGCCGACCCCCGAACACGCCAAGGCGTTTCACGCCGCCGGGATACCGCCCGACGACGTCGGCCGACGCGTGCTCGATGCGGTCGCGAGAGCTGAGTTCTTCATCTTCACCCATGAGGAGCCGCGCGACTGGATCGAAGCGCGGCATCGGCGGCTGATGGCGGGGTTCGATTCGATCGAGCGCTACAATGCGCGGGAGCGCGGCGTCTAACGCGCACGCTGCATCTTCTCCCTCTCCCCGTTCTTACGGGGAGAGGGTCGGGGTGAGGGGCTGCCTCCACGAACTCAGCTCGCGGAGAGTCCCCCTCACCCGCCGCGCAAGAGCGCGGCGACCTCTCCCCCCGCGCGGGG
>Ga0210406_10003549_pt1 | contig 17028 bp, 19 predicted proteins | sample IncBWC30MmetaG_FD_155454 | JGI IMG/M metagenome (GOLD analysis project Ga0210406, IMG submission 155454) | Forest soil microbial communities from Barre Woods Harvard Forest LTER site, Petersham, Massachusetts, United States - Inc-BW-C-30-M | ecosystem: Environmental > Terrestrial > Soil >... | reverse complement strand
CTTGGGGATCACAGGCCCGCCGACAGCGCCGCCAAAGCGGTTGTAATGATAGCTGGGGATCGGCGTGTTAGAGGCGTTGTTGTCAAAGGTGTTCGCGTTCCAGTTGTTATCCAAGTAGTATTCATACGCCGTGCCATGCCAGGTATTGGTGCCGCGCTTGGTCACCATCTGCACCTGCGCACCGGCGGAACTGTTGAAATCCGCGGTCTGATTCGTCGTTCCCACGGAGAATTCCTCAATACTATCCACTGGAGTGGGCATCACGCCAGATGGTCCGCCACCGCCAGGGGCCCCGCTAACAGCAGTAACCGTGACATAACTATTTACGACGCCACCGCTCGGGTCACCGGCGAAGCTCGGCGTATAAGTATTCTGTGTCCCGTCCATGTCGCTGGAGTTATTGCCTCCATCTAGCTGGAAGGTGTTCTGATCCTGGTTGGCACCCGCGACGCTGCCGTCCGGGGCCACCCCTGGCTGTAGCGTGACGAAAGTGCTGACGTCGCGGCCGAGACCTGGAAGAGATGACAATGCGACGCCACTGATGTTATTGCCAATGGTGGCGTTCATGGTTTGCAGCTCGGCTCCCGCCGCGGCCTGGACCTCGACGGTTTCAACCTGTGAACCGAGTTCGAGTTTGGCGTCTAAGTTGAGTGTGGCGCCAACCGTGACTTCCTGTTTGACAAACCTTGTGGTGCGAAATCCCGTCTTGGCTATCGATACATCGTAAATTCCAGGAGGAACACCAGGAAAGATGTACCGTCCGGCCTCATTTGCGGCTGCAGTTCGTACGGCGTTCGTGCCCGTGTCGCTGAGAGTTACGGTCGCGCCAGCTACTGCAGCATTGGTCGGATCCGTAACGGTTCCCTGTACTGATCCCGTTGCGGCGGCCTGTCCCCACGTTGCGAGTGCTGCCAGGAGATAGATCATGATTGACAAAAAGCACAAATAGGCCCGGTACTCCTCTCTCAAAAAAGAAGACATGTACACCCCCCATTAAGGAGAAACGTCTAAGCCATTAGAGTTTTGCTAACCACCAGGGCGAGAATTTCTTCGGAGGCTGTCTCCTGCATGGGACTGACCAAAGATACCAAATTGGACCTGTCGACAATCTGCGTGTAGGTTCAACTACTTAGCTGACCCCATAGCGAATCAATTAGATAAACAAACGGAACTTTCTCCGAAGTTCAATAATAAATATGAAAATCGAAGACACGCGATTGTCCGCGCCCTGGGAGCGCGCCACCTTCGGTTCGAGTCTTGTTCTCTTTTTAAAACACCGGTTTCAATCCCAAGGTCAACGAACGAATTCCCCCCAGAGGGCAACGCATATCCTGCGTTATCGTCACTGTGACTGGGCCGGTGGTGTTAAAGATATTCTTAATTATTCAAAGCGTAACTTTTGTGATTCAGTACGTTGGAGGCATCCACGCTCGCTTGCAACTGAGTCCACTCCGAGGAGTGGAGCGTCTTTGACACCGACATGTTCCACGTGCTGAACTCCGGCGAAATGAACGTGTTTCGCCTGAGGTTTGCTGTTACGCCTGTGCCGGCCACGATGTATTCTCAGTGGATACCCGATGGCTGGATCGAAGCCCGGTGGATTGAATGTGTTCGCCGCGCATCCGTTTGTTGTGTTCGGATTATCCGCGTCTTCCACGGTCCGGTGTACGTGCGACACGCCGAAGTTCGGGAACCGTGGATCGTCAGCGGCTGCCCCGTCTGTGCAAGAAAGGCGGAGCTGAACTGGAACCATTCACCGGGCGCCTGACCAGCCGCGCCACCTGCTAGAGCCAGCCTTTTCCCTATCGACTCACACACCGGCCGCATTCGATTCCAATTCAGCCCCGGCCTGAATGCGCGTATTTTCCAATCTGACCGCTAGCTTTGCCAGCCGCTCCAGTTCTGCTCGCAGCTTGGTCCAGTAACTCGGTCCGACCGCCGATTGAAACTCCGATTGCATTCTCCGCCAGTATGGAAGTGCTCGCGCTAGCGCTTGTTCCCCATTCGGGGTCATTTCCAGGAAACGTTGTCGCATGGCCGATCGCTTGGAGGTCGTAATCAGGCCCTCCTTCCGCAGCAGTTGCAGGCTCCGCGTCAGAGTTGTCTGCTCAATAACTAGAATTTTCCCTAGCGCCCCGATGGCGATCGGCTGGTTTTTGGCAATGCCTACCAGTATCGCAAACTGCGTCGACCGGATCCCCGATTTCTGCATGGTCGCATCGTACATGCGCGTTACAGCTCGCGCCGTCCTTCTAAAATTGAACGACGCGCAATATCCGGTCCCAGTCAAATCCAGTTTACATTCACCCTTTCGCATCTGAAGGACCCTCGCTCTCTTGACTTGCATATACATCTCAAGATATAAGCGTAATTAACGCAGTGTCAAGTTCCTGCACAGGTCTCGACGGTGACCTCCAGCGAGTGGCTGCTTTACGAGCTCTTTAAGGTGTGTTGACTATGAACACTCGCTTGCTTCCCATGCAGTTTTCACAATCCAACTATGATCTGAATCCGCTCGCCAACCCTCCCGCGCGCTATGTCCGCTTTGGCTCCTATGACCTCGATCTGCAACGCCAGGAGCTTTTCCGCTCCGGCATACGCGTGCCTCTGCCGCGCAAGGTCTTTGAAGTCTTGCTGATTCTCATCGAGAAGCCAGGTGACGTCGTGACACGCGAGGCCCTGCGTGCTCGCCTCTGGCCGCCGGATTCGCACGTCAATTACAATGCGAACGTGAATACGACCGTGAACAAATTGCGCCAGGTGCTTGGCGATTCCACCTATCAACCGGCGTTTGTGGAGACCGTTCCGCGAAGAGGCTATGCCTTTGTCGCCAGAACGGAATATTCCAATCAACCCTCCGCGCGCGAGTCCCAGGCTCAACTCGCGTCCGATTCGGAATCCCGCGCGGGATCCCTCCCTGAATCCGGGAATACTTCCTTCCACGCGGTACGGCAATCCGCCTGGTTTGCTGTCGGAGTTGCGGCCATGTTGATTGCGGGAATCTTAGTGGGCGCACTGACAGTCTATATGGCGATGCATCCCTGATCGGTAGGTGTCACTCGCCGCATACCGCTTCCGCTCAATAGTTGCCCTGCCACAAGGCCGCTGAACTTGTTACGAATCTGGCTCGGTCACTCTGGCGCTGGCCCGTAATCATTCGAGGTAATTCCGTGCAGTTGGTCACCGGGGCGAGTCGGTGTCCGCTCCGAGCATCAGCACCATTCACATCCCGGGGGCCCTGGACACTATGGATGTAAAGCTGATTCCTGGTGATCCGGGAAAGCGGGCTTTTACGGCAGGTATGTTTGACGGAATGGTCCATTTAGTGGAGACCAGGAAGGGAACGTCGCAGATCGTCTTCGACTGCGAGAATATCGTTCCTCACGTTGAAACTCCCGTTCGTGGAGGCATGGTACAGCTACTTGCCATGCCGAGAAGTGGGGACCGGCTCCTTTTCGCATCATTTCAATGGTCAAGTCGGGACGCTAGATGTGAGCGATTCGGAGCATCCGTTCCAAACAGGAATTGTCGACTTTGGCCCGGATGCGGGCCCGCCTGCGATTGCGCTAACCGAGGACGACGAGCGGTTGGTCGTCACCGATTACTTTCTCAACGAGGACGATTTCGGCAAGATTCACTTGGAAGGAGATCACCACGTCCACGTAATAAAAGTCTCCAAAGATAACTTGGAGCTGGATCAACGTTTTGACGTGGATTTCGATACAGCCTTCTCTACAACCAGCGCGTCCACACGGGATCGCGATTAAGTAATCTGTCCTAGTGATGAAGCCACAAACTGTTCCTCCGGACCGGCAGCGGTAAGTATTATAGTTCGGGCGAATATTCTTTGCCTCATTCCCACAGGCAAGCAGCAAGGTCGGAATTTAATCGACGCGGGCAGAAAGACGCTCGGAACTGGCACGCCCTCCGTTGGTGCGATGTTGATTAGCTGATGTCGGCAGCCGATATGACTGGCTTGCACTGTCCGCAGATTGTGCGGACGAGCCCACCAACCTCCGCGGAAGCGAGGCCTAAACGAGGGATTCCGTTACGTAGGCGCGTTACGTAGGCGCCTAACAAACGCGTCGGCCTCGTTAGGCTTGAGACCGAGCGGACCTGTATAGTGACGCGGCACAGGGGTGGTTCAAACGCCTCGGGGAGACGGAGATGGCATCGGTACTGATCAGGGGAAGCAGCAAAGGAATCGATTTGGATGCATTGGCTTTCGGGCGTGCCGGGCACCAGGTCCACTCCGGGATGCGCAACCCGTCACGATCTCCCGAGCTGGCACGAAGGGTGGCGGAAGAAAAGCTGCCGATTACGGTTACGACGATGGACGTAGATAGCGATGAGTCCGCGCGCGATAACATCGCTGTGATCCAGAAGCAACACGGCGCCATCGATGTGCTAGTCGCTGTGTCCAGCCTTAGTCGCGGATCGCCGTAGTTAAACTTAGTCCGAGGAAACTTTTTTCGGTAGCAGCCCGTCTTTCTCCATCTGCTTCGGAACTTCTTTGACAAGGCCATCGGCGATTTTCTTAGCTGACTTCGGATTGAACGACTTGCTGACGCCGTTCCACACCAGGTCACCGTCTGGCTTGCTTGTGGCGTAGACGTTGGTCTCGACGCTAACGCTCGTATCTTCCCGCGTATATCCCGGATCGTAAACCATGGGATACACAGCGCCCAGGTAACCGTAGAAAGAGTAGTAGTAGGGGTACGGGGCAATGTAGGTCGAGCTCGGGACGGTCGTCACTTTCTTATCGACCTTCAGCAAACGCGAGACGATTATAGCGTCAATATGATTGTCGCGTATCTGCCCACGTAAGTAGTCGAGGTCAAGTTTCACGTTAGGGTCCGGGCGCAACAGGATGTGGTTGCCAGGAATGGTCTCGATGCCCGCACGCGCAATCTGGGCGGCCATTTCATCTTCGAAGTCGGCGCGCACCTCCGGGTTTTGAGCGACGCCGATGACCAGGACTTTGTGGAACGTCTGTCCCTCGTAATTTGGGTTGAACCAACTCGTGATCATCTTGACGGACTTGCCGTCACTTGTAGTGAGAACAGCCAACAGAAAGAAGAAAAGAAGCGCGGAGCGAAAGATCCGACGACTAGTGAAATGTGGAAATGTCATGGATTCATCTTGCTGAACTGAATCGCGCTTAGCAAGTGATTCCGTGCGACACAGAAGGTGCCAGCAAGAACTTGGAAATCTCAAGAGGACAAAGCAGAGCAATGAGATTGCTGTGGCACGTGCTCATCTTCGGTTCATTTGGGTTTCCAATTGGGTTGCTTGATATATTCCGCGCACACGGCCCGAATTTACGAGGATGTCCGAGTTTTAGTCGATTGCAGCGACTCTTGATGTTCGGCACTGTAAGCCTACCTCGAATCAAGTTCAAGCGACTTCTACGGTGCAGACCTCCTTCTGCTGAATGCGCGAGGGATTCAGGCGTTCCTTCAGCAACTCGATTTCTTGCTAACCTTTGATGCGGCGGAACTTTTTCTCTGCTTCCAACAGCTCGGTGGCGGTCCAGCGCAACGCCTGATTTCCGTCGCGCCAACGCTTCACGTTTCGCGCCACCCGCTGCACCGTCGACAGGCACGATTCGATCGGATTGGTGGTGCCCGGTTTCCGCCGCAACACCGCTCCGATACCCAAGCGATGCACCGTCAGCGTTTCTCCCAGCCCTTCCTGCAGGCTCCGCGCCGCGCTCGGCTCGATGGGCTCCAGATGTAGGAAGATTTTCTGCAACGCCTCTTTGGCCTCCGTGTGTTGTTCATCGCGTAGGCATTGCGCATCCCCGGATCGTAGTCTTTCTGGCAGTCCTCCGGCAGATTTCGCCAGTGGCACTTTTGACAGTTCCCAGCGCAGCTCGGCACTCCTATGCTGCAGCCACCTGTAGCCTACAGGAGGATACTCTTCCCCTAGCTGCCAGGACAGCTAGGAGTAGGCCAATTTTCGCTCTAGGGAGACGCGCGTATGCCTGCCTCGGGGATTGCAGCTATGTCCATGGACGTGAGATCGCAATTTCTCGCTGGATTGATTCCCGCTCATCGCAAGGCAATTTTGGCGGCTGCAACACAACGCCGATTCCTCGGCAATACAGTAATCACAAATCAGGATCACCCTGCCGACCATTTTTACCTGCTGACGAAAGGACTGGCCAGGTTTTTCTTTGTTACAGAGGAGGGTAGGAAGCTTCTCTTTCAGTGGCTTGGACCAGGAGATCTGTTTGGGGGTCGGGCCGTTTTGTCGAGCCAATCTTCCTATCTCTTCAGCACAGAAACGGTAACGGACAGCTTGGTGTTAGTTTGGGATCGCGGAGCAATTCGGGCTCTTGTCGAACGGTATCCCAAATTGCTAGAGAACGCATTGTTAACTGCGTCGGACTTCATGACTTGGCATCTCGCATCCTACATAGGTTTAGCTTGCTACACCGCTCGACGTCGGGTTGCTCAAGTACTCGTCACTCTTGGACGGACTATCGGCAAGAAAGTTCCTGGCGGTGTTGAAGTCTGGATCACAAACGAGGAGTTGGCCAACGCGGCAAACGTCACGCCTTTCACAGCAAGCCGCCTTATGAGTGACTGGCAACGTGACCGTGCGTTGGTTAAGCGCCGCGGCGCGATTCTTCTCCGATCGCCCGAGCGGCTGTTCTTGCGCCTGATGTGAGCGCGGTTCAGTTTCCCACCTCTTTTCCCACTACGCTTGAGGTAAACGTGCCTCGCAAGCTCCGATCCGTACTCGGCTCCAATCTCGAAATTCCTAAACGGCAGAGCCGGGATTCTGGCGCCAATCCGCCAAACTTTGGCTAACAAACTGCTGGTTATGAAGAACAGCACGAACACCGGGAACGAGATCCAAGTAGGAATCGGACTTCAGGACGTAGCCAGAAGCGCCAACGTCAAAAGCGGCCTGGATGACGTCGGGGCCACGATGCTCGCTTAAGAACAGAATCTTCGAACTAGGAGAGAAGATGCGAATTTGCCGCGTCGCTTCAAAACCATTCATGCCGGGCAGGCTGACGTCCATCAAAATCACACCAGGCTGCAGCTCTTTGGCTTTCTGTACTGCCTCCAATCCATCGGACGCGACAGTAATGATCCTGAGATCGGGCTCAGATTCAAACATCAGTGAAACGAAGCGCTGCCAGGGCAGGAAATCATCAACTCAATTTGTGTGACGGACATGCTCAAGTTCTTCGGAACCTCTCGTACTGAAACAGCTGCTGAGCGGTCTTACTGCAGTTTCCGCTCCGCGTCGCGCGCCCCGAAATTCTGCTTCGGCCACGGCTATATGGCGCAATTCGACGAGGATGGTGGATTTTTCATATTTGGTATGAGTGATGATTGCGCCCCAAACTCCCCGCATTCGCTGGGGTTTTCGATGCGGTAATCTGCCACCAGCGCTCTCCCAAGTTGACTGTTATGATCTTCGAAGGAATTGCTGCGGTAGAGTGAGTGCGGAGGCGCCGCGGCCTGCTATCTCGCTTTCTCCGCCGTGCAGTAACGAATCTGATTGTCGGATAGCCCGACGAAGAAGGTACTCAAGTCTTCTTCTGTAAATACATAAAACTCATTCGCTTCATAGATCACGTACATGGTCCGCTCGATGGCCCGAGCGTACTTGTCGGCAATGGCTCGCGCTTGGTTGAACGAACTGAACGGGTGCATGGTCATCAAGTGCCCCTATACCTAACGTTTCATGATTTCACCTACACGCTTGAGCCGTCGTTGCCCATGGACAATTACGAAATTGCTCTTGAGCAACAAGGTGGCAATGACTATTCCACCCCCGTAGGAACTCACTTCACCGTCAGACTTGAGGACAAGGCTTCTTTTGGTCGGGTGTTGTACGAGGGCAGCAAGATTGTGGGAGGGCCGTTTATGATCGCAACGGTCTTGGAAACCGACAGAAAACGATTCCGCTTTCGGCTAGTTTTCCCCACGACCAAGCACAAAGACTGAATTTGAAGTTTAGGAGCAACCTCTCGCCAGGAAAGGACTCCCGAATGGCCAACCCGTTGTGATCGAGCCCAACCTAGGAAGAAGTGATACCCTTAGCGAATCATTGCAGCAGAGAATAAATTAAGAAAGTAGATCGCCGCAAGGCCAAAGCGCCAAGTAAGCTCCAGGTGGGCGGTAGAAGAAAGTAGTGAAGGAATGAAGGAATACGCTGAAGAAAGACTACATGGAGTCCAGGCATCGTGGCAGGCTACCCGCCAACAATGCAGCCCAGTCTGCTTACCAAGCGATGAAAGGACTGCGCGGGCGTGTCGCAGATCTCCCGGACAACGCTGCGCGCAGTGAGCAAGTCGGCATTGAAATGTATTTAAAACCAACACTCGAGGCGACAGAAACGAGCTTCGCGCAAAAAGAGTTTATGGACAAGCGTGAAGTCGTCGCATGGCATCCTCGAATTGCGGCACTGCGAACACTGTTCGAGCTGCACGGAAGTTACGCGCGGGCTAGGCAAAACAAAATCGGAAAGGGCTTGGTGTTGAATTGGAAAGGTTTGGGGTGGGAGACGGGGATTGAACCCGCGACATTCGGTGCCACAGACCGACGCTCTACCAGCTGAGCTACTCCCACCACTGACTGACAACAAACAGTTTACGCTACTTTCCCCTTGTGGAAAAGTGGGTCAACTGGGTCAATCACATCAATTTTGTTGCCCACTAGAGAGGGAATTGAATCCAAAACCTGCGAACGATACTTAGGCCGTAAGTGTCTGTAGAGGCGTATTATTCTCTCTGACCCATGACCAATCCATGCCTTGATGTGGCTAGGTTCCTTGAAAAATTCAATCTTGAAGATGTTATCTTGCATGAGCAAGCCAACAAGGGGCGCACCGTAATTGAGAAGTTTGAGCAGCATTCAGATGTAGGATTCGCCGTAGTGCTGATGACACCAGATGACATCGGCTGTTTGGTGGCAGACAAGTCAAACCAAAAAGCAAGAACACGTCAAAATCCGAAAAGCTGAGGAACGCTCTGGTGTGGTGCTCAGCGAAACTGGTTCAGACAATCCCCTACACGTCACATTGCGGGAGAACTCAGCCGCGTGGCAGAGCACATTAGCTAAAGTACTAATGCCGCTGGTTGCTTGCGCTTTAGGAGGGTTGAGTTTTCGACCCGGCCCTTCAGTGCTGCTCTGGTTGGAAGTAAATAGGGCTTCCCTGTGGATCTGATTCTTTTCTGCTGACACGGCCCGCCGGATGGAATAAAGTATGAGCGTAATTCTGGTTGTCGCCCGCAGCCTGACTGGCCGCCAGACACCGCACAGACTCTATAAGTCTGCAGTACCGTATTCGCTGCTAACCTTTGTTGACCGCCCAGAAAGCACGAAGATGGCAAATATGTCTGCTCACGGGACAGGGCCGCGCTTCTTGATCGCAGATGACCACGCCATGTTCGCCGAAACATTGCGGGTCTATCTGGAAAAGACTTATAGCGTTGTAGGGCTGTCGCAAGATGGTCACGCTATGGTGGCGGATGCCATGCGACTCCGCCCGGACGTGATTGTTGTGGACGTCGGTATGCCACTCATAAATGGGCTGGATGCGGCCCGGAGAATCAAAGAACAAGCTCCCAACATCAAATTCATCTTCCTGACGATGCGAGATGACCCAAATCTTGCTGCCGCGGCTCTTGAACTTGGCCCAATCGGATTTGTGCTGAAACACTCGACCGGACAGGAGTTGCTAGAGGCGGTCGACCATGTCATGCATGGCAAGCCCTATATAACGCCCAAGCTGAGAGCTGAAGACTGGGTTGCAACGAACGCTAGGGCGCGGCAGTTTTCCCGGGAATTGACCCACCGACAGCGGGAAATCGTTCAGTTGTTAGCCGAAGGCAAGCCAATGAAGCAAATCGCGGGATTGCTCAAACTAAGTGAAAAGACTGTGGAATTTCACAAGCGTCACATCATGGCAGCTTTCAACCTTGAGAGCAACGCCGCCATGGTCATATTTGCCTTGAAGCAGGGATTGATTTCGCTAAAGCCCTAACAGTCCTGCGCGAATAGCGCCACAGAAGCGGAGTCTCGCTTTCATGGTCACTCCGCCAAGAGTTTGCCCGAAAGTGTTTGTGTCTACCGCTGCACGCACATTGCAGCGATCAGTGATTCCGATCGATCGTGATCACGATTCCGGAATGATCGTGATCAGTTTGTCGTGATTCCCGGAACAGTGATCACGACGAGCTTGGAATGAGAGTCGGACCCGGCCAAGTAAAGCTCGGTGATGCGCAAGTCTTTGTGACCCAGCCACTTTCTCAATTGGGGTTATAGTTTAACATGACCTTATAACACGCCCGGAATAGCGGCGGGACTTGGTACTGCGGTGGGGCTCGACGATCAGATATCAGTGATTTGACATCAGGGGCGGAGAGGAGGCCAGATCCCGTGCCCGCACGAGACTCGCTCTTGAGATGACCGATGGTGGCAGGGTCGACCGAAAAGCGGCCAGCCGACGCACGCCAAAGTAGCGCCTGTTTCACGGGGTCCAAACACTTGCAGCACGCGCCCCTCTTGGTTCCTGATATCTGATCCCTGATATCAGGCCTGCGTATTAGCAAGCTGGAAACGCCTGGCGCACACGCTCCGGCCAGCCAGCGGTGCCCTTGCTAGACTGAGGCAGGGCGGCGTGTGTCCCCCGCGGCATGAACCCGCAACCGACGGATCGCCTCTATTTCGATTTGCAACTCGCCTACGCGCGTCCCGTGATCGCGCTGCTAGCGATTCTGTGTCTGCTTGAGCTGCGCACCGCGCGACAGGCAGAGCGCCCCCTTTCCTTCCTGATCGCCTACCTGTTCCTCGCTGTCGTCATTCTGCTGATCGAGCGTGCCTTGCGTCGCGCCAATTGGCACCTCCCGCTGGTCTGCGACATTCTCGTTGTCGTTGTCTTCCTCTACCTCTCTCATGAAGTCCTGCCGGCTTGGTTCCTGCTGTTCTTTGTGGCGTTCTCTGCAGGCTATCGCTGGAATCTGCGCTCCTCCCTGCTGCTTTCCTTTGGGTTATTGCTCCTGGCGATTGCGGTGGCGATGAACCGCAATGGCCCAGTCGATGGTTCGCGCACGGTCATCTACTCGCTTCCGTTTTTTGGCGCAACGTTCCTCGGCGTTTCCGGCATGGCCTTTCTAGGTGATCGCAATCGCCAATTCGCCTGGCAACAAGCCTTTCTGGCGCGACTGTCCACCACCATGCACGTGGAACTGGGACTGGCCGAATCCTTGCGCCTTCTGCTTGAAGAGATCGCCATCGAATTTCAATCCGAGGAAGCGATTCTGGCCTATCGCGATGCGGACCTCGAGCGCATCTTCCTGTGGCGCTTGAAATCCGGCGAAAGCGAGCGTCTGATCCCCGACAACCTGCCCATGACCCGCGCCGATGGTTTCCTCCTCGATGACATGGAAGCCTCTGTGTGCTGGAACGCGGTAGCGGGCCGCGGTTCCGGATTCGGCTGGGATCGCCGCGACGGCCGCTCCCTGAGGTCTGTTCCGAGAATCCCCGGCCCCACTCTGCAGGAGTTCGGCATTCGCAATCTGCTATCGGTGGCCTTCGATCAGGACGGCCATGCCGCCGGACGCCTCTTCCTGGTGAATCGTAAGCCTGAGCGCCTGCCCTATGGCAAGGATGACGTGGCCTGGTTCGAACAGATTTCCCGCTACGTCAGCAGCAGCCTCGAAAACGTCTTTCTCCTGCGCCATTTGCGGGCACGAGCAATCGAAGCCGAGCGCTCCCGGATTTCCCGCGATCTCCATGACGGTATTCTCCAGACCCTGCTGAGCATTGAGATCCAGTTGGACGTCCTCCGCCGCCGCGTTACCACCCATCCCGAACAAGTGGAATCGGGCCTGGCATCGCTGCAGCAGACTGTGCGCAACGAGGGCGCGGAACTGCGCCACCTGGTAACCGACCTGCGTCCTCTGCGGGTACAATCCGCGGACCTGGTCGATCTGATGCGCGGTTTCGGTGAGCGCTTCCGTAACGAATCTACCCTGGCCCTCGATTTACTCGTTGATTCGGTTGATCTCCGTGCACCTGACCGGGTGTGCAGGGAGATTTTCCAGATTTACCGTGAAGCACTCAACAACATAAAAAAGCATGCGAAGGCTTCCCATGTCGTGGTAAAACTGTCGCAGGACGACAGCCGACTTGTCCTGGTGGTGGACGATAACGGAGAAGGTTTCAGCTTCGCCGGGCGCTTCACGGGGGATGAGCTCGACCGCCTGCGGCTGGGTCCGATTTCCATCAAGGAACGTACTCGAACGGTCGGAGGAGTTTTGACGGTGGAGTCAAACCCGGGGCATGGTGCGCGTTTAACGATTGAGGTGCCGCTCGGCTGACAGCTCTATGGCTAAGACAAAACAACAGATACGCGTACTGATGGCCGACGATCACGCAATTTTCCGTGACGGCCTGCGAAAATTGCTCGACGGCGACGAAGAAATCACCATTGTCGGCGAAGCGCAGAATGGTGCCGAATGCATCAAGCTGCTGGCCAAACTCAAACCTGATATTCTTCTTCTCGATCTTCGTATGCCGGATAAAGATGGCTTGGCTGTCCTCGAAGAAGTCAATTTCGATCAGATTCCTACTCGCGTGATCGTGTTGACCGCCGCGGAAGATGACCGCGACGTGGTTCGGGCCATGCGCCTCGGCGCACGTGGCGTCGTTCTCAAACAGTCCGCTACCGACCTGCTGGTGAAAAGCATTCATCGCGTGCATGCCGGCGAAATCTGGCTCGACAATCGCATGACTGCCGAGGTCATGAAAGCCTTCGCGAAATCTTCCGAGTCCGGACCGCGTCGGGAGAAGCCGCTGCTCTCCGACCGCGAGAAGGAAATCGTGCAGTTGGTTGCTCAGGGTTTCCGCAACAAGGAAATCGGCGAGAAGCTGTTCATCTCCGAACAAACGGTGAAAAACCATCTGCACAATATTTTCGATAAACTGGGAGTTTCGGACCGCCTCGAACTCGCCCTTTACGCCATCCATCACCGCTTGATCGACCAGTCGTAGTTTCCTGGCCGGAGCTGCTGCCTGACTCTAACCGCCTATGCGCTCTTGCGAATTCGTTGCAGGCTCATTTTCCGGTGCAGAGTTCTGTCTTCGGGAAGCACCAGCGTCTCGCTCATCGCACCGTCCTTAATTCGGAAGGTCCAGTCACGGGGCTTGCCCTCCTTTGGTGCGCAGGTGAGTACGTGGTCCGCGCTTCGGTAGTTGCACAGCAACGTGCCCATCCACTGCTTTGCGCTGTTCCCGATCTTGTAGCCTTCAATCTTGAGCTTGCCGGCCGCTCCGTTGTCTTCGGGAATCTCGTAAATCACGTGCTCATCGTGGCGGGGCGAATTGACAACCTCGCCTCGATCGCTGGCGCCGGAGGCGTTCGGCCAAAACGCCGCCCCGAAGCAAGCCACGAATGCAATGCAAAGAAGTAAACGCCACATGGTTCTGGTCCTCCTGAAATAGTCTGAATAGCATGCGGCCACCTGTCCGGCAGGGTACCATGCCAATGCGCGGCTCTCCTCAGAGCGCTCCTATTTTCGGCACTTTTGGCCTAATTGTGGCTTGGGTCCTAGTACATTCGTACTTTTTCCACTGCGTTTTATTTTGTATCGCCAGTTCTATTGTTCTCCAGACGGGCCAAGGCTACACTCAGTCCTTCAAATAGGGAGGTCTCCCGTGACTGGCTCAGAACGCCGCACGACCCAACGTTTCTCGATGCGGCTGCCGCTAACTGTCCGCTGGACTACTGGCGCGGCAGTTGGCGAAACCGCGACGGAATCCCGGGATGTGAGTTCCCGGGGCGTCTACTTTTTCCTCTCCAAGGATGTGAAGGAAGGATCACCGGTTGAAATCCTACTGACCTTGCCCAACGAAATTACCCTGGCTGGCCCCGTACGCGTGCGTTGTCTAGGACGCGTTCAGCGTACCGAACCTCGAGAAGAGGGCGCCGTCGGTGTTGTGGCCGCGATCGAACGCTACGAGTTCTTGCGGGGCAGCGAAGAAGTTTAGTTCGCCCCTCGCCGTAATTCGCGGATTTCGGTAAGAGTTCCTTGCTCGCTCACTGCGGAGGCGGGCAGGAATAGCCGGGGTGCCTCGGCCCCTCAGCGGAGCGCCCCGGCTGAAATTTTTTTGCCCTCGCCTTAGCCATATCTCCCCACTCATCTTGAACCCGCCCGCACTCACCATTGTCCCACCCGCCGCACCTGTACTTCGGGTCAGGCGATTTCCACAGGTCGCGTAGGCCAAGATGAGTTATCCCGCCCTCGGGTGCTGATCTTTGCCTCTCTTCGGAGAGACGACAGGAAAGACCACTATGCCGGAATTACCGGCGGACCAAAGTCCCGGACCCAACGGGAACGCTGGCAACGTGTTTGAGAAGGGCACACCCGAGCGTCTGGCCACACCAGCGGAGCTGGCCGAATTTGGCAGCGTTGTGGCCAATCCCGAGATCGAAGCGCGCATCTTGGAACTTCTGGAAGCCCAGATGAAAGAAGACATGGCCCTAATTGAACCGATGGATCTCGCAGAGGCTTCTGCGCTATCCATTCCCGAAGCCGTAAATGAATCTCTTGAAGAGCCTGCAGAAGAAAAACTGGAAGCCGTGCCGCAACCCTTCGCAATTGAAACAGTGACGGAAACCGCCCCCGCTGCGGAAGAATTGCCCATTCCTAGATACATTTCAGCGCCTTCCCTGCCGCCAGCGCAGCTTCGCATTCCCAATCCTTCGCCTTCGGCTTCCGATACTCATGTTGAACTCCAATCCTCAGAACGTGTCGATCTGTTGGAATTTGCAGAAGCTTTGGACCAGCACCGATTGTGGGTGGAGACCGCCGGGCAGGAAGGAACGCGCGGCGATTTCTCTGGTGCGAACTTAAGCGACGCGGACTTGACGGGCGTGAATCTGCAGGGCGCGTCCATGCAAAAGACTATTCTCCGCGGCGCCGATCTCTCCATGGCCAATTTCCGCGGCGCGAATCTGGCGGAAGCGGATCTGCGCGAGTCCAATCTTCTGGGAGCTGAGTTTTCCGGCGCTAACCTGATGGGCGCGAATCTCTACCTTGCGGAAGGTCTATGGGCAGGGCGGCTTGGCGGCACGAATCTGTTCGACGCCACGCTGCCCGAAGGAGTGGCCTCTCAGGATGGTGGCAAGACCATTACGCAGTCAACACAGTCCGCGCGCTGGTTCTATCTGCTGCTGATATCGCTGTGCGCGGCGACGTCCGTTCTTGTCGCTCTCACCACCGATGTTCGCTTGCTGCTGGACAAGGCGGCGTTGCCTATCGATCGCATCCCGAATTTCCTTCCTTTGCAGGGATTTTATCTTGGTGCACCGCTGCTTCTAACCGTGTTGTACCTGCGCCTGCAATTTTTGCTGTTGCGCTTGTGGGGCAGCATGGGCGCTTTGCCGGCAGTGTTCCCTGATGGGCGTACTCCGGAAAAAGACGGCTCGTGGTATCTGATGGGGCCGATCCGGCCGAATCTGCGGTGGTCGCGCGACCCGCGTTCTCCTCTGGCGCTGCTGGAAAGTTTCATCGCAAAGCTATTGATCTATTGGGCCGTGCCGGCAACGATCTCGTTCATCTGGCTGCGTTATCTGGTCATGCAGGATTATCGCGGCACATTGCTACAGGTGTTTCTCTTCACGCTGGCGGCAGGCGCGGCTTGCGGCTTGCCTCGCGTCGTCGCGCGCGTCCTGCGCCCGGGAGATTGGACCGACGAAACCACCGCAAGTTTCATGAAGGATGTGCTTTCCACTTTGCGTGCTCCCGTGGCCGTTGGATTCCTCCTCTTTGCTTTGTCGCTTGGTGTGATTCATGGTTTGCCTTGCGATCCCACCATTCGGCCTGACGTCGGCCGCGGTGATCCCCGGCGCTGGGCCGCTACCGCCTTTCGCATCGTGGGATTCCGCCCGTTTGCCGATATCACGGAGGAGAGTATTGCGTCGCCGGCGGCTAAGGACGACGCGAAAGACTCCAACGCGAGGGACTCCAACGCTGGAGAAGGAACCGGACCACGTCTGAACGAAATGACCCTGCGTTTCGCCCGCGGCTATCGCGCCGACTTTCAAAACGCTCGCATGTGGCGCGCGAATCTGGAAGGCGCTAGCTTATCGGAAGCAGATTTTCGCGGAGTGAATCTGCGCGAAGGGATTCTGCGCTCCGCAAAACTCGACCGTTTGCAGGCCGCGAAAGCCAATCTCGTTTCGGTGGACGCGCAGGGGGCCAATCTCTCGGGCGGAGATTTCCGCAATGCCGACCTCTCATTTGCAAATATGGAAGGCGTGACGTTGACGACGGCGAACCTGTCGCGCGCCAGCCTGTACTCCGCGAATTTACGCCGTGCGAATTTATTGCGCGCCGATCTGTCGCACGCTGATTTCCGCGACGTCAAACTTGAGGAAGCAATCCTTTCCCTGGCTGTGCTGGAAGAGACCGACATGTCCGCCGCAAAACTCATGGGTGCGAACCTAACCGGAGCGCAGATCAAAGGCACGATTTTCCTGGAAGCAGATCTTTCCCGGGCCGACTTGCGCGGCGCCACTATGACCGGAGCGATTTTGCGTCAGGCCAAACTCGAAGGAGCGCGCCTGGATGGCGCAGATCTTCGTGGAGCACTCGGCCTGGAAGCCTGGCAGGTCTGTTCAGCGCAAGGCTGGCGGGGCGCCCAATTTGATCTCGACGTCAAGCAGGCCGTGGAGCAAAGCTGCGGTACCCCGCAAGTATCCACACCACCTCAGGAAACCCGGCGTAAATGATCATTCCCAAGTCGCCATACGCTCCCCTGTAGCTCAGGCCTTCCAGGCCAGAGGGTTGCACTCGAAGGTGGATCACACTTCGCATGTTTCGGCGCCCACAGCACCGGCAACAATTGAAAGTCTGTCGGGAATCGGGAGACCGCACACCTGAAGCGCTGAGCTACCGTGACTCCTTCTTCTTCTGTTCCCCCGCAAGGTGCTCGCGCATCAATCCGGCCTGCGACGGCGTGAATTGCAGATTGCCTTTTCCCGCTTCTCTCAACT
>Ga0210406_10003548_pt1 | contig 17029 bp, 14 predicted proteins | sample IncBWC30MmetaG_FD_155454 | JGI IMG/M metagenome (GOLD analysis project Ga0210406, IMG submission 155454) | Forest soil microbial communities from Barre Woods Harvard Forest LTER site, Petersham, Massachusetts, United States - Inc-BW-C-30-M | ecosystem: Environmental > Terrestrial > Soil >... | reverse complement strand
AGCTCGTTGCTCACCAGCACGTCGCTGCAGATCGCGATGCCCTGGCCCGCGGCGACAGCGTCGATGGCGTGCAGCTCTTCGCGGAAGCTCAGGTTCCATGGCTTGCCGATGGCCGGAATGGCCGGGTCGATTGATCGCGCGGTCGCGAGCCATCTCGACCAGGTGGGCGCTTCGCGATCGTGCTTCAGCCAATCAAAATGGATCAACGGGTATTTCAGGAGATCGGCGACGCATGTGATCGGCCCACCCGCAAGCAGAGATGGGCTGCACACCGGGAAGAAGGTGTCCCTGAAAATCTCCTGCGAGGCGAGGTCCGCCGGGCCTTGACGCGCATAACGGATCGCAAAATCCGCTTCGCCCGCGCGCAACTCCAGCACCGCATCGGTGCCAATGATCTCCAACGCGATCCTTGGATAGAGCTCACGCCATTTGGGCAGGCGCGGCACCAGCCATCGGCCGGCAAAGGCATTGGTGCTCGTCACCCGCAGCGCGCTTCTGCCGCCTCTGGCGGACGCGGCCGCAATCGCCGCGGCAAACGAGTCGAAACCATGTTGAATGACGGGGAACAGCCGTTCGCCCGCATCTGTCAGCGCGACCGGTCTCGGCCGTCGCCGGAACAGCGGCCTGCCGCAAATGTTCTCGAGAATCCGGATCTGATGGCTGATCGCGGTCGGCGTGACACCGAGTTCGATCGCGGCAGCGCGAAAGCTCAGCCGCCTTGCGGCAGCTTCGAAGGCGCGCAGCGCTCCAAGGGGCGGAAGTTTCCTCATGCAGCAAAATCCAGATGAATCCAGCTCATCTGGCGACTGAGATATTCGATTTTGCCGCCGTTGTCCGGGCCGTGAGACAATCTGCCGCCGACCCACGAGAACAACGCAATGCACAAAACCAGTCGCGTGAACGGATATTTGGAGGCCATTCGGGCGCTGGCTCCCACGGTCGCCGCGCTTCGCGAGTCATTCGATCGGGAGCGCCGATTGCCGGATCGCATTTTTGACGCGCTGGCCGATGCGGGCTTGTTTCGGCTCTGGCTTCCCGAAGCGCTGGGTGGACCCGAGCTACCTCCTTTCGAGTTCATGACCGTGGTGGAGGCCGCCGCGGCGCTCGATGGCTCGATTGGCTGGGTGGTCGGAAATGGCGGCGGCATGAGCCGCGCCGCGGCTTTCGTGGCGGAGCCCACGGCGCGCCGATGGTTCGCCGATCCGCGCGCCTTTCTCGTCGCCTCCACCGGCGCCGTCGGTGAGGCGGTACCGGTCGATGGCGGTTATCTCGTCTCAGGACATTGGCCGTTCGGCAGCGGATCTCATCATGCGACGATCTTCATGGGGCTCGCCACGGTGAAGACCGCCGACACCAGCGGGACCCAGCTGAGTTGCTACATGAACCGCGACGACCTCATTATCCATGACACTTGGCAGGTATCGGGCCTGCGCGGCACAGGAAGCTACCATTTCGAAGCGCGCAAGGTCTTCGTGCCGGACTCTCACACGCATGATTCGACGACTCCCCGCGCATACCAGAGCGGACTGATCTACCGGTTGCCTGTCGTGTCGATGTTTGCCTGGACCGTCTCCGTCGTGCCCTTGGGGATAGCGCGCGGGGCGATCGACGCTTTCGTCGAATTGGCCGCGAGCAAACGCAGGCAGGGGATGACCGTCGCGCTACGCGATCGCGAAACGGTTCAAGCGGCGCTCGGTCGCGCCGAAGCGATGCACCGGGCGGCGCGCGCCTTTCTCGTCGACGCGATGACCGAGCTGATGGACATGACCGAGAACGGCGGGGAGCCTCCGCTTCGGACACGCGCCATGTTCCGCTCGGCTTGCGCGAATGCCGCGGAGACCGCGATGCGAATTGTGCATCTGCTCGCACGGGAAGCCGGCGCCGTGTCCATTTTCGAGTCCTGTCCGCTGGAGCGCGCCGTTCGCGACACCAACGCGGCAAGCCATCACGTCGCGATGAGCCAGAACAATTACGCGGTGCTCGGGCGATTGGCGTTTGGCCTCGATCCAGGCGTCGCCAGAGTTTAGCATCACAGCCAACATTGCCGAGGCAATGGAAAAGGTATAGGCTTGGTTATTACTCAGCTGGTTTGAAAGACCTGCCTTTCGATCGATCGTCTCGTTGCGTCGCGAAATAAAGGAGCATAACCATGCCGATTACGACGCTGAAGGTTTTAGCGAGCCTTCTCCAACTGCACGGACCGGGCGCAACAGTTCAGAGCGATCACGAAGGCATCAACGTATTGCTGAATGACCTGCGCGGACAGAATTCGGAAGAATTAACACAGGTTTATTTCAGGCGGGGTGGCTTTGTCCGAGGCGGCGGCGGCTACGGGGGCGCTTTCCGCAGAGGGGGCGTTGGATATGGGGGGGGCGGATTCCGCCGCGGCGGATTTGTCCGAGGCTATTAGTTTGATCTGCTGATTTCCCTTCAACCAGCCTCGGTATCGGCATGCCAGCCGACGATCCAGATTCTGTCGCGTTCCAAGATCAGCCGATCTCGCAGCTGCTGGTGAAGGTTGCGACAAGATGTAACATCGACTGCTCCTATTGTTACTGGTTTCGCGACGCGTCCGTCTATGACAAGCCGAAGCTAATGAGCGACGAGGTGCTGCAGCGCTTGTTGCAGCGCATCGAGGAGCACGTCGCCAAATACGCCCTGATCGATTTTCCCATCATTCTGCACGGCGGCGAGCCGCTGCTGTGGGGAGTTGAGAACTTCGACCGTTTTGCCAAGGCCTGCGACGGCATCACGTCACGAACGGGCTGCGACATACCGATCGCAGTCACGACAAATGGCGTGCTGATCGACGACGAATGGCTGAACTGCTTCGAGACCAACGACATCTCGGTGGCGATCAGCATCGATGGACCGGCGCACATCCATGACATTCACCGCCGGACGTTTCAGGGGACGGGGACCCATGCCGCGGTGGAGCGCGCCGCCCGCATGCTGGTATCGCGCGACATCGGCCTCAGCGCCTTGGCGGTGTGCAATCCCGCCTATCCGGCGGAGCAATATGCCGCATTTTTCGCCGCATGCGGAATTGTCAACTACGACATCATGATCCCCGACGCGACGGTGGATGAGAGCCCGCCGTCGATCGCGTCGTTCTACAAGGGTTTGTTCGACGTCTGGCTGGAGGCCAACCGCAGCAAGCCCACCGCCAATATCCGCATCATCAGCGACATGATCACCGCGCTGCTCGGCAACAATGCGCCGACTGAGGGCGTCGGCTACAAGCCCATCGAGCTTTGTACCGTCATGACCGACGGCTCCGTCGAGGCGCACGACGTGCTGCGGATCGCGGGCGACGGCTTCACGCAAACGACGTTCAACATCTTTGAGCATGCGCTCGACGACGTGCGGCAGGAGGCGCGCTGGCAAGCCGCGCGCGATGCCTCGATCAACCTCTGCGAAAAGTGCCGGCAGTGCAAGTTCATGAACGCCTGCGGCGGCGGCTATCTTCCGCACCGCTTCTCCAAGCGGAACGGCTACGACAACCCTTCCGTCTATTGCGACGATCTCTACGCGACGTTCGAGCACATGCAATCGGTGCTGGAGAGCCATCTTTACCTCAGCAAGCCGGATGGAGAGCGGCTCAAATTGCGAGACGCTTTGGCGCGCGCTTAGAGCATGATCCGGAAAAGTGGAAACCGGTTTTCCGAAAAGATCATGCTCAAACAAAGAGCTAGAGCATGATGGCGATTCACCTAATCACATCATGCTCTAGTCGATAGAATCGCTGGAGCCGGCTCGCCCGGAGTAAGCTCCGGCTCGCGCTGCGGCAAAAGATCCGGGCAGAGGACGAGCTTGCCCTGAAGGCCGCCCGCTTCGAGCCGGCGATGTGCTTCGGCGACCTCCTCGAAAGAGATCCGCGCGGCGACGCGCGGCCGGATCGCGCGACTTGCCAACAGCTCGAACAGCCGCTCCAGATCTTCCTTGAACCAGGCGGGATGTCGCGCCCGCATCGCATTGATCGAGTAGAAATACACACGTTTGCCGCCCGGCAACCATCTGGAAACATAGAGGCGCGCCATCGACATCAGGATCGTGAACATGCGCTGCTGCGCCTGCACGCCCGCCGTAAAGCCGTAAGCGCAAAGCAGGCCGCCGCGCTTGAGCGCGGCCAAAGAGCGGCGCCCACCTTCCTCGCCGATGCCGTCGAACACGACATCGAATCCGCCCGGCAGGATGCGCGTGAAGTCTTCGCGCTGGCAATCGATCGGGATCGCGCCCAGCTCGCGGACCAGTGCCGCGTGGTCGCCCCGCGCGGTGCCCCACAGCTCAAGCCCGGCCATTCCGCCGAGCGTCAGCAGTGCCTGACCGACGGCGCCGGCAGCGCCATGCACGAGCACGCGCTGCCCTCGCTGGACCTGTGCCGCACGGTGAAGCAACTGGTAAGCGGTGGTCCAGCTCAGGATCAGGGTTGCCGCCTCCGCCGCGTCGACGCCCGCCGGCACACGGGTGAGCTGGTCGGCGCGGAGCGTGCGATAGGCGACGTTCGATCCGACAACCGTCATATCGGCCACGCGATCGCCAAGCTGAAAGCCGCTCACGCCATCGCCAAGCCGATCGATTTCGCCGACAACGTCATAGCCCAGCACGAAGGGCGGCCGGAGGTAGATCGTCTGCGGGTAGAGATGGCGCCGGATCACGACATCGGTGTACACGACGCTCGATGCGAGCACGCGAACCCGCACTTCGCCCAGGCCAGCCGTCGGCAAAGGAGCGTCAACCACCTCCAACGCGTCGGGACCGCCGAAGCGCCTGACTTGAACAACCCAGTTGCGTGGCTCGCCCATGGGCGGATTCTTTGCTGACGGCCATGATCATCAGCATCGGGCGAAAGAAATTCCGTGTCATTGAGGAGGATCAATGGGTCAACACGGCTTTCCGAACCGTGCGGACAGGTGGGAAGCCTCATCCGTTCCAGCAGTCATCCGACCGAGGCCGGCCGATCCAGGCGTTGTTGAGACATCGCGTTGCCCAGTCGGGCTGCGGCTTTCCCTCCAGGCGCGCTTGGGCTTCCTGATAGGGACCGACATACCGAAGGCGGGCGGGTAATCTGGGATAGGCGCGCCTGATCCATGCAAGCGCGCGGTCCGCGGCTCTCTTCTCATGTTCGTCGAAAGCGAACCCAAAGCCCGTGCGTAATCGCTCCGGCAGCATCTGGACACTGAGAGCCTGATACCACCGCGGCGGCCGCAACCAGGGCCGTCCACCGGCGAAGATCTGTCCGGCCACCTCGCGCGCCGCGCTGCTGACGGACAAAGTATCCGACTGAGCCATGGCCGCGTTGTAGGCGGCGAATGATGCCCAGTCCGCCGGCAGGTCGGCCGAACTCAGCCCGAACAACGCGCCAAACAGCCGGCTCTCGGCCCAATATCGCTCGCGCTCTTCGGCCGACAATGCTGGTAAAATAAGGTCGTGCACGATCAGAGCGGTCTCGACCAGGGTCGCGTGGACCCAGCGCAGCGCCGCGATCTCGTTCGCGCGGTAGGATGAGCCCTTGTCGAAGGGACCAATGGCCTCCGGCAACACCCCGACGATCGCGGCATGACGCCGATGCAAATGCCGGGCGGCGGCAAGAGCCCTGTCGCGCGAGCCGAACACCATTGCAAACATCACGTCGAAGGTTCGATGAAAACGGCCGATCGGATCTGCAAAGGTGCGCGAGTGCTCGGTGATGGCGGCGGCGATCCAGGGATGCGCGAGCTGAAGCAGCAAGGCGCGACCGGCGCCCAAGAACAGAACGGCTTCCCTGTCGATCCGCCAGGTGATCGAGGCTGGACCGAAAACGCCTTCAACTGATCCGGCGGCCCGAGCCTGGACGACATCAAGAGCCGCCTCCAGATCGCTTTGGGAGACGCTTTGAGAGATCAACTGCAGACTTCCTCTTCGCAACATTCGCTTTGCAACCCATAGCCGACGAAGCCGCGTCTTACCAGAGGATGATCCGGAACAGCGTATAGCAACAGGAGTGGCCGCATTCGACCTCGCCGCGATTGCATTGTGGCGCCGCGAAAAGCCGCTATAGTTCAAATCAGCTGCCAGGCCGGACGTGCCGAAGTCCGTAGCTTGCAGTTTTCAAGGCAGCTCACATGCCGTCGGCAGGCCTTGCCTCGCCCTCACCGGGCTCATTTTTCAACACTCATTTGACCGTCGTAACTTTCAGCGGAGGGTAACATGCCGTTATTCATCACCTACGTCTCATACTCAAATGCCGGCATTAAGGGATTGGTCGAACGGCCGACCGATCGCAGCGAGGCCATCAGTTCGCTGGTCGAGAAAGCCGGCGGAAAGCTCCTGTCAGCTTACATGACCACCGGCGCCCATGATGCAGTGATCGTCACGGAGATGCCCGATGGAGCCGATGTCGTCGCCATCGGAATGGCCGCTGCCGCAAGCGGCGCCGTCGCCAAGATTCAGACTGTACGCGCCTGGAGAATGGGCGATTTCAAGAGCGTAGCGGAAAAAGCCGCCAAGCTTGCGGGCTCATACGTTCCACCGGGCAAATAGTCCGAAAATAGTCCGCAGCCACATCTCGCCGCAGAGCAACCCGGCCCGGAGCGCTGATCCGCTCCGGGCCGCGCCGTGCTAGAGCATGATCCGGAAAAGTGGAAACCGGTTTTCCGAAAAGATCATGCTCAAACAAAGAGCTAGAGCATGATGTTGTTTCCACCTAATCACATCATGCTCTAGAGCATGATGTTGCCGGAAAACCGCTACACGCCCATCGGGTCGGAGCCCAAGGGCATGCTTTTCCGGATCATGCTCCAGGCTCTGATCAAGGAGGAGAAAAAGTCATGCGTATCGCGGTTGTCGGCGCCGGAGGTGTCGGAGGAGGATTCGGTGCGGCACTGGCCGTGGCTGGCGCGGATGTCATCTTCATCGCACGCGGCGCGCATCTTGCCGCCATGAAGAGCCAGGGGCTGAAGGTTCAGGGCGGGAGGGGCGAGACCCATCTGGTGCCAACCCAGGCAACCGACGATCCCAGGCGGGTCGGCCCCGTCGATATCGTGCTGTTTTGCGTCAAGCTGTGGGATGTCGAAAGCGCGGGCCAGGCCATCAAGCCGCTGGTCGGCCCCGAGACAGCGGTCATCCCGCTGCAGAACGGCATCGACGCCGCCGAGCGGCTGGTCCCAATCCTTGACCCGAACCTTGGCCAGAACGCCGTCATGGGCGGCGTGGCGCAAATCAGTGCGTCGATCATAGCACCAGGCGTGATCCAGCAGGTTGGCACCTTCATGCGGATGATATTCGGCGAGTTCGACGGCAAGCGCCGCAAGCGGGACGAAGACTTTCTCGCGCTCTGTCTGAAGGCCGGCTTCGACGCGACGTTGAGCGAGCAGATCCTGACAGAGCTGTGGATGAAGTTCATCGCGCTCGCGACCAATGCCTCCATCACGGCGCTGACGCGCCAGCCCATCGGCAAGTTGCGGGATGATCCGGATCTGCGTCCGATTTTCAAGGCCGCCTGCCAAGAGACGATCGATGTCGGCCGCGCCAGGGGCGTTACGCTTCCGGCGGATGCGCTTGAGAGGACGCTCGATTTCATCGGCCACGCTCCGCCCGCCATGAAGGCGTCGATGGCGCTCGATCTCGAACGCGGCAACCGGCTCGAACTCCCCTGGCTTGGCGGCAAGGTCGTCGAGATCGGCCGTCAGCTCGGTATCCCGACGCCGACGCACGGCATGATGTATGCGATGCTGAAGCCCTACATCATGGGCACGCCTGACTGAGCGCTTGGGTCATCCGCCAGCAAGCTCATTTTATCGCTGCGCAACAGCGTGCGCGGCAGGCGCCGGTGGTTGAATCGTCATCGTGCTCTGGCCTATTGTTTTGAGCATGATCTTTGTCGTTTCCGGATCATGCTCTGATGCCTACGACAGCCAAGATGGTCAACCTCGCCTTGCAAGGCGGCGGAGCGCATGGCGCCTTCACATGGGGCGTTCTGGATCGCCTGCTCGACGACGAGCGGATCTCGTTCGAGGGGATCTGCGCGACCAGCGCCGGTGCCATGAATGCCGCGGTCATGGCGTATGGCCTGACGATCGGCGGGCGCGAGGGCGCAAAACGCCTGCTTGCCGAATATTGGCGCCGTGTCAGCGAGACATCTCGCTGGGGGCCGTTTCAGCCGTCGCTGTTCGATCGTTTCGCGCAGCGTCATTCGATCGAGCAATCGCCGGCCTATATGTTCTTCGACATGATGACGCGACTGCTGTCGCCCTATCAGTTCAATCCATTCAACTACAATCCGTTACGCGATCTCCTGGAGAAAACCATCGATTTCGAACGGCTGCGAAAGGAGAATGTCGTCAAGCTGTTTCTGTGTGCGACAAATGTCCGCACCGGGAAGGTGAAGGTTTTCGAGAACCATGAGCTCACGCCGTCGGCCGTTCTCGCATCGGGCTGCCTGCCCCTGCTCTTCCAGGCCATCGAGATCGACGGCGAAGCCTATTGGGACGGCGGCTACATGGGCAATCCGGCCATCTTTCCGCTGATCTATGGCTGCCAATCCACCGACGTCATCGTCATTCACATCAATCCGATCCTACGCGAGGAGATTCCGCGCACGGCGGGCGACATATTGAACCGGCTGAACGAGATCAGCTTCAACTCGTCGCTGATGCGCGAGATGCGCGCGATCGCCTTCGCCAACAGGCTGGCCGGTAACGGTGCGCTGCACGGCAACGAGATCAAGACAATGCTGATTCATGCGATCGAGGCGGAGTCGTTCATGAAAGAACTGGGCGTCGCAAGCAAGCTCAACGCGGACTGGGCGTTTCTGACCCGCCTGCGCGACGTCGGCCGCGCCTGCGCCGAGGATTGGCTCGCCGCGAACTTCAGCCATCTCGGCCAGTGCTCGACCATCGACATCCACGCCAGATATTTGTGAGCGGCGATAAACGCGGCGGAATTCGGCTTGACGCAGATCAATGGTCCGGCCGGCCCGGTTCACTAGACAAATCCTTGCGGACCGGGAAACTCATTGACGAGGTGATTTTCATGTCACGTATTCCCTTGGCGATTGGCTTGATGGTTGCCCTGACAGCCGGCACTGCGTCGGCCCAATCGATCAACCTGACCGGCGTCTATCGATGCGTTCAGGTCTGCCGTGGTGACCTGCCGGCCCACATCACGCAGAACGGGCCAGAGCTCAATCTTTTGACGGAGTCAGGGGCGGCCTCGCGCGCGTGGCCTGACTGGTTCTCGCCGGCGAACCGCATCTGGGTCGATGCGTTCAACGAAAGCGCGGTCTTTTCGCCGGACGGCATGCTCATTCAGTTCGACAATGGGACCATCTGGCAGCGGGAGCTGCCGCCGCTGCGGCGGCGCTATTAGAGCGTTTTCGAGCGAAAGCGCGCCCGCGCGTGGATAGCGCGGTGGGTACCGGTTCGCGTGAACAAAACGCGTCAGGACAAGAGACGTCAGTCTCCATCGGCGGCACGCCGCAAACAGGCGAGGCCGGCGATGCCGCCGCATGTTTTGTCACGGCAACGTGAGGCTGCGGCGCGATGCGTCGATGCCATGCGGCTGGATCAGTTTACAAGGATTGCCGATATTTATATACGAAGCAGGAAAAAGCAGGAACACTGTCGGAGAGAACATGACAAGCGAAAGCAAATGCCCGGTTACGGGCGGAAGCCAGGCACACACAAACCGTGACTGGTGGCCGAACCAGCTGGACCTCAGGGTTCTCCACCAGCACTCGACGCTGTCCGATCCGATGGGCGAGGCGTTCGACTACGCCAAGGAATTCAAGAGCCTCGACCTCAATGCCGTGATCAAGGACCTTCATGCCCTGATGACGGAATCGCAGGATTGGTGGCCGGCCGACTTTGGCCATTACGGGGGGCTGTTCATTCGGATGGCCTGGCACAGCGCAGGCACATATCGCATCGGCGACGGCCGTGGCGGCGCCGGGGCCGGCCAGCAGCGCTTCGCGCCGCTCAATAGCTGGCCTGATAACGCGAACCTCGACAAGGCGCGCCGGCTGCTGTGGCCGATCAAGCAGAAATACGGCCGGAAAATCTCCTGGGCCGACCTCATCATCCTCGCGGGCAACGTCGCCCTGGACTCGATGGGTTTCAAGTCCTTCGGTTTCGGCGGCGGCCGCGCCGATGTGTGGGAGCCCGAAGAGGACGTCAACTGGGGCCCGGAAGGCAAGTGGCTGGCGGACGAACGTTACCGCGGCGACCGCGAGCTGCAGGGTCCACTCGGCGCCGTGCAGATGGGCCTGATTTACGTGAATCCGGAAGGGCCGAACGGCAAGCCGGATCCGCTCGCCGCAGCGCGGGATATTCGCGAGACATTCCGCCGCATGGCAATGAACGACGAAGAGACGGTCGCGCTGATTGCCGGCGGCCACAGCTTCGGCAAGACCCACGGCGCCGGCGATACGACCCTGGTGGGGCCGGAGCCGGAAGGCGGCAGCATCGAGCAGCAGGGCCTCGGCTGGGCAAGCAAATATGCCTCGGGCAAGGGCGCTGACGCGATCACCAGCGGCATCGAGGTCATCTGGACCACGACGCCCACCAAGTGGAGCAACAACTACTTCTCGAACCTGTTCGGCTATGAATGGGAACTGACCAAGAGCCCGGCCGGTGCGCATCAGTGGACCCCGAAGAACGGCGCAGGCGCCGGCACCGTGCCGGATGCGTACGACCCGTCGAAGCGTCACTCCCCATCCATGCTGACCACCGACCTCTCCTTGCGGGTCGACCCTGCCTACGAAAAGATCTCAAGGCGCTTCCACGAGCACCCGGATCAGTTTGCGGACGCCTTCGCACGGGCGTGGTTCAAGCTCACGCATCGCGACATGGGTCCGATCGTGCGCTATCTCGGCCCGCTCGTTCCGAAGGAGGAACTGCTGTGGCAAGACCCGATCCCCGCGATCGATCATGAACTGGTCGGAGAGCAGGACATCGCTGCGCTGAAGGCGAAAATCCTGGCGTCTGGCCTGTCCGTCTCCGAGCTGGTCAAAACGGCCTGGGCGGCGGCCTCGACGTTCCGCGGCTCCGACAAGCGCGGCGGCGCGAACGGCGGGCGCATTCGTCTCGCGCCACAGAAGGATTGGGAGGTCAACGAGCCGGCCGAACTGGCAAAGGTGCTCGCGAAGCTCGAAGCGATCCAGAAGGAGTTCAACGCGGCGCAGTCCGGCGAGAAGAAAGTCTCGCTCGCCGACCTGATCGTTCTCGGCGGCAGTGCCGCCGTCGAGAAGGCGGCAAAGGACGCCGGCTTGGACGTGAAGGTGCCTTTCACGCCGGGCCGCATGGACGCGTCGCAGGCGCAGACCGATGTCGAGTCCTTCGCGGCGCTTGAGCCGATCGCCGACGGTTTCCGCAACCATGTTCGCGGCAAGCCGCCGCTGTCGGCCGAGGAGCTGCTGGTGGATCGGGCGCAATTGCTGACGCTGACCGCGCCCGAGATGACGGTTCTTGTCGGTGGCCTGCGCGTGCTCGGCGCGAATGCCGGCAAGTCCGCGCATGGCGTCTTCACCAAGAAGCCGGGAACGCTGACCAACGACTTCTTCGTCAACCTGCTCGACATGAGCACGCAATGGCAGCCCACCGCCGGCTCCGAAGGCGTCTACGAGGGACGCGACCGCAAGACGAACGCGGTCAAATGGACCGGCACCCGTGCCGACCTGATCTTCGGTTCGCACTCGCAGCTTCGCGCGCTTGCGGAAGTCTATGCAAGCGCGGACGCCAAGCAGAAGTTTGTGAAGGACATCGTCGCGGCGTGGAACAAGGTGATGAACCTCGATCGCTTCGACCTCGCCTGATCTCTCCGGAGCGGGTTTCAGGGGAGGGTTTCAAAAGCGTCTGGAGCGCGATGATCTCGGAATGGGATCGTCGCGCTTCCCTGGCCGGAAGCGGTCTCGGAACGCAGCGCGCGATCTTTTGCCCATGCAACGATAGTGGTTTAGAACGTCGGCATGTCCAAGACACCGACGACAAATACGCCGCTGCCATTTGACGCGCTCGCCGAGGCCATCAAGGGCCGCCGCTCCGTCTATGGATCTATCAGTGGCCTTCGGCTCGACCGCGCCGCGCCCGGCGAAGCCTGGTCCAGCCTGCCCTACCGCCCGGTCTTCGTCGGCGACACACAGACGGGCGTCCTTCACGGCGGCGTCGTCACCGCCATGCTCGACGAGAGCTGCGGCATGGCCGTCCAGCTCGCGCTCGATGGAACGCGCGCAATCGCCACGCTCGACCTGCGCATCGATTACCAGAAGCCCGCGACGCCGGGCCTCGACATCCAGGCGCATTCGATCTGCTACCGCGTCACCCGCTCCATCGCCTTTGTGCGCTCCACGGCCTACCAGGATTCCGAGGACGATCCCGTCGCCACCGCGACCGCCTGCTTCATGATCGGCGCGAACCGGACCAACATGCTTCACGACAAGCCGACCGGCGATCGTGCCCCGCCGACGCTGGAAGCGCCGGAGGAGCCGACCGGCCCGTTCGCCAACAGCCCCTTCGCCTGCTGTCTCGGCATCCGCATCGGCGAGGATGGCACGCTGATGATGCCCTTCTCGGCAAAGATCATCGGCAACCCGATGCTGCCGGCCATCCACGGCGGTATGACCGGCGCTTTTCTCGAGACGACGGCGATCGTCGGCGTGACGCGCGAGCTCGGCGTCTCCGTGCGGCCGAAGCCGATCGGCCTGACCATCAACTATCTGCGCTCCGGCCGCGCCCTCGACAGCTACGCCAATGTGTCGATCGTCAAGCAAGGCCGGCGCGTCGTCGCATTCGAGGCACAGGCCTGGCAGGACGATCCCACCAAGCCGATCGCCTCGGCGTTCGGTCATTTCATGCTGAGACAGACGGGTGACGCAGACAGCGAATAGCCGCGTTCGCGCGGATAATGCTTAACAAGAACAAGCTTAAGAGGAACGCCAAACGTGTACGACTTCATCATCGTCGGTGGTGGCTCGGCGGGATCGGTTCTCGCACACAGGCTGTCCGCCAAGAGCGCCAACAAGGTCCTTCTCTGCGAGGCGGGACAGGACACGCCGCCCGGCAACGAGCCGCCCGAGATTCTCGACAGCTATTCGGGCCTCGCCTATTTCGATCCGCGCTTCCACTGGACCGAGCTCAAGGTCACGACCCAGGTCGTCAGCCACAACAATCCCGAGGAACGCCCTCCCTTGCGCAAATATGAGCAGGCGCGCGTGCTCGGCGGCGGCTCCTCGATCAACGGCCAGCTCGCGAACCGCGGCGCGCCGACCGACTATGACGAATGGGAGACGCGCGGCGCCACCGGATGGAGCTGGAAGGACGTGCTGCCCTATTTCAGGAAGGTCGAGCGCGATCTCGATTTCGACGGGCCGTTCCACGGCAAGGACGGCCGCATCCCCGTCCGCCGCATCCCGCAGGCGCATTGGACGAAGCATTCGCTTGCCGTTGCCGAGGCCTGCAAGCTTGCAGGCTATGCGTTCCTGCCCGACCAGAATGGCGAGTTCGTCGAAGGCTATTTCCCGGTCACGCACTCCAATCAGGCCGAGCAACGCGTCTCGGCGGCGATGGGCTATCTCGATCGGGACACGCGCAAGCGCGCCAACCTGACGATCTCGACCAACACACAGGTCAAGGAGCTCTTGTTCGAGGGCACGCACTGCGTCGGCGTGAAGGCGCAGGCCGGCGGCCTGGAGCAGGAATTCCGCGGCCGCGAGGTCGTGCTTTGCTGCGGCGCGATCCATTCGCCAGCGCATCTGCTGCGCGCAGGCATCGGCCCGGTTGGCCATCTGAAGGACCTCGGCATTCCCGTCCTGATGGGCCTCGAAGGCGTCGGCCAGCGCCTGATGGATCATCCCTCGATCTCGCTGTCATCATTCGTCCGCCGTGGCGCGCGGATGAATGCGCACACCAGGCGCCACATCCAGCTTGGGCTGCGCTACTCGTCGGGGCTGCCCGGCGTGCCGCAAGGCGACATGTTCGTCGCGGTACTGAGCAAGTCGGCCTGGCATGCGGTCGGAGCACAGATCGCGTCGCTGCTCACCTTCGTCAACAAGACCTATTCCGAGACCGGACAGGTGAAGCTCGCCTCGCGCGATCCGCGCGCAGAGCCGATCGTGGAATTCAACCTGTTGTCCGACCGCCGCGACCTCGACCGCCTGATGAGCGGCTTTCGCAAGATGGCGGGCTTGCAGATGAGCGCGCCACTGAGAGCGGTGACCGACAAGCCGTTTCCGGCCTCCTACACCGACCGCGTCCGCAAGATCGGCGTGGTCAACACCAAGAACAAGATCCTCACCTCGATCGCGGCCGCGCTGATGGACGGGCCCGCGGCGCTGCGCCATTTCATGATCGACACCTTCGTCGTCGAAGGATTCAGTTTCGACGACGTCATGAACGACGACGAGGCGCTGGAAGCCTTCGTGCGCAACGCGACGATCGGCGTCTGGCACGCCTCGTGCTCATGCCGGATGGGCCGGGCGGACGATCCGATGGCCGTCGTCGACACGCAGGGCCGCGTCAAGGGCATCCAGGGTCTGCGCGTGGTCGACGCCTCGATCTTCCCGGTGGTGCCCTGCGCCAACACCAACTTCCCGACACTGATGGCCGCGGAGAAGATCGCCGAAGCCATGCAGTGAGGCGCCGCTGATTTAAGCGTTGTAGCCCGGGGCCAGCTTGAACGCGCCGCTCTTGAGCGAATTGGCCTCGACCATCACCACCTCTTCGTCAGGATAGCCGTCGTGCCGTTCGGGCGTGAAGGAGATGTCGCCATAGACGCCGGGAAATTCCTTGAGACTGTTGAGATAGGAGACGACCTTGTCCGGCTCGGTGCCGACATTCTTCATCGCTTCCGCAATCATTCGCGGCGAGTCGTAGCCGAGCGCGATCCACCAAAGCAGCGTATCGCTCACGTCGATCTTGGCGCTCTTCAACCGGTCAAGGAAGGCGGTGGTGCGGTCGGCAAGCTTGCCGTCGGGCGCGTAGCAAACCGGGCGGAAATTATTGGGATAGACCTTGGCCCAGTATTCGGGCTTTTCGAGCAAGGCCCGCGTCTGGCCGGAACCGAGCGTGGTCTGGCCGACGATCGGCACATCCCATTCCATCTGCCCGCGCGTATTGATGATGCGCGAGAGGAAGCCGGGATTGACGCTCCAGGGCATGATCGCCTCCGCGCCCGCGGAGCGCATGCGCAGGATTTCGGGCGTGAGATCCGGATTGGCGGAATCGACATTGCCCTGATAGACCACGTCCGCGCCCTTGGCCTTGAGCATCGGCACATAGGCATTGACCGACGCGGTGCCGTAGCCGGTGGCATCGCTGATCACCGCGACCTTCTTGCGCTTGAGCACATCAACGACATAGCGGTTTGCGGCGGCGCCGATCTGCTGGTTGGTGGGCGCGTTGCGGAAGCACATCGGATATTTCTGCGGGTCGGTCAGGCTATCGACCCAGCACGGATGAACTTGCGGCGTGTTCGCGCGCGAGAGAAACGGCACGACCGCGAGCGACTCGCCGGAATTGACCGGGCCGAACACGACACTGACCTTCTGTCCATGCGTGAGCTCCGCCGCTCCGTTCACGGCCTTGGTCGGATCGCTTTGGGTGTCGCGGAGGATCAGCTCGATCTGCCGTCCGTCGATGCCGCCGGCCGCGTTGATCTCCTGCACCGCGAGCTGGATTCCGCGATTGATCCCGATCCCGGTGGATGACGAAGGACCGGTGAGTGCCGGCAGGTAGCCGATCAGAATCGGTTCTTTCGCGGCGATCGCGGGCTTGGCGACGGTGCTTGCGATGGCGGCGGCGGCGGACGCCAGCGCTTGGCGACGAGTCAGCGACATCTCGATTTCCTCCTGAAGCGTTCCTGAATTCACTCCCAAGCTTGCCGAGGTCTCTTGAACCCCGGATTTTTTTTAGTCTGGACAGACTATAGCCCCGGCTTGATGGTCCGCATAGCGATGCCGTTAAGACCGGCCATCGCGATCATGCGGGCCGCGTATGATGCAACGCATCATATAGCGTTGATCCATATCCGCTTTTGCGCCATGTTCATCGCAGCGTCATCGGCGCGCGGTGATCCTGTCACATGCCGAAGGTCGATCGTTCGTTCAAGGAGATGCGCCAGTGAGTAACGGACCCAATGGCAGCGAAGCGGCACAGCCAAGGCTTTTCCAGCCATTCGCGGTTCGAGGCCTCACGCTGAAAAATCGCCTGGTCGTGCCGCCGATGGTCCACTATCGCGTCGAGCCCGGCAACACTTGCGGGACCTGAAGGCTTCGCGACGCCGACGGGCGCCGTCACACGCCGCTCGTGAGACCTTCAATACAACGCTTCCTCCCAACCATCCGAGCTCTGAAAGAATGGAAAAAGTCTCACGCATTGTCATGTTGATCATATTCGCCGCCACCGCTGCCTTGGCCGCGCTGTGGCTTGCCGACTTTGTTCATTATGATCTCGGGATTTCGCGGCACACCGTCCGCAGTGACGCGCTTCTCACCGCGGCCGGCATCAGCGGAATTCTGATCTTTCTGCTGTATTCGGACCGGTTCGGCAAAAAATAGCTGTTTGCCCGTCGTGCCAATCTGCCGCATCCCGACGGGCATTGCCTTAACCCCCAAATCAGAGCGATCATCCACGCGTCCCGCGCTCACAAGAGGGGCGCTTCGCGATCGTCACGGACGTTGGGAGCGGGATGCGATGGACGCGATGTGTCACGAGACGAATGACCTATCGCGGACGGCGAAGTCGTGTGGTCCTGGCGCCCCGACGCTGGCGTCAAGTTTCGCAACGATGATTGCGAAGCGACGGTGGCAAACAAGCCCGGTTCACCGAGGAGAGCGCGAAGGAAACCGTTAAAACCATCGCGCAGGGAATGCCGGTTGTTTCGGCTGAACCTGTGGTTCTGCCGCGTGCTTTTTTATTGCACGCGGACCATGGGTGCAGCGGGCACCCGGCATTCCCTGCGCCCTCTTTTTCCTGATGAGGGTGCCCTGCTTGAAAAGCTCGGACGCTCCGCGCCGCGAGAATGCTGATGGTTGTCACGGACAACTCCATCCACGTCG
>Ga0210406_10003546_pt1 | contig 17031 bp, 19 predicted proteins | sample IncBWC30MmetaG_FD_155454 | JGI IMG/M metagenome (GOLD analysis project Ga0210406, IMG submission 155454) | Forest soil microbial communities from Barre Woods Harvard Forest LTER site, Petersham, Massachusetts, United States - Inc-BW-C-30-M | ecosystem: Environmental > Terrestrial > Soil >... | reverse complement strand
TGTGATGAAGGAAGGGAAGGTTTATAAGTCGGCTGGGGCGGCGTCGTGTGTGCAGTAGTTCACAAAAAACCACTTGATCTATGATATTGCATGCAATATCATTGGAGCGTGGCCGCCTCCTACGTACTTGATACAGACGTGATGGTTGCGGCCCTGCGGAGTGACAGGGGAGCTTCTCGCCAGCTTTTGCTGGTGGCTTTAGATCAGCAGTTTGAATTGCTGCTCTCAGTTCCGCTCATACTCGAGTACGAAGCGGTCCTGACCCGCCCACAACACTTGGCCGCAAGTGGTTTGAGCAGTGCCGAAGTTGGGCTTGTCCTTGATGACCTGGTGGCGATCGCGAGGCCGGTTCGACTTGCGTTCCGATGGCGGCCAAGGCTATCCGATCCTGATGACGACATGGTTTTGGAAACGGCAATCAACGGGAGTGCCAGCGCAATTGTGACATTCAATCAACGTGATTTTGAATCCGGAATAAAAGGCTTCAGTTGCGCCGTGATTCTGCCGGTAGCCGCGCTGCAACAGATTAGGAGTTCGAACCCATGAGACGGAGTAATTTCGCTTTACGGTTACAGCCCTCTTTGCTGGACGAGTTGCGCAAAGCCGCGGAAATGGAAGGCGTGGCTCTAAACCAACTCATCAACGTGGCGGTAGCGGAAAAGGTTTCTGCCCTGCGCACCGAGGAATATTTCCGGGAAAGGGGGCGCCGCGCCGATCGTACCGAGACTCTGCGGATTCTGGACCGCGCGGGGAAAGGGAATCCTCCAATGCCGGGGGATGAACTTCCATCGGGATCGGCCAAGAAGCCAGGCCGCAAAGCTGTGAATGGAAAAGATTCAGTCGGTAAGCGCGGACAAAAGAAAAGAGCCGTTGGCCGGTAGCGGTGTAGCCTCGTCCGGCATATCTCGGCAGCATCAAGCACTATTGCGTTTTCTTCGGCGCTGGAAGCCCACTCAACAGGGCTTCGAGGGCACTTGACGGGTCCTCGGATCCTTCTAATTGGTCGTAGAGGTCACGAAATTTCAGACGCACCCCCGCCAACATTTCCTTATCCGACAGAAGCCTCTCCAACAGCTTTTGCCAGTTGGGGACGCCGCGATGTTCAAGAACGAGTTTGAGGGCGATGTTTTCGAGGAACAGGTATTCAGTCGCGCGAATAACCGTGGATAGGCGTTTCTTCTCCGCGTTGGTCATGGATGGGAACCTTCGGTGGCGGATAGTCTAACGCAGCGGTCGGCGCGATGGGCGTGGAGGCAGCTGTTACCGGTTCACTAGGGATGGAAGTTGAGTTCTACGAGTTCTTTGGTTTCCTGCGCAGCCGGCGCCCATTTCCATTTCTCTATGGCATCGACCGCGGCTTTTGCCAGCAAAGGATTGCCGCCAATCACTTGAGTGAACTTCGTTTTTCCGCTGGGTGCGACCACGACTACCACCCTCACAGTTCCATGAATTTGCATTTTGCGGGCTAGGTCTGGATACAGTGGAACCACTCTGTCCACTATCGCCCGCTTTCCTTCTGGCTGCTCTTGAGCGAGAGAAGCGAGTGGGCAGAAGGCGATTACTCCCAAGGAAAACGAGATGAGGGCGGCTACAAAAAAGGGTCGCGTGGATGGCTTTTTCACCAGGGCCAGCCTACCCGAAATTCAGAACGCCGCGAAAGTAACTACAGTAATCCGCTAGGGATGAAAATTGAGTTCTATGATTTCTTTGGTTTCCTGCGGAGCCGGTCCCCATTTCCATTTTTCGATAGCATCGACTGCGGCTTTTGCCAACAAAGGACTGCCACCCAGCACTTGAGTGAACTTCACTTTTCCGCTGGGCGTAACTACGACTTCAACCTTGACGGTTCCGCGCATCTGCATCTTGTTGGCCAGTTCTGGATACACCGGGACAACTTTGCTCACAATCTTCCGCGATGCTTCCGGCTGTTCTTGAGCAAGAGAGGAGGCTGGGGAGAAAGCGATTACTCCCAGGGAAAACGCAACGAGGATGGCTGAAAAATAGGGTCGCATGGGGAATTTGTTCACCGCGGATAGACTACGCGGAATTCAGATCGCCGCGAAAGTAACCACAGTAACCAAACCGTGTTCCGCGGGAATCCGGCGGTCAAATGCGTCGGGATTTTATCGTGATCGTTTACTGATGATCCCTGGGAATCGTTTCTTCCCAGGTTTTTTGTTTCAGGGGCTGGCCATCTTTAAATAGTTGGCGGGTGTATTTGTAGTAGAAGTTTTGGGCATCGCTGGTTAGAGTCAGGTGGCCTTGCCAGGTTAGGGTTTGTTGCTTCAGCGCCATGACGATTTCCGCTTCGCCTTGGACGGAGCTGGTTCCGGGATGGTTGTCGTCGGCGAAATAGGTTATGCCTTCGAAGTCTGTTTCCTTTCCCCAGGGGTAGGTTTCTTCGGATTTTCCTGTCCAGATGACTTTTGTTTTTCCATTCAGCTCGTCACGCTCGGTTTTCCAATCGCCGGGCCAGGGAAAGCCTGCGGACTGAATGTCGTTGCGTTGTTCGGACCGCTCGGGGGGCGCGAATTGCGGCACGGCGTACATCGAAGGTGGGACCAGTGGCAGGGTCAGGCGTGATCCGGAGCCACCACCGAGTTGAAGCGTGGTCGTCATCGCATAAGGAGTTGGCCAGACCATCGGCCAGAGCGCGTTTGAAACTGCCAGGCGGATGCGATGCCCTATGGGGAAAGTCCAGGTGGCGAGGTGCATTTCGATATCCAGCGGGTAAGTCTGGTTGGGCACTAGATCTTTCGGTTCGGAAGCATTCTCGCGCTGCGCGCCGTTGAGTCCGGCTCCGGTGATTTGGGTAACCGTGCCGTCGGGTGCTACGTCGGAGAGGCGCGCGAACCAGTCGGCTTGCGGAGCGGACGAACTCACCTGAAGCAGGGCGTGTGGGCGTCCGAGAATAGTGAGGTCGGTTTTGAGCGGAGCGGAATCGTAGGTGAGGCTGAAGGCGTCGACCGGACGCTGGTCAGTGAGAAGTTCGCCCCACCAGAATCCGGCTTCCACGCCAATCGATGGCTCGTAGCGGAGTCGGTGGACGCCGGACTTAGCGGGGTCGGTCGAGAGGACGTGCGCTTCATAGAGATAGAGCGTCGTGTTCGCCACGTTCCTCGGGGGCCATCCAATTTCGCCGCGCCATTTTCCAGGCACGATTTTTAAATGGGGATCGGGAGCGTGCCAGTCTTGGATATAAATGGATAGGGGCGGTTCTTCCATGATTCCGGTGTTGCGGTTCTTAAGCCAGGTATCCCACCAGCGGAGAGCTTGATCTCGCCATTCAATCTGAGGACCAGGTTCGGCGTCGTTGGGGAAGGTGTGATTCCAGGGACCGATGATCGCCTTCACCGGCGCTTTCACTTGCTCAAACATGCGCGGTATGGAATCACGATAGCCGTCGAGCAAGCCTCCGATCAGGAAGCAGGGAATTTTGATTTCGCTGAGTGGCTTGACGGGAGCATGCCAGAACTCGCCGTCGCGCTGGTGCCTGAAATACATCAGTGACCAGGGCGCGGATTCGAAACGCGGCCCAAGGATTGTTTCGTCGAGCGAATAATCGGGAGCGCCGGTCATCGATGGGGCGAGGTCCATGTTGAGTTCGAACTCGTCGAAGTGCATCATGCCGTCGATGTAATGGACGTCGTCGTGGAAGAGTTGTTCGGTGGCGTCGACGGCGAGGATGGCTTTGAGCGCGGGCGGATGGCGCATGGCGAGCTGGATGGAGTTGAAGCCTCCCCATGAGATTCCGAACATTCCAACTTTGCCGGTCGACCAGGGTTGCTCGGCTAACCAGGCGATGACTTGCTCGCCGTCAAGTTGTTCCTGCTCGGAATATTCGCGATCGGTAGGCGTGCCTTCGCTGGCGCCGAAGCCGCGGATATCGACGCGTACGCTGACGTATCCGCGGGCGGCGAACCAGGCGTGCACCGGATAGTCGCGCGCCGCGGTGGCGTCGTCTTTGCGATATGGAAGATATTCGAGGAGAGCGGGGAATTTCTCGCCGGGCTTGGCGTCGGCCGGCATGTAGAGAGTCGCGGAGAGTCGGACGCCGTCCGGCATGGGAATCGATTGCTGGACCATGTGGACGGTGTGCAGAGCAGGCGTCGTCGTTTTTGGGACGGGCAGCGCGCAGAGGCCCGTGGATAGTGCAAGGATCGTCTGCATGGCCAATGCCAGTGTGGGGACGGGCGCCCTCGCCCGTCCATGCCGAGCGAAGCTCGGCAGCTGCGTGCGGTCACACCAATTCTGGATTCGCACTAAATATGAACTGAACAACATGGGACGGGCAAAATCATAACAGGCACGAGTGCTTGAAGGTTAGGGTGTTCCCTCCAGCTTGACACGCTCTGGCTATCTTCATATTGTTGCTATCCATCCATGAACATTGTTAAGGCAACGAAGCAGTATGAAGATTGGCTCGGGCTGCACATCCGAATCGTTGAACCCGATTTGCGGTTCAAGCATGAGCAGATGGCGGCGGCCCTCTTTCCCTTCTTTCGTGCGACTTTCTACCGCTGGTTGCAAGTGTGGCCGAAGGAGTGCCAGGAACTGGATCGAGTGCCGCATATTTTGTCGGTAGGCGATCTGCACGTGGAGAACTTCGGCACCTGGCGAGACACCGACGGGCGGCTGGTTTGGGGCGTCAACGATTTTGATGAAGCGTGTGTGTATCCCTACACCATGGATCTGGTGCGGCTGGCGACCAGCGCGTTGCTCGCGACACGGGAGAATCGTCTGACGATGAAGCCGAAAGGTTCGGCGGCGGCGATTTTGGCGGGATATGAGCAAGGCATGGAGGAGGGCGGACGCCCGTTTGTGTTGGAGGAGAGCCATGAGTGGTTGCGTGCGATCGCGGAGAGCAAGCTGCGCGATCCGGTTGTGTTCTGGCAAAAAATGGATCGTCTTCCGACGGTGAAGGGAGAAATACCAGAGAGCGCGCGCGAGGCGATTGAACATATGCTGCCCGAGCCGGGCATCCGGTACCGGCTGGCCCGGCGAGTGGCGGGACTCGGAAGCCTGGGTCGGCCGCGGCTGGTGGCAATCGCGGACTGGAGAGGCGGGCGAGTGGCGCGGGAGGCGAAGGCGCTGTTGCGCTCGGCTTTGCAATGGCTGGATCCGGAGCGGGCGCCGGCAGAGATTTTGTATGGGGCGATTCTGAGGCGGGCGGTGCGCTGTCCCGATCCGTATGTGCAGATGCGCGGCCACTGGATCGTGCGGCGGCTGTCGCCGCATTGTTCGCGCGTCGAACTGGACGCACTCGGAACCAACCGAGGCGAACTTCGGCTGCTGGAGGCGATGGGGAAAGAGACGGCAAATATCCATGTGGGAACGGAAGAAAAGCGGCGGGCGATCCTGAAGGACTTGCATGGACGAAAAGGGAACTGGCTGCTGGGTGCAGCGCAGGCGATGGCGGACGCGATGGAGAAAGATTGGCGTGTGTGGAAGGAGCGCTGGCAGAGCTAGACTCTGCCAGCGCTTTATTGGAGTGAGAGTGCGTACGGGGACTCGGGTCGATCGAAGAGCTGGAATTCCAGCGCCTGAGGTTTGTTCTCGGCTCCGATGGTGAGGAGGGCGTCGAGGATGCATTCGAGGGCCTCGGGCGAGCCCGACCAGACGCGCGAAAAGGATTCGCGATGAACCGACAGTTCGCCGACCAGGTGGCCAACCGAGTGGGGCCCGAGATCGACATCAGTCAGACTCGGATCGCTGCCTATCGGCAGGGGATGGTTGCGTGCTGGAGGAAGACGCAGGCTAGCTTGGTTTAGCCAGTGTTCAATGAGCGTCTTGAGATGTTCCCTGCAGCAGACGCTCTTCATGTCTTGCTGCGAGGCCAGCGAGGAATGCCAGGAGAGGATCTTGAGACGGTCAAGCCAGCGGTTCTCGACAACCAGGAACCATCCTGCGTGGCGAAAGGTATCGAGGCCGCAAACGGAACAAGGCCGGCGTTTTGTGAGCAGGTTATCCATCGGCGTCCTTTTTACAAGCAGTCAAGCGTTGACTGCGGCGCTGGTCAGGAAGCGTGGACCCGCTCGCTCGCTGAGGGGGACAGTCAGCATCCCCTGGTTGGTGTCATAACGGAGCGTGAAGTGCCCGGAGCAGGTGTCACAGAGCCAGAAATGTTCACGCCGGCGGAGCTTCCGCCGATTGCCGTCGAAACTGCCGCTGAGGTCGGAAGGGAACGTCTCCGCCAGGAATAGCTTGCCTTCGCGAAGGGAACGGAAGGGAACCGTGCACGCCGGGTTGGCGCATTTGTGGAGCATGGCTGTGTCCAGTCTTCTCTACTGTAGAATTTTCGGCCAGAGAGAGATTCCACCGATGTTGCACGCCAGCGGCCAAAAGAGCCTGCGAGTCACATTAGAATTAATTTACCTTTAGTTACAGTATGTTAGATGGTAAAAAAGGAGTCCAGTTGGCGCCGCGCTGAGTCGTGCCGACGGAGTGCAGTCACCGCCGACGAATGATCGTCAGTAGTCTTTTAACGCCCCACGTCACCTTATGAACGCTAGTCCGACCACTACAAGGCCTACTCCCCAGGCCGCCAGCCAGAGCGGCTGGCGAAATGATCCAACATCGCGATTGTCGATTGTGATTTCTTGCTGTTGCTCCGGGTTATAGCGGATTTGTCGATGGCCGCCGGGCCGGTAACTCAGTGTCAAATCTCTCATTGTGGAAGCAGAAGACGTGGTGTAGTCGCTTTGCGTCGAGCTAACCAGTGTTCGCCCGCCAACCTCGTATTGAAAGGTAATATGCGCCCGATAGTCGCTTAGCACGCGCCCATGCGGCTCATTCACCAGGTGGAACTCGAGTATCAATGCATCCACGGGCACCCACTGGCCGATTCTCCGGTATTTATGCATTCCTGAGTAGATACTGTTGGCCAGTAGCGCCAAACCTGTAGCCAGGAGGATTAGCCCGATGCCGCGCAGTATCGGCCGTGACTCCGCCCACTGTGCCTTCGATGTCCGGATTGGCCGGATTGTGATCCCCATGGTTACTCCAGGGACAGCTACCTGCGATGCTTTCTAGTGCACGATCCACGCAGACGCAGCGACGAGAACTCCGGCAGCCGCCATAAACAGGCCAAGGTGCCAGAATATGCGGCGGCCCGAGAGCAGGGTGATTGAGGTAATCACCAGGGCAATCTCCAGGAAGACTTCGCTGAGATCGAAGCGGTCGGCTTTGTGTCGGGTAAGTTCGCCTTCGTGTCGGGTAAGTTCGCCTTCATTTGCCAGTTCGCGCGCCTTGGCGTCGAGCTCCTTCTGCTCGCTTTTATAGCGATCTGCTTCGCCCTGGTATTTCTCCTGCAGCTTGGCGGCGCCTTCCGCGTTTTTGGTGGCAATGACGGTGGTTAGATCGGCAAACAGTTCGTCATTGTGGCGGCGAATATTTTTGGCCTGGTAGAAGGCCCACTGATCCGTAACTTTGTTCTGCAGAAGAATTTCCTCATTCTTCAAAATGATTTCTTCGGTATGGGTGCGATGCCCGAGCAGCGACACAGTTGCCACCAGGACGGCGAGCACTGCCATGGTGAGCGAGACGGGAGCAAGATCGGGATGCTCCCGCCCGTGTTCGGCGTGCTCTTGCAATTCGGTAAGTTCTTCAGACATGTTGTCGGCTCCTATCTAAAATTTGCTGCTGGAGAGCCGGGCGTCCCCGCCCGGCCGCGATACTGCTGGACCTTTCGGCTTCCCCGTCGGCCTCGCTCCGGGCTTCGGCAACACAAAGGCAGGCTCGCGAGACGCCCGTCGCTCCACAAACTCGAACGAATTCTGAGGATAAACCCAAAGTTGTCTATTCTCCCATTACCTTAATGATGACTCTTTTGTCGCGCTGGCCGTCGAATTCGGCATAGAAAATCTGCTGCCACGGGCCGAAATCGAGTTTCCCGTTGGTGACCGGGACAATGACCTCGTGATGAATGATCAGCGATTTGAGATGAGCGTCTCCGTTGTCTTCTCCGGTCTGGTGATGCTGGTAGTTCTGCCGGAACGGGGCGAGCGTTTCCAGCCACTGGTCGATGTCTTTGATGAGACCGCTCTCATTGTCGTTGACATAGACCCCAGCAGTGATGTGCATGGCGGAGACGAGGATCATGCCGTCCTTGATTCCGGACGTCTTGAGGGCGCTCTCGACCTGCGGCGTTAGATAGACGTAGGCGCGCTTCGTTTTCGTGTGCAGGGTCAGGTACTCGGTGTGGAATTTCATATTCCACATTTAACACGGGAGAGGTCGCCGCGGACGGCAAATGTCGAGCTCTCGTCTCACCCCTGGAAGCCTCCCATTCGCTGTCATCCTGAGCGGAGCAAAACGATTCGCGAAGCGAATCGTTTTACGGAGTCGAAGGACCCCTACCTTAGCACGAAAAATGACATCATATGATGCTATAATCAGTGCTATGAGGACAACGGTTGCGCTTGATGACGATCTCGTACGCATCGCCCAGGAGTTCACCGGGGTGGCTGAAAAAACGGCGCTGATTCGCGAAGCGCTCAAAGCCCTCATCGAGCGGGAGAGCGCTCGCCGATTAGCATCCCTGGAGGGCACCATGCCGAAATTGAAGAATGTTCCTCGCCGCAGGCCGGGGACGAATTGATTCTCGCGGATAGGTCGATTTGGATTGACCACTTTCGTTCAGGAAACCACTCGATAAATAAAGAAATGCGGAAGCATCTGAACGAAGGGCAAATTGTGATCCATCCGTCCATCATCGCGGAACTTGCGCTTGCACTTCCGGAGAAACGTTCCTTGCAGGAGCGCACCAAAACGCTGGCACTGCTGGACCTTTTACCCCAGGTGCGAGTGGCGCAACTGAGCGAAGTGCGGCGAATGATTGAGGCTCGCCGTTTGTACAGCCTCGGCATCGGTTTGATCGACGCACAGCTGATAGCCTCGGTCTTTCTCAATTCGTCCACGCTTCTGTGGACAAGAGATAAGCGACTCCGCAAGGCCGCAGAAAGTCTCGGCATTCACGCCAGTCTGTCTTAAAGAATTTGAAGAAACAGTCGGGGAACAATCCCGTCTGTCCCCGCGTGCGCGGGAGACCAGCCCCGGAGGGGCGAACTAACTTAGCCCAGCGCTTCAGCGCTGGGAAGAGTCGAAGAAATGATTCAAGTCCCGGAGGGACGACCGAGTTCTCGGCCGTGTGGCCGAGGCTTTACCCGCCTGCACAACCAGCGCCGGGGGTGCACCATTCTTGCGCGTCCTTTGCGCAAGAGCCTGCCCTGAGCGAAGTCGAAGGGGTGGGAACCACACTGATCGCACAATGGGCCTTGCCTTTCACCGCCGCCGTCAGCGTGCTGCGATATCGGCACCCTTTTCAACCCTGTCATCCTGAGCGGAACTTTGTCATTGGCAAAGCCAATGACAAAGTGGAGTCGAAGGACCCCATGTTTGTCGACACCACCCCCGGCAACGCAAGGCGTTCTCACCGCGCTGTAATCGCCGGGTGGACCAACCTTTGCCCAAGAGCCTGCCCTGAGCGGAGTCGCAAGGGTGGGAATCACACTGATCGCACAATGGGCCTTGCATCGCACGCCGCGTGTGCCCCAAATGAGCGTGCGTGAGATAAAGATCTGACCTTCGGCCGCGTAAAGCGGAGTCTCACAATGCCAGCACAATGGCGAGCCACTTCTCAAGAAGCATGAGAAGCGGCGCACCCCACCCCCTGTGATTGAGTTTCAATGTTCAAGCGCAACCTCGCGTTATACTTTTCCAGGTCTGATGGGCCCACCCACCAGATTACTAAGTTGGTCTTGCTTCGTGGGTAGAATTTCGCGTTGGCATGTGTTAGTTTCTCCGACGGATGAAAAAACAGGTTTCAGAAGGTGCAGAAGGGCCGCTGCCGATCAGAGATACTCGACTCTGGCAGCAGGTTTCTCGACGTCGAGAGTATGCACTGGCAATCCACCAAATCAGAAAAATCGCCGAAGTGCTTGCCCGAAAAATCGAAAATACGTTGCCGGATTACACAGACCATTCTATAAAACATCTCGACGCTCTTTGGAGCGTAACCGACCAGGTACTCACTGATACCGAGTTTAACTCACTCACGTCGAGCGAAGCCTTCCTACTAGGGGCATCCTATTATGTGCACGACCTAGGCATGGCTCTTCCGGCCACTGCCGACGGCAAACACGAAATCGAGCGGAGTAACGCTTACGAGTCAGCGCTAGCGCGATTCAAGAGTTTTTATCCGATCGACGAGGCCCGGGCCGCCGAGCTAGCCCTCCGTGAAGCCACACGAGAGGTTCATGCAAAGAGTGCATCTCATCTCGCTACCAAACCCATCCCAGGGCTCGGCCAGTATCTAATAGAAGACTCGGATCTGCGAAGCAGATGGGCTCACCTTATCGCACAAGTCGCAGAAAGCCATCACTGGAGCCTAGAGGATGTGGAGCACAAACTGGGATCACGAAAAGTGGCGCCCGGCCCGGATGGAGAGAACATTGATCTCGCATATGTTGCATGCATTCTCAGGGTTGTAGATTTTGCTCACATCTCCCGAGCGAGGGCACCTCGGTTAGATCGACTGTTGCGTCGTTCGCTTTCCCTCGACAGCGCCGTCCATTGGGACGCACTAGCCCACATCACTGGGCCGACGCGCCAGGGGGACTTGCTAGTCTTCGGGTGCACAGAGCCCGTCAATGCCGTTGACGCGTGGTGGCTATTCCACGATCTGGCCGTCGGCCTAGACGCGGAAATCAAGGCTGTCCACGATTACTTGAGAAACCGAACCGTTTCTGCATCCCGGTTTACCTTATTCGGTGTAAAGGGCGTCGAAGACCCGACAACCTTTAATCTTTATGTGCAGTTACCCCCAGAGGTCATCCCGATCGACGTCCGGGTCCAGCCGGACTCGATGGAACGTGTGGTTGAACTCCTTGGTGGGAAACATATCTACGGCGGCGATAGGCTGGCGCCACTACGGGAGCTCATTCAGAACGCCAGAGACGCCGTGGAACTGAGGCTTGCCTTAGATCGGGCCAGCGGCCGCTCAAGCACTCCCGCCGAGATAAAGGTTTCGGTGACTCAGGGCGGGGAAGAGATCATTCTCTGCGTCAGCGATAACGGCATTGGAATGACAAGAAATATAATCCGCAAATATCTAGTCGGCGTCGGCTCGGACTTTTGGGGGTCAGTAGATTTCTACCGGGACTTCAGCCGCGCTGTCGACGCGGGTTTCCGTCCCATCGGAAGATTCGGCATAGGCTTTCTTTCGGTTTTCATGCTGGGCGAACGAGTTGAAGTAGAAACCGAGGCGGCAGGGGGCAACAGGGTGAAGCTCCGGCTGCTGGGCGTAGGTCGCAGGGGCGAGCTGAGCGAGAGCAAGCCAACCGGGAAGATCGGAACCGAGATCCGAATCGTACTGAAGTCGATGGCAATGGAGCTTACTAAGAACCTGCCCTCGATCGTCAGGGCAAGAGCCCCGATGCTTTCGGTTCCTGTTCAAGTGTCAGTAAACGTTGATGGTTTCAAGATCGAGGAGTCGATCCCGCCAGGTTGGTGGAAAATAATCTCACCAGCGGAGCTTTGCAAATTCGCTCAAACGTGGGAACTGCTTGCCCATCTCGGAGCTGGGGAGCAGGATGAGGACTTGGGCAGACGCTATAGACGTTACTCGTCGCATTTTTCTGGCAAATGGTCTATCTCAGGGTGGCCCGGATCCCGGCCTGAATTCCTCGGTGAATCAGAAAGACTAATCTCGTTAGGCGGGGCTGCCGGTGCCGGTGTGGTTGCGTGCTCCCAAGGGATAGCAATTAACGTGCAATCTGGCAACGACTTGGCGGGGCTCATCGACCTTGGCGTGGTGGAACTAACGACATCAAGGCGGTCGATGGTGGACGAAAGGAAACATGGGGCATCTGACCCGCGAGTGGAGAGTACCAGCGGCATCCTAAAGAGGGCGATGTCGGACATTCTGCCCGCAGTGGTGGGCGGGTTAGATGGATTGGATGCATTCGGAATGATGCCGGGGCGGATTCGTTTCGTCAGGGCCATCGCCTCGGCATACGGCCAGTCAGTTCTGGACAGCACCACCCTAAGGTGGATCCCGGTTACGGAACCGCCAGGAAATTTGGTGCACCGATCGAAGCAGGAGCTCAAGAACGAGCTCAAGAAACAAAACCAAATCGTTCTGTGTAGCGGCCTTTCCGTCGGGGGCGCCTATGGCGCCGCGCACGCGCATATTCCAGCTGTGGACTTGGGAAACGCTATCGTGATTGCGACGTCGATTGAGGAGATCCAGGTTGACTTCGATACGAGACGTAAGCTTGAGGTCGTTGAGGGTCGCACCTCTTTTAGCGGACCGATCGATGATCTTCTCAAGCTGGCGGAGGTGGAAGGCGAGACTTCCAGCTCAGAGTCTGAGCTCGTCCTTATGGATTTTTTTATTAAGTGCGTTGCCGAGGCTTGGGGAAGGTCAGCGGACTCGATCCGGCGCCAAGAATGGCATATCGACTGCGCAAACAATGTACTGTGGGGGTACCTAAAAAGGGGGGAACTGACGGGTAGGCCACCTCAACACCGCAAATATAACGCCGCAGCTCCCAAACGTTGACACCAAATAACCGGGGGTGCGCCCCCTCTCGCGCTTTTCGAGAAAGCCTGTCCTGAGCGATAGCCGAAGAGCGGCTGTCGGATAGCCGATATCCCTACTGCGTGGGAGATACCACTACGCGATGCCGCCGACTCCAAGCTCCTCGTCATACTTTTTCACGAATAACACTTGACAACCTGTCTTATAATAAAAGTAAGAGTTCAACACAGTAGAGACGTGCGCGGCCTATCCACTTATAACTCCGCGCCAGCCGTGACCTATCCGGCAGATTAAGGATATAACACCACCAACCCATGCCGAATCAAGACTTTACCTCTAACTATCTTCCTTTGAAGACTTTGCCGCGAGCACGACAGCTAAGTCAATGATTCTAATATACCGACCCATAGGGGGGGTACCCCACTAACACTAACACCAACCAGAACAACGACCACCGGATGGATTCCATCCGATAACGTCCCAACTTCTCAGAAGTAAGTAAAAAGGAGCATCTATGTCGTCCCTTACAGCAGCTCGTTGTCGGCACATCAAGGTCAATGGAACCCAATGTGGTTCGCCCGCTCTCCGCAGCAAGATTTTCTGTTTCTACCACCAAAAGGACCGTCCCTGTCCCCTCCCGTGCTACTCCGACATAGAGTACGCGACCGGCGAAATCACCCTGCCGTTTTTTGAAGACGCGCACTCCATTCAGGCCGTCATTCGCCAGGTTGTGCAGATGGTGCTGCAAAAGAGACTCGAGCAGAAAACCGTCAGCCTCCTGCTCTACGCGCTCCAGATCGCGTCTTCGAACCTCAAGCGCATGGAACTCGAGAAGCCGCAACCAGAGCAGGTTGTCACCGATCTCGAACCGGTGCTGGATCCTCACGAGGCATGGCAAGCTCCCATCGCCCGTTCCGGCGAGACCGCGGGCGAAACATCAGCCAGCGCATCCCCAGCAAATCGCGATCAAAAAGTCAGCGAGATCAACGCCTCGCCCGGCGAAGAGCTTCCGCCAGGCACCATCCAGGCCTGTTATCGCCCCGGACCAAAAACGCAGAATCGCCCTCGCCAAAGTCCCAGGCGACGGAAGCAATATGTAATCTGAGCCCGCGGTTTTTGGGTTATCCGCTCGACGTTAAAGTTTGCTGCGGGCGTCTGGCGGCTGCCGAGCGTTGCTCGGCTTGGACCCTTCGACTTCGCTCAGGACAGGCTCGCGAGGCGCTCGTCCCCAAAGGACCCTACCGCATCGACTCTTCGATTTCCGAGATCCAGTCGGGACGCTTCAGCACTTCGCGGGGCTTGGGGCCATCGGCCGCGCCTACGATGCCATCGCGTTCCATGAGGTCGATGAGATGCGCGGCGCGTCCGTAGCCGACGCGCAGGCGGCGCTGCAGCAGCGAAGTGGAGGCTTTGCCGAACTCGATCACCAGGCGAACGGCATCGTTGAAGAGCGGATCGTTATCTTCGGCCGAAATTTCTCCAGAATCGTCGCTGTCGCCGGCTGTCGCTTCGTGATCTTCTTTCGGCGTCTCAAGGAATTTCTCTTGATACTGCGCCTGTCCTTGCGCCTTCCAGAATTCCACGACGCCCGCGATTTCTTTTTCGGTTACATACGGCGCATGCAGGCGGTGGACGCGCGCCGAGCCGGCGGGAAGGTAGAGCATGTCGCCGCGCCCGAGGAGCGATTCGGCGCCGTTGGCGTCGAGAATGGTGCGCGAGTCTACTTTGGTTGCCACGCGGAATGACACGCGGGCGGGGAAGTTCGCCTTGATGAGGCCCGTGATGACATCCACCGAAGGCCGCTGCGTAGCTAGCACTAAGTGAATACCAACGGCGCGCGCCATCTGCGCCAGGCGCGTGATGGACTCTTCCACGTTGTTGCCATCGAGCATCATCAGGTCAGCCAACTCGTCGATGATGATGACGATTTTTGGAAGCGGACCCTCTTCCGACGTTGCTTCCTCGCTGAAGAGGCTAGGCGTATCGTCGAACAGCCGATTGTAGCTGTCGATGTTGCGGACGCCTTTCGCGGCGAGCAGTTTGAGACGGCGCTCCATTTCGCGGACGGCGTTGCGCAGCGCGTTCGCAGCGAGCTTGGGCTCGGTGATGATCGGCGTGTAGAGGTGCGGGACGCCTTCGTAATTGCCGAGTTCGAGACGCTTCGGATCGACGAGCACGAGCCGCACTTCGTCAGGCGTGGACTTGTACAAGATCGACATGATCATGGCGTTGATGGCCACGCTCTTGCCCGTGCCGGTCGAGCCGGCGATCAGCAGGTGAGGCATGCCGGCCAAATCGGCGGCGGCGATGCGTCCGTTGATGTCCTTGCCCATCGCGATCGTGAGCTTGGATTTGGTGGCGAGGAACTCCTGCGACTCGATGTTCTCGCGCAGCCAGATGATTTCGCGCTCACGGTTCGGTACCTGGATGCCGACCGTGCTCTTTCCGGGCATGCGTTCGACGAGGATGCTTTCGGCGCGCAGGGCGAGGCAGAGATCGTCGGTGAGTCCGATGATGCGGCTGTACTTGATGCCAGCCTCGGGCTTGAATTCAAAAGTGGTGACGACCGGACCGGGATTGATCTGCGTGACTTGGCCGTGGACTTCGAATTCGGCGTACTTCGCGGTCAGAACCTGGGCAATGAGTTTGAGTTCTTCTTCATGGACGGATTGCTGCTCGTCGGGACGGTGCAGCAGGCTCGAAGGCGGAAGCTTGTAACTGCCCGCAATTTTGGGGAGGGTCGTTTTCGCCTTGTGCTCGGTGTCGCCGCGGTCATTGACTCTCACTTTGACTTCGATATCTGAAGCTGCTTGCGAAGTCTGTGGCGGTGAAGTGAAAGCGGAGTCGTCTTCCTCGGCCATGCGTTCGATTCCGGTGCGCGGGGCCGGAGCTCCCGACTGCATGCCGGGAATCTCGGGACGCATCGGCGACGGGCGCGCAGGCACGAGTTGTGTCGTTACGTTTGGCTTTTCGGCGCGGCGCTTTTCGAGTTCCTTCTGCTGGCGCTGGCGCTGGCGCTCGTCCCGCCAGTCTCCGAAGCGATCTCGGAGCGCCAGGACGAAGGCGAAGCGGGTGGGCGCCCAGACTTCTATCGCCGAGAACGAGAAGGCGGTAGAGAGGTAGAGCGCGACCGCGAGAACAGTCGTGCAGACGATATACGCGCCAGCAACGTTAAGGTAACGGATCAAAACATCGCCGAGGATGCGGCCAACCAGGCCTTCGATGGGGATGGCGCCCATCCAGCGGAAGTGCACGGGCAGGATGGCGAGCAGCGCGGGCACGAACATGACCAGCCAGATTCCGCCGAGCGTCTTCGCGATCGGAGTCTGCACGGCTCGCGAGCGGAACCAGCGCATGCCTAGCATCGCCATGAAGATGGGCAGCAGAAATGATCCGACTCCCAGGAATTGCAGAATGATGTCGGAAAGATAGGCTCCGAAGATGCCGATCCAGTTGCGGGCAGCGTGCGATCCGGTGAGGATGGAGGCGCTGTTCAGCGAGGGATCGAGCGGCGAGTAGGAAGCCAGCGCGAGGAAAAGGAGAAGCGCGGAGACGCACAACAGGAGTCCGACGAGCTCGTTCAGACGCCGGTTCCTGGTGGGCGTAAAAATCTTCGTGAAAGGTGTCATGTGGCAGCGCCGGCGTTGCTGCGAGAAGCTTACTCCACAGCGCCGTTACGTGGCCAGAGCTTGATAATTATGCCAAGAAGTGGTGGTTCTCGCAATGCGGGGAAAGGGACGGGGTGGCGAGTTGGGTACGGCTGGGCAGCCTGCAACACGCGGCATTCTCCACAGTTTGCCCTCGTAAATAACTGACGCTATTGGGGTTTCACGAGAGCATTTTGCGCATCAACCAAGCCGCCGAGATAGGCATCATAGTCCGAGCGAGATGACCCATTATATTCCGAGCAAGATTTGAGGAGAATCCGAATGAAATCCAAAAAGCTATTTGCAGTTGCCCTGGGAGCGCTGGTCGTGTTTGCGCTGTCGCTGCCGGTATTGGCACAGGACACCACGCAATCCACCACCACCACGACGACGCAGAGTCCGCCTCCTGATCAGCAAACGCAGAGCACCACCACCACGACGACCCAGACTCCGGCTCCCGCTCAAACGGAGAGCAGTAGCACCACGACTACGACGACGGAGCCAAGTCGGCCACAATCCCAAACCACTCAGACGACCGAGAGCACCACGAAGTACAAGCACCATCACAAGAAGGTGAAGAAGGAGAAGGAAACAACGACCACAACAACAACCCCAACCCGGGAGCATACTGAAACGACGACCACTACCACGACTCCGCCGCAGTAATTGCGGGAAGTCGTAGCACAGTGTGAATTTCATGCTGCGCCGCCATGAGAATCGTGGCGGCGCGCATATTCGTCAACCCCGCGCCGTTCATTGACTTGCCGGTTTCACCCACGTAAGATTTGCCGCGAGTGATCGGGCGCGCATGATCGGACGTACTATCTCGCACTACCGCATCGT
>Ga0210406_10003545_pt1 | contig 17032 bp, 19 predicted proteins | sample IncBWC30MmetaG_FD_155454 | JGI IMG/M metagenome (GOLD analysis project Ga0210406, IMG submission 155454) | Forest soil microbial communities from Barre Woods Harvard Forest LTER site, Petersham, Massachusetts, United States - Inc-BW-C-30-M | ecosystem: Environmental > Terrestrial > Soil >... | reverse complement strand
CATGATCAACCAGTTGTCTAACATCGTGGGCAATTGTGAACTTCTAAGGGAGGAGTTACCGAAAGATGCGCCCTGCTTAAAACGCCTACGCCTGATTCAAGATGTTGCGAAGTCGGTGGCGGAAGAACTCAAGTCGCACCAACGCATTCTCGACAGACTTTCTCTTCGATGTGAAACTGCTGTTGCCCGGCAATCGCATCGAGACACGGAAAACGATTCTGCGAACGTCTTCAATGACTCCGGCAGAAAGAGACGCGACAACAAACCAAGAAGGATATTCAGAAAAATCGGTTAGTGGGAACGGCCACCCAATCGTACACCGCACAGCCTGATTACTTGATGGCGCTCGGCGATTGCGATCCTTGAGGCTGCGCAAGAGCCTTTCGGGTCCGTCACAGGGAGAGAACTGCACCGAGAAAGTACCAGTTTCGAGACGTAGCATTTTTCCTGCACTGCTCCCCGTGCTCGTCAATCCTGCAATCTTCGAGAGATACGCGGGTGCCACAAAGCCAACACAACTGAACGAGTTCGAGCGCCATACTGGGTTTTTTGGCACAAAAAGGCCCGTCGGGGTTTTACGGGATCATTTTCTCCGCTAGCTAGCAATGCAAATACAAATCAGTGCCGCCAGCGGGATGCCTGCCAGAATCCATAGAATGACTTCGTAGCTCAATGTTTTAGGTTCCCACGGCAATTGTATGGAGTCGATCAGTCAATCGTGGCGCTACTATACCTAAAGCTGTTCGGTTGATTCGTATTGTCGATTTCATCGAACGAGCAACATTAACCTGCAGACTTTCCAGTCTTTGTCGCGTCTCAGCCATTGCATGCAGTTCTGTTGGCGTACCGAAACCTTTTCGGGGAAGGTCGTGTAGTCTTTGGTTGATCGCGATTTCAACCTTCCTGATTCGATCTTCCATTTTTGACCAATCGGGCTTTAGCGCAAGCTTCGAGAGCATCCGACATCGACATCCGTTGATACGGCTCACGCCTTTACGCTTTTAGACAGGACCGAGCATGAGTTCATCGATGCATGGGGCGGAAGTCTTCGCGTTACGAGCATTTGTTATGGATTTTGGCAGCGATTCTCGCAGCGAGCTTGATTCTGTTGGTATGGAACTGAAATCGACGTCATGAACGGGCGACGCAACCATCGAATATCAGCAGCGCCACACTAGGACTAGAGATTTCTTAGGAATCCTTACGACTTCTTTATCTTCTACCTGATTGAATAGAGGCAGCGGGAGAACGCTGTGGTCTTCTACGCGCTTAACTTCGTACTCATCTTTGGTGTCGGGTTCCTATTGTTTTGTCTGCGCCATTTTGCTCAAGAGGCTCGACCCCGGCACACTCGATTGCGAGAGGGCATCGCCCAGCCTTTGGAAGTTTTGAAGTCCTCGGGGAATGCTAACCGCACCGGTACGAAAGCCGGATGGTTTATCAGCACATAGCCGTTTGTGGGGAGGACATTCGTGCTAGTACCCTGTACGGTCTTGATAAAGCGGCGGCCGGGGCGAATGGGAAAGTATGGCGTGACCGTAGCACGGTCCGATGAACTCAGGGTCACTATGGAGCTTGCTGCGGATGCGGACCTGTCATGCTTGTTGCTGGATCTGGGTTATACGCAAGCTGAAATCGACCACATCCTGAAGGAACTTGAGCCGAAGAAAACTTCCATTCAGCACACGCGGGTTATTGACGAGTTTGCTCTACACGATAACGGATTATGAAGGCAATACTGTTCCGTGGAGGTCATCCGTGTTCAAACGACAAAAGACTCTGTTCGTCAAAGTCGCGGACGAAGAAGAAAAAGGCTCGGTTTGCATCGTAACACGGGCTGGCTCCTCATTAAAGAACGCGCAATAAATCGGTGCAACGATCGGCGGCCACATGGATGTTATCCAGAAACGGCGTTCGGGATCTCGCGAGCGCCAACGTGCGCCAGCCACATTCCCCAGAACTCGACGGGGGAAAACTGCGCGGAACTGCGCGGAATAGATTGACAAGCCCGATGGAGCCGGATACAGTTGCGGCAGTGCGCCAACAGGGCGTCTCCAACCCGCGGCAAGGGAAGCATCCCACCTGTTTTCGTTATTAGTGAGCAGTTACCTTCTTTCAGCCTGGTATCAGCGGGACACCGGCAAACATGAAAGGAGGCCTTGTGACCCCATCGAAGTCTTTACCCTCTCACTCATCCTTTGAATCCATCCGGAAACGGGCAAAGAAACTGGCGCGTCAAATCGGCGCCGGCGAGCCCGATGCTCTGGCCCGTGTCCACGCCCAACTGCTCAACCCGACACTTCCTCTATCGCTGCGAGACGCCCAGCTTGTGCTCGCCCGGGAATACGGGTTCGCAGGCTGGCAGGACCTTCGCGCCGCAGCCCTCCGCCTCGAAGGCAAGGGTCTGGAGTGGGCCGTCGCCGAGGCGGAGCGCGCCATCCATGACAACAACCTCGACCGATTAAGAGAACTGGTTCGGCGGTATCCTGCGCTTCTATCATGGCGCGGAGATTCCCGAGAATCGTTACTTGGGTTTGCCACCGGCTCGTTTGGTGACAGCGGCGATCCTTACCGGGAAAAGATGTTCACACGCATCGAGTGCGCCGAGTTTCTCCTGGATGCGGGCGCTACAGTAGAGCCGGCGATATGGGAAGGCGCAATCAACGCCCGCGCCAAGGGATTGTTGCAGCTTCTTTTGCGGAAGGGTCTTCTGCCGCGCACGCTCTATGTCCTCGCGGCGCTGGGTGACAACAACGGCGTTCGCGATTTTCTTGAATCAACGCGGACCCGCCCCGGCGGCGATGCCGCCGCCGTCACCCAGGCGTTCCTTTGTGCCTGCCGTTTTCTGCATAAATCAGTCGCCGCTCTCCTTCTCAACCATTGCATCGAGCTCGACCCCGCTCTCGGCGAGCGAGTGGAGAAATGGCGCGGACGAAGCGGCTTCATCGACTACTTGGCCGAACATCCAGTGGTGCACGGAAGTCCCTGGCAGACGGTCGTTATGAATGAACTGGAAGCGGCGACGCATAAGAGTGACCTCGAAGAGTTCAACCGGTGGCTACAGCGAGAACCTGATCTGCTCAGCGAATCCAATGTCGGGCTGCTGGTGGGTTTGTTGGAGAATGCGGCGTACAACAATCGGGGACCTTTCATCGCTCGATTGATGGAGTTCAATCCCGCGCTCAAGGTGAAGCGCCCACCTTCGTCCGCGCTGGGGTTCGCGCTGGAATATGGGAACGCGCATCTCATCCCTCTATTGACTCAGATTTGGCCGCTGCCCGACGATCTGCCCCACGCGGCCGGCGCAGGGGACTTCGCGCGAGTCAAGGGTTGGTTTGATGAGGCCGGTCGTCCGAGGCTGGGGAGCCTCAGTCAGCATCACCCCATCAACAATCCTTCCTGGCTCCGGAATCTTCATTGGATACCCCCGAACGCCCAGCACATCCTGGACGTCGCGTTCGCATGGGCATGTGTGAATCGGCAGTTTGAGATTGCGGACTTTCTTCTGGAACATGGAGCCGACATCAATACGGACTGGAGCACGCACGAACCGGCAAGCATCCTGCATGAGTGCGCCGTCCACGCGAACTACGAAGCAGCGCAGTTCCTCATTGACCGCGGCATCGATATGACGATTCGCGATTATCGCTGGAATGCGACTGCGGAAGGGTGGGCGTACAACGCCGCCAAGGACAAGAACATGGCGGACTTCCTGGCGCGGGCCGAGAGCAAACGGGAAGCCCAGTCTCTTTGAACGGGCACAGTCATTGGCGTTCGAGTTTCGAGCGTGAGGGCAGCTGCCCCCAAACGGCGTTGTGGGAGGCCAGTCGGCGGAAGCTCAATCCTCCGAGCAATTCTCGCCGGTCAAAAGGGAGCGGTCGGCCGACCCGCCCCATAGGCCTGACTAGAACTAGAACGACTGTGCAAATTGGGCTTCAAGGGACTCGTCCAACTTCGCCGTCGGTTTGAATTGTGGAATGGGCTCCAGTTCCTTGGACGCGGATGTGAACGCATGGAGCCAAAGCCGATTATGCGTCTTGCCTGAGTTGCTAGAAGAGTAGAGTGCTTACACTGCTCCCGCCTGGTGCACCTTTGCCAGGCCCGTTTCCAGAGATCCCAAGTACTTTTCCATTCCCTCGCCGGTCTTAGCCGAAAGCTGAAAGACCGGCATCCCTGGGCGTACCGCTTGAATATTTTTGTATGCCGTCTCCCAGCTGAATTCAACGGTTGCGGCCAAGTCGACCTTGGTGACGATTGCCACGTCGGCGCTGTTGAAGATGGTTGGGTACTTGAGCGGTTTGTCTTCGCCCTCGGTTACCGAAATGAGCACCAGTCTTAGGTCTTCTCCTAGGTCATAAGAAGAAGGACAGACCAGGTTGCCCACGTTTTCGATAAAGAGGAAATCCAACTGGTTGAGATCCCATTCTTCCAGAGCGCCTTGCACCATGGCTGCTTCGAGGTGACAGAGAGTGCCAGTCGTGATTTGCTTGACTGGGGCCTGGCTACGCGCCAAACGCAGCGCATCATTCTCGGTGGCAAGGTCCCCCACCAGAGCGGCCACGCGATAGTTTGCGCGAAGCACAGAGAGGGTCCTTTCGAGGAACGCGGTCTTCCCGGAGCCGGGGCTGGAAACCAGGCTCACGACAAAGACTCCGGCGGCTCGAAAGCGTTCGCGGAGACTCCGCGCCACGAGATCATTTTGCTTCAGCACATTCTTTCGGATTTCGATCAAACGGGGTTCGGGGCGCATTCCTGTATCTCCAGTGCAACGACTTCGAGTTCTTTCCCTTGCACGACTTCAGAAGCAGACGTTCCGCATTCCGAACAACAAAACAACTGCACAGAGCGCACAGGCCGCTGGGCTCGACAACTGGGACAATAGATCACGACGGAGACCTCCTCCACCACGAGACGAGAACCTTGCAGCGGAGTGTTCTCGCAGGCCATTTCATAACAAGACAGAAGGGCCTCTTTCGCCACGCCGGACAGGGCCCCCAGCTTCAGATGCACGGCATTAACCTGAACGCAGCGACGCTCTGCCTCTTCCTCGGCCAGTTCCACGATGCTCATCGCAATGGAAAGTTCGTGCATGGTTTTCCTTTCTCGCTCTGTTCGCGGTCCTACCATGCAGGGGCATCGAATCGCTCGAACGCCGCCAGTGCCGCCTGCCCCAGGCTAATGCCGCCGTCGTTGGGTGGGACCGCGTGGTTTGTCCACACCCGCAGCGATCCGTCCGTCAGGAGAGACTTCAAATCTTCCAACAGCAACTCGTTCTGGAAAACTCCTCCGGAAAGAACAACCGTATCCAGTGCGTGCCGACGAGAGATCACGTTCAGGGCATCGCACAAGCCCTGAGCGATTCCGTGCTGGAAGGATCGAGCAATTTCCCGCACATCGCGGCCGCGAAGCCGGTCTTGCGCGACTGCCAACAGCAACGGGCGAAAATCGAGCTCGCCGCCGACGAAGGGGAAGGGATAGGACTCCGTCAGGGACGCGCAGCGAGCGAGTTGCTCCAACCAGATCGCGGCTTGCGCTTCGAAAGTGATTTCACGCGTAAAACCGAGAAGAGATGCAGCGGCGTCAAACAGGCGCCCCACAGACGTCGTAGCAAACGTGCGCACCCCTTTCCGTACCAACTCCATCGCATTGCGGTAGCGCTCGGGAAAAGCGAAGGCTTCTGCAAATACGTCGGGCAAACCCTCCACTTCTGCGAGGAACCCAGCCGCCGCTTGTACTGGATAGTGCGCCGCAGCGTCCCCGCCAGCGAGCACCGCACGGCGCAGATGAGCAACCCGGGTAAAACCCTTTTGCAGGCTGCCGACGAATATCTCGCCGCCCCAGATCGATCCATCGTCTCCGTATCCGGTGCCGTCGAAGCTTACACCCACGATTCTTTTCGTCCAGTCTCCACGCTCAGCAAGCACAGATGCGACGTGTGCACGGTGGTGCTGCACCGTCCCGATTTGGCGAACTCCAAGCGTGGCGGCGTGAGCTGTTGAAAGATATTGCGGGTGCAGATCGTGCACAAGGAGCAGGTCGTCGAAGCGGACTTCGTACATCGAGGCGAGATCGTGCACAGTCTCATCAAACGCGCGGAACGACTGGTAATGATCCAAGTCCCCGATGTGCTGGCTCACAAAGGCCTGGCCGTCCACAACCAGCGTGATCGTATTTTTCAGGTCCGCGCCTAGCGCGAGAATGGGGCGTCCGGCAGGAAGTGAGGCCATCGCGCCCGGAGCGTAACCGCGCGAGCGGCGCAGCACTACAGGACCGAAGGCGCCAGCTCGCGCTACCGAGTCGTCCACTCGGCGCGCAATGGGCCGCTGCCCAATCAGAAACGAGTCCGCGATTCCTGTGAGCCGTTGCAATGCGTCTACATCCTCGTAAGCGATGGGCTCACTCGACCGGTTCGCGCTGGTCATGACCATGATTTCCGGAGCGCCAGCAGCGACCAGCAAGTGATGCAACGGAGTGTAGGGCAGCATCACGCCGAGTTCGTTGTTCTCCGGGGCAATTCCGCTGAGTTTGATTCGTGCGGGCGCGAGCACGATGGGACGGGCGACGGAAGTCAGCAGCGTTTCCGCTTCGGAGGAAAGCTCGACTAGGGTGCGGGCCATCTCGACATCCCGCACCATCAAAGCAAAGGGTTTTTCTTTCCGGTACTTGCGATCCCGCAAAGCCGCGACGGCTGTGGGATTCCTGGCATCGCATGCCAGGTGGTACCCGCCGAGTCCTTTCACCGCGAGAATCGCGCCGGCATGAAGCATCTCGGCGGCCCGGCGGATGCTCCCTTCATTTCCGCCCGCGGTTTCATCGTTCGAATGAAGATGCGGGTGAAGATAATAGCCCGGACCGCATGCTGTGCAGGCTAGCGGCTGCGCGTGAAAACGACGATTGCCGGGGTTAGAATATTCCCCGGCACAATAGTCGTCTAGCTGCCAGTCCTTCATTGTAGTGTTCGACCGGTCGTAAGGTAGAGCTAGCACGACGGTGTAGCGCGGCCCGCAATTGGTGCAGTTTATATACGGATACCAATAGCGTTGGTCAGCGGGATCGAAAAGCTCTCTTATACAATCATCACAAACGGGCAGGTCCGGTGAAATTCGAACCGTCGGTCGTTCCCGACGCTGGCTCGTGCGGATGGTGAACTCGCTCAGACCGACTGGCTCCGCCCAGCGCACGTCGATTTCCGCGATGCTGGCAGCGGGTGGCGGCTGTGCTTTCAGGTCTCGAACAAATGCTTCCAGACCAGTCTCAGCGCCTTCGAGATGAATTTCAACGCCCCCTTCCGCATTCAGCACCCATCCATTCAGGGTGTTGGCGCGAGCCAGGCGATAGACAAAAGGACGAAAACCTACGCCCTGCACTACCCCCCGAACTCGGATGGAACAAGCACTGGCCATTATGTTGTTTTCGTGGTCCACTCGTCCGCTTTGCTCGTCGCCATTACAAATCGACGATGCAACCGTGACCTTGCCACCCCACTTGAACTACCTTGCCGTCCTCGACCAGGATGGGCACGGTGCGCTGTCCACGAGTAATCTCGCGCATGCGTCGCCGCGCTACCGGATCGGATTCCACGTCATACTCGACAAACTCACTGTGCTTCCACTCCAGCCACTCGCGCATTTCGCCGGTGTGGGGACAGCGCGCAGTCCCATAGAGTTCAAGCCTGGGCACGGTTCAACACCTCCAACGATTCGCGTATGACGTGATAGATCGATGCCTGTACTTCCTGAATGCGCGGGATATAGTCGCAGCTCACCACCAGGGGAAAGTCAGCCAGTCTCTGGCGTTTGATCTCGCCTCCGTCGTAGCCGAGGAGCGCGATGGTCAACATATTCCGCTTGCGGGCTTCCTCCAGGGCCATAATGATGTTGCGCGATCCTCCGCTGGTGGAAATGCCGATCGCAACATCTTCCGGACGACCCTGAGCGATCAACTGGCGAAGGAAAATAGCGTCTGCGCCGATATCATTGGCGACGGCAGTAATGTTCGCCGGTTCCAGAGAAAGTGAAACCGCGGGAACGGAATGATACCTCGTCGGCGGGAGTACACAATCGACGGCGAAATCATTGGCATCGGTGGCTGACCCGCCATTGCCGAAAAGAATGAGCTTCCCACCGCGCCCAAGTCGCTCGTGAATCGCCAGCGCCGTATTACCGATTTGGTCGGCTTCCTCCCGTGCTACTTGCGCGCGCAGCGTGGCATCATCGTGGACTTTCATCAGGATCGAAGATGCCACTTCAGCCACCAGATCGCCGGTTCCCTGCTTTTCCGTCCCTAGAAATGGATAGAGGAATCCCGATGCTCCCACTTCATGGCCCAATTCACGGTGCTCAAAAAAAACGTGCACTGTCTCCCAGAGCGTGTGGTAGAGCACCTCAATTATTTCTTGATGCATAAACGGATCATGCGTGGCTGCACCCACCGCGTAGGAACCCTCAACGCCGGGCAAAGCGAAGGTCATCGCGTCCTGACCGTGCGCCTGCTGCAAGCTGGCCCAAACTTCGGGATCGCCGTCGGGTGGACCGAATCCCATGACGATATCTTCGGGACGAAGAATGGCTTCAAGCCAGGGGTGAAACAGAACCGAGAGGTCCAGGGCGGGAAGAGCGCGCTTGCCCACAATCACGGGATGAACGAATTCCACGGATACGTGCTGCGCATCCGTGGCATAAGGTCCGCGCCCGAAAGCCAGCAGTCGCCCTCCACGCAGAAAGCGTTCTGACATCTCGCGGCAAGCTTCCGCTAGGCGCGGTGCCTCGCGCGAAAAGAAGTCCTCAAACAATTGGTTTCGCTCAAGCAGGCGCTCTTCGATTTGGCTTGTCAGTTTACACGCTGTTGCCATCGCGTCTGCCTCTGACAAAATTCATCCTCATCTTCTTCACCCTCTAGCAAATTCGAGGCAAGGGATCGCCGACGAGCATATCCACGACCCGGCTGCCACCATAGAGGGTGGTGACGAGCACCGTACCGGCGGGTTGTTCGCGAACTTCGCCGATCACCTGCGCTTCACTTCCACCCGGGGCCAGGTTCAATGCATTGATCGCGGCGTCGACGTACTCCGGGGAGACAACCGCCAGAAACTGCCCTTCATTCGCAATATGCAGCGGATCTAGTCCAAGCAACTCACACGCACCGCGTACGGCATCGCGCACCGGAATCTGACCTTCAAAAAGAACCATACCCAGTCCGCAATCGCGCGCCAACTCATTTAAAGATGTAGCTGCGCCGCCGCGAGTTGGATCGCGCATCCAGCGGATTCCAGGTCCGGCGGCGCGAATGAGAGTTTCGACCAATGGGAGCACGGAGCGAGTGTCAGAACGAAGATCGGCTTCGAGATCAAGCTCACCGCGCGCCAGCAAGATGGTGATACCGTGATCGCCGATGGGGCCCGAGAGCAGAATCCTGTCACCGACCCGCACCGAGCGGGGATCGATGGTTACTTCATGAAGCAGCCGGCCAATGCCAGTCGTCGTGACGTACATCTGGTCTGCCTTACCGTGTTCGACGACCTTGGTGTCGCCGGCAGCGATCCGGACACCCGCGTCCCGCGCGGCTTTCGCCATGGCACGAACTTCGGCTTCGAGAACCGGTGTGGGTAACCCGGCTTCGAGCACGTAGGTGACCACGAGCGCTTCTGCCCTGGCACCCGAAACCGCGAGGTCGTTCACGGTACCGTTCACCGCAAGTTCACCAATGGAACCGCCCGGAAAACTCAGCGGCTTCACCACAAAACCGTCGGTAGTGATCGCAACCTTGGTGCCGTTGATGTCAACATGCGCGGCATCTCCGAGTGGGCCGAACGCGCCCCCAAAAAGCAGGGGAGCAAAAAGGCCTTCGACGAGTTTGCGGCTGGCTCTACCTCCAGCTCCGTGTGCCATCTCGATCTGGGGATCGCGGAACCGGACGGGCGCGGATTCGGCAAGCAAGGCGGTCCCAGCGTTTAGGCGACCGAACTCAGGCTCACCATTGCTGCCTTGCGGTGTTCGTAGTTGTGATAGGCGGCGCATGATCCTTCCGATGACACCATAAGTGCGCCGATAGGATGCTCCGGCGTGCACTCCCGGCCAAAAAGCTTACACTGATGCGGCTTCAGCACGCCCTTCAGCACTTCCCCACATTGCGCGGCTTTGGGATCGGTCACTCGAATGCCAGGAACCTCAAAGCGTTGTTCTGCGTCCCATTCGGCATACTTATCGTTGACGCGCAGTGCCGACTGCGAAATAAATCCCAGACCGCGCCACTCAAAATAAGGACGCAACTCGAAAACCTCGGCCATGGCCCTGAGTGCGGCACGGTTACCCTCCCACGGAACGACGCGTTTGTATTGATTTTCCACCTTGGCCTCGCCCGCCTTCAACTGGCGCAGGAGCATGACGACGGATTGCAGCATGTCGAGAGGTTCGAAGCCCGACACCACGATCGGTTTGCGCTCGTTCTGGGCGATCCACTCGTAAGGACGGCAACCGATGACGGTCGAAACATGGCCGGGACCGATGAAGGCGTCCAGCCGCATATCGGGAGAATCCAGGATGGCGCGGATGGCGGGAATGATGGTCACGTGGTTACAGAACACGGAGAAGTTTCGGATGCCCTCGGCCTTGGCGCGCATTATCGTAAGCGCGGTGGATGGCGCGGTGGTTTCAAAACCAATGGCGAAAAACATGACGTGCTTGGCGGGATTGAGCCGGGCCAGCTTCAGAGCATCGGAAGGTGAGTATACGATCCGAACATCCATACCTCGGGCCTTGTGCTCAAATGGACTGCCCTGAGTCCCGGGGACGCGCATCATGTCGCCAAAGGCGGCGAAGATAACATTCGATTGCTGCGCGATGGAAAGGCCATCGTCGATTCTTCCCATGGGAAGCACGCAAACTGGGCAGCCGGGGCCGTGGATCAACTCGATGTTTTCCGGGAGTATATCTTTCAGGCCGAAGCGATAGATCGCGTGGGTATGTCCGCCGCAGACTTCCATCATGCGATAGTGGCGTTCCGTGCCGGCGAGACGGCGAATTTCTTCTGCCGTCTTCGAAATTAGTTGGGGCTCGCGGAACTCATCGACGTATCTCATACGGATCACTCCCTCACCGGCTGGACGTGGGCGGGCGTCAAATCACTTCCTCCAGTCCGTATCCTTTGACCTCCTGCATCGTCCCGTCCATCTCACCCAGCATCCTGAGCGTGTTCATCTGGTCGGCGGCATCCTGCTCGCTGATCTTGCTCATGGCAAAGCCCACATGAATGAGTACCCAGTCGCCGGGCACTGGCTTGTCATCCTGCAACAAGCCCAAATCAATTTTGCGCCGCACGCCGACCACGTCCACGACCGCGGAATCCTGGTTGTCGGAGGCGATCTCGACGATCTTCCCCGGTATCGCTAAGCACATGCGGCAGCCTCCGGCGACATCATGATTTGCTCGATCCTGACCCATCTTCAAAAACCCGTTTCCGCCGCCGGTTCACGCCTGTTTGCGAGCGGAAATATCAAACGACAGCTTGAGTTCATCCTTCAGCTTCACGGTTCCTCCCGCCGCTGAAACCGGTCGAATCTCGTAATCGCTCAGGCGAATGGAAAACTCCCCAGCGGCGCGCACAATATCACCCTTCAGCGTTACTCGCGCAGAAACCGGCAGATTGCGCGTGACCCCATGCAAAGCGAGTTCTCCGTTGAGAGCGACCAAATATAGATCTTCGGCCATCTTCTGTATCGACGACGCGCGGGAGCATTCATAAATGATCTCCGGAAAACCGTCGGTCTCCAGGACTTCGTCGTGCATTCTGCGTTCGATTTCCTGGCGGTCGTTGTCGCTGATGTCGTCGGTCACCACCAGCGAGGCCGCCTGAATCACGATCCGCAGAGTCGCATCTTCCAGAGTGCCGGAAGCGAATTGTACCTCGCCCTGAACGTCAGGAATTGCAATCGTCGGGTTATGACCGAAAGCCGAAAGCATTCCGGTGGCGTAGGCCCGGACAGTGAACCTACTCCCCTTGGCATCAACCAAGTAGCGAAGCTTGGTCGACTGCGGCGTTCCTACTGTAGACAAACGGATGTTCCCCCTTACCTGGTTGCGCACCGGTACGCAATTGCACCCCGGTCACATGGCCCGCAATTTCAAATACCGGTCCAGATCCGGCAAGGCGGCCTGAGCCAGGTTCCCGATTCCGAACTGGCCGAGATAGCGCCTTGCGATCGGATTGGAAAGAATCAAGCCCGCTCCGAAAACTACCAGCGCCACTCCGCTCAGCATGAATAGCGTGTCCTTGTCGTTGAAGCCCCCTTCCCCATTTTCCATTGCCACGGCAGTCTCCTTGTTATCGCAGAAATATTCACAGTGTTGGAACTGGCCCATCCTTGTGCAGAATCTTATTGACCAGCGACTCCACCAGCTTGACCGCCTCTTCCACAGCGGCTTCAACCGGCGCGCTCAATCCCATCTGACCCTCTTCGCCTCCGAGAGTTTGCGGTTCGCAGCCAACCAGCACTACGTTCTTCACTTCGATATTCATCGCCCGGGCCATGCGAAGAACGCTCTCGGGATTCATAGTGTGGGCTTCGATCACCGCCGCCGGAGTATCCGTCGCATCGCCGCCGCTCAAATCCGGTTCGATGACGTACAGCGTACCCGGAGCTTCGCCCTGCGAACAAGCGTCCACCAGGATGGTTGTTTCGTAGCTGTCCTGCAGAGAATAGGCTAGGTCGAAACCTCGAATGCCAAAATCGGCTACGCGCACACTCTCCGGCAGGTCAACATCAGCCAGGCGGCGGACAACCTCGATGCCAAACGCGTCGTCGCCGAGAAAGATGTTGCCGATGCCAGCTATTAAGATGATCGGCTTCTGCGATGAGTGGATTTGACCAGCTTCCTCTTCAGAGAGTGGTTCGACCTCTTCTGCGTCGAAAAAGAAGCGATGACCGGGTTGACGAAGCAAACCCATGTCTCTCCCGGGATCTTCATCAAGAACTACGCACACGTGGCTCTTGCCCTCGTAATCCTGTTCGATGCACTCGACGGTCGCAGTCTGCCCGGCCAGGGCGATGTCCATCACGTCGCCACCCTTGCGGGGTCGCAGGCGCACCCGACTCCCCGTCCTCACCTCGACGCCAGAAATTTCCAGGTAATCGAGAGGAGTCTTCTCTTCGATGAGTTGCCATTCCCCCTCGTTCATTGTGTCTCCTCGTTCATTGTGTCTCCTCGTTCATTGTTTCTCCTCCTTGAGTGGGCGCAGTCCTCGGAGTACCCCGTGCAGCTTCATGAACTGTTCAACCGGCATGGTCTCCGTGCGCTCCAGCATCTGTCGGGCGCGCTCGTCCGATTGGCTCATCTCGCGCTTCTCATCATCGGTCAACGTCATGATCCGCAGCGAGAGAATTTCGTCAATCTCGGTTCCGTCAAACAGATCTCCTGCGCTTTCCGGCGCAATCAGGGGATAGTCGTAGAGAATGATCGGCGAGGAGAGCACGGTGTCGCATTGTCCTTCCTCTCCAACAAGAACAGGCCAGGTTCCCAGGTTCTTACAACTCGCGGCCAGCTCGCTCATTTGCTTCGGAGGCGCGAGCAGCGAGACAAACCTTCCATCCCGCAAGCCGAGGATGGTATGAGCCGAGACCAAGGCCTGTACCAAAGCATCTTCACGACTGGCCCTGTCCGCGCCCTCAAAGGGTGTGGTGTTGCGAATGCGCACGCTCACTTTAAAAATGCCACTATTCTGCCACGTCCCAGAAAGTTCGATTTCCCCCAGAAGGTCATATCGTTCACGTACAAGAATCGCGACGATCCGACCGTCGGACTCTCGGAGTAACTCAAGGTTTTTTCCGGCGGGAAAAGCAAAGGCTTGGGTTATCGCACTTTGACTGAGGGCTGCAACATTGCACAGCGGCGCCACAACTTCCCGCTCCACCGCTTCCTGCCAGGGCTGGTAGAGGCGGCCAGCCACCGCGAGTTTGTCCACCAGCCGAAATTCCGGTATTTCACCCGGCAACAATTCGTTTACCGGCGTGGTCAGCTGGCCGACAGAGCGCGCCACCAGCTGCAGAAATCGCACTCGAACTTCAAGCCCGGTCAGCGAACCGCCCTCCACCAGACATTCGGTCTGCATGGTCCAGGCCTCGCTGCCGTTGTGCGCTTCGCTGTACGATTGCGGACAGAGCACCCCGAAGTTCCAGCGCTGCTGATTCTTCACCGACGATGGGCGGTAGGGATAGAGCATGTATCCCTCGTACAGCACCGCTTTCGCGATCTTGTCCACCGTCGCGAGATTCATTCCATTACCTTCTCTTCGACCGGCAGTATGCTCTCCAGCACTTCTTCCCAGGTGGGAATGCCGTGCTGGATTTTGTATTGATACAGGCGGTCGAATGCATCCTTGTGCAGGCACAGCCAGACGCTGTTGAGATAGTAGGACTCCATCATGTCACGCCAGATTGTTAGCGGGAGTTTGAACCGGGCTTCCTTGTCCCAGGAAATGGGCGCGACCTGTAAGCCCGCTTCCGCGCCCGCGTAGAAGACTGTACCGCTGAACTGGAGGCAGACGGGAACTTCGCCGTCCGACAATCCGTCAAAATATTTGGTAGCAGCCACATTGAAATCGAACGTGCAGGGGACGGGAAGATCAATCAGAGTCGTTCCCTTGAACGAAGGCACGACCAGGTTGGCATGGGCCCACAAAAGGTTTCGCAGAGTTTGGCCCCAGCGGCTGGGCTCGCCAAACAAATCGAGCAACCGCTCCTGATCTTCCGGCGTGTACTTGCGGCGGGCAACCTCAAGCTGGATCTGGCAGCGCAGCACGACCGTGTGAATCGTCTGTTCCGGATTGGCGTCGGTCAGACGGAGTTTGAAGGCCAGCAACGGCGTCGCTGCATTGGCGACAACCTCGGCTCCCTCGACCTGAAAGGTCAACTCAGGCATGCAACTCCTCTTTTATGTGGGCCGCCTCTTGGATCTCGACGGCGACCTCGACGGATCGTGCTTTCAAACTGGTGAAGAACTCGCCCAGCTCCCGCCACACTTCCGTCCCACCGGAGAGACCCTTCCAGTGCATACGAATCAGGCCCACGAGCTTGTAGCATTCGTCGATGGGCAGCAGGTAATACTCCGCTGCGGAGTATCCGCGGGAATAACCCAGCCGATTGACCAGCAACCCTTCCACATCAGGCAACATTTCGTTCAGCACGAGGTTGCGGCCCATAATGTTGTTCCAGGATTCCAGCGCCAGCAGCGATTCCGTCGCACCTGCTGGACTCGGATAAAGCGCGATGACCCGATTCTCCAGGCTACTTTCGAAGAAAAAGGCCATGTTGATGGGGACCATCAAGCTATTCCACTCGGCATCGCTGAGATTGAAGGCGGGAAGAGAGCGCACCCGCCGCGGCACACGCTTGAACTTAACTCCTTGGCCGCTGAACAGGATGGCGCAGCCGTCGCAGGTACAGAGGAGTTTGCGACGCGCCAGTTCGATCAAGTGTGGATGATCGGGGCGCAGGCCCGTGCTGCACAACTCGCAGCGTTCAAGCGGTCGCGCACGCCGCGCGAACTGCCGCAGCGCTCCAAAACCGCCGGTCGATTCTGTAATTTGCCCCGAACTCATGGTTTCAACATCCCAGAGTCTTCCTGCGTCCCCATCAATCCGCGCCCTGCGACTCCCGAGCCACCGGCGGATCGGTGAGTATCTGTGATCCGGCAACACCGCCAATCAACTTGTCCAAAGACACAAATCCCGAAGCGGGTTTCTCTTCAAACCCTTCAATTACCAGGGAGGTCAAATCGGGTGCTGCATCGTACATCGCCCCCTCCAGCGTCGACTGCACGTTCTTGGCGGTTGAGCCGCAGGTGTGTGAGCCGATTTCAACTCGCAGCCGGATCGCACCATTGTTTACGCCGAGCAACTCAACTTCACAGCCCTGCTTCCGCAACTGCGGCCGGATCCGGTCTACTGCTTTCACGACGCGGCCTTCAAGCTCTTCGGGGTGGAGGCCGTACAGAATCAGAACGCTGCTTACCAGCGGATCTCGGCCGAGCCGGTCAATGATCGCCATCCCCGGTTCTCCTGCCTCGGCGACGATTTCGAGAGCATTCTCCAGGGCTGCACCGTGCAAATCCATGAGCGACTGCACCAGATTCTTGGTGGCGGCTCGTACCGCGGGATCGGCAATCGATTCTATTTCTTGGACCAACCCGCCGATCCGCTGCATATCTTCCCGAAAATCCCTGCCTTCCGACACAATGCTCCTTAGCCAAACGCTTATTAAAACCGAGCTGAAAAAAGTAAGAGAGTGAACGCCATGAAGCGACCACCCTCAATTCTTCGTAAACAGACCGTCAAGTTCAAGGTTGCAGACCAAACATCGGGGAATGATGCGTCTCCAGAACCTTGCCGTTCCCCAGATACATGTGCACGCCGCACGGCAAACAAGGATCGAAGCTCCGTACCGCGCGCATGATATCGATCCCTTTAAACTTGTCCGGGCCGTTTTCTTCGAAGATGGGAGTATTCTGCACCGCGTCCTCGTATGGACCCGGAGTGCCGTAAATGTCGCGTGGATTAGCATTCCAGGGGGTCGGAGGATAGGGATGGTAGTTGGCGATCTTGCCTTCCTTGATCACCACATGATGCGAGAGCACGCCGCGTACCGCTTCGTGGAAACCGCAACCAATGGCCTCCTCAGGCACCTTGAATTCCGTCCAGGTTTTGGTATGTCCGGCATGCAGCTCCGCAAGTGCCTTTTCCATGAAGTGCAGTGCGGCGCAGGCAGCATAGACCTGGAAGTAGGTACGCGCCCGGTCGCGTTCGATGGCGTTGCTCCACTTCGGGATCTTCCACTCGAACTCGACCTCGGGCAGCGAGGTGGTTTTCGGAAGATACATCTTTACGCTGGTGCCGGTCGCCTTGATGTATCCGATGTCAACCAAACCGGCCAGCGCGGTAGCCCAAAGGCGAGCGATCGGTCCGCCTCCCGTGTCCATCGCTAGATGATCGCCGGTTCGCTTGTCCAGCCAGCGCGGCGACATCACCCAGGTGTACTTGCCAC